>Ga0169931_10001087_pt1 | contig 44515 bp, 34 predicted proteins | sample Kivu_15m_20L_FD_129675 | JGI IMG/M metagenome (GOLD analysis project Ga0169931, IMG submission 129675) | Freshwater microbial communities from Lake Kivu, Western Province, Rwanda to study Microbial Dark Matter (Phase II) - Kivu_15m_20L... | ecosystem: Environmental > Aquatic > Freshwater > Lake... | reverse complement strand
TTTTCATATTTTTCTTTTTAATGTAATTCTTTAAAGGTTCGGACAAATCAATATTTACTTTTCTCTCTAAACGCTTTTCCGTTAATAAAAGTTGTATTATTTTAGTATGCCCTAATTGAATTGCTTGATCAAATGCTGTTAAATTTGCATTGGATTTTTGGTTTATCTGCAAATTATGATAAGAAATCAGTAGTTTTACTATTTCATAATCGTTATTATTTACTGCCATGTGTAAAACAGTATCACCTCCTTTTTCAGTCACATTTGGATTTATTCCTTTATCCAATAAAAATTGGACAGTATCGATATCACTTGTCAGTATTGCAGCGAACAATAAGTTAGCATACTTTTCTTTTTGTTTTTCAGAAAATAAAGGATTTTTTTCAGTCAACTTAAGCCCCATCAAATTTTCAGTCGAAACATAATACTCAATAAATCTCGTTATTTCTTTTTGTAAATAGTTATAGCTCTTTATACCGTTCTCATTTAATTCCGAAATTATTTTTCTTATATTCCTTAAAGCAGCTAAAGAAGGGATATTTCCTGTTTCAGTTTGTTTAAATATTTGATAAACTCTGTATTTAAAATGATTTGGAAAGTTCTCCATGTTACCTAGTTCTTTAACAACATATTTAAACCCTGCTTCCGCTATACTCTCATCCCCCCGTTTAAAATTTATATCATCTACATTTACCATCAGCTTTGAATTTGGTAAATTTAGATTATTTATTATTCCTTCCCCTGTTTTAGCCATTTTCTCAGCCAGTTTTTTTATGCTTAATTTTGCATTTTTTGATGTATTAAATTTATTTGAATCAAAATAAGTATATGTTCCATCATTATCTGCCAAAACACAACCAGCATGTCCGAGAAATGTGACATAATAAGTTCCAGCACGCGGTATGCTAAGTTTTAATTTTTTTTGAAGATTTTTAACATTCTCCAAATTAGCCATAAATGAAATTGCATTATCCCAATTGGCTCCAAACAATTTTTTGAAGCTTCTTTGAAATAAACCATAATCATCTGGAAATTTTACCAAACGTATTTTATCCGTAAAAGCAATTATTTTACTTTGATCATATTCTTCACCGTTAATATAAACACTTTCACCATTGGTAATCCTTATGATTTCTTCTTTTTTTAGTTGTTGGATAGCTTGTAGAAACTTTATAAACTCAGCTTGATTTCCTTGCTGGCTGTAATGCATGAAGAGCACTGATAAGCCACGACACGCTCCTTCGGGATCTAAAAAGCCATTTACACCTGATTTCTTTAACAGATAGTTAAATTTTTTAATAAAGATCCGTTGGATAAAAATAAAATTATGTGTAGTAACACTCATTGTAATTCAACCTCTTATACATGAGAGTACTACTATTAAAAAAAGTTTTAAGGCTTGTAATCACATCATAAAATTAAGTGCAGCTCACCATTCTTTAAAAGCTGATGGTGCTCGCCACAGTTAACGACGGGCGTAAGGCCAATTTTGATTAAGGTTGTCCCTTGGTCCCCAAGGCCTCTCAGAAATATTAATTCTATTGTGCTTATTTATTTAGTAGATGCCTCGCTAACAGCGGATTATATAAAATAGCTATTCCAGTCTATTCTGAAATGTTTAGCCAGCTCAAACTGTGGAACGTTCCACTAGACCTAAATAGGATTTCTATCGCTTTATACTTCTATATCCATATAAGCTAAATCCTTAAGTTTTACCGACACGCCAGCTAAACATAGGACTTTAAGCTCGATTAGAATTGTTTTTTTCAAACGAGACATTTTCAACGCTATTTAAAATAAAATTTTCAACCAAACAAGCAGACATCTCTGAAGTTAATGGTTTGCTTAGAACAACATTCATACCAGCATTCAAACCTAAACGTTTTTTCTCCTCATCTGCATGGCCTGTTAAACCTATTATAAAAGTCTGATGCTGGGTGTTTTCTTCAAGTAATCGAATATTTTTTGTTACTTCATAGCCATTTAAACCCGGCAAACCAATGTCCATTAATATAAAATCGTACCGTCGTTTTTGAACTTGCTTAATAGCAGTTTCCCCATCTTCCACAATATCAACTTCACACCCTTGCCCAATCAATAATTCTTTTGCAACTAGAGCTGCAATGGATTGATCTTCCACAATTAATCCATACTTCTTGGAATTTCCACCATTTATAACTTTATTTTCATTCTTGGAAGGAATGGCAGCTTCCCTATTAGAGAAAGGGACAAATGTACTGTTATTAAACGGCTCTTCTAATAACGGCTCCTTTAACGGAATAACACAAACAAATTTAGTGCCTTGTTTTGGCTTGCTTTCAACGTAAATTTCGCCTTGTAAGTCATCTATAAATTGTTTAACAATAGACAAACCCAATCCTGCTCCCTTATAGATACCTTGATAAGAAGCGGTTAATCGTTTAAAACGGATAAATAGATCTTGCTGTCTTTCAGGCGGGATCCCAAGCCCTGTATCTTCAATAAAAATTTGAACCGTAACGTCTTTACCTTCTTTAGAACCCAGCTTTGCAAAGACATTCACATGCCCTTCTTGAGTAAACTTTAAAGAATTGACTAATAGCTCTAATACGACTCGATAAATTCTTACTGAATCACCAATTAAATATTTTGGGATATTGTTATCAATAGCCAATCTTAATTCCAATTGTTTTTCAAGCGCTACAGGCTGATTAAGCTTTATTACATTTTCCAAAGTCTCACGAAGGCTAAATTTTTTCTTTAATAAAGGAAGTTCCCCTGAAGAAACATTTATAGATTCTAAAACTTCATTCAAAAAGCGGAGCAGTTCTTTACTTGCTTCCGATAATCCAACAGCATATTTTTCAAGCTTATTCTTATCTGTTTCTCCAATTAAAAGATCTGAAAAGCCAACAATACTTGTAAGCGAGGTGCGAATATCGTGCCGCATATTTTCAAGAAATTCTGTTTTGGCATTATTGGCAATTTCTGCTTGCTCTTTTGCTATTAATATTTCACGTTCAATTTGCTTTCTTTCAGTAATGTCGATAGATATTCCTACAATACCAATAATTCTTCCAGTCTCATCAAAAATAGGCATTTTATTTACAAGTAGTACTGTAACACTGCCATCCGATTTAGTTATTGTTTCTTCAAAGTTAAGTTGTGAACGCCCGGTTTTAACAATATATTCATCTATTTTTCGATATTCATTTACTTTCTCAATATCCCAACCAAAATCATAGTCTGTCTTTCCAATAATGGTTCTTTTGGAAGGCAACTTCAAAAGATCAGCGGTCAGATCATTACATCCTAAATATACAAATTCTTTATTTTTCCAATATACATAACATGGCATATGAGAAATAATTTTCTCCAGGTAAGTGTAAATGCTTGATATGTATTCTAAAGCGGGTCTTTCTTCTCCTATATCATAGCCCATTACCTCTTTACTCATTGCATAAATTGCTTTATTACCACTTTTTTGTTTTGCCATTTCATGCTCAAGATTTTTTTGCGTTGTGACGTCTACAGCACTTAAGATAAGACAATTACATAGATCCTTCTCATCTGTGTTAGCTACAACATTCCACAAGAAAAAACTTTTGCCATCCACTGAAGGCTTTTCAACATTGAGCTTAGGCTTACCGCTTTTTGCGTTTTCTAAATCTTCTATTGAAATAGGTTCAACAAAACCTTTCTGCCTAAACCAATTAAAATAAGATTTATTTAAAATTTCAGTAGTTTCCCAGGAATAAATGTCCTTAGCCTTTTCATTAAAATTAGTAACTATATAATCAGGTGATAAAACTATAACTGCTATCTTATTAAAATTAGAATATTCTAAAAAAGAAGAAATCTCTAACAACGAAATTTTCATGAGCCCTTGATCCATCCTTAATTAACCTTTCCAAATTTTAACTTATTAAATATTTTACTCATAAGCGCCAGATTCAAGATATAATTGATACATCTCATTGACAGTAAAATAAGGCGAGTCTGACGAACCTATCTTATTATTGCTAAGAACAGTATAAAATTCATCTGTATTTTTATTAATCCTGATTTTTTTCCCTGAGTTTCGATTCTCTTTCTGTTTATTCTCAAGAAAATCTTGCAATACTTTTATTTTTTCAGATCCAGCCATCCATAAAAAATGATCTTTATCATTCTTAGTATGCATGACTCTAATTACTAAAGATAACCTAGCAATATCTTCATCACTGATCATTCCTTCGTAATTTTTCATCAATTCTTCAATGTTCCCAGAAGAGGCACCATTAGAATGAAGGAGAGCAGGATCAAATAAAATGAACTCTCCAGCTTCAGTATCCACCTTGTAACCAGCAATATCTTTATCTTTATATTTGTCTAAAATATACAACTGCTGGGGATACCTAGAAAAATGTGAAAAAGTAACTACCAATCCTTCTGGATCGTTATAAGGTAATCTTTGACTATCAATTACATATTCACTTATTCCTGCACAATACATTGCCATATCTTCGTTAATAGGAATGCCATGCCGTAAAAGGTATTTTAAGGTAGTAAGGTTGTGTAAGATTTCTCGATGTGTGCTTGGATATAGATAAAAGCGACTAGAACCTTTATTGCTGATAGCAGTGTGAAATGAAAGAACGCAAGTTTTGATCTCAGGAGATACTTGATCAAGAAAATAATATGAATAATCTTGATGAATGTTTGCACCTTTCTCAGTTTTATCCACGACGAATATCCCTGCCTGAAAGAATAATTCTTCTTCCGGTTTATTAAAAATGCTCATAGCTTTTTGCACAATAAATTCATAATTATCTTTGAACAATTTTATAACGCTTGGGAAATATAAATGTGCAACGTAATCTGGGAATCTACCATAAACAGAACTATAGATACCTTGTTTGCATTTATTACCATGTTCAACATATTCTTTTTGGATTCTTTGTATATCCTCTTTTTTCAAATTGGGAAATTGGTATTTTTGCGAGATAAATCCTTTCTCATAAAACTCTTGGATTTCAGCTTGTCGCAAAAAATAGCCTTTCTTTAATTCAAAGGTGTTATTATTTCCAGCTGTAGTACCTTGGGTGGTTTTTAAAATAGGATTTAGATGAAAATCAGATATATCTTTTATAGCAGAGAACATTTCCTCTTTATTTTTGGAATACTTTTCAAAATAATCAGATATATAAGGGCGCGTCTTAGGGGAAGTAAAAACTAAGCTTTCTCTAAAGCTTCTTTCTGAATCTTGAGCCGCTTCAAGCAATGTAATCATTTTCTATGCCTTCCTTTACGCATGTTCTAGCTTACAAACATACAAAATTTCTGTCAAGCGTTTATAAGGCCTTACCCTCTTGCGAATGTTTTCTCAATATTTCATCTAATTTTTTAGCCAAGTAAATGACATTTGGTCTTTGAAGTATTGTTTCATGATCACCATAGACTTTATAGACTTCCACCTCTCCTAAGGCATATTTATCCCAATGGTTGAGGGGATGGTCTATATCTTTGTATTCTGGCAAAAGTGTTATGGCTTTAAATAGAATGATCTTATCCTGAAACATGGGTGACTGATACTTTAGTAACAATTTCATTCTGTCCCAGCCCATTTCTGCAAACCCTTCCTGAATTTCTTTATTTTCATTACGCGTTAGCAATGCTTCTTTAAATAATTTTTCAATATTATATTCGTCTGAAAACTTAGCCCATCCATCAAAAAATATTAGAGGCTTTAGTGTTTCTCCTTTAGCACGTAACTGCCTTGCAATTTCTATACAAAGTGTTGCTCCAAAAGAAAGGCCGCAAAGCCAATAAGGCCCATGTGGTTGAACTTGTTGTATTGCCTCTGCGTAATTAGATGCCATTTCTTCAAGGCTTTGAAAAATGAGTTTTCCTTTGTGAATGCTAGGATCTTGAAGCCCATACATAGGACAGTCATAATCTAAATATTCAGCTAATGGTAAATAACACATAGGGTTTCCTGCCACTGGATGTAAGCAAAATAAAGGAGATGCAGTTCCCGCCTGACGAATAGTCACTAAACAAGGTGCCTGCTTGTTAAGATCAATAATATTTTTGTCAATTTCTAAGGCCATTTTTTTAATATTATTAGCTTGCTGTAAAGTCTGTAAACTAAGCCTCACATTAAATCTATTTTCAATTTTTCCTAATAATCGTAATGCATTAAGCGAATGCCCACCTAAATCTGTAAAGGTTTCTAACACTCCTATTTTATGAACGCCTAACACGTTTTGCCATATTTTTGCCAGTTCAATTTCAGTCGTAGTAGTAGGGGATACATAATCTCTTCCGCTCTCTAAGGCCTCTTCTTCATCAAATGATACTTCTTTATCTTTGTCTTTATTCTCATTAATCAAGTCTATGAAAGTATTAATATCGAAAGTAGAAATAAGTGTTTGTTTGAAACCATTTTTAATAATATCTGAAAAAATGTTTGCTCCTTCTTCAGGAGATATATCATTATTCCTATCAAAATAGGTGACATCTTCTGGCCTTTGTGTATTTACGGCCATACCAATATCACGCCAGGTATTCCAATTCACCACAGTAAACAATTGAGTATTTTTTAAGGCCTTTGAGTATACAAAAGCGTCTAACACAGCATTAGCTGAACAATAATCTATTTGACTTAATTCACCAATAACCGCACTAACAGAAGAACATAATAAGAAAAACTGTAAAGGCTCAGTTTGTAAAAGATGAGTCAGTATATAAGTCCCTTCTACCTTGGGTGCAAACACCTTGCTGGCCATTTCTAAGGTTTTTAGCTGCACTAAGCCACCACCAGGTACGCCTGCGGTATGTATCACGCCACACAGTTGGTTAAAATCTTTTTTGATGTTTTCTATAGCTTCTTTTGTTTCCAGATAATTGCTTATATCTGCTTTTAATATAATTACATTTGCACCCATGTTAATTAGTTCTTTGAGTTTAATTATTTTCTTGCTCACCGGCTCATTCCGGTCATGCGCTGCCAGCCACTTCTCCCACTCAGATCTTTCAGGTAATTCACTCCTCACCATTAAAAAAAACGTTGGATTTTTTGAAGCTTTCGCAATAGCCTGCGCAATGGTTAAACTGATTCCGCCAAGCCCTCCGGTAAACAAATAAACGCCACCTGCTGCCAACTTTAGTGTAGAACTACTTTCTATTGAGAGAGGCTTAAAAATTTGAGCCCAACGATAATTATCTCGATAAGCTAAAATATTTTTCTTATTATCACTTTCCTTAATAAAAATTTCATAAACGATTTGCAAACAAACTTCCTGCCGTTTCTTTGGAATTTTTAATTCACTCAATAAAACATCTACTACTTTCAGCGAAAATCCTGGATGCTCTTGTGGAATAACGCGACAAGGACCAGTTACTAATGCTTTAGCAGGATAAATATTTTCGCTATTTGTAACAGAAAAAATTTCGTTTCCCACAATTATGCAATCCACATTTGCTTGCACATTCATTTCAATTAAAGATTGAAAAATAAATAGATTACTATAAAAACCAAGAAAAGAGGTCTTGTGCACTTCTGAAGAGTCGTAGTATTCTAAATTATGTTCTTCTGTTAAAGAAAATAAATTTATGATAGAAATGGGAGCAGACGTTTTTTCTGTGACAGATTTTATTACATTTAGATAATCTATTTTATTTTTTATATCAATCAAATACCTATTATCTTTTTCAAAAACATTTAAGTTTTTTTCAATATAATCCACTTTAACGACTTGTTGATCTAAACTTAATAAAATGCCCGCTATTTCTTCTGCCACACCTTGGCTATCCATAAACAGGATCCAGCAGTGTTTATGCAGGCGAACGTATTCCCTGATAACTTCACTATTACAAAAAGAGGATCTTTCCCAGGAAGGTTCATAAAACCACTTTAAATAGGGAAGCTTTTTATAAGCAGTCGAGTTGCTTTCAACGCTTTTATTTCCCTCTATCCAATAACGTTTTTTCTCAAAAGGATATGTCGGCAAAGGAACTCGATATCTTTCTTCAGCTGCATAAAACGCTTGCCAGTTAATTTTGATCCCTTGTAGCCAAAGCTGACCCAGAAGCGTCAACAAGGAAAAGTGATCTTTTACGATATCCTGAGCACCCGGTAAAGTATTCTGCACTAAAATCCCAGGAGAATTATCAAAAACTTGCTTTGCCAATTTACTTAATATTGTTCCTGGGCCAACCTCAATAAACGTGTTATACCCTTCCTTTATTAAAGCCTCTAGATTCTGGTAAAACTTTACTGTGCTTCTCAAATGTTTTGCCCAATATTCCGCAGAAGTTGCTTCTTCTGCTGTAATCCAATTTCCAGTTAAATTTGATACATAGGGAATTTTAGGCGCTTGTAAACGAATATTTTTCACAAAATCTTGAATGGGTTTTAATATAGGTTCCATCATCCAAGAATGAAATGCATGAGAAGTTTGCAATTGACGAGATAAAATACCTTGTTTTTCTAATTGTTTCGCTATTTCTAAAATTAATGCAGTTTCTCCTGAAATAACATAACTTTCCAAACCATTAACAGCTGCAATAGAAATGTTATATTGTTGTGTCAATGCTAACACCTGCTCTTCTGACATAACAACGGCAAGCATTGTACCATGAGGGGCGCTCGCCATAAGATTTGCACGGTAACAAATTAATTTCAAGCTGTCTTCTAAGCTAATCACTTCTGCTAAACAGGCTGCAACATATTCTCCCACACTATGCCCCACCATTGCTTCAGGCTTAATGCCAAGACTTATTAAATATTTTGCTAAAGAATATTCAATAACAAATAATGCAGGTTGAACAATTCTCGTATTATTTATTTCCAGAGATTTTGATTTATGAATAATAATATCTTGAATTAAATACTTGATATCACTTTCAAGGAAATCAGAACACCTATTTATCCATTTGGCAAATTCAGGTTCGGAATGATATAAATCGCTGGCCATCCCTAAGTATTGGGATCCTTGGCCGGAGAACATGAAAACAATTTTACGAGTAACCTTGGGATCATAACAACTGGCATGTAATTGTTCACTGGAAGAGAACTCTAAAAGATTTACAGCATTCGCAAGGTCCTCACACACAAAGATTTTCCTGTAATTGAAGTCAGTTCTTCCTACTTTTAATGTATAAGCAATATCTGCAAATTCGCTTTCCGTTTTAACAGTATTTAAATGATCTTTTAAATTTTTAATCATTCTATTTAAGGCTGTTTTTGTTTTAGCAGAAAGCATTAACAACTGATTTCGATGATTTAAAGACGATTTTTTATTTTGTAAAATATCCTCAAGCACAACAAACGCATTAGTTCCTCCAATCCCAGAAGCATTAATTCCAGCACGTCTTGGCAATGAACCAAAATCCCATTCTCTACATACATCATTCACAAAAAATGGCGTATTAGGAAAATCTATAGCGGGATTTGACTTTTGAAAATGCAACGTAGAAGGGAGTTTCTTATTTTTTAAAGCCAATGCTACTTTTATAATGCTAGCCATACCAGCAGCAATATCAAGATGGCCAATATTCGATTTGACAGAGCCAATAGCACAAAATTGATTTTTATGAATTTTAGTTTTAAAAGCTTTAGTTAAAGCTTTTATTTCTATTGGATCTCCTAAAGCAGTAGCAGTTCCATGCGCTTCTATATAGCTTATAGACTCAGGTTCAACATCCGCAAAAGCGAGTGCTGAAGCAACGCATTTTGCTTGCCCATTCGCGCTAGGCGCTGTAAAACCCACTTTATCTGCGCCATCATTATTAATACTCCAACCTTTTATAACCGCATATATCTCATCTCTATCTTTTAAAGCGTCTTCTAACCTTTTTAAAATTACAATACCCACTCCATTACCAAATACGGTTCCACTACCATTTGCGTCAAAAGGCCTACAATGACCATCAGCAGATTCAATACCTTCTTTTTGATATAAGTAACCATTTTTTTGCGGCACTGAAATGTTCACTGCCCCTGCAATAGCCAAATCGCAGTCGCCATCTATTAATGCTGTACAAGCATTTGCGACTGCCACAAGCGATGAGGAACAAGCAGTCGTGATATTGATACTGGGTCCAGTTAAATTTAATCTATATGAAGTCTGAGTGCTTAAAGTAGTAATGCTTGTGGCAATGCGTGCATGAAACCAATCATAGGATTGCCAAAATTCAGCATTTTTCAATAAGTTATTTTGTAAATAAAGGCTATCCGCCATACTCGCATAAACACCGATTAATCCTTCAAATTTTTCCGAGCAATAACCAGCCGACTCTAATGCTTCCCAAGCACATTCTAGAAATATTCTTTGCTGAGGATCCAACATCTTTGCATCTTGTACACCAAATCCAAAAAAACTTGCATCAAAACGATCTATCTCTTCTAAAATACCTCTCGCTTTTATGTAATTTGGGTTATTTAATAATGCTTCATTAACGCCTTCTCGAACAAGTTCTTCTTTGGTAAAACTTTGAATTGATTCCTTTCCTTTTAAAAGATTTTCCCAAAACGTGGTATAATTATCTGCCCCTGGAAATCTACAAGATATGCCTATTATGGCAACGTCTGTTGGGGCAGTCTTGGAATTACTATCTTTCATTATGAGATTGTCTTACCAACGTTCTTTTTTGTTTTCTAAAATAGCCTCGGTGAGTGGCGTCTTCTACAACATCCGTCTTCATTGTTTGTTTATCGTTGATATAACTTGCCAATGTTTTAATGGTGGGGTAAGTCAAAAGATCAATTACGTTTATTTTTCTTGTTTCATCTAATTTTTTATTTAGCTGTGTACAGGCTTCAGCAAGCATTAATGAATGTGCGCCAAAATCAAAAATGTTTTGTTGAACATCTATTTTGTTAATGTTCAACAAATTTTTCCATACTGACATAATAGCTTCTTCTACATCATTATCTGTTTTATTTACTGCAAACAATTCTAAAATATTTTTGCTTGGCAATTGCAGAAGTTGGGTTTGATCTACTTTGCCATTTTTATTCAATGGAATGTAATCAACTTTAAAAACTTTTTCTGGCAACATGTAATGTGGCAAACAGTTTTTTAAATATTCATAAAAATTTATAAAATTATTGAAGTCTTTTTCAAAACTAACAAAAGCATATAAATGCTTCACTGCCTCTTCACCTTTATAAGCGATAGCTGCCGTTTGTTGCGTTTGTGGATATTTAATAATACAAGCTTCAATTTCACTAAGCTCCACTCTAAAGCCATGGATCTTAATCTGATTATCTTCTCTATCAATAAATACAATACCATTATTAGGTTGCCAAAAAGCAAAATCACCTGTTTTATAAATTCTTTGCGTATTGTCCCAAGGGCAGGGAATAAATTTATGGGCCATTTTTTCAGAGTCCCCTAAATACCCTAGCGCTAAACCTTCTCCGCCCAAATATATTTCTCCTATTTCATTGGGTTTCAACAGTTTTAAATTTTTATCTAAAATATACGCTGTGGTATTAGAAATGGGTTTACCAATAGGAACATCTTTTTGAATTTCTTTTTCATCTTTAATTTCAAAAAAAGTTGCAAAAGTAGTGCATTCCGTTGGGCCATAAACGTGCAATAAACGTAAATTGTCTAATTTATATGATATTTTCCGACTCAATAATATTTTAACTATTTCAATATTGCATTTCTCTCCACCAAACAATAAACAACGCAAATTATCGAAAGATTCTGGCCGGACTTTTGTAATAAAATTAAATAAAGCAGTTGTTACAAATGCAATGGAAATAAGATACTTATGAAAAAAATCACAAAAATCCGCTGGAGAAAATAAAACCACATCTGGGATAACTTGTAGGCAAGCACCATTTAATAGTGCTCCCCAAATTTCAAAAGTCGTCGCATCAAAAGCGACATTCGCCATATGAGCTATTATATCTTCAGGCTTAATACAAATGTAATTGGTGTTTTTAACTAATCTTACCACTGCTCTATGTGGAATAACACAACCTTTCGGCACACCAGTAGAACCAGACGTATAAATCACATAAGCGGGATCCGTGGGATTATTTATATGGCTTGGATTTTCTGAATTCTTTTCGCTTTCTTCTCGAAAAAATTGTTCAATATTTAATATCGCGACTTGTTGAGGGACATCAATATTTTCTTTAAGATAATGACTTCCAACTTCATTAGTAATAATAAGTCTAGAACCGCTATTTTCTATAATGAGCTTATATCTATCTTGCGCTTCATTAATATAGACAGGGAGGTACAAACCGCCGGCCTTAGTTATAGCCAATAACCCTATTATAAACTCCAATGATCGCTCAAAGTGCAAGATAACAACCGTTCCCACCGAAACGCCTTGGTTACGCAAATAATTTGCTAACTGGTTAGCTTTTGCGTTTAGCTCATTGTAAGAAATATAACTATTATTGTATTGAACCGCGGTTTTATTCCCAAACGCCGAGGCTGTCTCTTCAAATAATTCGGATAAAACCTTTTCCCTGGAATAATCCGTGAAAGTATTATTAAACTCAGCTTGTTCCAAAACACTTAACGTCCAAAAAGTAAAACGTTTAAGGCAGGTAGTATAACACTGCTTTAATGGGTTTTGTATAGGTTTACGGTATCATAACCTAAGATAAGTTTTAAATTATTACTTGAGAATATTAATGAGTGGCAAAAAAACTGTGTTCTGTCCTTTATTCGGTCAAAGCACCCCGGCTTAGATAAATGAGAAGCGCAGTTGTTAATTTTGCTCTGGAAACTAAGCTATCAACTAATAAATATTCATTTTCACTATGAATTTTTCCCCCACAAACGCCTAAGGTATCTATATTAGCTAGGCCGGCTTCAGACAGATTATTTCCATCGCAACAGCCTCCACTGGATTTCCAATGAATAGTTTGGCCTATTTGTGCCCCAACTTCTGTTACTAATTTATATAATGCTTGCGTTTTCCCTGCGATAGCTTTAGGTTTCCGGGTAAATTTACCTTGAATTTCTACTTTAAATCCTTCTTTTTGATTAGCGGCAGCAATGATTGATCCTAAACGCTCTGATACCCAACTTTCTTGCTCAAGTTTTTCTATTCGAACATCCAATCTACAAATCGCAAGCGCAGGCACCACGTTAACAGCTTCTCCACCACGCACTTGGCCAATGTTGAAAGTGATACCTTCTTGTTCTTGATTTAAAGCATCAATTTTGGAAATAATCTCCGCCAAAACAGCTATTGCATTGCGGCCTTGATGAAAGTCCCGCCCGGCATGCGCGGCTCGACCACGAACAATTACGGTATACTTAGCACTTCCCTTTCTTTCTCCTGCCAATGTTCCACTCTCATCCATTGCCGGCTCAAACAATAATCCAACGTGATGTCGTGTGGCGAGTTCTTCTAACAAAGATGCAGATCCAATTGAACCTATTTCTTCGTCCGGATTAATTAAAACTTCCCAGCCTAACTGATCCGTATAAGGACTTTGTTCAAATGCCTTTAACGCTTCCAACATCACACAAAGCCCGCCTTTCATATCCGCAACACCCGGGCCATTAATAATATTATTTGTTTTTCGAATTGCTGTTTGAAAAGGATGTTCTAATTCATAAACAGTATCCATATGTCCCACCAATAACACTTGTATGGGTGCTTTAGGTCTTTTCCAAAAGCGTAATACCGGCCCTAAATCAGCTCTTTTTGTAATACCAGATGCATCTACATGTTCAATAGGCGGTAAAGAAAAAACATTGCCTTCACATTCCAACTCAGAAAATGCTTGAGTCAGTAAAGCTGACATACGCTCTAACCCAGCAACATTAAAAGTGTTTGAATTAACATTTGCCCATTGGATAACCCTTTCTGCCATGAACTCTTCTTGTTTATCCAATTTTTCCAAATAAGGTTGTAGTTTCACGTTCAGGGTCCTCGCTATTTTCGGATAACTCGAGTTACAACTTCAAGCCCCCTTAACCGCCGAATAACTTTTGCTAAATGATTACGATCTTGAATGCTTAATAAGAAAGTAATCGTGTTATGTCGACTATCACGCTCATCAATGTGTACATTTTGAATATTAGCATCATTTTCAGCTAAGGCATTGGCTAAGATTGCCAATACTCCTCGCCTGCTTAAGACATCTACACGTAATTCCACTTCAAATTCGCCTTCAACTTTATCAGCCCATTGGATAAATATGTACTTTTCTGGAGCCCTAGAAATTTCAGCCACATTTTTACAACTTTCTCGATGAATAACAATGCCACGACCAGCACTTAAGAATCCGATAATCGTATCGCCCGGAATAGGATGGCAGCATTTTGCATAAGCCACTACCATTCCTTCTGTTCCCCGAATGGCTAATGGATAAACTAAGTGAGAGTCTTCCACAGGAAGATCAGAAATAAGCCTTCTAACAACTAATGGCGCAACTTGATTTCCTAAACCTATTTCTGTACAGAGTTGTTGTAAACTTTCTAATCTTAATTCTTGGAAAACCTGATCCCATCTCTTTGTAGGAATATCTTCCACTGTAAGTGATAAAGAAGCTAATGCTTTAACGAATAAGCGTTCTCCCAGTATACGTGCTTGATCTACCTGCTGCGTCTTTAGCCAATTGCGTATACTACTTCTGGCTTTTCCAGTAGCAACGAAACTTAACCAAGCTGGATTTGGATGTGCTCCAGTAGCAGTGATGATCTCTATTGTCTGTCCATTTTCAATGCGAGTGCTCAAAGGCATTAATCGCCGATCAATTTTAGCAGCAATGCATGCATTTCCTACATCAGTATGGACCGCATAAGCAAAATCCACTGCGGTTGCGCCACTAGGCAAAGACAATATATCTCCGCTAGGCGTAAAAACATAAACTTCATCCGGATAAAGATCAATTTTAATGTTTTCTATAAATTCTCTAGAATTCCCTGTTTCTTTTTGAATTTCAAGTATTCCTTTTAGCCATTCACGTGCTCGAACTTCAGCATCGCGTGGCATACCATCCGCAGATTTATACAACCAATGCGCTGCAATACCATTTTCAGCCATATGATCCATTTCTTCGGTGCGTATTTGTACTTCTACCGGTATCCCGTAAGGACCCAATACTGTAGTATGTAATGATTGATAACCATTTGCTTTAGGAATGGCAATGTAATCTTTAAAACGACCATGCACAGGTTTATATAAATTATGTACAATTCCTAATACCCGATAGCAGGCATCCACTTTATCAACAATAATTCTTAACGCATAGACATCCATAATTTCTGATAAGGAAAGATCTTTTTTCCTCATTTTTTTATAAAGACTATATAAATGCTTTTCCCTCCCCATCACGATAAAAGGAAAATGACATTCTTGTTCGAGGCGATTTTTAAGATTAGACTCTAGCCCATGAATAATTTCTTTTCGATTTCCTCTGGCTTTTCGAACGGCTTCTTTAAGAACTCGATATCGAACCGGATATAAATATGAAAACCCTAAATCTTCGAATTCTAGCCGAAACGTATTCATTCCGAGCCGATTTGCAATAGGCGCATAGATCTCTAAAGTTTCCTTGGCAATTCGACGTTGTTTTTCTACCGGCAATGCATATAGGGTACGCATGTTATGAAGTCGATCCGCAAGTTTAATTAGAATAACTCGTATATCACGAGCCATTGCCAATATCATTTTTCGCAAATTTTCTGCTTGTGCTTCGACACGATTTTCGAATTTAATTTGATCGAGTTTGCTAACCCCATCCACCAATTCAGCAACTTCTTCCCCAAATTTTTCAACAATAGTTGCCTTATCTAAATACGTATCTTCAAGTACATCGTGCAACATTGCAGCAATAATACTTTGATGATCCATTCGCATATCTGCAAGGATATTTGCAACAGCAATAGGGTGGGAAATATAAGGCTCACCTGAAGAGCGTATTTGCCCTTCATGTGCTTCCGCAGCAACTAAGTGTGCACTTGCAACTTCTTCGAGTTGTTCTGGGACTAAATATTCTGCAAGCTGTTCACGCAGTTTAGCAAATCCAAACACAACTGCCTCCTGGCCAGTACTTCCTTTATAGAAAAAGAAATACTATTCAGATTCAGGGGTGGTTTCTTCGACAGAGTGAATAATGTTTCCAGTAGCGATTTCTCGTAAAGCAACAACTGTAGGTTTGTCATTTTCCCATGTTACCACTGGCTCAGCCCCACCTAAAGCTAACTGTCTAGCTCTTCTAGCAGCAAGTAAAACTAATTGAAATCGGTTTTCAACTTTTTCAAGACAATCTTCTACCGTGATACGGGCCATAACTACTCCTCACTTCCAATAAAAATCTGCTTCTATCTTTCGTAAATATGATACAACATTAATTACAATTTAGCTAACTCAAAAGTTTTTTAATCAATTCAGCTTTTTCCGCTTGCTGACGGCGCCAGTATAATCGATGGCATTGTACAATCGCTTTCAACTGTTCTAGTGCTTCTTCAAATTGATCGTTACATATTAAATAATCATACTCTGCATAGCGCGAAATTTGATCCTTTGCTTCAATCATGCGGTCGTTAATGATTTGTAAATTGTCCGAATGGCGTTTTTGTAAACGTTCCAGTAACGCTTCACGAGTCGGGGGCAAAATAAAAATACTTTGTGCTTCAACAAATTGGGCTCTAACTTGTTTAGCGCCTTGCCAATCAATTTCTAGAATAACATCCAGACCTTTAGCGCGTGCATCTTCTACCCACACACGCGAAGTTCCATAAAATTGACCAAACACTTGGGCATGCTCTAAAAATATTCCTTCTTTTAATTTCGCTTCAAATTCATCCTTATTTACAAAATAATAATCTATTCCTTCTTGTTCTTCTCTGCGCATTGGACGTGTTGTAAAAGAAATAGAAATACACACATTAGGAATTGCTTTAACCAAGGCGTTCACTAAGCTTGTTTTACCTGCGCCAGAAGGTGCCGAAACAATAAATAAAGATCCTTTAGTTGACATTGCTTATTTCCTATTCTAAATTTTGAACCTGCTCACGAATCTCTTCTATTAAAACCTTTAATTCAATAGAATCTTGAATAGTAATGCCATCTGGTATTTTAGAAGCCAAGGTATTTGATTCACGATTTAATTCCTGCATTAAAAAGTCTAAACGACGTCCCATAATTTTTTCTTCTACTAATATTCTTTGTGTTTCAATTAAATGCATCTTTAAACGATCCAGCTCTTCTGCGATATCCATTTTCTGCATTAAATAAATTACTTCTTCTTCAAAGCGATTTTTATCATGTGGGATTCTTAATTCAACAAGTTTTTCATGCAATTTTGCTCTAACTGACTTTTGTATTTCTGGCAACTTAGCACCAATTTTATTTACTTGCATCTCCATTTTCAGCAAACGCTCTCGAATACAAGCATTTAATTTTTCACCTTCTCTTGCTCTAGATTCGATTAAATCCGCTAAAACTAATTGAAATGATTGCAATAAAACTTTTTTTATTTCTGATAAATCCTTTTCCGGCGTTTGAACAATAGATGGCCATTTTAAGATATCAAAAAGCGAAACTTCCGAAGTGAGTGAAAATCTTTCAGCAATCTTTTGGCTGGCCTGCATCAATTGTTCAATTAATGAAAAATCAATATTCAATTCGATTTTTTCTTGTTTTAATTCCAGTTTTAAAAAACAATCAATCCTTCCCCTGGTCAGATGCTGACGTGTAAAATCTCTTAAATGAAATTCTAAATCGCGTACAATTTCAGGAATTTTAAAAGATAATTCCAAATAACGATGATTTACCGAACGAAGCTCCCAATGCGCAACTCCCATTGGTAATAATACATCTCGGCTGGCAAAAGCCGTCATACTTGCTGTCATTTTAAGACCTTAACTTGCTGTAACTCGTGCCCTGGGTTTATAAACAACTAACCATAAATAACTGCATAATCCAACGAAAATGATCGTACCTAGAAAGATTGATAAAGGAAAAGCTCTACCATGACATACTTCCCCTACTAAATTGGTACAAAAAGCAGCCAATACAAACTGCATAGCTCCTATAATACCAGAGGCTGTTCCGCTAACTTCTGTTCGTACAGAAGTCATGGCACCTGCTGAACTGATAGGAAATAAAAAGCCATTGCCTAATACTATAATAGACATTGTTAGGATAACTGCATGCACATTTTCTCCAAAAGCAAATGTTGCGCCTATCATGCAAAGGCCCCCTAAAACAAAAATAGAGATTCCAATTCTCAATACTTTTTCCACACTTCTTGTATTGATTAATTTTTTGGCAAGCAAATTGCCTAAAATATAAGCTACCGAAGGTGCAATATAAAAGGACCCCATTTCTTCGGGCGCATAGCCTTGACTGTTAAACACAAAAGGCGATTCCACACTATAACTACGAAACACACAAAAAGAAGCACAAATAATGAAAACGTACCCCAAAAACTCAAGATTACAAATAACGCCCAAGTAATTCTGAAATCGGTAAGAATTCACTTCTTTAACATTAGCATGGTCATTTTGTACGTTTTCGTGCTTACCGTTGAGAACAAAACAAGCAAATAGCAACATGATAAAACCATAAGCTGCGATAAAAAAGAATGGCGCTCGCCACCCCCAAAAAGAAGTAAGATAGCCCCCTATTGAAGGCCCTATAGTTGCTGATAAACCAATAATAGGAAAAGTCGTTGAAAATACTTTTATGGCTTGTTGTCTATCATATCTATCAATCACTAAGATCCGACTCAGGACTGAACCGACTCCGGCTCCTGCTGCTTGCAATAATCGAAATATAATTAATTGAGTTAAATTATTTGCGTAAGCACATAAAATCGAAGCTACTGTGAATAATGAAAATCCAATAATAGCAACTCTTTTACGCCCAAATCTGTCTGCAAGCATACCTGCTAATAATTGGCAACTCGCCAAACCTAACAAGAACACTGTAAAACTAATTTGAATATCTGTCTGGCTGCAATTGAAATCAACCGTCATGAGAGGAAGCGCGGGTAAATAAATATCGGTTGCGAACATTCCCACCGATCCCATCATAATAATAGCCAATAAAAAATAATAGTAATTTAGGCTCGTCATCGTGTATTTTTCCATTAACATTTGTTTTTTTCGCTTTATTTTAAAATTATTAGAGTAGCCTCTTATAAGATAATTGTAGGTTGACTTTCATATAAAAGCAACGGGTACGATGCCACTCACATTTTAAAATGTGCTGAAGGTCTTTGTATGATACGGGTTATTACGCTTAATGTGAATGGGATCCGTTCTGCCGCGAACAAAGGATTTTTTAGTTGGTTGTCAAAGCAGGACGCAGATATTATTTGTTTGCAAGAAACCCGCTGTCAAAGTGAGCTTTTAACAGATCCTTTATTTTTCCCCAAGGGATATCATACCTATTTTTTTGATGCACAAAAAAAAGGTTACAGTGGGGTTGCACTCTATTCAAAAGTGAAGCCAGACAAGATCCAACGAGGTTTAGGTTGGGAAGAAGCGGATCAAGAAGGCCGCTATATACAAGCTGATTTTGGAAAACTCACTGTTGCTTCCCTTTATTTACCGTCCGGAACTAGCGGGGAACACAGACAAGCCATTAAGTATGATTTTATGGCGCAATACCATAAAATTCTTGAACAACAAAGAAATGATGGTCGCGCTTATATATTATGTGGAGATTGGAATATTGCCCATAAAGCTATCGATTTAAAAAATTGGCGCGCAAATCAAAACACTTCAGGCTTTTTACCTTCCGAGCGTTCCTGGCTGGATACAGTATTTGGAAATCTCGGTTTTATAGATGCTTTCAGAAGCTTGAACGCAGATCCTGAACATTATACTTGGTGGTCTAATCGTGGTAGAGCAAGGGAAAAAAACGTAGGATGGAGAATTGATTATCAAATTGTTACCCCCGATCTGGCTTCTTCGCTTTTAACCGTTAACATTTATAAAGAAGAATTCTTCTCGGATCATGCGCCTTTGATCGTGGATTATGATTTGCCAAGCTTCACTTAACATAAGCCAAGTACTATTTTTTGTTTCTGAATAAGTATTTGGATGCCTGCTTTTGCCAAATCTAGCATTCCTTGTAGATCTTGGATTTCAAAAGGACTACGTTCTGCTGTTCCTTGAACTTCTATAAAAGAACCTTGCTCTGTCATAACAACATTCATGTCGGTCTGTGCATTAGAATCTTCAAGATAATCTAAATCTAAGATAGGTAGATCTTTATAAATTCCTACCGAAACAGAAGCAATAAGAAATTTTAAAGGATAGGCCTTAATTATTCCCTGTTTAACTAAATGGCTCAAAGCGTCCGCTAAGGCAACACAACCTCCTGTAATACTTGCTGTTCTTGTTCCACCGTCAGCTTGTAAGACATCGCAATCTATTGCAATAGTGTAATCTCCTAACGCCGTTAAATCTACCGCCGATCGTAAAGATCTACCGATCAAACGTTGAATTTCCTGTGTGCGCCCCGTAGCGCCGCCCCGCTCTCTTGGGATCCTTTCGCTGGTAGAACGTGGTAACATGCCGTACTCAGCAGTGACCCAGCCCTGGTTTGTGCCTTTCAAGAATTTAGGAGCGCCCGCAATAACACTTGCGGTACATAAAACTCTTGTATCTCCATATTCGATTAAAACAGCGCCTTCCGCATGTTTAGTATATTGGCGGGTTATACGAACTTCTCTTAATTCATCTCTAGAGCGAGCACTTGGGCGTACCATAATTTATTCCAAATAGTAATGTCATCAATAAAACTTTTAGTAAATAATAAAAAAATTTTCAATACAGGTATGCAATAACGATATCGTTAAAATGGTAACTCCCATCGTGGTTCAACTGCATGTAATAAACGGCGAAATTCAGCTTGGATCTTTGAAAGGGTCTCTGGATTATCACCCTCGAAACGCAAAATTAAGTAAGGTCCCGTATTAGAAGGACGTACAAGCCCAAAACCATCCTCAAAATCTACTCTTAAACCATCAATTGTGCTGATCTTTGCATTTTTAAATTGTGCTAAATCGATCAGCCTTTCCACTCGCTCAAATTTTTCTTGTTCGGCAACATTAATATGAAGTTCTGGCGTATTCACGCTATCTGGTAAACTTAGGAAAATTTGGGAAGCAGTCCTATCAGGCACTGCTCTAGAGACAATTTCTAACATTCTCGCACCCGCATACAAACCATCATCAAAACCAAACCAGCGATCTTTAAAAAACACATGCCCACTCATCTCACCCGCCAGTAAAGCGCCTGTTTCTTGCATTTTAGCTTTAATTAATGAATGGCCTGTTCGCCACATCAACGGCTGCCCACCAAATTTAGCAACCATGTCGGCTACATGCCGGGTACATTTTACATCAAAAATAATGTTCGCGCCTGGATGTCTTAGCAATACTTCTTTTGCAAATAATATCAATTGTCGATCCGGCCAAATTATTCTTCCTTCATTATCAACAATACCTAAACGATCGCCATCCCCATCAAACGCCAAGCCAATATCCGCTTGGTAATGACAAACCGCCTGTATCAAGTCCTGTAAGTTTTTCGGTTGACCTGGATCTGGGTGATGATTTGGGAAACGACCATCCACCTCACAAAACAATGGAATAACTTCACAACCCAATGCTTCATATAAAAAAGGGGCTATTCTGCCTGCTACTCCGTTACCACAATCCACCACAACTTTAAGAGGATGCGGTAAATAAATATCTTTTTTTATAACATCAACATAAGCTCTAATAACGTCTTCTGTTCTGCTTTTTCCTTCACCCTGATTAAAATCTTTCTCTTCAATAAGCGCGTGCAAAGCGGATATTCTATCTCCATAAAGTGCTTTACCACCCACCATAATTTTAAAACCATTATAATCAGGTGGATTATGGCTACCAGTTATCATCACGCCAGAAGGGATCTTCAGAAAATGCGTTGCGAAATATAAAACAGGAGTGGGCACCATTCCGATGTCGACTAAATCACAGCCCGTAGATAAAATACCCTCGCTTAGAGCATCTTGTAATGCTTGACTAGACAAACGCCCATCGCGCGCTATAACGATATTCTTTTCACCTGTCCTTAACACCAGAGTACCGAGAGCACGCCCAATTTCTTCCACAATTTGTGGTGTTAAAGTACGACCTACAATACCGCGTATATCATAGGCTCGAAAGATCTCTTTAGGTATCACTCGATTATCCACGTCCTGTAGAGCCAAAGCCACCTTCACCTCGCGTTGTTGTTTGAAAATCATTTACAATCTCAAATTGAGCTTGTATCACAGGAATAATGACTAATTGAGCAATACGCTCTCCAACTTCTAATGTGAAAGGTTTTGTACCTCTATTCCAACAAGAAACCATTAATTCTCCTTGATAATCAGAATCAATTAATCCAACGAGATTTCCTAGTACAATACCGTGCTTATGGCCTAATCCTGACCGTGGTAAAATGACAGCAGCTAATTTAGGATCTTCAATATAAATTGCAATGCCAGTCGGAATTAAATGTGCCGCTCCTGGAGCCACTTCAAGTGTTTCCAAAAGGCATGCTCTTAAATCCAAACCTGCCGAGCCTATTGTTGCATATTGTGGAAGAGGAATCTCTTTTCCAATTCTTTGATCCAAAATTTTTAGCTGAACACTTTGCATACTAAAATATCCCAGTTATTGATCGAGTTAATCCTTTAATTAACTCAGGCGTGGCTTGTTTAAACTTTAAATTTACTTTGTTTGCTGTACTGACAATTCGTGTTTGATAGCGTTTCCATTCAACTTTTTCAGTTGAAGTTATTTCTCTTATCCCACGCTCACCTTGTTTTAATTTAGAACGCGTCTTTTCTTTCACTACAATAGAGTTGGCAACGCGTTCAGAAATTTGTACGTCAGTAATCACGCTATAAAAAACATCATGAACCATGGCATCTGCTACCGTTGCAACTGAAGAACCAATAAGTCCTCCTGCAATCGCACCGCGCTCATTATTTTCTTTCGTTACAAGCGTACCTACTGCGGCTCCTGCAATTGCACCCGTCAAAGCCGCGCCAAAACCTTGTGTAAGCGCATGGTCAGCAGCGCGCAAATCTGAGCGGCCCACCTGTAAAATATTTGCTTGTAACAAATAATGCGCTTGCTCAGGTGCTTCCACCACCTTATAGCCTTTATCAATCATTGTCGCTGCTATATTAGGCTCAAGATCAAATTCTGGTTTATCAGAAGTATTACGGATCTGTAAAAATACCGTTTTCTTATCAGAAACGACCGGATCTAAGAAAATAGAGGCACTCATTTTGGTTTGTACATCGAGTGTCCGTTTGTTAATAGCATTATGTGCTGCACTACAACCCATTAAAGATATAGTGATACTCATGAATATAAATAATTTCTTCGGTGAACTTAAAAACACCATTTCTCCCTGTGCAGCATCCGCTCTATTAAAAGTAAGCATTCAAATTTTGGCTATTATACCTTGGGGCACCTTAAACTGGAAAGGGACGAAGCACCCACACTGCAAACAATACCTTATTTTAAGTAAATAAACTAAAAAATAGCTTGATCTTTGGGTACATCTTTTGATATAACGGCGCATACTATTGTAATATTGCGGAAGAAATACACGCGAGGGTGCGTCATGTCTAGAGTATGTCAAGTAACTGGAAAAAAAGTAATGGTGGGTAACAATGTTTCCCATTCTAACCGTAAAACTCGTCGACGGTTCTTACCTAATTTACAAGAGCACCGTTTTTGGGTCCCTAACGAAAAAAGGTTCGTTAAGTTAGTAGTATGCCATAAAGGTATGCGCACGATAGATAAGCGCGGAATCGAAGCCGTCTTAGCGGATCTTCGTCAACGTGGCGAAGTTATCTAAGGAGTAGTTTCCATGGCAAAAGGTAAGAGTATTAAAGTAAGATTGGTTTCAGAATCAGGGGATTTTTATACAACCACCAAAAACCCCAAAATGGCCCATAAACTTAAATTGCGTAAATTTGACAAAAAAACACGCAAACACGAATGGTTTGAAGAAAAGAAAATTAAGTAAGTTTAATTGCCCTTGTCCCCCACCCTAAAAAGATTGCTGGCTTTCCTTTCTGACGGCCAGTTCCATTCCGGTGAACAATTAGGAAAAGCGTTAGGGCTAACCAGAAGCGCAATATGGAAGCTAACCAAACAATTAACGGAATGGGATCTGAAAATAGAATCCATTACCAATAAAGGATACTGCTTACCCGGGGGGGTTTCCCTGCTTGAAAAAGCAAAAATTCTTCCCTATCTCACACTAAAACAACAAGACGCATTGGAATTAGAAGTTCTAGATAGTATCCCTTCTACCAATGATTATTTGCTAAATCTAACCATATCACCTCACATGCTTTCTAAAAAAGTATTTGCGTGCCTTGCAGAGAAGCAGACGCAGGGGAAAGGAAGGCGCGGCCGCAATTGGGTTTCTCCTTTCGCAAAAAATATTTACTTATCCTTACTTTGGTATTTCCCTCAAGATCCTAGTGAGCTCTCTGGGCTTAGCCTGGCGGTTGCCATTTCAATTGTGGAAACATTAAAAGTTTTTGGGGTTTCTCAACTGGGTATCAAGTGGCCAAACGATATCTTATGTAACAATCAAAAACTGGCGGGCATCTTGGTGGAAATTAAAGGAGAAGCGCATGATGCTTGCAAAGCGGTCATTGGCATTGGGCTTAATGTAAGAATGACCAATGTAGATGAAGATACTATTAATCAACCTTGGACTGATTTACAAACACTAACTGGTAAAATAATTAACCGCAATGAATTAGCGGGATTATTGCTGAATAAAACAATTAACACACTCCAACGGTTCCAAGAGCAAGGGTTAAAAGCATTTCTTAAGCAATGGCAAGATTTTGATTTAACCTTCAAAAAACCTGTTTCAATTCTAAGTGCGACCGATTCTTATCAAGGGCTGGGTTACGGTATTAATGAACATGGTCATTTTCTACTAGAATTAAAGCCTAATTTAATTAAAAGTTTTCCAAGTGGAGAAGTTACCCTACGTTTTGCGTTGCCAAAATATAATTAATCAAAGAATCAGATTTTAATGAATTTTAAATTTAATAGAAAATTATTGAAACGAGCGTAGTCCCTTTGAATTTAAAGTTAGTGGTTTTTTTGCTTCAATTATATAAAATCAATCTCTATATATAATGTAAAATTTCTCTGTTTTTTATAAGAATAACAAATATATGCTAAAATTTATTTTCCTGAATTTAGTAACCAAAGTCTTACCGTATCACACCAGAGAAACTAGGTACTTCAACTTTAAATGAATCACAAAACGAATCTAATTAACTAGCCACAGGGGATTTCGCTTTACTCCCATGCCTTAGCATAGGTACAGTTACTGCTGCTGAGGTAGGGCCAGCTTCAGTTACGGCAGAAGATTTAAGCTTATCAAAAGCAGTCAACATTGGTGCGGCTACGCTACTTGATCGCGTTGGGCTAGAAATATTTAGATCTTCTGATGCCCTCAATGATGCCAATACTCTTACAAGGAAAGCCCCTTGAATATTCCACGAAGAATCAGCCGATGTTATAATTCCTGTCCTTCCAAGGGTACCTTTGACCGACCAATTTCTTGCTGGGGTCCCAACAGTTTGTAACTGATCTTCTTCACGCGGGAAGCTTGAAGATCTCATTACTAATGAGTCCAGGAAATTTTCGTACGAAACTCTCTGTTGCTGTTGATCGAACGGAATAACTTGACCAATTGTCCACATTTGGACAATTGGTATTAGTTCTTTTACTTGTTTTAAAACTTCTGCCATTTGTGGTTCACTTTCGCGAGCACGAACTATATATTCTATCAATTTCGCAGCCATACAATCCGCAAAATGTTCAACACCTTTATTAGGTTCTAATTGCTTAATTTGCAATTGATATCTATCTGCTAGTTGCCAAGCCAGATATTGCATAAAATGCATACGTTGAAACGGTGTGTTAGTTTTGAATACAGCAACCATCCGTTCAGCTTCTTTCTTTCGATAAGTCTGACGTATATATATTGCTAAATTTAAGCTATCAACTGTATTATTAGGAATGCGAACACCTTGCAAAGTCATGGAAGGCACACGAGACGCTAAAGCGATAGCGTTTTGATCTTGTATAGTTACTAATTCTCCGCTTGCAACAACACTAAAGTAGCTATAAGCAACGTCCAGCTGTTTTTCAAAGTATTCACGAAATGCCATAAGGTTTGGATGTTGTACAGCAGCTAACTCTTCCGCCGCCTTAGTTTCTAAAGAAACCTTTCTCTCCTCTGTAGAACGAACAACCGTTGAAGAAGAATAATTGAAATTTAATAATACTTCGCTAATAATAGCTGGGATTTTATCGCGGATCTCAAACAACCCTAGCGCTATTGATCCATTCAATTTTTCAATTATTTGCTGCGATAATGGCTCAATGCGGCACGCATCTTGTCGTAGCCAATGTAAAGTGTTCGGTAGCTTTAGCAGAACATCATATAATATATTTTTTAATTCACGCGCCGTAATACTCCTAAACTCAGAGGAAATTGCCGTGAGTAATTTAGAAAAATTGCTTTTAATATTTTCTTTAATACGTTTATTTTTTTGAACTTCTCCTTCTACATAAGCTTGTAACGTAGCGGCTCCTTCTCCTGTAGCGTCTTTAGCTAGTTGTAACGGGGTTTTCTGCTGGCTATTTTCCTGCTCAACATCTGCACCACTTTCAATTAATAATTGCACGCCCGGCTGATACTCCTTTTCAACAGCATAATGCAATGGGAAGCATTCTGTAGAATACAGTGCTTCAGGATAACGTTGAATTAATAATAACAATATGGATAATCGCCTTGCATCAATAGCCTGGCGAAAGAGAACGTCCACGCCCCCATTTATTTTTACTAATGCTTCATATTTACTGTAAGAAAAAAGACTTTCTAATACACAGCCCTGTCCATAAAAGATAGTTGTTTTTAATACATTATAGTCTTCATTACCAAACTCAAGATCCCTTAACAATAAGCCATTCACCATTGCAACCTTGCCATGCTGCGCTGCAACTAAAAGAGGAGATTGTCTGGCCTTATTTAATCCATTTATATTTAATTTAAGCGTGAATAAAAAATCCAGTAAATGCAGATAACCCAATCGAGCAACATAATGAAAAATCATGTTGCCCTCTGTATCTTGCACTGCCACGTTCACCTGTGGCGCAAGATACATCATCAGTCTAAGATCTCCTTGTTTGGAGGCTTCTAACCATAGTGGCAACTGAGGTCCACTAGATGATGTACTCGATAATTCTGCCAACCCCTGACAAACTGCAACTAAGGATTGTATTTCTTGAAAAAGGTCAAAAGGAGGCTCCCCTTCATCTAAAGCTTTTTGCAATAATGCATGAATGGAGACATTTTTCGGCGTTAACAATAACGCTCTTTTCAGCCAACCTATTGCTTCTAAATATTTTTGGTTAGCAATCAAAGCTGTTGCATATTCTTCAAATACAATTGGATCTTCAACGACTTGGCAAGCTTTAGCCAAATCACTTAACCCCGCCGTTACTTCAGCCTTTTCTAAATAATATTCCGCTCTTCTACGTAAAGCAGCTGCATATTCTACGCAGGTAACTTGATCTTTGGCTATTTGATAGGCTCCGGCTAAATCTTCTATTGCTGCTGTCAAGTCGCCTCTTTGTAGATAAAGCTCTGCTCTTTTATGCAGAGCAAATGTTGTAGAATTTGGGCTGCTATTTAAATGTATGGCATAAGTAAAACAATTTAAGATCTGCCTATAATATTTTTGAGGATTTCTATCTTTAAAGAGGCAACCTCTTTCTACATACTTAAAAGCTGCATGAAAAGACGCTTGTTGTCTTGGCGATTTGATTAACTCCATTAAATTTTTCTGATTAGCAGCTAATTTTGGGAAAAGATCTATGAAATCTTCGATATCTTTGTCACTGCCAAACCTTAGGAAAGATTTTGCATATAACTGTAAATCTTGTTCCAGTTGGCCAGATTTTTTCTCTTGTTTGTCTTTCTCGTTCATCCAATCTACAGATTGTAAATAGAGAAAACTTTCTATTTCATCATTAAACTTCTGTAATTCCTCCTCTGCCTTTTTATGGTCTTTTGCATTCACATACTTAATTAATTGAAATAACGGTATGAGATTTGGATCAGGTATATAAGGGTATGGAACCGCTAGTGGTTTATCCCATCTAGATACCTCTTTGACGAGTATTTCAAGGCTAGTAAGTTTGCCTTTCAGGGAAGTTATAGCATCAGGTAATTTTCTATCGCGATTTTTTTGCCAGTCGTTATATTGAACGATAAGATCACCAGATGATTTATCATTACAGTAACATCGAAAACGCCAAAAATCATCGAGCCTTGAAATAAGGAAAGAAATTTTTTCAAAATAAATGTGTGTTTTGGCGTCGCTGGTTTCAATCATTTATATTCCTGTACTGAATAACCAAATTGAAATCATGTTGCCTAACCTTAAATATGGTGTCAAGTATTATTTCTTATCTATATTTTCTTACCGAGAATAAACACGCCAAATTTTTGTTTCTAATTGATGCCTCAACATTAAACCGCCAGTTACAAATAACCTTAACTGTTAGATTAGTAATCTATATAAGGCTATCTTCATAGGTGTATAATTAACTGAAAAATTTAAGCTATTAATAATACTGCAAATTTACTAAGAAATTTCAGGAATTCTATGCTTAGTGTGCTCAATCTAAGAAATATTGCTAAGTTGATCGCTAACGGCATTTATTAAAAATAAAATTTTTAATAAATGAAAGGGTTTTTCTCAAGCTTTAAAAAAACTATTCCCATTATAATAACTTAAATAAACTGTCATCTAAGGTTTAAAATATTTAAGAATTAGCTCTCTTTTTGAGAAAATTTCCAGATAATAAATTTTATAGAAAGAAAACCTACTAATATAGTTTATGTAATACCTTAATTTTATTACCGTTTTAATTGTAAATAAGCTAATAAAATAAGAAGTACAATGCAAATTATTTTAAAACTTATCCTTTAATACATAAGACTTGCTTTAAAATATGCACCACTTCAATTAAATCTGATTGCGCTTCTATAACTTTATCGATATTTTTATAAGCCATGGGAGTTTCATCAATCACACCTTTATCTTTTCGGCATTCTACACCTTGTGTAGCTTTAACATGATCCTCAAGGGTGTATTTTTTTTTAGCTTCATCTCTAGAGATCTTTCTACCTGCGCCGTGTGAGCAGGATTCGAACGAATCAGGATTACCTTTTCCTCTTACAATAAAAGAACGGGCACCCATGCTACCTGGAATGATCCCTAATACGCCTTTGGATGCGCAAACAGCACCTTTCCTAGTTAGCCAGACTGTTTTGCCGAAATGATATTCTTTCCTTACATAATTATGATGGCAATTTACAGCCATTAAATTATATATGAAAGGTTTAGTAATAATACAGCTTATGGCACTAATGCAGGCTTGCATTAGCATTTCCCGATTGAGCTTGGCAAAGTTTTGTGCCCAAGTAACTGCTTTAATATAATCATTAAAATATTGAGTGCCTTCTTTTAAATAAGCTAAATCTTTATCTAACAAATGAGCCCCTGAAGATTGCAGATCTTTTTTTGCCAACTCTATAAAATAAGTACCAATTCGATTACCAATTCCTCTAGAACCAGAGTGCAACACCACCCATATAGCATTACTCTCGTCTAAACAAACTTCAATAAAATGATTTCCAGTACCAAGCGTTCCTATATGATGTAAGGCTCTTTTAGCAGCATCTTTTATTATTGGATGTTTATCAGTAATGAGTTTTAAACCCTTATAATCAAAATCTTTTAGATATGTTTGAGGAACGTGTTCCCAAGCGCCTCTGTCCCCTTTTTTTCCATGGTTAGTTCTACCATGCGGTACCCTTCTTTCTATTTCGGTTCTTAATGCAAAAAGATTATCGGGTAGATCAGTAGCAACAAGACTAGTCTTAACCGCCATCATTCCACATCCAATATCCACACCAACAGCTGCTGGGATCACAGCGTCTATGGTAGGGATAACGGAGCCAACAGTTGCTCCCTTTCCCCAATGCACATCCGGCATTACTGCGATATGGCTATGGATAAAAGGCAAAGACGTGATGTTATATAATTGCTGCCTTGCCTGATCTTCTAGCTCAACGCCTTTGATCCAAGCTTTAATAGGGTAGTTTGTTTGTCCCTGTATCTCCACATAGTTATTCAAATTTTCACCTTGAAATAATTTACAATATTCTATTCATACTTAGGTTTATCGATAATTTATTCCTTTCCAGAAACAGGTTTAACGCAATCTACATTATTATATCTAAAATTATTTACTTTGCGATCTACGGGAAATAGATCCAAATTCTCTACAGGGTAAGTTTTTGCTAAGAGTTTTAACGCTTCTATATTTCGATAATTTGGCTCTAACCATTTGGAATACCCATCTGAACTTATAAGGGCTGGCATTCTTGCATGAAGGAAATCTAACACTTTATTTGCTTCTATTGTTAGAATTGCACAACTGTCAACTGTTTCTTTTTCGCCTTTCCAACGACTCCAGATCCCCGCCATAGCAAACAAACTGTGATCTTTAGTACAAATATAATACGGCTGTTTATAAGAAGACTTAGGCTTCCATTCATAGAAACCATCGGCAATAATTAAACATCGGTGCTGTTTGAATGCCTGCTTAAAGGCAGGCTTATTATCAATAGTCTCTAACCTAGCGTTAATAATGCCAGTGAGTGACTTTTCTTTACTCCAAAAAGGTATAAAACCCCACTGCATCGTTGTCATAATCCTTGAAATTTTTCCGTCTTTGTTTGGGATTTCACAAATCACGTAAATCAGCTGAGAAGGCGCAATATTATAAGAAGGCTTAAACTCCAGCGCTTGATTTTCTAACAAAGAAAATTGTTTTAAGATTTTATCTCGATCTGAATGCAAGCTAAATCTTCCACACATATATTATTTAAATTTCAAAAGACTTTTCCAAATAAAACCGATCCCTTCCTTCAATGCATTTAGGGATCATCCCGAAGCATTTAAAGCCCAATTTTTCATAGAAAAGCGGTGCTTGGAAATCAAATGTATCCAAACGCACTTTTTTAGAACCTTTACTTCTAAGGAACTTTTCTGTTTGTTTCATTAAAAAAGTGCCAATACCTTGCTTTCTATAACTTTCTTCTACCCATAAAACATCGATATAGCTATAATGATTCCAGATACTACCATAGATTCCAGCAATTACTTCATATCTTTCATTTTGAATATATAAGCAAAAAGGATCGCTCATATCTTGAAATCCAAAAAATGGAATATTATATTCTCGGATCCCATAAGAAATACGATCTCTAACAGCCTTAGGATGTTGGTTCTCTATCACCAGATAATGTCCCGGTAATTTACAAGGCGCTAATACAGGATATTTAAGTGGACTTTTAGTATAATAATTTAGCGCTGGATTATCTTGTTGAATTTCCACAGCGTCGCAGAAAACGCCTTCGTTAAAACCACCATAATGATCAAGTTTATTTAAAGCCATGTTTTGAATACTATCCCATTTTATTTCATGGATTTTTGCAATAGTTTTCATGACTTCGAGTAAGTCCGCCAATTCTTCGGTTAATGCTGTAGCTTCGCTAGCAGAAATTACCTCTTTTGCTTCTTCAATTAATTTTTCATTCAAGTATTTTTTCAATTGTTCATCATTTAAGATATAGGTTTTTGGATTGATTCTCTTGCTTAACATATGCGACGGCAATTTATCTCTAATTAGCTTATTAACTTTAAAAAGAATTTTATTATCGATCATACTACATCCTGACGTCTTCATAATAAGTTAACCTCTTACAACAATAACTATTTTCCTCCTGCCAAGTCAATAAATGAATCTGTATTTGATCTACCGTTTTGGCATTTCTTCCAAGAGAATGGCCTATTGTTAGTATATCAATTGCATCTTTGGAATCTGTATAGGCAATTCACCAGCAGATCCTAAACAGGATGTAACATTAGCCATGATAGAATTTTAAGTAATTGCGGTTGTTAAAGAAATAATTACTTTTTAACACATTGATATTATTGAGTTAAAATGCTTATTATTGAAAACTACAAATTTCAATAATTTAAGAAGAAATAAGTTTTTTCGAACGTTCGGTCTGTTCTTGTATTAAGACACTGATGTTTTCAATTGAACTTGATAAATGTCTTGCAATATTTTGGATCTTCTCAAGCGCCAACCCAGCATCCTTAACTAAGGTTGTTCCCCTTAAAACGTCTGATTTCGTTTGCTGCATGGCTGACATTACATTTGTAGTATTGGTCTGAATATTTTTTACCAAAGAAGCAATCTGCCTTGTTGCATAGCTTGCTTTAATGGCTAACCTTTGCACCTCATCTGCCACAACACCAAACCCTCTACCCGCTTCTCCAGCCATTGCAGCTTGAATAGAAGCATTTAAGGATAAAATATTGGTTTGATCTGCAATCGCATCAATTAATGAAACAATATCTTCAATCTCCTGCGAACCTTTGTTTAAAAGAAGAATACTATTAGAAGTACCTTGAATTTCTTCTTGTACATCTTCCATACCATGTATAGTATCCCGAAGCGCCTTTCCTCCTTCATTCGCAATAACAACAGATTCCGACGCAATAGAGGCAGACTCCAAGGCGTGCTGGCATACTTCTTCTAAAGAAGAAGTAAGTGAATTAATATAAGATAATACGTGTGAAGTCTCAGTGTCCTTTATAGAATTTAATTGCTTTAATCTGCGTTGATGTAACACATATAACAAAAGCAAGACAGAAGATAAAATTAAAAAAGCTAAAACATAAGTAGATGCGCTATCTATCCACGTATTTCCAAGATAATAATAAGAATCTGCTATTGAAGTCGATAAAGTTAAAAGCAAAACAACCTGTTGATTTATAGTTTTTTCCATTTCTTTCAAATTTTTCATCCAACGTGTAAGCGTCAAAATGTTGCTTTGATTTTCTTTAATAAAATTAAGCTTTTTAGCAATCTCTTCAAAACTAAGCAGTAATGAAGCGCGTTGATTATTTCTTCTAATTTCTTCAAATCTTCTGAAATACTCTTCTATATTGTCATATGGAGTCCCCTTATAAGAAACGTCCACAGCTTTAACATCTAAAGCTGACTCAAACTTTAAAGCCAATTCTTTTGTTTGATCAATTTGATTTAAAATTTCAATGATTGATGAAAAGTTATTCGTCTTATCTTCAATTAATTTAATTAAATTCAAAAATTCTTTATTAATTTCGTTAAAAACAACATTCAACTGTCCTTTCATTTTTATGGCAGCAACAGCATTTCCTCTATTCTTATTAATCATTACAAGAATAGACTTACTTGCTTCCCATTTTTCTGAGAACTGGCCTACTATTTCTTTTTGTTTCCTCCTTAGAAATGAAGTGAAAAGAAGTTTCCTTTGCGAATTCTCAGAGATTACGTTTAATTTTTGACTTATTTCAGAATACAAATTAGATAATTTTTGATAGTCAGCTTCTTCATTTTTCTGCACGGCAGTTGAAACAGTAGACGGAATTTTTTCTGTTAAAAAATAGATATCATTTGCTAATAAAGCATACTGTTTATTATTCGCTTGATCTTTGCTGATTTTAAAAAAATTAATTACCATTAACAAAAGAAAAATGAAAGGTAAAATCTGAAAAGAAATTAGCCTCTTTCTTTCAGACCAAATGGACATATAATGAACTCCTTGTTCATGCTAGGTTAATTTTAACAAATTCTTAGCCCTATATATTAAAATCTAATGCCTAAAGTCGAATTACACAAATTTTCAATGTTATCTTTAATTGCTAATTTTGTAGTTTAGCGCTTCTATTTCAACCACTTATTCCTTTTTTTGTTCTGTATCGTGGAAATGCACTTTTTTAACTTATTAAATATTTAAACTATTCTTAAGTAGTAAATTGTACAAAACTGCAAATTTTATAGAGGCTAATTATGAAAACAGAGCAGCTTTCCTGGAACGAAAAAAACGGTTGGGACAAAGATCCTACAACGATTAAACTCGCGGCTAATGCCAATTTTGTTTTGACGTTTGGTAGCAGAAAAAATTTAGAAAAAGAGGACATTATTAAACAGATTTTAGCCATGTATCCTAAAGCAATCCATATTGGTTGTACTACTGCAGGCGAAATACACGGTACTACTGTACAAGATGAATCTTTGGTTGTCACTGGTGTTCAATTTGAGCATACAAATTTAAAAATATCCACTCAACAGCTGAACACTATGGAAGAAAGCCATATCATTGGAGAAAAACTTGCAAAAGAGTTAAACCAAGATGATCTAGTTCACGTCCTTGTAATTTCAGATGGATTAAACGTCAATGGCTCTGCGCTAATTCAAGGAATGACAGACGTCTTACCCTCCAAAGTGGCTGTTACAGGCGGCCTCGCGGGAGATGGTACTTCTTTTCAAAAAACTTTACTTTTTTTAAATGATCAAAAACCTACGGATCGAAAGGTTATTGCAGTTGGCTTTTATGGAAAACAGCTTAAGGTCGGTTATGGATCAGTGGGAGGTTGGGATCCTTATGGTCCTATTAGAACTATCACTAAATCTAAAGGCAATGTCTTATACGAAATTGATCACAGCCCAGCTTTATCTATTTATAAAACCTATTTAGGGCCACGTGCTGAAGAATTGCCTTCAAGTGCCTTACTCTTTCCTTTATCTTTACGAAAAGATAAAAATGATAATCCTGTCGTAAGAACCATCTTATCTGTTGATGAAAAAGATCAAAGTATGACTTTTGCAGGAGAAATTTCTGAAGGGTATTATGCGCAATTTATGAAAGCTAATTTTACTAAGCTTATTGATGGTGCCTCTAACGCAGCAACCACTAGCTATCAGGCTATAAATTCACAAGCGCCTGATCTTGCAATCTTAATTAGCTGTGTAGGAAGAAAATTAATTTTACAACAACGAATAGAAGAAGAAACTGAAGCAGTTAAGAATATTCTCGGTGACAAGACAATCATGACGGGGTTTTACTCTTATGGAGAGATTGCACCATTCATGCCCAACGTAAAATGTGAATTACATAACCAGACAATGACAATTACGACTTTTAGCGAAGTATGAATACTTTGCTAATCAGGCAGTTAAAAAAGCATACAGGCTCTGACAAAGTTCCAGTAGGGTTAGAATCGTTATTTAAAGCAATCAGCGATGCCTATGATCAAGGTGATAAAGAGCGTGCAACACTTGATCGAGCATTGGAAGTTTCGTCTAAGGAATTACTTGAAACCAACAGCGGTTTACAAAAGGCATTAGAAATAGTCAAAGATACCCAGATAAAACTCATCCACTCAGAAAAAATGGCCGGATTAGGACAATTAATTGCTGGTATTGCGCATGAAATTAATACTCCAGCCAGTGCTATTTTTCACTCTATAGATGAAATACAATCTAACTTTTCAGAAATAATTGAAAATTTTATATTTATTGTTAAGAATTTCAACCATAGTGCAATAGAGGAATTTCTATCTTTATATACCCAGGTTGTAAGTTTCAACAAGCAATTGGATACACAACAATGCCGAAAAGAAGCCAGATCTATCGAAATGATTTTAAGTGAAAACCATATAGAAAATGCAAGAAACGTTAGTAACAACTTAGCATCGATTGGATTTACGAAAGCAGATATAAAAGATTTTATAAAATTTGTCAAAAATCACACTGAATGGAAAATTGGTTATCAAACATTACATAAATTAGGAATGCTTGGGATCCATGTGGATGATATTAAAATAGCCATTGAGCGGATTGTCAACATTGTTAAAGCTTTAAAACTATACTGCCGCGTAGAACAAAATGAAATATTATTTACCGATTTAAAAGAAGACATTAATAATACACTTGTTATATTACATAATAAAATTAAACGAAGTATAACTATAAAAAAAGAATTCCAAGAAATACCGAAGATTAAGTGTTATCCAGATCAATTAAATCAAATCTGGACTAATTTAATTAACAATTCAATAGAAGCAATGAAAGGCTCTGGCATAATTATCATACGATTAAAACATATTGAAGCAAATATTGTTGTGGAAATTGAAGATAGCGGTCCGGGTATTCCTAAAAATATTTTACCTCGTATATTTGAACCTTATTTTACCACTAAACCAAAAGGCGAAGGAACAGGGCTGGGGCTGAGCATTAGCGCCGAAATTATTGAAAAGCATCATGGAAAGATTGAAGTTGAAAGCGAACCTGGAAAAACTTTATTCAAGGTTTTCCTGCCAATTGATATTCAAGAAAACACGGAGAAAACGCATGGCGGATGAAGTAAAAAAACCTGTCATTTTATGTGTGGATGACGAAAAAATGGTGTTAGATTCATTGAATAGTCAATTACAGAAAAAATTTGGTGACAAATATAATTACGAGTTTGCTGAGAGCGCAGAAGAAGCTATTGATCTTATTCATACGTTAGAGCAAGAAGGATATCCCGTCGTTATTGTTATTTCTGATCAAATTATGCCAGGATTAACTGGGGATAAATTTCTTACCATGATCCATAAAGATCATCCCCAACAAATTAAAGTTCTGCTTACAGGTCAAGCTTCTCTAGAATCTGCTATTAGTGCAGTTAACAATGCAAATCTTTATCGATATATTAATAAACCTTGGGAAGAAAATGATTTCTTGTTAACGGTAGAAAAAGGTATTGAACAATACAATTTATTAGAAGAAAGAGCACAGCAACATGATATGTTCTCTAAATTTATCCCAAAACAACTTTTAGAATATTTAGAAAAACCCATCGTTAAAATAGTAGTTGGCGATCATATGGAAAAAGAGATGACGGCTCTGGTTTGTGATATTGGAAACTTCTCTTTTATTTCTGAAATGATGTCAGCCCAAGAAACATTTAAATTCATTAATACTTATTTAAAATACATTGAACCAGCAGTTGTGAATAATAAAGGGTTTATTGAAAAATTTTTTGGCGAAAATACAAGCATTGTTATATTATTTGATGAACCAAGCGACGCAATTAAAGCAGCTCTAGATTTACAAGCTGCCACCAAAAAGTTTAATGAAGATCATAAAGGACAAAAATACGTACCAATCCGAAGTAGCTTGGGGCTAGATATAGGTAATGTAATGTTTGGAATCATTGGATTTGAACAAAGGCTTCAAACAGCAGTTATCTCAAAAGTGTTGAGTATTGCCTCAAGATTGCAGGGACAAAGTGTCCTTTACAATAATCAAATTATCATCAGCCAGCCGTTGGCTGAAAAAATAAAGAACGTTCCAGAACTTAAAAAATTTGAGATCCAACTGTTAGGCAAAATTCGAATTGCAGGCGAAAAAAACGAAATCCCCTTTTTAGGAATAAAAGCCTAATTTTTACATTCAATTTTTTACAAACGAAGGCTGCAGAATCGTATAACCTTTTAAATAATTTGCAAAATCTTGCAGTTTTTGTATACCAGTTTCTTCTGCTTGTTGGCACCATTCTTGTAATGCATCCAATAACTCTTTTTGGGTCGCTGTAGTTCTATTCCAAATTGCTTTAAGCTGTTCTCCAAAATGGTAAACCACTTTTAAAGCAAGACTTTTTTCTAAAAATTGCTCTAGATATCGCTTACCCGTCTCATCCGCAAGCATATCCGTACGCGCTAATAGCAATTTTACTTGTTGAATGATGTCCTTTTTTATGCCTAACAATGCATTTCGTTTTTCCTGATGCAAGAGAGGCAGAACCACTGATTTTGTATAAGCAGTCATTACCTGAATACGATTAGTTAGTAAAGCTTGTAACGCTTCGGCATCAATATGTTTTTTACCCGGAACAATTTTTGCTTTAGGTGCTACTCGTTTTACTTTCGCTAGCTTTAAGAGCATTAAAATTCGGATATATAGCCAGCCTATATCAAATTCCCACCATTTAACGGAAAGCTTAGCGGAAGTAGGATAGCTATGATGATTATTATGCAATTCCTCTCCTCCAATCAATAATCCCCAAGGGGCTATGTTGCGGGCAGCATCTTGGCAATCAAAATTACGATAGCCCCAGTAATGGCCTACACCATTAATAATACCCGCGGCAAAAAATGGAATCCATGCCATTTGCATTGCCCAAATAGTTAAACCTGGCACCCCAAATAAAATGAGATTTATTGCCAGCATTAACAAAATCCCCTTTGCTGAGTAAGGCGTATAAATATTCCTTTCTAGCCAATCGTCCGGTGTGCCTTGTCCATAACGCGCTAAAGTCTCTTTATTTTTTGCTTCTTTTCGGTATAACTCTGCACCTTCCCACAGTACTTTTGATAATCCAAGAACTTGAGGGCTATGAGGATCCTCCGCAGTCTCGCAGCGCGCATGATGTTTACGGTGAATAGCAGCCCAGGCTTTTGTTTCCATACCGGTAGTGAGCCATAACCATGCCCGAAAAAAATGGCTTACGCAAGGATGTAAGTCTAAAGCTCTATGCGCTTGATTTCTATGTAAAAAGATAGTAACACTGGCGATGGTAATATGTGTCAAAATCAAAGTAGCAACAATATATCCCCACCATGGTAAATCTAAAACACCATAAAACATATTTTTAAGCCTCCATTTAGTGGTAATAGTTTACGTAAAATCTCATCAATTTACCATATAGATTATTAACTAACCCATTTTTCATTTCAAATATTTTCAATCGTTGTTTATTTTTTTGAAGCTATACTTGGCAAATGAAGCCAAAAGATGCCATCTGCGTTAAGAATCTCAATTTTATACGTCATTCCCGTTGGATAGTGAGGAATCTAAATTTCTCTTTAAACATTGGGGAATGTATGGTGCTAGTAGGCGCCAATGGTACAGGGAAAAGCACACTTCTGAGTCTTTTAGCAGGATTGCTTTCACCTCACAGCGGGCAAGTGCTTATTAACGGTATTGACATACATTTAACACCAATCATTGCCAAACAACAGCTCGGCTTTTTACCCGAACATCTTCCTTTATATCTCGAATTAACTGTTAAAGAGTATTTACAACTGGTTGTTAAATTACACCATATCCCTAAGAGTGCACAAAAAGAAGCAATTGAAAATGTTTTAGAAGATCTACATTTAACCGCTTATCAGCACTACCTGATTGGAATATTATCTAGAGGTCTGAAACAACGGATAGGCATAGCGCAAGCAATCATTCACAAGCCTGCACTATTGCTCCTTGACGAACCTACACAAGGATTAGACCCATCCCAGATTGAAACTTTTCAGTTGTTGCTGACTGAAAAGAAAAAAAATTCCGCCATTATTCTTTCTACTCATTATCTGAGTGAAGTGCAGATGGTTTGTGATCAGGTTATGCAACTCAAACACCAAGATATTAATTCCTATGATACCAATTATTGCTCGGCATGAATTTTTAAAATTATTCCGCACAGGAAAGATCTGGCAATTGCTAGCCCTCTGTCAATTTATCTTAGGCCTTATTTTTTATTGGCTAATGGAAGAGTACTTATTTAAGAAACAACAATTCCTTTTAGAGAACAATAGTTCATTTGGAATCACTGAAGAAGTAATACATCCCTTATTTGCTTGGACAGCTTTACTTTTTTTCTTTATTACACCTCTTCTTGCCACAAACAGCATAACACAAGAAAGAAAATCCCATACATTAGAACTCTATTTGATCGCACCCATATCTGCCACTGAAATCGTTCTTGGCAAATTTATTGGTGTTTTTCTTGGTCAAGTATTTTTATTGTTGCCTGTTTTCTTAATGCCATTAATAATCTGTTTACAAGATCGATTAGATGTTGGACAACTTTTAACCGGCTCCTTTGGATTAATACTTTTAATAAGTGCCAACTTAAGTATTGGTATTTTTATTTCAAGTCTTGCAAAAGAACCTTTGATTGCTGCTTTAGCGATCTTTACAACTCTAATTTTATTGTCCCTTTTAGAATGGATGGGCAGATTTTTAACGCCCTCTTTACAATGGATTACAGAACTGGCCTTATTATATCACTGTAAAAACCTATTATCAGGGTTAATCAGCAGTAAAGATGTTATCTATTATGGATCCTTATCCTTGGTTTTTATTTATTTTAGTATCGTCCGTCTAAACAAAGAACCACATTTTAAGAAAAAGTCATGAATAAAAGCCAAGTTAAAAACATCTTCTTTCTCTTAATGATTATTGGTATCTGTTGTTTAGCCTATCAACATCCTATTGCCTTTGATGCCACCTATAACAAAAACAACAGTCTTAGCACAGGTAATATAGAATTACTTGCCAAAATAGATAAACCATTGCACATTGAGCTATTTACGCTTGATAAAAATGTTGGTGAACAAGTACATGCCATTATCTCTCAATTCCAAGAAAAAAATAAAAATATTCAATTCCAAATTAATTACACTCCTTTAACTCCAGAAGAAAAATCAAAATTAAGCCTACATAGTAATCATAATTTATTGTTCACTTATGGTGAACGCAGTAAAAATGTAGACGTCAATGTCTTAAAGTGGAATCAACAAGTATTTAGCAACCTACTTCAGCAAATTCTTCAAGAAAAAGAAGCTTGGGTGGTTTTCTTATCTGGTCATGGTGAACAAGATCCTTTAAATAAAGAAAATAAAAATCTTAATATCTTGGCAACAGAGTTAAAAAACAAAGGAATTAAAGTTGCGATGCTCAATGTGGGTGAAACAGGAATAATTCCTGATAATACTCAAACACTTGTCATTGCGGATAGTCGTAGCGTTCTTCTACCGCATGAAGTTACTCAAATCGTTGATTATTTAAATCGAGGTGGCAATTTACTTTGGTTAGTCAATCCAAATTCAAACGATTGCATTGAAAAACTTACAAAGCAATTAGGGATAACTTGGCTGCAAGGAACAATTTTAGATCCTAAGGGTTACGCAATGGGTACTCCTGATCCAGCAATTAGCATCATTAACCATTATCCTCCTCACCCCATTACAGAGAAATTAAATATGTTGACTATTTTCCCATGGTCAACGCCTTTTGAATACTCAAGAGCTTCTCTACAAGGATGGAAAGTTACCCCCCTATTAAAAACGAATGCTTCAACATTAATAAAAGAAAAACAAGAGAGCAAAGGACCATTCACTATTGGGGCCGCATTTACTCGTGGGAACCAACGCGTGGTTGTTATCGGAAATGGTTATTTCTTAAGCAATGGCACTATCCACAATTACGGTAACTCAATTCTTGCAAATAACATTTTTAACTGGTTAAATGAAACTGACGCTTTACTCACCGCCCCCTATAAAACTGCCATTGATTTTGCTTTTACTCAAAATGCATGGTCAAAAATAACAATACAATATTTATTGCCCTATGGCCTACCACTCTTGTATTTGCTTATCAGTTGGCATGTCAAACGCTCACGCCGACTTAAACATAGCCTAGGTCAGTAAATTTGATATTACACTAAATATATTCTAGACTCTAACTAAACGGCATTTTTTAGCTAATCGGAGTTCCAAATGCAAAGAATGGATTCTTTGGATTCATCAAAGAGCAAAATATTATTTAAAAAACGAATCCACCGCCCCTGGAAACCAGCACAATTAGAATCAGAGGATTTTTCTTTCACAAATACCGAAAATGCACCTCATGTCCTTGAATTAAATGCCATTTTAGAAGATGCCAATACCAATCTAATTAGAGAAGAATTACAAAAGAGCTTAGAAGAGAGTGCTAGGAAGCATGCAATCACTGAACAAGCAATTCAGACTAAAGAAAACCGCATTACCATTGGCGGTTTCTTATCTCCTAAAAACGTCCTTATGACTAATCCAGAAGAGAAAAATCCAAACACCGATATCATCACAGAATTAAAAAATAAAGAACAAGAAATTCTACTCCTAGCCCACGATCTAAAGGTTGCTAATGCACTAGAACAACTCGAAAAATTAGAATTAGCGCGTAAAAAAGAAGAGGATGCGAGGAAGGCTGCTGAAGAAAAGGCATTATATGCTATTCATCAAGCCAAAGTTGCTGCTGAACAAACCTACAAAGCAGAACAACAACTCACTCTGGAAAAACAATCGAGAATTAAAGAAGAAAAGTTAAGGCAGTTCCTAGAAGACAAAGTTCAGCTAGCACTACAAGAAGTAGAAAAGAAAAATCAAATTGTACTCAAAGAAGAACAATCAAGGCTTAGCGCTGAAGAGAAGATGAAACGGGCCTTAGAATACGCTGCCAATACTGAAAAAAGAGTACTGGACGAAGCCGAAGTCAAAATAAGTAAAATCGTTAATAGTATTGCAGAAAAAATTAAAAGAACTAAGCAATTTTCTGAAGAAACCATGCAACACGCCTCGCGTAAAATTAAGCTTTCGCAAGAACAAGCAGAAGAAAGAATTCAACAAATACAAGCACAAGGTGAAGAAAAAGTTAAGCTTGTACAAATGCAAGTAGAAGAAAAAATAAAATTTCTTCAATCCCAAGCAGATAAAAAGGTGCAAGACGCACAAGAACAAGCTCATTTTCATGAAAAAGCAAAACTAACCGCACAAGCCTGGGCACAAAAATATATTGAAACTGCGCGGCAAATGGAATCCGCCAAGAAAGATGTAGAGAAAAAGCTTGAACTTTCTTCTCAAAAAATCAATGAACTCTTAGAAAAAATCAGCCAATTTGACGAGCAAAAAGCAAGCATTATAAGTGAAAAGACCCTCGTAGAAGAACAATTAGCAAAAGCTTTTGAAAGTATTAAAAAAATGGAAACCATTGTCGCAACTGAAAAAGGCTTAAGAAAAATATTAGAAGAAAAATTAAGTGAATCTCAAATTAGAAAAGATGAGCAGAAACGAAAACTAGCTGAAGATAAAATATTAGAATTGGCCAGACAAATTGGTGATCTTGAAGTACAAAAATCTAAAGTTGAGGAAAAACTTGTTGAAACCAATGAAAATCTTCATAAATTAGAAATATTAATGGATTCCGAAAGAACCATTAGAGGCTCTCTGGAAGAGAACATAAAAGAATTTATAGAGAAAGTGAATAAACTTGAGCACCTAAAACAAAAAGAAAGCGATGCACGCCATCTCGCAGAACAAAAGATATTAGTATTATTAAGTCAAAAAACGCATTTAGAACACGAAAAAACACAAATGATGGAAAGACTAAACAAGATAATTGAGCGCTCTAAAGAAATTGAAATGAAATATGAATCTGAAAAATGTTTAAGAAAAACCACTGAACGCTCAGCTGAACAAAGAGTAACTGTATTATTAAATCAAAATGAGCTTATGGAACAAGAGAAAAAACAAAGTGAAGACAAATTACATAAAGCTATAGAACGTGTTCGGGAGTTAGAAGTTACCCTTGAATCTGAAAGATATTTGAGAAAAGAAGCAGAACGGTTAAAACTTTTAGAAGAACAAGCGAAGAAAGCCGCACAAGAAAAAATTAGTCATGCAATTGAACAGGCGAATAAAACGGTCCTAAATGTCCTAGGCAATTTTTCTATTATTGATCAACCAAAAAACGATACTTAGCTAATAATTCTTCTTTCGTTTCGAGATACGTTGGATTATTGGGAATACAATCTACAGGACATACTAACCTACATTGCGGTTCATCAAAATGGCCAACACACTCTGTACAACGGTTCGGATCAATTACATAATATTGTGAGCCTACTGAAATCGCTTGATTGGGACACGCAGGTTCGCAAACATCACAGTTAATGCATTCTTCTGTTATCATTAAAGCCATTGAATCATCCTATTTTCTATACTATGCTTTAAATCTTGATTTTAACAAACTCGCTACAGCTTTATGAACGAAAGAAGAAACATCGCCGCCCAGATCCGCAATCTCCTTTACCAAGCTCGAAGAAACAAACGAATATTGTTCGGAAGGCGTTAAAAATATTGTCTCAACCTCTGCATTCAATCTTCGGTTCATATTTGCCAATTGAAATTCATATTCAAAATCAGATACCACTCGTAATCCTCGAATAATTGCCTTCGCACCTTTCTTTTTAGCAAAATCCATTAATAAAGTACTAAACCCAACCACTTCTATATTATTCAGAGAGCTTAAGACTTTCTTTGCCAGATCCACGCGCTCTTTTAAAGAAAAGAAAGGCGATTTTCTTTTATTCTCGGCAACTGCAACAATAACAAATTCAAACATTTTAGAAGCACGTTCTATCAAATCTCGATGCCCATTTGTGATGGGATCAAAAGTCCCTGGGAATACAACTGTTTGCTTAGTTTGCAAGGTTTGACTACGGCTTGGTGTCCTTTTGCGAATCCCCATAAGGCTTCTCCTAGATTTCATGGTATTTCGTACTAAAAGCTTGGACTGCTTCGACCATGGCTGCAACTTTTTCAGGCTCAATATCAGGATGAATTCCATGTCCTAGGTTAAAAATATGACCGCTGCCTTTCCCAAACTGATGCAAAACAGTTTGTACAGCATTTTGGATGTAATCTGAGTCAGCATATAAAACTGCGGGATCTAAAT
>Ga0169931_10001086_pt1 | contig 44560 bp, 45 predicted proteins | sample Kivu_15m_20L_FD_129675 | JGI IMG/M metagenome (GOLD analysis project Ga0169931, IMG submission 129675) | Freshwater microbial communities from Lake Kivu, Western Province, Rwanda to study Microbial Dark Matter (Phase II) - Kivu_15m_20L... | ecosystem: Environmental > Aquatic > Freshwater > Lake... | reverse complement strand
GGGTGACTGACGGCTCTCAGGTTCGCCGAAGGGTGACTGACGGCTCTCAGGTTCGCCGAAGGGTGACTGACGGCTCTCAGGTTCGCCGAAGGGTGACTGACGGCTCTCAGGTTCGCCGAAGGGCGACCACCGGAATCACCCGCGAGGCCGCGTCGGCCTTGGTCTGGTACTCGTCGTAGCTCGGCCAGATGGCGCACATGATCTTCCAGAGTCGTTCGCGTCGTTCGGCGTCGTGCGTCGCGTCGATCGTCGTCGCCGTGGCCCAGAAGGTGTCGGCTCCGATTTGCACCCACACCTCGGGTTCGGCGACGAGGTTCTCGTACCACAGCGGGTTCTCCGGGGCGCCGCCCTTGGAGGCCACGAGGATCACGTCGTTGGTTTCGGGGTCGATGCCGTAGATGAGGGCGCTGCGTTGCCACGTGCCCGAGCGACGACCCTTGGTGGTGAGTAGAAGGCACGGCACACCGTTCCAGTCGTGGCCGTCGACACCGTCGGTTTCGACGTAGCGACGGACGTGGTCGCGCACCCACTCGGTGGGGCTGTCGTGTATGGGGGCGGGGGCGGTTCGCGACATGGCGCGAGCGTAACCCGTGACGAGGCTCAGTCGGGCCCGGGAGCCATCTCGAGCAACCACCGCGGCATGCGGATGGGTCGGCCTTGGGCGTTGACGCAGCCGTGCATGGTGCGCGCGGTGGCGTGGACCCGTTCGTCGACGGTGAGGAGGTACGACATGGAGAACGAGGCGCGTGACGCGGCCGAGACCATCAGGTGCACGTCGAAGACGTCGTCGAAACGCAGAGGTTTCAGGTACCGCACGTGGGCCTCGAGCACCGTGTAATCCACTCCGTCGTCGCGCAGACTGGAATACGGGTGGCCGACGTGGCGCAGGTACGCGACCCGGGCCTCCTCGAGATAGGGCAGGTAGCGACTGTGGTGAACGATGCCCATGGCGTCGGTCTCGGAGAAGCGAACCCGGATCCGGTGACTGAACGGGTAGTCGCTCGGGGAGCCGGAGGGTTCGGGCATGTGTCGCACGCACGAACCGTATCGCCCCCGTTCCGACGAGGGAATTCCGATGTTTACCGGTCGAAAAACATCGCATAGTGTTCGGTCGTCGGGCACGTCGTCCGGCTCGAGAGAGAAATGAGTACCGCCGTGGCGATCGGCACCGTGAAGTTTTTCAACGCCGAAAAGGGCTATGGATTCATCTCCCGTGAAGGCGGAGACGATGTGTTCGTGCACTTCTCACAGATCCAATCCAAGGGATTCCGCACGCTGAACGAGGGTCAGCAGGTCGAGTTCGAGATCGGCCAGGGCCGCAAGGGCGACGAAGCCCAGAACGTCCGCCCGGTCTGAGATCCGCGGTCATGCCGAGATCGGGGCGCTGACCGCACCCAGAACGCTCAACAGCGCGCGGGGTGCGACCTCGATGTCGAGTCCGCGCTTTCCGCCCGACACGAAGATGGTGTCGTGGTCGAGCGCGCTCACGTCCACGATGGTGGTCAGTGGTTTCTTCTGACCGAATGGGCTGATGCCACCCACGACGTAGCCGGTGGTGCGTTCGGCGACGCGGGGGTCGAGCATGTCAACCCGCTTCGCGCCGACGGCGACGGCCATGGCCTTCAGGGACAGTTGGCCCGACACCGGAACGATGGCGACAGCGTGACGGATCGGTCCGGGAACCTCGACCAGAAGCGTCTTGAACACCCTCTCCTCGGCCACACCGAGTGCCGCCGCGGCCGCCTTGCCGTACCCCACCTCGCCGGGAGCGATGTCGTTGTCGAACGTGTGCACACGGAACTCCACGCCGGCGCGTTCGAGAGCCACGGTGGCCGGGGTTCCTCCCGATGTGCCGCCCCTTTTCGGTGTGGTCGACCCGCTCATGTCGGGTTGTAGAGTAGCGAGACCCCATTTCTTCGGGGGAAACGCGTTCAGGGCCACGACAGGATTCGACGGGCGATGACATCTCAGCATCCGGATTTCGACGAGGAGCAGGCGTACATCGATCACGCCTACGCCTGCCTCGAGGCCAGTCGCACCGACGCCTGGAAGATGCGGGGACTCACCGAATCAGGCACGGGTGGAACCTTCCAGAATCGGTTCGAGCGCAATGCCATCGACGAAGCGCTGGTGAAGCGACTCACCGATCTGGATCTGGGTGACGCCGCCTTGGTGTTCGGTCGCATCGATCGCTTGGCCGAGGAAGTCGATGATGGGGCGGCCATCGGAATCGAGAGTTTCCACATCGGTCGACTGGCGGTCTCCGACGACAATCGCGAGCCCGTGGTGGTGGACTGGCGGGCCCCGGTGGCCGAGCCGTTCTACCGAGCCACCGGACGCGACCCGATGGGGCTCGCGCGCCGCCGGCATTTCGTGGTGCAGGGTCGCTCTCTGCACGGCATCGAGGACGAGTTGTTCGGTGTCGGACATCTGGGAGTCGGTGCCGACGACGGATTGGTGGAGGACTCCGGCGGGGCGACGCAAACGGGCACCGGACTGCGCGGTTACAGCACGTTGTTGGCGTCCATCGAGCGGGGTCGCTCGGGTCAACTCGGCGACATCGTGGCCACCATCCAGGCCGAACAGGACGAGATCATCCGCTCCCCACAAGGTGGGGTGCTGGTGGTGCAGGGTGGTCCGGGAACCGGCAAGACCGTGGTGGCCCTCCACCGGGCGGCGTACCTGCTGTACACGAATCGTTTCCCCTTGGAGGACCAAGGCGTTCTGGTCATCGGCCCGAACCGGGTCTTCCTGCGCTACATCGAACGGGTGTTGCCGTCGCTCGGTGAGGCCGGCGTCGAACAAGTGGTGTTGCAGGACCTGGTGTCCGATGTCCGCTGGGCGACCTCGACCGGCGGTGCCGTCGACGGTCGGCTCGCCGCCCGGGTGAAGGGCGACGAGCGCATGGCCGACGTCATCCGCAAGGCGGTCAAGGATCGCCAACGTCCGCTACGCGAGGACCTGCGATTCCCGTTCCGACACGGATACGTGCGCCTGCGCGCCGAGGAGACCGAGCGCATCATCAAGAGCGCCCGTCGTCGTTTCCATCGTCACAACCCGGCCTGTCGCTGGGTGGAGAACGAGTTGTGGGAGGCGATGGCGGCGACGTGGCGCGATGGCGAGGCGTCGGGAGCGCAGGTTCGCGAGGCGTTGAAGAACGACGACGTTGCGCGGGCGATGATCGATCGCATCTGGCCCGCACTGATGCCGGCGCAGTTGTTGCACGACCTGTTCGGATCGAAGGCCTTGTTGAAGTTGGCCAACGCCGGGCGATTCTCCGAGGAGGAGATCTTCTCGATGCATCGCGAGCGTTCCGAGACGCTCGACGACGTGCGCTGGACCGTGGCCGACGCCGCGCTCCTCGACGAGGCACGCATGCATTTGGGCCCGCAACCGCGACGCAACGGCAAAGTGGACGAGGCCGACGAGATCCGCACCTATGGTCACATCGTCGTCGACGAAGTTCAGGACCTCACGCCCATGCAATTGGCGATGGTGACCCGTCGCTCCCTCTCCGGATCACTGACCGTGGTGGGCGATCTGGCTCAGGCCACCGGCGCCCACGCGCCGAGCACGTGGAACGACGTGCTCGATCATCTTCCCGAGCGAAAGCCCAGTCGGGTGATCGGACTGTCGGTGGGCTATCGAATCCCCGGGCAGATCATGGAGTTGGCCACCCGCGTGATGCACGCCGCCGCGCCCGGACTGGTCGCACCCCGAGCGGTGCGCGAGGGAGTGGCCCCGCCGCGAATCGTCGAAGTGGATTCCGTCGGGCGACTTCTCGGTGCGGTGGCCGACGAGACTCTGTCGATGGTGGCCGACATCGGTTCGGGCAACGTGGCCGTGGTAGTGCCCGACGCCATGGCCGAGGAGACGAGCGAGTACTTCACGGCGCGCGGAATCGAGCACGGACGCGCGGCCAGTGCGGCTCTCGACGCCGGAATCACCGTGGTTCCGGTGGGTCTGGTGAAGGGGCTCGAGCTCGACGGTGTCATCGTCGTGGAACCGGCTCACATCGTGCGCGCCGAACCGCAGGGCATGCGGGCGTTGTACGTCGCCCTCACCCGATCGACGCAACGACTCACCGTGGTCCACGCCGAGGAACTACCCGCGCCGATGCGCGATTGAGCGTCAGTTCAGGAGTTCGTCGATCACGGTTCCAGCGAACTTGGCGGCCTTGTCGGCGTCGGCCGGCCGATTCCGTTCCACGGCCGTGCGGGCCAGGTCGACCATGCGTCCGATCGACTCCGCGGATTGCGGGCTGAGTGTGGTGACCTCGGTTTCGGCGGCGTTCCACAGGGCCTCGATCTCGGCGAGCACGGCTTCCTTGCCACTGGCGGTGCTGCCGCTGGAGTTCGGTCCGATGTACGACGACAGCGACAACATCGATGCGCTGAGACGGGGGAGCAATTCGCTGGCGGGGCCCGACGGGAGAGTGGTGGCGGCGGCCACGGCGGCGGTGGTGGCCGAGGTCTCGTAGGTCGTGGGAGCACACGATGACAATGCGATCACGACCCCGAATGCGACCCCGACGGAACGCACGAACATCAGACGGTCACCAGGATGCGCGACGATGCGAAGGCGTCCACGGCGACGGTTCGTCCGTCGATGACGACCGACATCGTGCCATCAGCGGGTTTGGCGCACACTTCACCCGTGAACCCCGGCAGGATGCACGACTGTTGCAAGAAATCGAGCAGACCCGGGGTGAATTCCAGTTCCTCGGGAATGCGCGACACGGTGAAGCGGTCGCCGATGTCGACACGAGCCAACGGAACGGCCTGGGGGTCGACGTAGCTGGACCCGGGGATCGGGTTTCCGTGGGGACACGTGGTGGGCGCGCCGAGCACACGGTTCATCGCGGTTTCCACTTCGTCGCTCATGACGTGTTCCCATTTGCCGGCTTCGCGATGCGCGTCGGACCAACTGAGGCCGAGGATGTCGGTGAGGAATCGTTCGGCGAGTCGGTGTCGGCGCACGACTTGATTGGCCAGCGTCAGGCCGTCGGCGGTGAGGGTGATGGTGTTGTCGGTGGAGGTGACCAGGCCGACCTTGCTCATCTTCTCGATCATCTGCGACACCGAGGCGCGGCTGACGTTGAGGCGTTCGGCGATGCGGGCCCGGATGACCTCGAGATCGTCCTCGTGCAATTCGAAGATGCACTCACAGTATTCCTCGAAGGCCGGGTGTCGTTCGGAGGACGAGATCATGGCCGAAGTGTACCCCTGGTCGCCGAGGGGGTCGTGGGCGAGGCTCCGTGGGCGCTGTGACGAATGCGTCGCGATGCGACCGTCACTCGAACCTCGCACCGTCACTCGAACTTGACACCTTGGGCGAGGGGCAGATCGTTCGAGTAATTGATCGTTTGCGTTTGGCGTCGCATGTAGGCCTTCCACGCGTCGCTGCCGCTTTCTCGACCCCCACCCGTCTCCTTCTCGCCACCGAACGCTCCACCGATCTCGGCGCCCGAGGGTCCGATGTTCACGTTGGCGATCCCGCAGTCACTTCCGGCGGGCCCCGTGAATCGTTCGGCTTCGCGCAGATCGGTGGTGAAGATCGACGAGGCCAATCCCTGCGGGACTCCGTTCTGGATGGCGAGCGCCTGGTCCATGGAGTCGTAGGGCATCACGTAGAGAATCGGAGCGAACGTTTCGGTGCGCACGATCTCGGTCTGGCCGGGCATGGCAACCAGGGCCGGACGCATGTAGGCGGCATCGGGGGCGAGTTCGGCCAGGCATCGTTCTCCGCCGATGACGCGACGTCCGCCGTCGGCTTCGGCCCGCTCGATGGCGGCGCTCATCGCCGCCCCCGCCTTGGCGTCGACGAGGGGCCCGACGAGTGTGTCGTGATCCAGCGGATTGCCGACCCGCAGTTGGTCGTAGGCGCGCGCGATGCGATCGACCACTTCGTCGAAACGCGACGTGTGCACGATGAGACGGCGCAACGTCGTGCAACGTTGTCCCGCGGTCCCGGCGGCGGCGAACGTGACCCCACGCGCGACGAGATCGAGGTCGGCCGACGGGGTGACGATGGCGGCGTTGTTGCCGCCGAGTTCCAGGATCGAACGCCCGAATCTTTCGGCGACGATCGGAGCGACGATCCTCCCCATGCGGGTGGAACCGGTGGCCGAGACGACCGGGATCCGATGGTCGGCGACGAGAGCTCGTCCCACCTCGGCGTCACCGAAGACCACCTGACACACGTCGGGAGAGAATCCGGCGTCGACGGCGGCGCGGCGGGCCAGCACCGTGGTGGCCAACGAACACAAGGTGGTGGCTTCGGAGGGTTTCCACACCGCGGGATCACCGCAGATCAGAGCGAGAGCGGCGTTCCAGGACCACACCGCGACGGGAAAGTTGAACGCGCTGACGACTCCGACGGGTCCGAGCGGTTGCCACGTCTCGGCCAGACGATGCCCGGGACGCTCGGAGGCGATGGTGAGGCCGTGCAGTTGGCGTGACAATCCCACGGCGAAGTCGCAGATGTCGATCATCTCCTGGACCTCGCCCAACGCTTCGGAACGAATCTTGCCCACCTCGATCTGCACGAGATCGGCGAGTGCTTCCTTGTGACGACGAAGTTGCTCGCCGAGATGACGCACGACCTCGCCTCGTCGAGGGGCCGGTTCGCCACGCCAGTGCTCGAACACCGTCACTGCGCGGGAGATGGTCGCATCGAGGTCGGACTGTGCGCGGTACTCGGCGTCGAGGCGCACGACGCCGAGACCACGACCGTTGATGGGGGAGCGAACCGCGACGGTGTCGGTTCCCGCGATCGGGGAATCCTCGACCCGCGCGGTCACGCCCATGGCATCGAGGGCTCGCTGGGCTATGGCGCGTAGGGAACCGGAGTCGAACGACTCGGAGTCGTGGTGTGTATTGCTGTTCGCGGTCATCGGCCCAGTCTTGCCGATGCGAACCCTCAGTCGACGGTGACGCCGGGGACGAACAGTCGCGAGGCGGCCGAGCCACCGTCGATGGCGTCGGCGGCCATGATGACCGCGGCCGCGGTGTAGGCGGTGCGTTCGCCGTAGGGGAAGCGTTCCATGGTGGGGTACACGATGCCGGTCCAGTAACTGCCGTCGTCGTTGCGGTGCGCGCGCGTGCAGTAGAGCAGTTCCATGGCGGTGGAGACATCGCCCACGGCGACGTGGGCCAGCGAGCATTCGGCGGTCTCGGCGGCGGTCACCCACGGTTCGTCGCTGACGCAACGGATGCCGCGACCTTCCATGGCGAAGGTGCCCCAACTCTCGGCCAGACGGGCCTTGGCCTGGTCGCCCACGAGAGCGTTGGTGAGCACGGGGTAGTACCAGTCCATGGCCCAGCGCGCCTTGGGTTCGAAGGCACCGGGTTGGGTCGCGATCACGACGCGCAACACGTCGGCGGCGTCGCGCCAATCGGGCCGCGGGCGACCGACGAGGTCGGCCAGGTGACTCGCGCACATGAGCGCGTGCCAGATACTGCTCGAGCCGGTGAGTAAGGCGTAGTCCCACGGCATGGCGTGTTCCTCACGGGCCCACCGGATGGTTCCGTCGGGTCGTCGCATCGACATGACCCAATCGATGGCATGCTCGACGGTCGGGAAGACGTGATCGATGAAGCCGCGATCCGACGTGGCGAGCCAGTGGTGCCACACGCCCGAGGCGATGTAGGCGCACACGTTGGTGTCGAGTTTGGGCTCCTCGACCGTGCCACCCGGGAGGTAGTAGTTGAACCACCAACCATCGGGATGTTGCGTGTCGACCAGCCATTGATACGCGCGCTCGGCTTCGCGATGGAAGCCGGCGACGTCGAGGGCGATGGCGGTCTCGACGTGATTCCAGGGGTCGCAGTGTCCGCCCTCGAACCAGGGGATCATGCCCGTGTCCAATTGCAACGCGGCGATGGACTCCGCCGTGCGCACGACCTCGTCGGCACTCAGCACTCCTTCGACGTGGGGTACCCGCGTCACGACGTCACCGTCCGGGCGAGAGCGTTCTTTCGGGCGTAGACGATGAGGCTCTTGCCCATCACCGGTGACAGCGCCCGCTCGGCCACCTTCACCGACCTGGGTTGCTTCACGATGTCCCACTCGAGGAACTTCTTGTAGCCGTTCACGAGGGCATGATCCTCGCGACGCGGACCGACCGCGCACTTCAACCACCAATACGGCGAGTGCAACGCATGGGCGTGATGGGAGCCGGTGACCGACAATCCGGCCGCGCGGAGTTTCGCTTCGAGTTCGGTCTGGGAATAGATGCGCACGTGGCCGCCCACGGACTTGGGGGCGTGGTACTCGTCGCTGAGTTTCCAGTTGATCTTCTCGGGCCACCACGACGGGACCGTGCACGCCAGTGTGCCGCCGGGTCGCAACACGCGGGCCAACTCGGAGATGGCGGCCACGTCGTTCTGGATGTGTTCGAGCACTTCGCTCGTGATGACGCGGTCGAACGTGCCGTCGGCGAAGGGCAGTCGGGTGGCGTCGCCGCGCAACGCGCCGACATAGTTTCGCTCGTCGATCTGGCCCTGCTCGATCATCGCTCCGAACGTGGCGCGGGTGGTGCGCACTTCGTCGTCGGCGTAGTCGAGCGCCACGATCCGACCGCCCAGGCGGGCCACCTCGTAGGCGTGACGTCCGAAGCCCGCACCGGCGTCGAGCACCAGGTCGCCCGGCGTCAACCCGAGCCGCGGGAAGCGCACGGTCAACATCAGTCGATCCGTCCGTTTCGTCGGAGCTTCTCGCGATTGGCCGGCATGGACAACACCTCGCGGTACTGCTCGACCGTCATCTCGGCGCACTTGCGCCAGGTCCACCGTTCGACGACGCGGTTGCGCCCGTTCGACCCGACCCGGGCGCGAAGTTCGGGGTCGTCGAGTCCGCGACGAATGGTGGTGGCCAGGGCCTCGGCGTCGCCGGCCACGCATTGCAACACGGTGTCACCGTCGGTGCCGGTCACCTCGGGTAGTGCACCGCCGTTGGTGGCCACGAGGCAGATTCCAGTGCACATCGCCTCGATGGCGGGAAGGCTGAACCCTTCGTACAACGAGGGCACCACGGCCATCTCGGCCTCGGCGTACAACTCGACGATGCGTTCGTCCGAGACACCCGAAACGAACTGAATGTGCGGGGCCAGCCCCAACTTGTCGATGAGGTCCATGCTCTTGCCGGGCTTGGGCTTGCCGATGATGGTGAGGGTGACGTCGCGTTCGGTGCGCAACTTGGCGACGGCTTCGAGAAGGTAGGACAGGCCCTTCAAGGCCACGTCGGCCGATGCGGTGGTGATCAGACGACCGGGGATGCGCGACACGTTCGGCAGGGGTTTGAACAAGTCGGGGTCCACGCCCACGGGCACGAGGCGCATGCGGTCGTAGGAGACCCCCATGTCGCCGTGGATGTCCTTGATGCTGTTCTCGCTGACCACCACGATGCGCGGCATGCGGCTGGCGACTCGGCCCTGCATCTTGACGAACGAGTAGAAGCGTGACACGCCGAGCTTCTTCCACCAGTTCGGAGCATGGTCCATCTCGAGGGCGCGGTCGCGCGTGATCGGGTGATGAAGGGTGACGATGGTCGGGATCATCTTCTCGAGGCCGAGGATTCCGTAGCCGAGACATTGGTTGTCGTGGACCAGGTCGAATTCACGTACTCGGTCGGCGAGGTGGCGCTTGACGCGAGCGCTGAACGCGGCCGGTTCTCCGAAGGTGCCCGTGAGGAACAACCCGAGTTCGTAGAGGTCCTCGCGCGACTTCAATTCCCAGATGGCGGGGAAGCGGAAGGGGTAATGGTCGTTGACGAGGTCGAGGCTGGGGAGCTTGGTGAGCGACACGCGCTCGTCGAGAACGGGATACGGCTGTCCGCCGAATACCTCCACGGAGTGTCCGAGGTCGACCAAGGCCTTGGTGAGGTGTCGGGTGTACACACCCTGACCGCCCACGTGCGGCTTGCCTCGGTAGGTGAGGTAGGCGATGCGCAACGGCGAATCGGGGTCGAGGGGGTTGTGGGGTGACACCGACCCCCGCGGTTGTGACATGGTTTGCGATGCTATCGGTGCGCTCGGACCGGCTCCCCGGGGGTGCTCGGACCGGCCCGAACGGCTCTCAGCAGGAGGAAGGCCGGGCGATCTTGGTTCCAGCGGTGGAGGACAGTCCGGGTCGATCGGTGGCGGTGACCTTCACCGACACCGCGGTCACCGATGCCGGGATGTCGGTGCTGGAACCGACCCACGACCCCTTTCCGGAGTCCGTGAGGGCGACGGTGCGGGTGGACGCTGCCAGGCCGCCGGTGAGGGTGAGCGTGGCCGTCACGCTCTTGAGAGGCGATTCATCGGTGACGGGAACCTGGAGCGAGAGGTTCGCGCAGCCGGTGCCGTTGAAGCGCACGGTGATGGCTCCAAGTTGGGGGGGACGACCCACGGCGCCGAGCAATTGCAACGTGGTGGTCGGTGCCCTGGTCGCGGTGATGCGCGCCGGGAAGTCGAAGCGGCCCTCCGGGAATGTGGATGCGTTTGAGTACGCCACCGCGGTCGCGCGCGCGAAAGTGATGGTGATCGGCACCGAGGCGCCGGCCGAGAGTGTTCCCGACGACGGGCTGAAGGTGAAGAACGCCGGTTGTGTCGAGGCGACCTTCCATGGCACGGACGAGGAATTGGAGTTGGTCAACCGGAACGTGGCGGTGGTGCCCGCTGTGGAGAAGTCCAGAGATGTGGCGCTGACACCGAGTGCGACCAGTGCCACCGGCGCCGTGGTCGTGGTGCGCGGGATCGTGGTCGTGGTGCGCGGGATCGTGGTCGTGGTGCGCGGGATCGTGGTCGTGGGAGACACCGAAGTTGACCGGGTCACGGCCGGAGCAACGGTCGACGGCGTGACGTTCGCGGTCGTCGCGGTGGTCGTCGGCCCCGGGGGGGTGGAGACGGTGGAGGGCGACACGGTGGAGGGCGGCACGGTGGGAAGCGGCACGATGCTGGCGGGTGTCGACATCCCGCTCGTGGTTGTCGACTCGGACACCGTCGTGTCCGTCGTCGTGTCCGGCGAAACCTCGACGATGGTGATCGGGGACTCGCTGTTCGAGGAACTCGGATCCGAGGTCGCCAGCACGAGGACCGAACCGGCGACCGTCAGGACCACCGCGCCGGTGATCCACCACGGCCCGCGACCGACGAAACGGGCGGCCCGGGGGAATCCGTCGCTCGGCCGCAACCGAATGTGTGATGTCGTTCCACCGGTCGAGCCACTTCCGGTGCCCGGGGTCGGAATCTTGGACGTGGCCTCCAGCACGCGCTCGCGCAGGCCCAGCGGGGCGGCCATGACCGGTGCCGCTCCGAAGAGGGCAAGCGGGGCGACCTTGCCCTTGGTCTCCTCGCACGTCTCACAGGACTCGATGTGTCGTGCCACGCGCTTGCGAATGATCACGCTGAACTGACCGTCCCAGTCGCGCAAGATGTCGTCGAGAGTGGGGCATTCGCGACGACCGGCCCTGGCGACGACGAACGCTCCGAGACTGCGATCGACGCGTTCGCGCATGCGATGCACCAAGGAGTAACTCTGCTCGGGAGTGACGCCGAGGGCGTCGGCGAGATCCGAGCCGTCGAGACCTTGGCGAATCGACAACTCGAGAATGAGTCGATCACGGTCGTCGAGGCCGGCCGCGGCCGCTCGCACGAGTGAGGCCAATTCGGCGAAAGCAACGGAGGCGCCGTCGGCACCCGGATCAGCGGGCGCCACCACGTCGGGGACCGTGCTCGATTGGAAGTCGGTGGGTGTGGTGCGCCGACGCCGCTTGGTGCGTCGGTACACCTCGTTGCGCAGGACCGCGTACAACCACGGTTTCAAACGATCGGGGTCGCGAAGCTGACCCAATCTTTCGGCGGCGATGCAGAAGACGTCCTGCACCATGTCGGCGGCGTCGTGTCGGTCCGAGAGCATGGCCGCGGCCGTGTCGTAGAGACCACTCGCGTAGCGGTCGTAGATGGCGGCGAGAGCACCGCGATCGCCCGACAGATGGGCGGAGACGAGTGCGGCGTCGGAGAGTGTCGTGGTCATGATCGATCCGGCGTCGCATGTCGTACGAGAGAACGACCGGCGGGACACCTCGCGAAAAGTCTGCCCGAAATCGTGCAGCAGCCGTTCACGAGGTGCTCATCCGGATTCTGAACCAACGGGTCATCGACTCCCCGGCGGCCAGGACGACAGGTGCGTCGTTGACCTGGTTCGGTGGCCCGGATTGTGGCTCCACGCAGGTCGCATGCGACGGTTCGTCGTAGAGGACCCAATGCGTGCAATCGGAAGAAAGGTCGAGATCGACGTTCGCGACACGGAACGTCAAGAGTTCGTCCACTTCGTTCGTTCGGCCGTCGAAGCGCCCGACGAAGCAATCGTCGATCGGGCCGGCGGGTCGTTGGACGCACTCGTCGGTGGTGATCCCGGAATCGTCGCGACGCAACATCGTCCGGAGTTCCGTCGGTGAGGATTCGGGCTTCACGAACCAGGGATGCCAACCGACCATGACGGGCATGCCCTCGTCGGCCTCCACGGTCAGCCGCATCGTCAGCGACCCACGGCCGACGGAAACGTGATGGACCGCGCGTCCGAGGAAGGGCCATTGTGGTCCGAGGTCCGAGCACAGCTCCACCGACGAGTCGTCGACCTCGACGATGTCCCAACGACGATCGAAGGTCGTTCCATGAATCGAATGCGGAGCGGCCGACACGCTCAGAGGATGCGATCGACCGCCGAAGGACAATCGGGCATCGCGAACCCGACCGCAATAGGGGACCATCGGGTAGCAACCCCATCCGAGGGGATGATGGGCGAGGGGATGATCGGCCCCGATCAGTAGCGGTGTTCCGTCGAACACGAGCTGGGTCAGGCGTCCACCGTGATCCGGGTCGATCGTGGCGAGGAGCCGACCGTCGTCGGAGCGGAGAACGTCGGGAACGTGATTGTCCACCCGGTCATTGTTGCCCGTACGATCGATGCGTGCGAGCACTGGTGCAACGAGTCAAGCGGGCCTCGGTGGATGTCGTCGAGGACGTGACGACCACGCGGGTCGGCGAGATCGGCGCGGGTCTGTTGGTTCTCGTCGGCGTGACGCACACCGACGACGAGCGGACTGCCTCGAAGATGGCGGAGAAGATCTGGCACCTGCGCGTGATGGACGACGATCGGGGTGTCATGAACCTCTCGGTGGCCGACACCACCCGCACGATCCTGGTGGTGAGCCAGTTCACGCTGTACGGCGACACGTCGTCGGGGCGTCGTCCGGGTTGGGTGGCCGCGGCCCGTCCCGAACACGCCGAGCCATTGGTCGACCACGTCGTCGGGGAACTCCGTCGTCTGGGGGCGAACGTCGAGACCGGTCGGTTCCGGACCTACATGAACGTGGAGTCGACGAACGACGGCCCGACGACGGTGATGATCGAGCTGTGACGGGACGAAATCACGCGCGTCGCAGGGGACGTCGACGCGCCCGCAACACGCCGAGCAACACCACGGCCAGAGCCGCGATCCAGGGCTTGTCGCCGAGACGCACGTAAACGGTGTCACCCGTGCGCACCGCGATGTCGCGGCTGATCACCGCGCGTTCGCTCACGCCAGTGCGTGCGAACACGTCACCGGTGGGGCTGACGAAGGCACTGAAACCGGTGGGAGCCACCTGAACCACCCAGCGCCCGGTCTCGATGGCCCGCAAGCGTGACGAGGCGATTTGTTGCGACTGCAACACGGTCCAGGTGTAACTGGACCCATTGGTCGGGTTGATGATGAAACCGGCTCCGAGAGCCACGCCCTCGCGGGCCCGACCACCGAAGAAGACCTCCCATGAGATGACGACCGCGGCTCGTTCGTCGCCGACGTCGGTGCGCAAGTCGAGCACCGCCGGCGTCGTGCCGGCCACCGCGTCGCGAGGTACCTGATCCACCGGCGCGCCGAGCGATCGCAGCAGTCCGCGCATCGGCATGTACTCACCGAATGGAACACGACGAACCTTGTCGTAACGGTCGAGCACCGACCCCGACTCGTCGACGATGACCTGGGCGTTGGTGAAGCGCTCCTCGTCGACGTCCTCCGTGACTCCGACGGCGAACGGGACACCCAACCGCACCGACTCGCGCGCGATCTCCTCGATTTCGAGGCTTCGATCGAAGTCGGCGACGTCGATGACGTTCTCGGGCCACACGACCAGGTCGAGGTCGTCGGCGGTGATGGTGGCGGTGGTCGCCAGGTGTCGTTCGACGACGTCACGCGGATCGGTGTCGATGGCGCGGGTTCCTTGTGGTCCGCCACCTTGCACGGCGGCGATGGACAGCGTCCGGCCGGTGTTCTCGGTCTGACTCATCGCCGGGAACGACACGAGCCAGACGGCGACGACGACGAGCGCAGCGCGACGTCGGGTCGAGCGCACCTGGCGATTGTCCCGACGATGCTCGCGGGGCGCGCGCGCCAGCAGGGTGCCGATCTGCCACGTGACCCATGTGAGCGCGATCACTCCACCGAGGGAGGCGATCCGATGTAGCGGTCCGGCCACCTGGGCGATGCCCAGGGTCGCTAGGGGCACTCCTCCGAACGGGAAGATCATCCGCGCCACCTCGACGAGCGTGTGCAGAACGGGTCCGGTGATCGCCGAGAACCGATCCGCCCGACCACGGGTGATCGTGGCGGCGAGTCCGTGCAGGGACGCGAAGAGAGCCACGGCGATCGGGAAACCGGGTGCGGTCAGGAACCACATCCACGACATGGCCGGCAGGAACCAACCGATTCCGAACGCGAAGCCGGTGGAGAAACGACGACGAGTGGTGTCGGCGGCGTACTCCAGACTGGAGTACATCGCGATTCCGAGGAACGACAGGGGCCACCATCCCCACGGGGGCATGGACGCGGCGACGAGCAACCCGGCCAAGAGTGCTCGGGGCCACGTGCGTCGACGTACGAGGATCATTCGGTCACCCGACACCGCGCGATCAGGCGTCGATCTGCCGCGAGTAGTTGGCCACCACGACGATGCGCTCGCGGGTCGATCCCGGTGGGTGGCACGCGAAGAGAGTCAAAGTGGCATCGGTCGTCTGATCGATGATCCAGACATCGGTCGGTTCGACGACGAACGAACGGTCGACGAGGTACACGAAGTCGCCGTCGGCGGTCGACAGCAGGATCTCGTCGCCGGGTTGTAACTGGTCGATGTTGCGGAAGGGCTTCTTCTTGCTCACGCGGTGTCCGCCCAGCACCACGTTGCCCGCCTGGCCGGGCATGGCCGTGCCCGGCCACCAACCGACACCTTTGTCCAGAGTCGGCAGGGTGACCCCCCGGTAGAGGTTCTGCATCACGTCGATGCGGGGGATGGCGATGGCGCCGACGATCACCTCGGGTTCGACCGTGTCCTCGGGCGGGATGTTCTCCGGTTGGGGTAACGACTGACCCGGGGCGAGCGTGGGTGGTCCCGAGTACACCGTGGTGGTGGTCGAGGTGGAAGTGGTGGCGGGAGCAGCCGTCGTGGTGGTGGCCGTGGCGACGGTGGTGGACACCGTCACCTCCTCGTTCGACGCGCATCCGGTGAACAGCACGGGGGTCAGAACGACCAGAGAGGCGCCGAGGGCTCGAAACACGGGGTCAGTCTCGCAGATGACCGGTGTCTGCGATGGTCGCCGACACCGTTGCGGACACGGATTCGGCCTGAGTGATGCAGGATGCGACGCCGATTCCTCGCATACTCGCTCCGGCCAGATGCACACCGGGCGCTCGGGACATCAGGATCGCCTCCATCGACGCGACGCGTTCGAGGTGACCCGGTCGGTACTGGGGGAACGAGTGCTCCCAACGGGTGACCCGGTGCTCGACGGGAGTGATGTCGACCCCGGTGTGGTCGCGCATCTCGTCCACCACCTGGCGCACCAATCGATCGTCGTCCCATTCGTGAACGAGATCGTGGGTGGGTGCTCCGTCGCGTCCGAGCGACACCCGCATGATCATGGAGCCGTCGCCGGGATTCCAGTGCGCCCATTTGTTCGAACCGAAGGACGCGGCGGTGACTCGCTTTTGGTCGGGCTTGGGGACGAGGTAACCGCTCATTCCGTCGAAGCGCGCGAGATCGGATCCGGTGGCTCGCACGACGACCATCACCACCGACGCGTGTTCGGAGGTTGCCAACATGTCGGCCAACTCGGACGACAGTGGACGGAGGAAGGAAGCCGACATGGCCGCCGGTGACGTGACGATGACCTGATCGGCGTCGAGAGAAGACGTCGGGGTCTCGATCCGGTACGAGTGACCTTCGCGCCGAATCGCGGTGACCGCGGTCTCGGTGAGGATGTCACCACCCCGACGTCGAACGGAGTCGGTGAGCGCCGCGGTAAGCGCGCCGAGACCCGATCGCGGCGTCTCGAAAACAGGACCGGCGGTGGTGGCCGCGGCGCGACGACGACGGGCCGTGAGGAGAACACTGCGTCCATGGGTGAGCTCGGCGAGCTGGGGGACCGTGGCCAAACTGAAGTTGGTGGTGTCGGCGGCGTAGATGCCCCCGACGAGCGGGTCGACGAGGAGCTCGTGGACTTCGCGGCCGAAGCGTTGGCGCACGAAGTTGCCGACCGAGTCGCGATGATCGCCGCTCGACGGGAGTATCGGTTCGAGGGCGGCGCGAATCTTGCCCCGCCACGTCAGCAGACCACTGCGCGCCAACGACATGGCTCCCGTGGGAACCCCCATCATCAAGCCGTCCGGTATGCGATGAAGGCCGCCGTGCATCACTGAGGCGTGGGCGTCGGTGGGGTTCGTCAGCGACGTCGTCAGTCCCACCTCACGGGCCAATCGACCGGCGGCGGGCACGCGGGCGAGATACGAATCGGGGCCCTCGTCCACGCCGCCGAGTCCCGCGAACGCGGAGGTTCTGATTTTGCCACCGATGTGCGACGACGACTCGATCACGGTCACCCGCACGTTCGATGTCGAACCATCGAGCGGATTCAGCAGTCGGTGCGCGGCGGTGAGGCCGGTGATGCCGGCGCCGATGACGACGACGTGGGCGCGGGGGTCGTTCATGTCGACACGGTCGTCCTCAGCCCGCGAGTTCGACGACCCGAGCGGCCAGCGACGCGATCACCGGCGCATCATCGTTGACACACGCGGTTCGGTCGAACGAGAGTCCCTTGGCCTCGGCGTGTCGACGCGCCTCGATGTCGAGGTCGAAGAGAACCTCCAGGTGATCGGCGACGAATCCGCAGGCACACACCAGTACTCCCGACGAGTTCTCGCTGGCCGCGAGATCGTCGATGACGGCGAGGATGTCGGGGCCGATCCACGGTTCGGGCGTGCGACCCGCCGACTGCCACGCGATCGACCAGGAGGACCACTCCGAGAGGCCGACGACGGCGGCCACGGCCTCGGCGGTGGCGCGCAGTTCGTTCGGGTACGGGTCGCCGGCGTCGATGATGCGCTGGGGCAACGAGTGCGCGGTGAAGAGCACCTTGGTGTTGGACGGCATGTTCGCGAGACGAGCCTTCATGTCGTCGGCGAGGAACTCGACGAACGCGGGATCCGTGGCCCAACTGTCGATGCCGGTCACCGCCATGCCGTGGGGTTCGGCGGCGGCGCGTGCACGGTCCATGTACTGACCGATGGAGTACGTGGAGTAGTGCGGGGCCAGCACGAGGCCGACGATCGAGCGGAATCCGCGCTCGGCCAGATCGTCGACGGCGGTCTCGATCTTGGGCTCGGCGTGCTTCAAGCCCAACACCACCTCGAAACGCTCGGGAGCGATCGTGTCGAGGGCTCGTTGCAGGGCGTCGCGTTGGGCCTCGGTGCGTGCGGCCAGCGGCGAGATGCCGCCGATGGCGTCGTAACGCGCGGTGAGTTCGGCCAACAGTTCGGGGGTCGGCGCGCGTCCGCGACGGATGTCGGTGTAGTACGGCTCGATCTCCTCGGGCGTTCGGGGGGTGCCGTACGCCATGAGGAGGACGGCGATCTTGCCGGTGGACGTTTTGTTCATGTCAGCGCCTCGTGTTCTCGTGGACGTGGGCGACGACCTCTTCGAGGATCGTCGGATCGGTGGTGGGATCGACGCCGTGTCCCAGGTTGAAGATGTGTCCGTCGTGGCCGGCGTTGTCGGCCAACACCCGCTCGACGCCCCTCAGGGCGGGTTCGCGGCCGGCCAGCACGAGCGCGGGATCGAGATTGCCCTGCACGACAAGGTCGGTTCCCATGCGCGTGCGGGCGTCGGAGATGGAGGTGCGCCAGTCGAGGCCCAGGACCCGTGGTCCGGCGGACAGCATCGACTCCAAAAGATGGTCACAGCCGATACCGAAGTGGATTCCGGGCGCGTCGGGGTGCTTCTCGGCCAGGGTGGTGAACACCCGGCGACTGTGGGGCAGGACGTGTCGGTCGTAGTCGCGACGCGAGAGTGCGCCGGCCCACGAGTCGAACAACTGGAACGCACGGGCTCCGGCGCTCAGTTGCGCGTCGATGAAGGCGATGGCGTGTTGCGTCAGTCGTTCCATCAGCCGGTTCCACAGTTCGGGTTCGCTGGAAATGAGACGTTTGGTGTTCTGGTAGGTCCGCGACGGCCGACCTTCGACGAGATAACTCGCCACGGTAAAGGGCGCACCGGCGAAGGCGAGCAGTGGGACCGAGGCGGGCAGTTCGGACACCAGGTTGCGCACCGTCTCGATGACGTAGGCGACGTCGGTCTCGGGTTCGAGGGGGCGCAGACGATCGAGGTCGTCGGCCGATCGGAAGGCGCGCTCGGCGACCGGCCCGGTGCCCGGGGCCACGTCGATCCCGAAACCGACCGCGTGAGGTGGAACCACGATGTCGCTGTACAGCACCGCGGCGTCGACCCCGTAGCGGCGAACGGGTTGGAGGGTGATCTCGGTGGCCCGATCGGGGCGCTTGATGGCGTCGAGGATGCTGCCCTCTCCGCGGATGGCCTTGTACTCGGGGAGGCTGCGACCGGCCTGGCGCATGAACCAGACCGGTGTGTGGTGCGGAGTCGACCCTCGGGCGGCGTCCAGGAAAGCGGAGGGTGTGACGGCTGACATCATCGCTGACGTTACCCGTGGGAACCGACGGGGCTCCTCAGCCGACCACTGTCTTTGCATGCGGGGTGTGAACAGTCACAAGGGTGGACGACTTCGCTCGGGACTTTGGTCCGTTTCGCCTTCCCGAACCAGCTCGCATCATGTGGTCGTGTTGTCCGGGAAGTGGGTGAGAAGGACGCCGAAGACGGTGAGGCTAGGGCTGTCGCTCGTGGCGACGTCGATCGCGTCGCTCGTGATGGTCGGTTGTGGTGCCGACGAGCCACGGACCCTGGCCGGCATCGTGCGGGACGAACCTCTTCGAGTGGGAGCGGTAACGGTGACCGACGCCACCGATCGCGGTCGGTACGCCGAGCACGATGGTGACTTCGCCATGATCGCCCCGGCCGGGCGATTGCTGGTGGTGTACTTCGGCTACACCAACTGCCCGGACCTGTGCCCGACGACGTTGGCGTATCTGCGAGCCGCCACGCGCGAACTGGGCGACGACGGCGCGCTCGTCGATCTGGCCATGGTGACGGTCGATCCGGACCGCGACACCCCCGACGTGTTGAACGGGTACCTGGCGAGTTTCACGGATCGATTCCACGCGTTGCATCCGTCGAGCATCGACGAACTCGAGGTGGCGGAGAATGCGTTTCTCGCCAGTTCGTCGATATCCATCGGCGACGACGGAAACGTGGAAGTCGGACACAGCGCCACGGCCTACGTCGTCGATTCGCGCGGCGACGTGGTGGTGGAATGGCCGTTCGGGGTCGACAAGGACCTGATGGCCCGAGATCTGCGCGTCCTCGTGGAGCGCACGAAACAAGAAAGATGAAGAAGCAACGTGAATCCGAAGAGAACCCTGACTGCCATATCGATGATCCTGGCGTCGTCGCTCGCACTCGGCTTGACCGCCTGCGGTGACGACACCGAGACCGTCGCGTCCGCTCCGCCGGCCTCGGAAACGGCCGGCGTGGAGATCGTCGGAGCCTGGGCTCGTACCAGCCCCATGGAGGTGACTCTGGGAGCCGCCTACATGACCATCACCTCGGCGGTGGACGACGAACTGACCGATGTGCGAGTCGACCCCTCGATTGCCGCGACCGCCGAGATCCACGAAATGGTGATGGCGATGTCATCGGACACGACGATGGCGATGTCGTCGGACACGACGATGTCCATGTCGTCGGACACGACGATGTCCATGTCGTCGGACACGACGATGATGGGATCGGGCGAGATGGTGATGCAGGAAGTGGAGTCCATCGCGATCCCCGCCGGTGAGGCGGTGGAGCTGAAGCCCGGCGGATACCACGTGATGTTGATCGACCTGGTCGCACCGCTCGAGATCGGCCAGGAGTTCGACGTCGTGCTCACCTTCGCGAATGCCGGTGAGGTGACGGTCACCGTGGTCGTGGCCGACGAGGCTCCATGACCGCTGTCGAGGGTGAACCGACGCGACACCGCGGCTCGAATCGGGCGCTGCTCGCGGCCGTGGCATTCCTGCTTCCCATCGCGGCGGCGGTCGGTGTCGTGCTGGTGATCAGCGGTTCGCCCTCGACCTCGGTCACGACTGATGGCCGAACGTGGTCTTTCGTGGTGCCGGCGGGCACCAAGGATCGGATGGACAAAGGCTTGCTCACCGAGGACGTCCTCCCCGAACAACTGACGATCGGGGCGGGTGACACCGTCGTGATCGTGAACGATGACGACGTGGTCCATTCCTTTGGCCCCTTCACCGTTCGGCCGGGGGAGAGCCAACGCATGACGTTCTCCGAACCGGGTTTTTACTTCGGGGTCTGCACCGCGGGTCCGCACGAAACCATCACGATCACGGTCGTATGAGGAGTGTCCTCGCTTCGCGGGCCGTGGCACGACGGCTGGCACCCGCGGCGTTGCTGGTCGCGCTCGTGGCGTGCGCGGGCACCGGTGGCACGAGCGTCGCCAGCATCGCTCTCATCGACCTCGACGGAGAGGTCACCTCCCTGCGAGAGGAGGCGGCCGGACGTCCTGTTCTGGTGTCGCTTTGGGCGGTGTGGTGTCAACCGTGTAAACGCGAGATTCCCGTGCTCGACGAGATCGCCGTCGCACGACCCGACATCGCCGTCGTGGCGGTCAACATCGGCGACGATCCCGACTCCGTCGCGGAGTTCGTCGACCAGTTGTCGGTCCGTTCGACGGTGGTGATCGATCGTGACGGCGACGTCTTGTCGGCCCTCGGCGCACCGAGCGTTCCCGTCACGGTGTTGCTCGACGGCGACGGCGAGGTGACGTGGAAACACGTGGGGGCCGTCGACGCCGACTCGGTCTGGGCGGCGGTGCGAGAAACGTCAGGAACGGTTCAGAGTCCCGTCGAGGGGTGACGCCCCCGATGCGGACGCAGAACGGCTTCGATGCGAGCGATGCGTGTGCGGGCCGGCGGATGAGTTGAAGATCCCGAATCGGTCGTGTGTCGGAGTGCGGCGGCCAACTGTCGTCCGTATCCCATTGCCACCACGCGGCGATCGGCGCTGAATTCGGCGGAACGCCCGACGCGATTCGTGAGATAGCGAGCGCCGGCGAAACCCGACCCGAACACCCACGCCATGGCGGCGAAGAAGGTGGAAACGAAGCGCCCGGCGACGCGCGCGTAGTCGTTGCCACGGGCGAAGTTGTCGGTGGCGGCGATCGACACGTTGCGCAGGAACGAACCGACGCGGGCCAACATGACCACGGGCATGATCAGCCACTGGTTGATGGTGAGCGCGATGGTGTGGGAACCGAGGTGATGGCAGATCTCGTGGGCCAGCACGCCGCACAACTCGTCGTGCTCGAGCGCTCGTGCGGCGTAGGACGTGACCACCACGAGGTGACCGCCGCAGGCGAAGGCGTTGAGGTCGTCGTCGTCGACGACGCCGACCGCGAAGTTGTGGCGACGCAGGTGCCAGGCCTGGGTGACCTCGTCGAATGCCTTTTGCAGTCGGGGGGCCTCCGACGCCGTCGGTTTGCGGGCCCCGATCATCTTGGTGAGCAGGCGTCGTTGCACGAACGGGACGAACAACACGACGCCGAGGAGGAGATAGCCGAGAGCCACCTGCGCGTACGACACCCCCGCGACGAGCGAGAGTGGCCACCACAGCACGACCATGGCCAACAGCCAGACCGGGATGACGACGAGCACCGGCACCAGGGCGATGAGGGCCGCGCCGTCCACGTCACGCCGCCGCCCCCGACGTGCGAAGTCCCTGTTCGTGCGCTCGCTCACCGGATGAATCTTGCCTGATCATGGGCGTTTTCCCCGACATGTTCAAGAAACCGTGTCCGCGGGCCGAAAGAACGACGTCTTACCACCGTCGGTGGGTCGTCAGGAGTTCGGGTGCACATCGCGGAACAGCAGCAGGGAGTGGGGTCGGCGGCGCAGTCCAGTCGTTCACACGCGTCGGCTCGGTTGTTGCTCGATCTCGCGCGCACCCACGAGGCCACCGAGCCGGAGCGAGCCCGCACTCTGGTGCAACAGGCGCGAGCGTTGGCGCGCGCCGATGGTGATCGACAGGGCGAGGCCGAGTCCCTGTATCGACTGGCGTCGCTCGCCCACTACGACGGCCAATCCGGTGACGCCTTCGCGCTGGCGGTCGAAGCCCGTGACTTCGCCATGGCTCACGATGTCCCGGTCGTCACGGCGTGGTCGTTGAACCTGATCGGTCTCGTGCACACGAACTCGGGCAACCACTCCGAGGCCCTGTCGTGTTGCCTGCAGGCTCTCGATTGCTATCGAGGCACCGACCATCGGGTGGACGAGGGGAACATCCTCAACACCATCGCCACCATTCACCACGAGTTGGGTGACACCGACCGAGCCATCGTGAACTACGAGGCGGCCATGACGGCCAACGCCGAATTGAACCGTCCGGATTTCGACGCCATCACCCTGGCCAACGTGGCGTCCCTGCGCGCGGAGCGGGGCGAGTACGACGTGGCCATCGAGATCGGCGAGCGCGCGCTGGAGTTGTGCCGACTTCACGCACCGGGATTCCTGCCCGAGGTGTTGGCCTCATTGGCGGAGTCGTACGGCGGTCGTTCCGACTTCTCGAACGCCCGCGTGTTGCTGAAGGCGGCGCTGGCGATGCTGGACGCGTCGAGCGTCAACTTCGATGACGCGGTGCGCGCGGGGGTCGAATTGGCCTTCGGTCGGGTGGAGATGTCGGCCGGAGAACACGCGACCGCCATCGTTCACCTCGATCGCGCACTCGGTCTCGCCGAAGTGATCGGTGCCAAGCCGGTGGCGTTGGCGGCGCACGGCGTGCTCGCCGAGTCGCACAAGGCGGTGGGTGATTTCGAACGAGCGGTGATCCATCTCGAGCGCAAGTTCGAGGTGAACCAGCAGATGTTCAACGAGGGAACCGATATTCGCATCAAGACGCTGCAGATCGCCCACGAAGCCGAGGAGGCCCGCCAACAGGCCGAGATCCTGCGACTGCGCACCTCGGAGTTGGAGGGCCTGGTGGCCGGGCGCACCACCGAACTGGAGCAGTTCCAGTTGGAGGCCCTGGAGCGACTGGCCATCCTCGGCGAATTCCGCGACACCGACACCGGCGAGCACACGGTGCGCGTGGGCGACATGTGCGCCGAGATCGCCCACCTGTTGGGCCAGGACCCGGAGTGGTCGGAACGTCTGCGACTGGCGGCGCGTCTGCACGACATCGGCAAGGTGGCGATTCCGGATTCCATCCTCCTGAAGCCGGGACCCTTGACCCCGGCCGAGTTCGAGGTGATGAAGACCCACACCACGTTGGGGGCGCGCATCCTGTCGGGGAGCAACAGTCCGCTCGTGAGACTCGCCGAGGAGGTGGCCCTGAACCACCATGAACGGTGGGACGGAACCGGGTACCCGAACGCCATCGGTGGCACCGAGGTCCCCATGGCCGGCCGAATTTGCGCGGTCGCCGACGTGTTCGACGCACTGACGAGCGAGCGGGTGTACAAGAAGGCTTGGTCCGTCCCCGATGCCGTGCGTTACATCGTGCGGGCCGCGGGCACCCAATTCGATCCGCAGGTCGTGGAGGCCTTCGTGCGCATCGCCGAGGACCGTGCCATCCGCTAGAAAAGGGGAATGAGCGCGCACATCGATCGATCGCCGGTACTCGCCGGAGCCGAAGCCTGGAGCCACGAGGGCACACGGAAGGTGGGCGCCCTGTGCATTCATGGCTTCACCGGCAATCCGTCGTCGATGCGCGGGGTCGCCAAGGCCTTCGCCGCGGCCGGCTATCACGTGGAGTTGCCACGCCTTCCCGGTCACGGCACCGCGGTGAGCGACATGATCCCCACGCGGTGGAGTGATTGGTCGTCCGTCGTCGCGACGATGTACGAGAAGTTGTCGGCGCGGGTCGACAAGGTCGTGGTGGTCGGACTGTCGATGGGCGGTTCGCTGACGCTCTGGACCGCCCTCGAGCATCCCGAGGTGTCGGGCATCGTGTGCATCAATCCGGCGTGCCAGCCCCAAGCACCCGAGATGGTCGAGATGGTGAAGGGCATGTTGGCCGAAGGTACCGAGACGTTCCCCGGCATCGGTTCGGACATCGCGGACCCCGATGTCAAGGAGAGTTCGTACTCCGAGACGCCGTTGGCACCGTTGGTGTCGATGGTCGAGGACGGAATCACGCCGATGGTCGAGCGGTACTCCGGTAGTCGGGTTCCGATGTTGCTGATCACGTCGAAGAACGATCACGTGGTCGATCCGGCCACCAGCGACCAATTGGCGGCCGCTTGGGGCGGTCCGATCGAGCGCATCCTTCTCGACCGCAGTTTTCACGTGGCGACCCAGGACTTCGACAAGGAACTCATCTTCGAGGCCGCCGTGGCGTTCGCCGACGAAGTCACCACGTGAGGGTCGCGATGTCTGAGCTGAACGACACGTGGAATTCGATCGTCGCATCGATTCCCAGTCCGGGGTCGGGTTCATTGCGTATCGGCCCCCTGCAGTTGCGGGCTTACGGCTTGATGATCGCGATCGGTGTGATCCTGGCGGTACGACTGTGGGGCAAGCGATTGACGCTGATCGGTGTCGGTGGGGCCGAAGAAGCCAACGCGGTGGCGATCTGGGCGGTGCCCGCCGGCGTCATCGGCGCTCGTCTGTATCACGTGGCCACCGAGTGGGATCGATTCTCCGACGACCCGGTGAGCATCGTGCAGATCTGGAAGGGCGGCCTCGGTATTCCCGGCGGAATGTTGTTGGGAATCGTCGTGGGAGCGTGGGCCATCAAACGTCAGGGGATGCCCGTGGGTCCGGCACTGTGGGCCGTGGCGCCCGCATTGCCACTGGCCCAAGCCGTGGGTCGGTGGGGTAACTGGTGGAATCAAGAGTTGTTCGGTCGTCCGACCACGTTGCCGTGGGGGCTGGAGGTGGATGCCGACAAGGTGGCCGCCCTCGATAAAGAACCGGGCACGTTGTTCCACCCGACGTTCCTGTACGAGTCGATGTGGAACCTCGCGCTGATGTTCGTGCTCATCGTGATCGGACGTCGAATCATCGATTCACGACCCGGTCGCCTGTTGGCGGCGTACGTGGTGGGATACGGCGTCGGTCGATTCTGGGTGGAGGGTCTGCGCATCGACCCAGCCAAGGCGGGTGGTGGTTTGCGCCTCAATCAATGGATGGCCGTCGTGCTGGTGGTGGGTGGCGTGCTGTGGTTGCTCGTTGATGCCCGTCGCACTCGGCTCGGTTACCGTCGGGAGCATGTCGAACAGTCCTGATCTCGTTCTCGCCTCGGTGACCCCCAGCGGTGTCGGGGTCATCACATTGAACAATCCCGAGCGCATGAACGCGTGGAGCGCCGCCATGTCGAAGCGCTTCTTCGAACGCTTGGCTGAGTTCCGTGCGAACCCCGACGTGCGGGTCGTCGTCATCACCGGCGCCGGCAAGGGCTTCTGCCCGGGCGCCGACATGGACGCCTTGAACCAGATTCGTGCCAACCCCGCCGGTGGGGCCGGTCCGGCCACCGGTGCGGGTCGGTTCAGCGATCTGTTGTCGTATCCCAAGCCCGTCATCGCCGCCATGAACGGGGCCGCCGCGGGCGTGGGATTCGTGCTGGCGGTGTTCTGCGATCTGCGCTTCGCGGCCAGCGGCATCAAGTTGACCACGTCGTTCAGTCGTCGCGGTCTCATCGCCGAGTACGGATCGTCGTGGGCGCTCCCGCGTCTGATCGGCTCGGCTCGGGCTCTCGACTTGTTGCTATCGGGTCGCGTCATCACCGCCGACGAAGCCGAACGCATGGGTCTGGTCAACGCGGTGCATCCGGTCGACGAGTTGATGGACAAGGTGATGGCGTACGCCGACGACATGGCCGTGAACTGTTGCCCGGCCAGTTGGGCCACGATGAAGCGTCAGGTCTACGGCGACTGGTTGCGCGACGCCGACGCGTCCACCACCGATGCGATCAACCTCATGAACGAATCGGTGACGCGGGCCGACTTCCAGGAGGGCGTGCAGTCGTTCCTCGACAAGCGCCCACCGGTGTTCGCTCCCTTCGTGGGCTAATCGCGCAACTCGCGCAACCGAACCACGAGATCCTCCGGCACCACCGGATTGAAATACTCGCCGGCACCGATTTCAGCGGCCGCGATGTAGCGGGGAAGGTTCGCCGCGCGCCACGGTGAGACGATCTCGACGTGCAACCAGGCGTCGTCGAATCCGGGTGCGTACGGACGTTGGTTCACCCACAGCATGTACGGAGTCTCCGCGTCGTGGAGCCGGTCCAGACGGTCGAGCACGTCGGCGAGAATGCTCGCCAGATCCCGACGGGCCGTGCCATCCAGTTCACTCAGTCGACCGACACGAAGTCTCGGAGCGATGGTGACCGCGACGGGATACACGGGTGCGAGGGGAACGGCCGCGGTCATGGTGTCGTTCCCGACGACGACGAGACGGTCGTCGGCGGAGGGCGCCCATCCGTTCGGGCCCAGCAAGCGGGCGCTGCGTTGCGGAACGTGGTCGTAGGCGTAGATCTGCCCGTGGGGATGAGAGATGGTGGCCCCGATGCTGGCTCCACGGTTCTCGAACACGAGGACGAAGTCGACATCGTCGCGCGCACCGAGGGTCTCGGTGCGTTCGGCCCACAGGTCGATCACGCGACCGATGCCGTCCACGCCGAGCGAGGCGAAACTGGCGTCGTGGTCCGGCGAGTACAGGATCACCTCGCAACGATCGCCGTCCATGGCGGGCCAGCGATTGACGAACCAACGGGTCTCGTAGGGGGCGGGCGCCTCGAGGCCGCCGACACAGAACGGGCACACGTTCGCGGAACGGTTGTCGGGCAGGTTGGGTCGGCTCTGGCGGCCACCCACGATGTGGACCGTGGTCCCGAGAACCGGGTCGATGCGGGGCTGGCTCTCGGGCACGGCGACATTCTTGCCGCCCGTTAGGTTGAGTCCGTGCACCAGTCGATCGAGCACCTGCGCACCGACACCACGAGCGTGGTGGTCGACGTTTCGGCGGGTATTCCCGTGATCCTGCACTGGGGCGCGCCGTTGAACGAGGTTCCATCGCAGTGGCGAGGTGGTCTTCGAACCTACGGAACGATGGACGTCGTCGCTCCGATTTCCTTGGTGCCGATGCATGGAGACGGTTTCGCGGGTCGTCCGGGGCTGCAGGTTCACCGCCGAGGCGGTCGACATTGGTCGCCACGTTTTCGCGCAGAGAATCACTCCGTGTCGCGCGTCGCTGGAGGGGTGGTCCTCGAGAGTCGGGCGATCGACGAGGTCTCCGAATCCGAGATCACCGGTCGACTGCACCTGGCCGACGACGGGGTCCTGACCGCGTCGGCGGACTTCCGCAACAGCTCGGATTCGCCGGTGATGCTGAACTCGTTCACGGTGACACTGCCCATCGCGGGTCAGGCGACCGAACTCGGGGTGTTCACCGGTCGCTGGTCGAGAGAGTTGCAATTGCAACGATTCGGGTGGCCCTACGGTGCGTGGACCAGCGAGAACCGGGTGGGACGAACGTCGCACGAGCACCCTCCGTACTTGTTCGCGATGGAGTCCACCGCAGGCGAATGGTGTGGGCAGGTGTGGGGGATCCACGCGGCGTGGAGCGGCAACCATTCGATGTACGCCGAATGGATGCCCGACGGGCGTCGTTACGTGCAGGCCGGCGAGTTGTTCCACCCCGGCGAGATGTGTGTGTATTCCGGCGAGATGTTGTCCGCGGTCGACGTGATCGGGGTCTACTCGGATTCGGGTTTGACCGCTGTTTCGCGCGCGTTCCATCGCGAGGGTCGTCGGCGGCTACCCGCGAACGCGCGTCGAGTGCGACCCGTGCACCTCAACACCTGGGAGGCCGTGTACTTCGCGCACGACGAGGAGCGTCTGCGTCGGTTAGCCGAGGTGGCGGCAGTGGTCGGAGTGGAGCGGTTCGTCCTCGACGACGGTTGGTTCGGCGGTCGCCGCAACGATCACACGGGACTCGGTGATTGGACCGTGTCGTCCGCCGTGTACCCCGACGGTCTCGCGCCCTTGATCGCGCACGTTCGTGATCTCGGAATGGAGTTCGGGATCTGGGTGGAGCCCGAAATGGCCAATCCCGACAGCGACCTTCTTCGTGAGCATCCCGAATGGGCCGCCACGACCGATGGATACGAACCGGTGATGGGACGTCGGCAACACGTGGTCGATCTCACCAATCCGGCGGCCTTCGAACACGTGCTGTCGGCTTTGGACACACTGCTCGCCGGGCACGACATCTCGTACGTGAAGTGGGACATGAACCGTTGGCACGTGCAGGCCAGTGGTGGCGACGGCACCGCGATGACACACGCGCAGACGATGGCCGTGTACGCGATGTTGGACGAGTTGCGTCGGCGTCATCGCGACGTCGAGTTCGAATCGTGTGCCTCGGGCGGTGGTCGCATCGACCACGAGATCCTGCGACGTTCCGAGCGAGTCTGGACGAGCGATTGCAACGACGCCCTGGAGCGTCAACTCATCCAGCGAGGCGCCTCGATGATCATCCCGGCCGAGGTGATGGGTTCGCACGTGGGTCCGTCGCGTTCGCACACCACGGGTCGACGCCTGTCGATGGCGTTGCGCGGCGTCACCGCGATGTTCGGTCACATGGGCATCGAAGCCGATGTCACGGCCATGAGCGAGGACGAGTTGGCGGATCTGTCCCACGTCGTCGCCGTGCACAAACGATTCCGAGCGCTGATCCACTCCGGGGACTCTGCCCGATTCGAGACCTTCGAGCTGACCGGTGGTTCGGCGTTGTCGCACGGCGTCATCGCCACCGACCGGTCCGAGGCTCTCGTCGCGTACGTGCAGTTGACCACCGCGCAGGCTCCGGTGCCACCGACGTGGCGAATCCTCGGACTCGACGCCGAGCGTGACTACACGGTGAACATGGTTCCGCTGACCCGAGCGGCGGTCCCCGTTCCGGGAACGGCCGTGGATCAGCCGGCGTGGCTCGCCGATTCGTTGGCGGGACGACCGCAACGGTTGTCCGGCGCGTTTCTACGCGTTGTCGGTCTCGTGCCACCCGTCATGTGGCCCGAATCCGCGGTGCTCGTCCACCTGTCCGGCTCGTAGCATTGGGACTCGTGCCCGACACTCCCTCCGAAAGAATCTCCGCCGCCGCCGTGGCCAAGGTGGCCCGCCTGGCCCGCCTCGACGTGAGCGACGACGAGATCACCCGTATGACCGGACAGTTGGCCGGGATGCTCGAGCATTTCGCCGACATCGATTCCCTCGATCTGTCCGACGTCGCCCCGATGACACAGCCGTATCCCTTGACGAATGTGTTCCGCGAGGACGTGGTGGCGCCCAGCCTCGATCGTGACGAGGTGTTGGCCAATGCCCCTGCCGCCGAGGACGGACGGTTCCGCGTGCCACCGATCATCGGGCTGGACGGCTGACCATGAGTGCGACCCCCTCCACCGCCTTCGAGATCGCCGCCGCCGTGCGGGCCGGTTCGGTGCGGGCCATCGACGTCCTCGAGGCGCATCTCGGCCGCATCGCCGCGCGCGAGACCGACATCCACGCGTTCAATCTGGTCACGGCCGACGAGGCTCGCGCCGCCGCGACGCGAATCGACGACATGGTGGCCGCCGGTCGCGACCCGGGGCCGCTCGCCGGGGTGCCGATCGCGCTCAAGGACAACATGTGCACGCGGGGCGTACCCACCACGTGCTCGTCGCGCATTCTGGAGGGCTGGAAGCCCCCGTACGACGCCACGGTGGTGTCGCGCCTGGCCGAGATGGGTGCGGTGTCCGTCGGCAAGACGAACCTCGACGAATTCGCGATGGGTTCGAGCACCGAGAACTCGGCGTTCGGCGTCACCCTGAATCCGCGCGACACCTCCCGCGTGGCCGGCGGATCGAGCGGTGGTAGCGCCGCCGCCGTGGCCGCCGCGTTTGCTCCGGTGAGCCTGGGAAGCGACACCGGCGGTTCCATCCGTCAGCCCGCGGCGTTGTGCGGTGTGGTGGGCGTGAAGCCCACCTACGGCACCGTCAGTCGGTACGGCTTGGTGGCCTTCGCCAGCAGCCTCGACCAGATCGGTCCGTTCTCGGTCGACGTGCGCGATTCGGCGTTGATCCTGGAGTCCATTTCGGGACACGACGCGCTGGACTCCACGTCCATCCCGCAGGGACCGCTCGATCTTTTGTCCGTCCTCGATCACGACGTGAAGGGGATGCGCATCGGTCGTATCACCGACATGCCCGAGGGTGCGGACCCCGACGTGTTGGGTCGCCTCGAAGCGGCCTTCGACGCGTTGCGCGCCGCTGGTGCGACCATCGTCGACGTGGAACTGCCGTCGCTGAAGTACGGGCTCACGGCGTACTACCTCATCGCTCCCGCCGAGGCCAGCAGCAATCTGGCTCGTTACGACGGTGTTCGCTACGGGTGTCGGGTCGACGCGGTCGACACGAACTCCATGTACATGGCCACGCGCGCGGCTGGATTCGGCGACGAGGTGAAGCGCCGCATCATGTTGGGCACCTACGCGCTGTCCGCCGGCTACTACGACGCGTACTACGGCAAGGCCCTGAAGGTGCGCCGTCTCATCAGTGACGATTTCGCGCGCGCGTACGGCAAGGCCGACGTGTTGCTGACGCCGACCTCGCCGATCCCGGCGTTCAAGGTGGGAGAGAAAGCCGACGACCCGTTGTCCATGTACCTCTGCGACGTCTACACGATCCCCACCAACCTGGCCGGGCACCCCGCGATGAGCGTTCCGTTCGGTGATTCCCGCGACGGTTTGCCCATCGGTGTGCAAGTGATGGCATCCACGTTGGGCGAGCAACCCATGTTCAAGGTGGCTTCCGCCCTCGAACGTCACATGAACTCCTCAGGGGTTCGATCATGAGCCCCGCCGAGATCGTGGTCGCGCCCAACGACGGTTCGTATCTGATCGACGGCTACGAATTGGTGTGTGGTCTCGAGGTGCACGTGGAATTGGCGACGGCGACCAAGTTGTTCTCGGCCAGCGCCAACCGTTTCGGAGACGAACCCAACACCCACATCGACCCGGTGACGCTCGGCCTACCCGGCGCGCTTCCGGTGCTGAACCGGCACGCGGTGGAACTCGCCATGCGCATCGGCCTGGCCCTGAACTGCACGGTGCAACCGAGCACGTTCCACCGCAAGAACTACTTCTACCCCGACATGCCCAAGGCGTACCAGATCTCGCAGTACGACCAACCCATCAACGTCGACGGGTGGTTGGAACTTCCCGGGGGCAAGCGCATCGGTGTGGAACGTGCCCACCTCGAGGAGGACACCGGCAAGAGCACCCACGTCGGTGGAACCGGTGGTCGAATCCACGGAAGTGATCACTCGTTGATCGACTTCAACCGTGCCGGAGTACCTCTGGTCGAGATCGTCGGACGACCCGACATCGCCTCGCCCGACGAGGCCAAGCAGTACGTCACCGAACTCCGCCAGATCCTGGTGGCGGTCGGCGCGAGCGACGCCAAGATGGAAGAGGGCTCGATGCGGTGTGACGCCAACGTCAGCGTGCGCAAGCCGGGTGCGCCGCTCGGAACGCGTTGCGAGATCAAGAACGTCAACTCCGTGCGTTCGCTCGGTCGCGCCATCGAATACGAGGCACGCCGCCAGATTGCTCTCATCGAAGCGGGCGAATCCATTCGGCAGGAGACGCGTCACTGGGACGAGACCGATGGCCGCACGCACACCTTGCGCACGAAGGAGGACGCCGACGACTACCGCTACTTCCTCGAGCCGGACCTGGTTCCGTTGGACCCGGGTGCCGAATGGATCGAGGCCGTGCGCGCGGCACTTCCCATGCTCCCGCGTGAGCGTCGACTGCGTCTGTCGCAGGCGACCGGTGCTCCCGCTGACGGCGAAGCGGTGATGGTGGTGGTCGAGCGGGGACAGGACGACTACGTGCTGGCCGTCGCCGAGTCGGGCGCCGACGTGGCCCGTGCGCTGGTGCACGTGAAGGAGGCGTACGCCGAGCAGGGTGCGCGACCGAGCGTTCCCGCGGCTGACCTGGCGCGCATGATCGTGATGGAAACGAGCGGGAAGTTGACCTCGACCCAGGCCAAGACCGTGCTGGCCGAACTGGTGGCCAACGGTGGTGGCGACGCCGAGGCGATCGCCGCGGCCAAGGGCTTCGAGGCCATGGACCTCACCGCGTTGGAAGCCATCGTCGACGGCGCCATCGCGGCCCAACCCGATGCGTGGGCCAAGTACTGCGCCGGCGAGGAGAAGGCCATGGGCGCCTTGGTGGGCGCCATCATGAAAGCGAGCAAGGGCAAGGCCGACGGCAAGGCCGTCACCGCGTTGCTGCAGTCGAAGCGCGGTTAGACCCGACCCGCCACGATCGCGTCCATCGCCCGACGGCACGTGCGGTCGAAGGCATCGGCCGACATGTGCAGGTGGTCGACCGGGGTGTCTTCTTCCTTGGTGTGACTCAACCCGTTCGTCGACGAGGAGAAGATCATCACCGTGGGGATCGTCCGGGCCATCTCACTGGCGTCGTGCAGGGCTCCGCTGGGCAACTCGACGTCGTGGCCCTCCACTTCGCGCACGCTCAGGCGGGCGGCCTCGAGCAGTTCGGGGTGGAACGGCATGGGCGCGATGCGGAAGATGTGCTCCCACTCGACGGTGCATCCCTCGGCCTCGGCGGCGGCTTCGGCAGCGGCGCGACTCTCGGCCAGCATGGTGGCCAACTCCTCGGCGTCGATGTGGCGCATATCGAGGGTGATGGTGGTCTCGCCGGCGACCGCGGTGACCACGCCGGGTTTGCAGGCGACCACGCCCACCGTGGTGACTCCGTCGTGACGATCGCCGACCTCGGCGACGGCCAACGCGAACCGTGACGCGGCGCGGAAACTGTCGCGACGCATCGGCATGGGCATCGTTCCGGCGTGCGCGGCTTGCCCGCGGAAGACGAGGCGTTCGCGCTCGATGCCCTTGGTGCCGGTCACCGTGCAGATGCCCTTGCCCAGTGATTCGAGGACGGGTCCTTGTTCTATGTGCACCTCGACGTACGCCTTCACGTCGCCTAGTCGTGTGCGTGCGCCGTCCAGGCGGTCGATGTCGACTCCGTGCTGGGGGAGGATGTCGACCAACTTGTTGCCCTCCTTGTCGGAGAGTCCGCGCAGGATCTCCACGTCGAGCGTTCCCATGACCGCGGCCGATCCGAACAACGAGCGACTGAAGCGAGCCCCTTCCTCGTCGGCCCAGTCCACGAGGGCGACGGTCACGGGCGGAGTCCCCTGGGCGGCCAACGAACGCAATAGTTCGAGCCCCGCCATCACGCCGAGGGCACCGTCGAGCCAGCCACCCTTGGGAACGCTGTCGAGATGACTGCCCACCACCAACGTGTCGGGACGGTCGCCGCGCAGGTAGGCCCACAGGTTGCCGGCTTCGTCGACGTCGACCTCGACGGGCAACGTGGACAGACACTCGCGCAGCAATGCGCGGGCCTCGAGCCATTCGGGGGTCCAGCACAAGCGTCGCGAACCCTCGGGTCCACCGGTGCGCGCGGCGAGTTCACGCAGGCTGGTCACCACGCGAGCGGGGTCGAACGTCGAACGAACGGTGCTGTTGGCCATGACTCAACGGTACCGTGAGCGACTGTGACGGGACGAACGACGGACCACATCCTCATCGAGCGCTTGCGGGTCGTGAGCATCATCGGCGTCCTGGATCACGAGCGGGTCACACCGCAACCGTTGCAGATCGACGTCGACATCGAGGTCGATCTCCACGACGCCGGCCAGAGCGACGATCTCACGCAGACGGTCCACTACGGCGAGGTGGCGGTGGCATTGGCCAACCTGGCGCGCGACACGCAGTATCAGTTGCTCGAGCGTCTCGCCCAACACATGACCGAGGTCGTGCTGTCGTTCCCGTTGGTGCGGGCCGTCGATTTGACGCTCACCAAGATGGAGCCGCCCATTCCCGAGGACATCGGGTCGACCGCGGTGCGCCTGTATCGAGTGCGGTCGGACTTCTCGTCCAGTAGTCCGCACAAGGCCGTCATCGCCCTCGGCAGCAACATGGGCGACCGTGCCGGCTACTTGCGCTTCGCCCTCGAACGATTGGGTGATCGCGTCACCGCCGAGTCCCAGGTGTTCGAGACCGATCCGGTGGGCGGCCCCGAGAATCAGGGCGCCTACCTCAACATGGTCGTGGCCATCGACACCGAACTCGATCCGTACGCGCTGTTGCGTTGGCTGCACCGCATCGAGGCCGACGCGGGTCGCGAACGGGTCGTCCATTGGGGACCGCGCACCTTGGATATGGACCTGTTGTTCTTCGACGACGTGGTGATCGACGGCGGAAACCTGGCGGTGCCCCATCCACGGTACGCCGAACGTCGATTCGTGTTGGCGCCCTTGAACGAGGTGGCGCCGGAGCGTTGCCCCGTGGGCTGGGAGACCGACCTTCCGCCCGACGCGGTGTATCCGCGCGGGCCGTTGACGCGCTGACGTGGTCTACGGCGACTCAGTCGCCCAGACCCAACGATCGTTCGACACGCCGGATCTTCTCGGGGTAGTGGCCGCGCCCGAATTCGGGTCGTTGCTTCAACACGATCTCCAGGAGTTCGTCGTGCTGCGCGGTCTCTTTCCAGGGCAGGGCGATGTAGAGAGGCAGCCCGAAGACCCGCAACGCGTCGAGGTTGGAGTACACGTGCTTCTGGTAGACGTATCGCTCCTCCCACGGCCAGTTCGAGGGGGCGAAACCCGTGCCGGGGTCGAGGATGCACAGGTCGCGCAGGCCGAATCGGTCGGCCACTCGCAGTTGCGCCTCGAAGAACTCCAGCATCACCTTCACCGGATCGGCGCGAACCATCTCCATCTCGCGGGGGTTCGGTCCGGAGAGGAACGGCAACACGATCGGCGCACGGAAATCGGCGGCCACCTGCCACATCTCATCGGTCTGCATACCGTCGGCGGCGTTGATGACCGTGGCGCCCGCGGCCAGGGCCCGACGGGTGACCTCGGGCTTCCACGAGTCGATGCTGAGCGGTACATCGAAGGCCGCCAGGGCCTTCACGATCGACTCCAGACGTGCCCATTCCTCCTGCCAGGACACCACCGTGGCGTTGTCGGTGCTCCCTTGACCTCCGAGGTCGATGCCGTCGCATCCGTTGTTCAAGAGGTATTCACCACGTCGGGTGGCGGCGGTAGCGTCGAGGGCGATTGAATCGGCGTTGAGCGAATCCGGAGAGGCGTTCACGACGCCGTACAAGAACATGGTTCGCAGGTTAGGGCGAACGGGACGAGGCGACATGAGCGTGAAGACATTCGATCCCACCGGCTGGACGTTGGAGACCGCACTGTTGATGAAGGGCGACCGCACCGTCTCGGTCTGCATTCCGTGCAGGAACGAGGCCGGAACCATCGGTGATCTGGTGCGTCTGATCGAACCCACGTTGCTCGGCACGTTGGTGGACGAACTCATCGTGTTGGACGATGGTTCCATCGACGGCACCGGCGAGATCGCCGAGGAAGCCGGCGCCACCGTGGTTCACGTCGATCTGGTGCATTTCTTCCACGGACCGGGCAAGGGCAAGGGCAACGCTCTGTGGGCCAGTCTTTTGGCCAGCAAGGGCGACTTCGTGGTCTGGATCGACGGCGACATCACCAGCTTCACCACCGATTGGATCGTGCGGTTGGTGATGCCATTGCTCATCGATCCCGGGGTGGGCTTGGTGAAAGCCAGTTACGAGCGACCGTCCCACTTGGGTGGTGGCGGACGCACGACCGAACTGGTGGCCCGACCGCTGTTGTCGATGTTCTTCCCCGAGATCGCCGACATGCAGCAGCCTCTGGCCGGCGAGTTCGCCGGGCGTCGATCGATGCTGGAGGCCATTCCTTTCGCCGCCGGTTGGGGCGTCGAGATCGGGATGATCATCGACATGCACGCCCGGTTCGGCGCCGGCAGTCTCGCGCAGGTGGATCTGGGGGTGCGTCTGCACCGTCACCACAAACTCGAGACGTTGGCGATCCAGGCGGCCGAGGTCGCCGCGACGGTGCTGTCGCGCACTCCCAACCCGCCGGCACCCGCCGACGAGCCACCGACGTTGCACCGCAAGTCGGGTGAACCGATCCTATTGAACGTGGGGGAGCGTCCGCCGGCGAACTCGGTACCGAAGTTGGGCGCGATCCCTCAGTCGCCCGACGACGCCCGCGCGTAACGCAGGAACACGAAGCCGTCATCGGTGGCGACGTGCGCGAGGTTCCAGGGTTCGCGCAGAGCGAGCGGACCGGTGGCGATGCGCTGACTGGCGCCGCTCACGAATCGGGGCGCGATGGTCAGACAGATCTCGTCCACCAGATCGGCGGCCAGCATCTGGGCGTTGAGATTCGGGCCACCCTCGAGCACGCACAGACGCCCCGGGAGGTCACGGACGATGTCGCGCACGTCGCCGCCCAGGATTCGCGTGTTGCCCGCGGCCGTGAGCGCCGCGGCGTTGCGCCCGAGGTCGCCGGTTTCGGACACCACCACCAGCACCTGGTGAGAGGGAAGTGGGGTGTAACCATCCTGGCGAACGGTCTCGGCGCCGACCAGCACGCTGTCGGCCGAGCGATGCAGATGCAAGAAGATCTCCCGGTCGGTGGGACCACCGAGGAGAGCCGAGTTCCCCTCGAGCGACACCGCTCCGTCGGCGGTGCTGATCATCGACATCACGACCCACGGACGGTCCTCGGGTCGGGGGCGACCGCTCAGGTCGTAGGCGACCTCGACGGGTACGTCATCGACACGGGGATGGATCAAACGCACGCCCCGTGTCTAGCGGGACGAGGCCGGTGGAACCCCGTTGCTCGGGAATTGACGCGAGACTGACAACTTCCAGTCCGAAGGCCCCCGGAACTTGCCCGTCACGACCGCACATGTCACAGAAATTCGGTCGAATTTCGCCCGCTCCGTTTCTGAGGGGTCGTCAGATCGTGGGGTAGGGTTCGCTCATGTACCTCGCCGAAACACCCGACCAGCAGGCTCTTCGCAAGGAACTCCGCGAGTATTTCGCGGCCATGCTCACCCTCGAGGTGCGCGCCGAATTGGGCGAATCGGGTGAAGGTAAGCCGTTGTTCCGCGAGTTGGTGCGTCGCATGGGCGCCGACGGTTGGTTGGGTCTCGGTTGGCCCAAGGAGTTCGGCGGACAGGGTCGTCCGGCCACCGATCAATTCATCATGTTCGACGAGATCCAGCGCGCGCACGCGCCGTTCCCGTTCGTGACCGTGAACACCGTCGGACCGGCGATCATGGCGCATGGCACCCAGGCGCAGAAGGACCAGTACCTCACCGGCATTCTGAAGGGTGAGATCAACTTCGCGATCGGATACACCGAGCCCGAGGCCGGCACCGACCTCGCCAGCTTGCGCACCACCGCCATGTTGGACGGCGACGAGTGGGTCATCAACGGCAACAAGGTCTACACGTCGGGGGCCAATCAGAGCGACTACGTGTGGTTGGCCTGTCGTACCGATGCCGACGCACCCAAGCATCAGGGCATCAGCATCATCATCGTGCCCACCAACACCAAGGGCTTCGAATGGACCCCCATCGTCACGGTTGGTGGTGTGGTCACCACGGCCACTTACTACACGGACGTGCGGGTGCCCAAGGAGAACGTGATCGGTCAGATCAACGGCGGTTGGAAACTCATCACCATGCAACTCAACCACGAGCGCGTGGGTTTGGCCGCCTTGTCGGGTCTCACCGAGCGCTTGCTGGACGACGTCACCACGTGGTGCCGGGTCACTGCGTCTGGCGGCGCCAACGGTGAGAAGATGATCGACGTGGCGTGGGTCCAGCAGGATCTGGCCAAGTGCCACGCTTTGCTCGACGCCATCCGCCTCATGACGTGGAAGTTGGCGCAGAGCGTGGCCGACAACACCCTCGGACCGGCCGAGGCCAGCGCCGTGAAAGTGTTCGGCACCGAGCGCGCCGTCGAGGTGTACCGCATCATGCAGGGCATCCTCGGACCGGTGTCGCACCTGCGCGACGGTTCCGCTGGCGCCGTCATCCACGGCGAGGTCGAGCGCGCCGCGCGCGCCGCGCAGATCAACACCTTCGGAGGTGGCGTGAACGAGATCCAGCGCGAGCTGGTGGCCACCGCCGGTTTGGGGTTGGTGCGCTCGACGCGCTGATCGAACGCGCGTCGGCTCAGCCGATGCGCTGGATGATGGTTCCGGTGGACACCGCACCACCGCAGCACATGGTGACGAGCGCGAACTCCTTGTCGGCGCGTTCCAGTTCGTGCAAGGCGGTGGTGATCAAACGGCTTCCGGTCGACCCGACCGGATGACCGAGGGCGATCGCGCCACCGTTCACGTTCACCTTGGTCATCAATTCGTCGCGGCTGACACCGTGCACTTTGGCCCAACTGAGCACCACGCTGGCGAAGGCCTCGTTGATCTCGATGATGTCGATGTCCTTCATGGTCATGCCGGCGTCGGCCAACACCTTTTCGGTGGCCTGCACGGGACCGTCGAGGTGATAGTAGGGCTCGGCACCCACCAGGCACTGGGCCACGATGCGCGCGCGGGGACGCAGTCCTTCGGCGCGGGCGCGGTCCTCGTCCATCCAGAGAACCGCGGCGGCACCGTCGCTGATCTGGCTGCTGTTGCCGGCGGTGTGGATACCGTCGGGCAACACCGGGTTCAACGACGCCAACTTCTCGGCGGTGGTTTCGCGTAATCCGCCGTCGCGAGTGACGACGACCGTTTTGCCGTCGGCGTCGACGACCTCGACCGGGATGATCTCGCGCTCGAAGCGTCCCTCCTCGGTGGCTCGGATGGCCTTTTGCTGCGAGATGAGGCCCAGGTGATCGACGTCGGCGCGGGTGATGCCCCGACGTCCGGCGATGCGCTCGGCGGCTCCGAATTGATCGGGCATGTCGAGGGCGAAGTCGGCGGGCTTGGAACTGCCGTTCAGGAAGGTCACGTCGGCGCCCTCACCGATGCGCGGAACGTTGGCACCCAACCACACCTTGCTCATGTGCTCGACACCGCAGGCCATGCCCGAGTCGATGACCCCGGCCGCGATCATGTTGTGGATCATGTGGTTCGCTTGCTGGCTGGAACCGCACTGGCAGTCGATGGTGGTGGCGGCCACCTGCCACGGCAGACCCTCGTTCAACCACGCGGTGCGCGACACGTTGCTGGCCTGTTCGCCGGCCTGGGTGACGCATCCGCCCACGACCTGGCCCACGCTCATCGGATCGACGCCGGCGCGCTGCAACACCCCGGCCTGGATGCGACCGAGCAGGGTGACCGCGTGGGTGTCGGCGAAGGCACCGTTGCGCTTGCCGATGGCCGAGCGGCCGGCTTCGATGATGACGGGCTTGCCCATGATGTTCTCCTGATGTCTCGGTGGGGTGGGTGATTACTTGGCAGGGGTGAGTCGCACCGGCAAGGTCTTGATGCCGTGGATGAAACTGGAGCGCAACTTGCGCACCACGCCCGAGAGTTCGATGGTGTCCACACGCTTGGCCATTTCCTCGAACAGGATGCGCATTTCCAGACGGGCCAGGTTGGCGCCGAGGCAGAAGTGCGGGCCACCACCACCGAAGGTGACGTGGGGGTTGGGGTTGCGCGTGATGTCGAAGGTGTCGGGATCCTTGAACACGGCTTCGTCACGGTTGGCCGACGGGTACAGCATGCTCACCGTCTCGCCCTCCTTGATGGTGACGCCGTGCAGTTCCACGTCGCACACGGCGGTGCGGGCGAAGTTGTTCACCGGGGTGCCCCACCGCAGGATCTCCTCCACGGCCGAGGTGACGAGCGAGGTGTCGGCCTTCAACTTGGTCCACTGATCGGGGTGCTCGATCATGGCCAAGGTTCCGTGACTGATGCCGTTGCGGGTGGTCTCGTTGCCGGCCACGGCGAGCAACAACATGAACAGGTCGAACTCGTGCTCGGTCAGCACGTCACCGTCGTGCTCGGAGATGAGCGTGGTGATGATGTCGTCCTTGGGATCGGCCTTGCGCTGCAACGCCAACTCGTTGGAGTAGGCGTACAACTCCATGGACGCGATCATGGGGGCGTTGGGATCCTGGTTGAAATCGGGATCGGTGGAGCCGATCATGGTGTTCGACCAGTCGAAGACCTTGCGACGGTCCTCGACCGGAATGCCCACCAATTCGGCGATGGCGATGAGAGGAAGCTCGGCCGACACCTTGTCGACGAAGTCGATCTCCCCGGACTCCAGGGCCTCCTCGATGAGCGACACGGCGACGTCGCGGAAATGCGACTCGAGCATGCGCATGGCCTTGGGCGTGAACCCGCGGTTGACGAGGCTCTTGAGGCGGGTGTGATCCGGCGGATCGAGGTCGATCATCAGGCGCGCCGCCTCCAGGTCGGGGCGGTCCTGGTTCATGAGCGAACCCTTCTTGGCCGACGAGTACACCTGGAACTTGCGGCTGACCTCGACGATGTCGGCGTGGCGCGTGAGGGCCCAGAACCATTCGGGGTAGCCGGCCTCGATGCCGCGGTGGCGTGCGATGGGGGCTTCGCGACGGAGTTCGGCGAACACCTCGTGCGGCGGACCGTTGCAGTACGCCTCGTTCGAGATGACGTCGAGCTTCTCGAAACTCAACGCACTGTTCGTGTCTTGGCTCATCGATCGACCCCCAAGATCAGCCCGCTCGTGGGCACGCCCGTCCCCGCGGTGACGAGAACGTTCTCGACACTATCCACCTGGTTCACGCTCGTCCCCCGGATCTGACGGACCGCTTCGGCGATGCCGTTCATGCCGTGGATGTAGGCCTCGCCCAACTGACCGCCGTGGGTGTTGATCGGCAGGCGACCACTGATCTCCAGCGCGCCGTCGGCGATGAAGTCCTTGGCCTCGCCGCGACCACAGAAGCCGAACTCCTCGAGTTGCATGAGCACGTACGGCGTGAAGTGGTCGTACAAGATCGCGGTCTGGATGTCGGCCGGTGTGAGCCCCGAGGAGGTCCACAGTTCGTCGGCAACCACTTTCATCTCGGGCAGTTGGGCGATGTCGTCGCGGAAGAACGACGTCATGGTCCACTGCTCCTCGCCGGCACCCTGGGCGCCGGCCACGATGAGCGCGGGGGTGTTGGGCAGGTCGCGGGCGCGCTCGGCGCTCACCACCACCAGGGCCTGTCCGCCGTCGCTCTCCTGGCAGCAATCGAGCAGGTGCAGGGGATCGACGATCCAGCGACTGGCCTGATGCTCCTCGAGCGTGATGGGCTGGTTGTGGAACCACGCGGCTGGGTTGTTGGCCGCGTGCTTGCGACCGGCCACCGCGACCCGACCGAAGTCCTCGGAGGTGGCGCCGTACAGGTGCATGTAGCGACGCGCCACCATGGCGACCCACGAGGCCGGGGTCAACTGTCCGAAGGGCGTGGTCCATGAGAACTGCGCGCGCTCGGCGGTGGCGGCCAGGGGAAGGTCCTGCACGCCCGCCCCGAAACGCCGACCGCTGCGCTCGTTGAAGGCGCGGTAACACACCACCGCGTCGGCGACACCGGTGGCCACGGCCATGGCGGCCTGGACGATGGTTCCGCAGGCGGCGCCGCCTCCGTAGTGGACGCGACTGAAGTGACGCAGCGCTCCGATGCCCACGTGGCGGGCGATCTCGACGTCGGGGTTGTTGTCGGTGCTGTAGGTGACCATGCCGTCGATGTCGGACGGCTTCAATCCAGCGTCGGCGATGGCGGCGGCGACGGCCTCGCTGGCCAGACTCATCTCGCTGCGCCCGGAGTCCTTGGAGAACTCGGTGGCCCCGATACCAGTGATGGCGGCCTTGCCACCCAATTGGTTGCCGGGTCGGTTGATGCTCACGGCAACACCACTTCCACGGTGGCGTTCATGTGGTCGCCCATGGAGTTGGAGCCCTTCACGGCGACCGTGACGGTGCGGGTGGCGTCGTTCTTGGCGGTGACCGATCCGGTGACAGTCATGGTGTCACCGGGATAGTTCGGTGCGCCGAGACGAATCTTGACCGAGGAAATGAAGCTGTTCGGCCCCGCCCAATCGGTGACGAAGCGGCCAGCGAAGGCGTTCGAGGTGAGGATGTTCATGATGATGTCCTTCGAGCCGCGCTCGGCGGCGATGGACGGATCGTGGTGCACCACTTGGTAATCGCGGGTGGCGATGGCGGTGCTCACGATGAGGGTGCGGGTGAGCGGCAGTTCGAACGGGGCGATCTCGTCGCCCACGCACACGCTGGCGAAGGAGCGGGTGTCGGGAAGAGTCATGCGGTTCGTCGTCATGTGGTTCGTCGTTTCTCAGGTGCGGGCGATGAGGTTGCCGAGTCGGGACAAGTGGGCGCTGGCCGAACCGAGAACGCCGGCCAATTGGATGCCCCACAAGAAGTAGCGGTGAACGGGGTAGTCGATGTCGGCGCCGATACCGCCGTGAAGGTGTTGGGCGGCGGTGACCACCTGCTGGGCTCCTTCACTGGCCCAGTACGCGGCCACCGCGACGTCGCGTCGTGCGTCGAAGCCCTCGCTCAATCGCCATGCGGCGTTGAGCGCGGTCACCCGCATGGCCTCGGTGGTGATGTAGCCGTCGGCGGCGCGTTGGGTGGTGGCCTGGAAGGCCGACAACGGCTTGCCGAACTGCATGCGTCCCGACAGGTGCGACGCGGTGAGCGCCAGCGATCCCTCGGCGACACCAACCTGAATGGCGGCCAACGCCGCGAGCGAGTGTTCGTAGAGCGAACGAAGTGCCTCGCGACCATCGATGCCGGCGCCGTGTCCGAGGATGGACTCCACGGGAACGTCGATGTCGAGTTCGAGATGGGCCTGCGGTTCGCGATTGGTGGTGGCCACCGGGGTGATCGAGACGCCGCTGGTCGAGCGCAGATCGATGAGGGCGACCTGCGGCGAGCCGTCGAGGTCGACGGGAACGAGCGCGAGCGACGCGTGTCGAGCGAAGGGCACGGCGGGCTTGAAGCCTGTGATGCGCACGCGACCACCCGCGGTGGTGCCGACCACGGCCGGTCGCATCACGTCGTTGGCGCCTTGCTCGGCCAGAGCGATGGCCACCACGGTCTCGCCGGTGGCGATGCCGGGCAGATGCGCGGCCTGTTGGGCCGGGCTACCGAAATCCGCCAACGCCAAAGCGGTGACACCGCTCAGCCACAGCGGAACCGGGGCCACGTTTCGACCCTGTCCCATGAGAGCCAACGCCAGTTCGACGGCGCCGAAGCCGCTACCGCCGAAATCCTCGGGCACGCACAGCGCCTGGATGCCACTGTTGGCCAGTTGCTCCCACAGGTCGCGGTCGAAACCGTCGGCCCTCTCGACCGCCTTCACACGCTCGACGGTGGCCTGTCCGGCGAAAATCTGCAGAGCGAGATCCTTGATGACTTGCTGCTCCTCGGAGAGGTCGAAGTTCATGATGTCGCTCCAGTCGAGTCGATGATGGCGAAGGGAAGTTTCATGTCGGGGTCGGTGGCCCGGATCTCGATGCGCACGCGCGCACCAACCGAGAGCGCCGACTCGGGGCTGTCGGCGGTGTTCATGATCATGCGCACCTTGTCGTTGCCGGTCTTGTCCGCGTGCGACGTACTGGGGTCGATGTCGACCAACACGATGGGTAGCGGGTAGTCGAAACTGGGCACCTGGGGGTAGTGGGCCACCACGTAACTGTGGATGGTCCCCGACATGGGCATCTCCACCTTGTCGAACGAGCGTGAATGACAGGACGGACACAGCGGACCGGTGGGGAAGCGAACGCGACCACAGTCCGCGCACGCCTGAGCGCACAGACGGCCTTCGTTCAGTTCGTCGAACCACCACTGGTTGTCGTGCGTGGTGGCCGGACGGGGGCGGGGAGGCTTGGGCTTGGCCGCGGGCGCTTTCGCCTTGGGCTGGAAGCGGAAGATGCGAAAGAGCATCGAACCGACGAGCTCGTTGTCGGCGTCGTAGTAGTCCTGGCGCGTGCTGACGAAGTGGCCGGTGCCGAGACCGGTGGTCTTCTCGTCGCTGATGCTGTCGATCACGGTGCGCATGGTGAGACGATCTCCGGGTCGCAGATAGCGCTTGTAGGTCTGCTCGCTGTTGGTGCCCACCACACTGGTGAAGCCGCGCGAGAAGAGCAACTCGTTCATCTTCTCGTACGGGCCGTCACCACCGCGCTGGGGTCCGTCGATGCC
>Ga0169931_10001085_pt1 | contig 44567 bp, 37 predicted proteins | sample Kivu_15m_20L_FD_129675 | JGI IMG/M metagenome (GOLD analysis project Ga0169931, IMG submission 129675) | Freshwater microbial communities from Lake Kivu, Western Province, Rwanda to study Microbial Dark Matter (Phase II) - Kivu_15m_20L... | ecosystem: Environmental > Aquatic > Freshwater > Lake... | reverse complement strand
TCAACGACGCGATCGGTCCGGCGTTGAGACTGACGGCCAAGCAGCGATCGATCCTCCTCGGATGCTGGCGGGGCGCAAGGCTGCCACTGCCACGGTGCCTTTGCTAACCTGACTGTCAATAACCGCAGAGGCACAGAGCAGAAGAAGGAAGGACAGGATGAACAGGCTCGACAGGATGAAGCTGATTGATTTTTGATCCTGATGATCCTGTTCATCCGGTCCTGATTCTTGGTTCTCGAATGCACTTGGTCTCTCTTGTCTGCTCTGTGTCTCGGTGCCTCTGTGGTTCGTTCATTGAAGGACTTCAACGATGGCGATTTGGGACATCTGCATCCGGCGGCCGGTGTTCACGGCGATGCTCATGCTCGGGCCCGTCGTGCTCGGGCTGGCCTCGTACGGGCGGCTCGGCGTCGAACTCTTCCCCAACGTGGACGTGCCCGTCGTCGTCGTCACCACCACGCTCAAGGGCGCCAGCGTCGAGGAGATGGAGTCGTCCGTCACCAAGCCGGTTGAAGAAGCGGTCAACACCGTGAACGGGATCGACGAACTCCGCAGCACCACGAAGGAAGGCGTCTCCACGGTCGTGATCGGGTTCAAGCTCGAGAAGGACGGCAACATCGCGGCGCAGGACGTGCGCGACAAAGTCTCCACGATCCTCCCTCTGCTTCCCTTCGGCACCGATCCGCCGAAAGTGGACAAGTTCAATCTCGACGCGGCGCCGGTCGTCACGGTCGTCGTCTCGGGGCGGCGGTCCGTTCGCGAGGTCACCGAGATCGCCCGCAAGCGGATCAAGGAAGACCTCGAAAGCGTGACCGGCGTGGGCCAGGTGGTGTTGATCGGCGGGCAGCAACGGGCCGTGAACGTGACCCTCGACCCGGTGAAACTCCGTGGCCGCGGGCTTTCCGCGGAAGACGTGCGACTCGCGCTCGCCCGCCAGAATCTCGAACTCCCCGGCGGCAAGGTGCACTCCGGCGGCCGCGAGGAAAACCTCCGCGCCATGGGTCGCGTCCAGAACTGGGAAGAGTTCCGCGACGTGATCGTCGCCGCCCGCGACAACAAGGATTCGAAGGAGAAGTCCATCATCCGCATCCGCGACGTCGCGGAGGTGAAGGACGAGTGGGAAGAGGAACGCGGCCTCTCGCGACTCGACGGCGACACCGCGGTCAGCCTCGTGGTGCAGAAGCAATCCGGCGGCAACACCGTCGCCGTCGCCGAGGCCGTGAAGGCCCGCCTCGCGTTGCTCCAACAATCGCTTCCGTCCGACATCACCGTCGCGGTCATCCGCGATCAGTCGAAGTTCATCAAGGGTTCGATCGAGGAGGTGAAGTTCCACCTCGTGCTGGCGGCGTTCCTCGTCACGGGCGTGATCTACGGGTTCATTCGCGACTGGCGCACGACGTTCATCGCCGGCCTCGCCGTGCCCACGAGCATCGTCGGCGCCTTCGCCTTCATGGACGCGATGGGCTTCTCGTTGAACAACATGACGCTCCTGGGTCTGATCATCGCCGTGGGCATCGTGATCGACGACGCGGTCGTGGTGCTGGAGAACATCTTCCGCCACATGCACGACTACGGCCGCACGCCGTGGGAAGCCGCGAGCGTGGCCACGAAGGAGATCGCGCTCGCCGTGCTCGCCACCACGCTCTCGCTGGCCGTGATATTCGCGCCGATCGCGTTCATGTCCGGGCAGGTCGGGCGGTTCTTCAACAGCTTCGGGTTCGTCGTCGGCTTCACCGTGATCCTGAGCATGATCGTAAGCTTCACGCTCACCCCGATGCTCTGCGCCCGCATGCTGAAACCGAGCGGAGGACATCAGCCCTCCGTTACGGGAGAAGCACGGAACTCGGGGTGGTTCACGCGAGTTTACGTCGCCACGCTCGCCTGGTCCCTGCGGCATCGCTGGGTCGTCGTCGTCGCCACGATCCTGACGTTCATGAGCACGCCCGTTCTGTTCATGCTCGTCGGCACGGACTTCGTTCCCAAGGACGACCAATCCGAGTTCGAAGTCGCGATCACGATGCCGGAAGGGTTCACGCTTCAAAAGGCGGACGAAACCTGCAAGGAACTCGAGGCCCGGTTCAAGACGATCCGCGGCGTCACGAGCGTGTTCACGACCATCGGGCCGACCGACGGCCGCGCTCCGAAAGGTCAGGGCGACGTCACGCAGGTCCTGATCTACTGCAAGATGACCGACCTGCGAGAACGCGAGTTCTCCCAGCGAGACTCGATGGCGGACGCCCGCGCCGTGCTCGCGGACTACCCGGACCTCCGCACCGGCGTGCAGGACGTGAAGCTCTTCTCCTCGAGCGCGTTCAAGAACGCCCAGGTGGACATCAGCCTCCGCGGCCCGGACACGGACAAGCTCAACGAGTACGCCGCGAAGATCGTGGCGTGGATGAAAGCCCGCGGGCACTACACGGACGTGGACACGAATGCCGCGAGCCGCAGCCCCGAGTTGCAGGTGAAGATTCACCGCGATCGCGCCGCGGATCAGGGCGTGAACGTCCAGGGGCTCGCCACCGCCCTCGGGCTCCTCGTCGGCGGCGAACCCGTGACCAAGTACAAGGAAGGCACCGAACAATACGACGTGTGGCTTCGCGCCGGCCTTGCCTACCGCGATCGCCAATCCGCGATCTTCGCCCTCACCGTGCCTTCGGAATCGGGCGCGCTCGTCGAACTTCGCAACATCGCGGAGCCGATCTCGGCCCGCGGCCCCGCCGCCATCGAACGGTACTCCCGGCAACGCCAGGTGACCGTGCAGTCGAACCTCGCCCCCGGCTACGCCCTCGGCAACGCCCTCCAGGAACTCGATCCCTTCGTGCAGTCCCTCGATTTGCCCCCCGAGTACCGGTACGAGTTCCTCGGCGAGGCGAAACTCATGAAGGACTCGAACTCGAACTTCCTCCTCGCGTTCATGTTGGCGTTCGCCTTCATGTACATGATCCTCGCGGCCCAGTTCGAGAGCCTCGTGCATCCGATCACGATCCTCCTCGCCGTGCCGCTCACGCTGCCGTTCGCGTTGCTCTCGCTCTTCTTTCTGCAGACCCCGCTGGACATCTACGCGATGATCGGGCTCTTCATGCTCTTCGGCATCGTGAAGAAGAACGGGATTCTCCAGGTGGACTACACGAACGTGCTCCGCGCGCAGGGCCTCCCGCGGGATCGGGCGATTCTCCAGGCGAACGAGACGCGGCTGCGCCCCATTCTCATGACGACCGTGATGCTCGTGATGGCGATGGTGCCGATCGCGATGGGCCAGGGGCCCGGCGCGGGCGCCCGCGCCAGCACCGCCAAAGTGATCCTCGGCGGCCAACTGCTCTCGCTCTTTCTCTCCCTCCTCGTCACGCCCGTGGCCTACTCCCTCTGGGACGACTTCACGATCCGCGTGAAGCGGTTCGGCGAACGGTTGCGATCGTGGCGAACCCGCAAGCCGCCGACCCCGCCCAAGGAGGAAACCGCGCCGGAACGCATCCCCGCGGCGGCGGACTTGCTTAAAATGAATTTCGGAACACCCGACCGCGCCACGTAAGGACCCGCCCGCACCATGCCCGACGACGAGTTTCCCCCGATCGATTTGAACGCGGCCGGCGAAGCGGAGGAGCTTCGCAAGAAGCTTGCCGCCGCCGAGCAGGATCTCGCCAACCACAAATTGCAGTTGGCCGAGTACGTGAACGCGCGGAAGCGACTGCTTCAGGCCGCCGAGATCGAGAAGAAGTACTTCGCCGAGCCGCTCGCGAAGGATCTCCTGAGCGCGCTGGACAACCTCGATCGCGCCCTGGACGCGGCGAAGAAGGCCGGCGACAACGGCCCCCTCGCCGTCGGCGTGTCCGCGACCGCGAGCCAGTTTCTGGACGCGCTCCGTCGCCACGGCGTGACGAAGATCGAAATCGCCCCCGGCGACGCCTTCGACCCGAATCGCCACGAAGCCGTGATGCAGCAACCGGCCGAGGGCATCGAGGCGGGCCGAGTCGCCATCGTGCTGCAACAGGGATTCCTGCTCCACGACCGCGTGCTGCGGCCGGCCACCGTCATCGTGGCATCCTGAAACCCACCGACGAGAACCATGCCCACCTACGACTACGAGTGCAAGGCGTGCGGCCACGCGTTCGAGGAACTGCAATCGTTCTCCGAGCCGCCGCTCACGAAGTGCCCGAAGTGCAAGAAGAACAAACTCGAACGCCTCTTCGGAGGCGGCGGTGCCATCATCTTCAAGGGCACCGGATTCTACGAGACGGACTATCGCCGCACCGGCGCCGCGAAGAGCGACGGCGAGGCCAAGACCGAGTCGAAGCCGGAGTCGAAGGCCGAGACACCGGCCCCTGCCCCCGCGAGCGAACCCGCGAAACCCGCCGACTCCGGAAAGAAAAAAGCGAAGTGATTCATTTCTCCGGAACGGCCCATGTTCGCGTGAAGCGATAGACCGCGACGTCGAGTTTCGGCCCCGCGTGGTTCGCGAGCGGGTCGTTCCCGCCGTAGAAGTTCGGAATCGTCCGCGGGAGCGGGTCCCGCCACGTGAAGCGGGCGAGTTCGATCACGCGTTCCGCGGGCGGCTCGATCCGTACGAGCCCGATGTGTGGCCGGTGAATCGGGCGGTCGTCCGGGATTAACGGCAGCACCAGCGCGTCGCCGGGCTCGAACACCGTGCGGCCGGGCACCACCTGCTCCGCTCCTGCGATCTCGCACGGGTATTGGAAGCCCCAATGCCCCGCGAAGAGGATGCGAGTCGCGCCCTTCCCCTTCGCCACCATCAGGCCACGTTCGGCGTATCTCGGTTCGATTCTGGCGTCGATCGTATCCAAGGCCGCGACCGCGACGCCGATTCCGATCGCGAACCTGCCAAGCCACCGCGGGGGAGTCCATCCGGATTCCAGCCGTTGTCGGCGACTGATCGCACGTGCGGCAAGCATGCCAAGAACGATCGCGAGGCCGATCACGCGCCGCGCCGCGGGGAACGGCGTGAGCACGAAATAGCCGGCGAGTTCGATCAGCAGCCAGCCCGTGAGGAACCATGCGTCTCGCGAACGCCTCAGGCCGGTTCGCTTGAACAGCATGACGGCGGTCGTCGCGGCGGCGGCCAGCAGCGCCGCACATCCCGCCGGTCGCCAGACGTTTCGCCCTCGGAACGATTCGTCCGGCAACGTACACACGAGCCCGACGCCGACGCACCAAGTGATCGCGACCACGATTTGGGCCCGCCTCGGCAGACCGAGAGCGATTCCCGCCGCGAGCGAGACCGCGAACCCCAGCAAACCCAGATGCCCGACGAGCCCCGGGATCAAGGCGGACTTCTCGAGCAGCCAGTTTCCCGAACCCGCGCGCTGCTCCGCGAGGTGATGCAGGAAGTGCGATTCGCCGTACTTCGCGAAGAGAATCGCCTCCCACCCTGCGAACACGACGGCGGCGAGGGTCGCGGCGACGGTCGCGGCGCCGAGCCGCCGATGCGTGAGCCCATACCAGAGGATCGCGGCAGGAGCGAGCATCGCGGTGTATTTCGTCTGCATGGCGATCCCGGCGAACAACCCCGCGAGCAGTGCGGATCGCCAGGTCGCGGCGCGGCGCGTGAACACGGCGAGGGCCGCGAGTCCGAGGGCCGCGGCCGGCACGTCCAACATGAAGTTCACGGTCGGGAGGATCGCCGGCCCGAGTGCGATCATCGGGAGCAGCAGGCGCTCGCTTCCCTTCGCGAATCGCCGCAGCAGCACGTCCAGCGATTTCGTGAAGCACCAGAGAATCGGGAAGAGCCAGAGCTTCAACGGGAGGAGATGCTCGCCGAAGAGACCGATGCCGATCGCGAGCCAGTACGGCAGCACGGGCGGCAGCAGCACGTCCATGCCGCGATCTGGAAACGTGTACCAGTGCAGCGTGAAGCCATATGGATCGAGCGGAGCCGCCGCGATGTGCCGCGCAAAGGCGAGATACGCCGCGTCGTCCACCACGACGGGCTTGAGGGCGTTCACCAGCGTGATGACGACCGCGAGGCCAAATGGCCCGACGATCCGGCGGCCGTTCACGGGGCAGAACCTTCCGGTGGGGGGATGTCGCGGGGTGCGCCTATGGAGTTTGGCGGCGGAGCCGCTCTTGGGTGGCCCCGGCTTCTAGCCGGTGTGTGGCCCCGGCTTCCAGCCGGGGCTCCTGTCGCTCTTGGGTGGCCCCGGCTTCTAGCCGGTGTGTGGCCCCGGCTTCCAGCCGGGGCTCCTGTCGCTCTTGGGTGGCCCCGGCTTCTAGCCGGTGTGTGGCCCGGCTTCCAGCCGGGGTTCCTGTCGCTCTTGGGTGGCACCGGCTTCTAGCCGGTGTGTAGCCCCGGCTTCCAGCCGGGGCTCCTGTCGGGGGCAACTTCCTTCGAAGTCAGCCACCCTCGGAGGGAGCCCCGGCTGGAAGCCGGGGCCACCCAGATTGGGCTTCGCCAAAATCCATCGAAGTCAGCCACCCTCGGAGGGAGCCCCGGCTGGAAGCCGGGGCCACCCAGATTGGGCTCGCCAAAATCCGTCGGCGCACCCATGTCGCGAACTGGCGTTTCGGCCGGCTCTCGGAAAGCTTATCGTGTCGGGGTTCATCCGAGAACCGCGAACCCCGCGACGACCATGGCCCGAGTGTTGTTCAGCTCCTTCGCCACGCCCGCGGCGGAGGCTCTTCGTGCTTCGCTGATCGAGGCCGGATTCACCGTCGTTCCGCACGGGCTCGGCACGGCGCCCGCGGTCGATTTCTCCACGGTCGCCGTGGCCGTGATCGACGTCGGCGAGCGGGTCGACCTCGCGATCGCCCAAACGCGGCGCTGGCGACTTGAACTCGGCGATCAGATCGTGCCCATCCTGTGGCTGCTGCCGGACTCTTCGGCCGCGATCGCCCATCAGGGGTACGAAGCGGGAGCGGAAGCGTGCCTCTCGCGGCTGGCGGAACCCGTCACGCTTGCGGCCCAGGTGAAAGCGCTGGCGCGCACGCAGGCCGCCGCCGAGCGCCTCGCCGTGAAAGCCGGCGAAACGCTGCTCCTCGGCGACCGACTCCGCAAAGCCCACGCCGCGCTCGAACGCGAGCACGAACTCGGCCGACGCATCCACCGCGGCTTCCTCCCCGCGGCCCTTCCGGAAGTCGGAGCCATCCGCTTCTCGATCGTGCATCGCCCGCAGAACGCCAACGGCGGGGACTTCTTCGACGTTCGCCGGCTGGACGAGCATCATCTCGGGTTCTTCCTCGGGGACGTGCTCGGCCGCGCGGCGTCCGGCAGCCTCCTCGGCGTCCTCGTCAAACAAGCCACCGTGCTCAAGGAGATCACCGGGAATCGCTACCGCCTCGTGCCGCCGGAGGAGGCGTTGGTCGAGGTGAACCGCACGCTCATCGGCCTGAGCCTGGACGATCCGCCGCTCGTCGCCATGCTCGTCGGTTCGATGGACGTGCGAAACGGCGACGTCTCCATCGCCCGAGCCGGACTCCCGGCGCCGGTTCACATTCCGGCGAAGGGCGAAGTGGAAGTCTGGTCCGTGCCGGGGCCGTTCCTCGGCACCGCGGAGACGACCTACTCGCCGCGTCGGGCCACTCTCCAACCGGGAGACAAACTCCTCTTCGCCTCGGACGGCGCGAGCCCGCCAGGGGAACTGCCTGACCCGCTGCTCGCCGCCGCGACTCGCCACCGGGACCTCTCCGGCGAGGCGTTCACCGCCGCGCTGGCGACCGACTTGCTGCCCCTTTCCCGCCACGCGGACGACTTCACCCTGCTGCTCGCCGAACGTCTCGTCCGTTGATTCGCTCCGTGCCGCGGCCGCGAATCATACGATGACGAAGCATGAGCCGCCGCCTGCGATACGTGCCGCTTCTCGGGCTTCTCGCGTACCTCGCCACGGGATTGGCGCAGGTGCGGCCGGACGAACGCGCCGTGGTGCGGCGCTTCGGGCAGGTCGTCGCGCGGCCGGGGCCCGGCCTCTGGGTCGGGCTTCCGTGGGGCATTGATCGCCTGGATCGTGTTTCGGTTCGCAGCGTGCGGCAGATCAAAGCCGGATTCGTCGCCGATTCCTCCATCGATTCGCCGGGCAACCCCACGGGCCAGTACCTCACCGGCGATCAAAACCTCGTCAACGTGCAACTCACCATCGACTACGCGATCGGCGAAACGGACGCGGATCTGGACGCCTACGTGATTCAGCGCGATCTCGCGGACGCGATCCTGGCGAGGGAATCCGAAGCGGCCGCAGCCGAGTGGGCCGGCGGTCGAACCGTGGACGAAGTTCTGCTCACCGGTACGGCCGCGCTGCCCGCCTGGATCATGGAACGGCTCGAACCGCGAATCGCGGAGTTGAAACTCGGCGTGCGCGTGCAGCGTGTCGCCGCCACGCTCGCCCCGCCGGAAGAGGTTCGCGCCGCGTTCGAGCAAGTGAGCCAGGCCCAAACCGGCATTCGCACCCGCGAGTATCAAGCCCGGCAGGAATCGGACATGCGAATGCGGCAAGCCGAAGCCCTACGCTACAAATGGGAACAGGAAGCCACGGTGTTCAAGTCCGGACAACTCCAGCAGGCCCGCGCCGAAGCCGCCGAATTCAAGCTTCAACTGGACGCGTTCCGCGAATTGAAGGCAACCAATCCGGACGCCCTCGCCGCGCTCTGGTGGAACGAGATGCGAACGACGCTCGTCGGGCTCAAGGCTCGCGGCGGCCGCGTCGAACCGCTCGACGCCCACCTCGGCAAGGACGGCTTGGACGTCACGCAGTTTCTGAATCCGAAACGCCGTTGATCCGGAGGTTCCATGCTTCGCCGCGCTCTCCCCGCCGCACTGATCCTCGTTCTCGCCGCGGTCGCCCCTGCCCGTCCCGATTCGCCTCTGAACGAGATCGCGCCCGCGATGCAGAAGTTCACGGACGAGGGCGAACTGGCCGGCGCCGTCACCGTCGTCGGCGACGCGAACGGCGTGCTCCATCATGAAGCGGTCGGCTTCCGCGATCTGGCCGCGAAGGACGCGATGAAGAAGGACACCCTCTTCCGCATCGCCTCGATGACGAAACCGATCACGGGCATCGCGGTGATGATCCTCGTGGACGACGGCAAACTTCGCCCCGAGGACGACCTCGCGAAGCATCTCCCGGAGTTCGCGAACGTCCACCTCGCGGGCGGGAAGAAGCCGAGCCGCGCAATCCAGGTTCGCGATCTGCTCACGCACACCGCCGGCCTCGGCAACTACCCCAAGGAACTGGGCGACGTGTACGGCAAGCGTGACCGCACGCTCGCGGAGTGCAGCAAAGCCATCGCCGGCGTGCCGCTCAACTTCGAACCCGGAACCAAGTGGGCCTACTGCAATCCCGGCATCGACACGCTCGGGCGGCTCGTCGAAGTTCTCTCCGGCATGTCGTTCGAGGCGTTCCTGCAAAAGCGAGTCTTCGAGCCGCTCGAAATGAAGGACACGACCTTCGCCCCGACCGCGGAGCAACGGAAGCGGCTGGCCCTGACTTACAACCGAAAGGACGGCAAACTCGTTCCCGAGATGACGCTCATCGGTCTCCCCGAGACGATCAAACACCCGATCCCCGCGGGCGGGCTCGTGTCCTGCGCGTCGGACCTCGTGAAGCTCTACCGTATGATGCTCCACGGGGGCGAACTGAACGGGAAGCGGATCCTGAGCGAGAAGGCCGTGGCGGAGATGACCCGCACGCAAACCGGAGAGATTCCGACCGGCTTCGTCAACGGCATGAGCTTCGGCTACGGCTGGGCCGTGGTGAAGGAACCGAAGGGCGTGACGAGCATGCTCTCGAACGGCACGTATGGCCATGGCGGCGCCTTCGGCACGCAAGCCTGGGTGGACCCGAAGCGTGGCCTCTTCGTGATTCTGCTGATTCAACGGAACGGGCTCGCGAACGCGGACGCCTCGCCGATGCGCCAGAAGTTGCAGGAACTCGCCGTCGCAAGCGTGAAAAAATGACCGGTTCGCCGCGCGGCGGGCATTCGCTCGCCGGAGTTCCGCCGCGCACTTATCATGATCCCATGATCAAACATATCTTCGTGACGGGCGGTGTCGTCAGTTCGCTCGGAAAAGGCCTTACCTCGGCGTCCATCGGCATGCTCCTCGAGCGGCGCGGCCTCAAGGTTCGCCTTCAGAAACTCGACCCGTATCTGAACGTCGATCCCGGCACGATGTCCCCCTTCCAGCACGGCGAAGTCTACGTCACGGACGACGGCACCGAGACGGATCTGGACCTCGGGCACTACGAACGCTTCACGCACGCGCACCTGAACCGGGACTGCAACTACACCAGCGGCCGCATTTACCAGACGATCATCGAGAAGGAACGCCGCGGGGACTACAAGGGGAAGACCGTGCAGGTCATCCCGCATGTCACGGACGAGATCAAGAATTGCATTCGCAAGATGGCCACGCCCGGCGTCGACGTCGTGATCACCGAGATCGGCGGCACCGCGGGCGACATCGAGGGCATGCCCTTCTTCGAGGCGATCCGGCAGTTCGCTCTCGACGTGGGCAAACCGAACTGCCTCTTCATTCACCTCACGCTGGTGCCGTACCTGAAGGCCGCCGGCGAAATGAAGACCAAGCCGACGCAGCGGAGCGTCCGCGATCTGCGTGAGATCGGCATCCAGCCGGACGTGCTCGTCTGCCGCACGGAACGCGAGTTGCCGAAGGACGAGTTCGACAAGATCGCTCTGTTCTGCAACGTCGAACGCCGCGCCGTGATCGAAGAGCGGGACAAGGACTTCAGCATCTACGAGGTGCCGCTCTCGCTGGCCGAGAATCACCTCGATTCGATCATCCTCGAGAAGCTCGGGATCTCCGGCGCGAAGCCGCTCGACATGTCCGACTGGCGGGCGATGCTCGAACGCATGAAGAAACCGCCCCACGAAGTGACCATCGGGTTCGTCGGAAAATACGTGAAGCTCCGTGACGCGTACAAGAGCGTGTACGAGGCCCTGGACCATGCCGGCATCGCGAATCAGTGCAAGGTGAAGATCGCGAAGATCGACTCCGAGAAGCTCCTGAACGAAGAAGGCGGCGTGGCCAAGGCGCTCGCCGCGGTCGATGGCTTGCTCGTGCCCGGCGGGTTCGACAAACGCGGAATCGAGGGAAAGATCGAAGCGATCCGCCACGCGCGGGAGAACAAGATTCCGTTCTTCGGCATCTGCCTCGGGCTGCAATGCGCGACGATCGAGTTCGCGCGGAACATCGTCGGCCTGACGGAAGCGAACAGCGCCGAGTTCAACCCGCAGTCGCCGCATCCGGTGGTGTGTCTGCTGGACGAGCAGAAGCAGATCACGCAGATGGGCGGCACGATGCGCCGCGGGGCGTACGAGTGCGCCGTGAAGCCGGGCACCGCCGTTCACAAGGCCTTTGGAACCGACCGCATTTCGGAGCGGCACCGGCATCGTTATGAAGTGAACAACGACTATCGGGCGCGGCTCGAAGCCGCCGGAATGTGCTTCTCCGGCACCAGCCCGGACGGCAGCCTGGTCGAAGCGATCGAGTTGCCGAGCCACCCGTGGTTCGTCGGCATTCAGAGCCACCCCGAGTTCCAGTCGAAGCCGACGGAACCGCACCCGCTCTTCCGCGACTTCATCGCCGCGAGCCTCGCCCGCCGCCTAAAGTGACGGAGCGTCTTGGGTGGCACCGGCTTCTAGCCGGTGTTCCTGCCGGGACCATTTGACTTCGAAGTCAGCCACCCACCGACAGGAGAACCGGCGAGACGCCGGTTCCACCCAGAAGCACCGGCGAGGCGCCGGTTCCACCTAGAAGAACCGGCGAGACGCCGGTTCCACCCAGAAGCACCGGCGAGACGCCGGTTCCACCCAGAAGCACCGGCGAGACGCCGGTTCCACCCAGAAGAACCGGCGAGACGCCGGTTCCACCCAGAAGAGCCGGCGAGACGCCGGTTCCACCCAGAAGCACCGGCGAGACGCCGGTTCCACCCATCAGTTTCCACACCGTCTGGATCACAGTTCGGGCATCTTCCCGGCGAGCAGGTCCTTCTCGTATTGCTCCTGCAGGGGCCACGACACGGTACAGGTGCCGAAGTCCGCCATGTGCTTGTATTCGGAGAGTCGGTCGATGGCGCACTGGAGGATCTTGGCGTCCTTCTTGAAGACGGGGCCGTGGCTCGGGAGCAGGAACTCGGCTTTGTCGTCCCGAATGCGTTTGAGCGATTCGATGTAGCTGGGGAAGTGCGAGCCGTGGTGGGCGTCGATGGCGCCGACGCAGCCGTCCTTGTAGATGTTGTCCCCGCTGAAGAGCAGGTTGTTCAGCTTGAAGCTGAGTTGGCCCGGCGTGTGGCCCGGCGTATGCCACACCTTCAGCTTCACCTTGCCGACCTTGACCTCGTCCCCTTCGTCGAGTTTCACGTCGATCTTGCACGGGGGCATGGGGATGTTGAAGTCCTGAGCGGAGATGCGGGCGTAGGTTTCGACCGCGTCGCCGGATTCGATGGCGGTGGCGGCGCGGGAATGGGCGGCGGTCTTCGTCTTGAGTCGTTCGCGTGCGCGAGCCAAGCCTTGGATGTGGTCCGCGTCCGCGTGCGTGGCGATCACCATCTTGCATTTCGAGAGCGTGAAGTCCATCTCGCGGATCAGGTCGATCACTTCGTCGAGCGTGTCGTCCTGACCGATATCGATGAGGGCCCACTCGGAGCCGCCGTCGATGAGGTAGATGTTCACGCCGAGCGGGCGTCCGGCTTGCAGATTCAGCTCGATGACGTTGGGGAACAGGTACTTCCGCGCTCGCATGCCGCGACCTCCCGTGTTCAAGGTCATGGTACGTTCGGGAGGCGGTGATTCAATGAAGGGACGGTGGCCAGAAAACGCCGGGCGCGGTCATGGAGCGCTCGCGCCTCGCGATTCGCGGGCGATTTCCTCGCGAATATTCGATGGCGCTGGATTTGCTTCATTGTTCACCCGTCATTCCATCCACCGAGTCCCGCCATGATTCGTCGCCGTGCCTTTACCCTGATCGAACTCCTTGTCGTGATCGCCATCATCGCCATTCTGATCGGCCTGCTTCTGCCGGCGGTTCAGAAGGTGCGAGAGGCCGCCTCGCGGCTCAAGTGCCAGAACAACATTCAAGCACTCGCCCTGGCCGTTCATAACTATGAGTCCGCGAACGGGGCCTTCCCGCCGAGCATGTTGGCCCCCGTCGGCGGCACCTTCGGCACGAACAACGGGTCGTGGTCCGTACACGGCCGCATCCTCCAGTACATCGAACAGGGCAACGCCGGGGTGAAGGTCAATCTCGAAGCCGCTTGGGATTCGCAACTGGCCTCCGGAGTGCCTCAGACGCGGATCCCGACGTTCCTGTGCCCCACCGAGGTGAACGACACGGTGCGAATGAAGAGCGGCGCTCCGTTCGTGTATCCGCACAACTACGGGTTCAACTTCGGCACGTGGCTCGTGTGGGACCCTGCGACCGGGCGCGGCGGCGACGGCGCCTTCTACCCCAACGCCCGGCTGAACGGGTCGATCATCCCGGACGGGCTCTCGAACACGCTGATGGTGGCCGAAGTGAAGGCCTTCACGCCCTATAGCCGGAACATGGCGTCGGCCGCGTCCGCGACACCTCCCGCGACCGCGGCCGAAGTCGCCGCTCTCGTGATCGCCGCACCTGACAAGAAGATGGGAGCCACGACGAACGACAACACCGGTCATACCGAATGGCCGGACGGCCGCGTGCACCACAGCGGGTTCACGACCGTGCTGACGCCGAACACGAAGGTTCCCGTGAACATCGGCGGCATCGACTACGACCCGGACTTCAACAGCCGCCAGGAGGGATCGAGCGCCACCATTCCGACATACGCGGCGATCACGGCTCGCAGTTACCACGCGGGCGGACTGGTGAACGTCGCCCTCATGGACGGCTCCGTGCGGTCCGTGCGCAGCGCCGTTTCGCTGGCCACATGGCGTGCCCTCGGCACCCGAGAAGGCGGCGAAGTGGTGGGCGACTATTAATCGCCCATGGAGAAGAACACGGCCGGGGCGGCGCTTGCCGGCAGGTCGTTCACCCGCTTCAGCGCGGTCTTGAAGGGGCCCGTTTCGGCGTAGTGCGTCACGATCACGAGGGGCACCGGGCCGCTGCCGCCCTCCGCGGCCTCGTGTTGAACCAGGCTCGAGATGCTGATGCGTTCGTCCGCGAGGATGCGGGTGATGTCCGCGAGCACGCCGGGTTGATCCGCGACGAGAAGCCGCAGGTAGAAGCGGCTCTTCACCCGCTCCGCCGGTTCGACCGTGTAGCCTTTCCCCTCGCGGCTCCAGAGTTTCGCCGCCTCGAAGGTGCTCTGAGCCCGGCCCACCGCGAGATCGATCAGATCCGCGACCACGGCGCTGGCCGTGGGCATCATTCCCGCCCCCGGCCCCTGATAGAGCGTCTCGCCGGCCAGATCCCCGTGAACGGCGATGGCGTTGTACGCCCCGCGAACCTGCGCCAGCAAGTCGGTGTGCCGCAGGAGCACGGGCGCGACGTGCAACGCGACCGCGCGCGCGTTCCCGCGTTTGCGTTTGTTCTCGGAGGTCCACGCTTCCGCGAGCAACTTGATCGTGTAGCCCAACTCGTTCGCGAAGCGGATGTCCATGTCCTGCAGCGTGTCGATTCCCTGGCGTTCGATCTGGTCCGGCTTCGCCGCGACGCCGAAGGCGATTTGGGCGAGCACGGCCAGCTTGTGGGCCGCGTCGGAACCGTCGACGTCGAGCGTGGGGTCCGCTTCGGCGTACCCGAGCCGCTGGGCCTCGGCGAGGGCCGCGGCGTACGTCATCCCCTTGTCGGACATGGCCGTGAGAATGAAGTTCGACGTGCCGTTCAGAATCGCCTGAATCGCAGTGACCTGATTGGCGGCGAGGCTTTCTCCGAGTGCGCGAATGATCGGAACCCCGCCTGCGACTGCGGCTTCAAAGCAAACTGTCTTCCCCGATCGCCTCGCGGCGTCGAACACCTCGGCGCCCGCCTCCGCCAGCAGCGCCTTGTTCGCCGTGACGACATGCTTCCCGGCCGCGAGAGCCTCCAGCACGATGGTCTTCGCCGTGGTCGTGCCGCCGATCAATTCGCAAACCACATCCACGTTCGGATCGCGAATCGCGGCCGCGGGATCGGTTCCGACGATCCCCGCGGGCAGATCCACGGGGCGATCCTTTGTCAGGTCCCGAACGACGACGCGTTTCAGATCGAGGGACCGCCCCGCGCGGCCGAGCAGCCTGTCGCGATGGTCGAGGAGAATTTTCGCGACGCCGCCGCCGACCGTTCCGCAGCCGACCAACGCGATCCCCATCGAATCCGACATGCCGTGTTCTCCGCGGGCGGCTCCGCAGACTCCGCCTCTCGGCTAAACTACCGGCGATTTCGCTCGCGGCGAGATTGACGACCCTTGCCGGGGCCCATACGATTCTTCTTTTGGTTCCGCGCCGTCACCGCTCCGATGCCCGAAACCCCGATCTCCTCCGAAGCCTTCGCACAAGCCGTGGATCGGATCGCGCTTCAGCGCGGCCCCGTCGTCGTGAAACTCGGCGGCAGCGCGATGGAAGACCCGGCCGCGACCGACGCCTGCCTCCGCTCCGTCGCCGTGCTCCATCGCCTCGGTATTCCCATCGTTCTGGTCCACGGCGGCGGCAAACCCATCGACCGCGCCATGGCCGACGCGGGCCTCGTTCCCAGGAAGGTCGCGGGCCGCCGGTACACCGATGAAGCCACGTTGAAGATCGTGGTAAAAGTCCTCGGTGACATCAACCGCGACTTGGCGGTGCGATTGAACGCCCTCGGTGTGAAGGCCTCCGCGCTGATCGATGAACCTCGGTTCCCATTGGGTGCCGTGAAACTTCAACTCATTCAGGACGGAAAGCCTGTTGACCTGGGTTTGGTCGGAGACATCTGCAACCACGACGAAGAGGGGCTGAGACGCAGATTGAAGGAGGCGGAAGAGATCCCCGTGATTCCCTCCATCGCAACGTGGAGCGACTACTCGGACGGCCGTTGGCTCAACATCAATGCCGATACCGCGGCCTCGGCCGTGGCCGGCGCACTACAGGCCGAGAAGGCGATCTTCCTGACCGACACGCCCGGCGTTCTCCGCGACCGCAAGGATCCCGCATCGCTGATCCCGAAGCTGACGGAAGCCGAATGCCGGACGCTCATCGCCGAAGGCGTGATCGCGGGCGGCATGGTGCCGAAGGTCGAGGCCTGCTTCGAAGCCCTCGCCGCCGGCGCGAAATCGGCCATCATCGCGGACGGCCGCGAACCCTTCTCCCTGCTCGGCGTCTTTCTCCACGATTCCTTCCCCGGCACCGAGATCACCCAGTGACCACGACCGACACGCTTTCGAGTCCGGACACGATCGCACTCGCGAAGAAGTTCCTCACCGGGAACTACACGCGCTACCCGGTGGCGCTCGTGCGCGGCGAAGGGTCGTGGGTGTGGGATGCGGAAGGGAATCGTTACCTGGACTTCTTCCCAGGCTGGGGCTGCGGCATTCTCGGGCACTGCCCGCCGAAGGTGGTCGAGGCGATCCGCGATCAGGCCGCCTCGTTGATTCACGTTCCCAACACGTGGTACACGGAAGCCCAGGCCCTGCTCGGCCAGGCCCTCTCGGAGCGGTCCTCGTTCGGCGGGCAGTGCTTCTTCTGCAACAGCGGCACCGAGGCGAACGAAGCCGCGATCAAGCTCGCCCGCCTGAACGGAAAAGCGAAGGGGCGATACAAGGTCATCACGTTCACGGGCGGGTTCCACGGCCGCACGATGGGTTCGCTCACGGCGACCGCCCAGCCGAAGTACCACGCCGGCGTCGAACCCATGCTGCCGGGCTTCAACTACGCTCCGTTCGGCAATCTGGACGCGGTCGCCAAGCTGATCGACAACGAAACGGCCGCCATCATGCTCGAACCGATCCAGGGCGAGGGCGGCATCAACCTTCCTCCCGCGGGCTTCCTCGAAGGCCTTCGATCCCTCTGCGATCAGCACGGGCTTCTCCTCATTCTCGATGAAGTGCAGACGGGCATGGGCCGCACCGGCACGTGGTACGCCCACCAGCACTGGAACGTCACGCCGGACATCGTGACGCTCGCGAAGGCCCTCGCCGGCGGCGTGGCCATGGGCGGGCTCATCGCGAAGCCCGAGGTCGCGGAGAAACTCAAGCCGGGCACCCACGCCGCGACCTTCGGCGGCAACCCCCTCGCGGCCCGCGCCGCGCTCGCCACCATCGAAACGATCGAAGAGGACGGCCTGCTCGAACGGGCCGTTCAGATCGGCGAGAAGTTCCGCGCACGCTTCACGGCGCTGAAGGCGAAGTGCCCGCTGATTCTGGACGTGCGCGTGAAAGGCTGCATGATCGGCGTCGAACTCGCCGTCGAGGGAGCGGCCGCCGTTCAGGGGTGCCTCGAAAAAGGCCTGCTGATCAACTGCACGCACAACACGACCATCCGCCTGCTCCCGGCCGTGAACCTCGCGGACGAATTGATCGACGAGGGCTGCGACATCATCGACTCAGTGTTGCTGGGGATGAAGGCCTGAGTGGGGATTGGTGAAACTCCGCAAGCCCGCCCGTGGCAATGGGCGGGCTTTCCCGCTTGAAGCGAGTTCAATCGTGAAGCACTTTTTGAATCTGATCGACTTCACCACGGACGAAATCGCCACGTTGCTGGCCGAGTCCGCGCGGTTGAAGGCGGCACATGCCCGCGGCGTGCCCACGCGGTCTCTCGCGGGCAAGGTCGTCGGCCTCGTGTTCGAGAAGCCCTCGCTCCGCACCCGCGTCAGTTTCGAGAGCGGCGTCGCCCAACTCGGCGGCACCTCGCTCTATCTGCCGGGCAACGAGGTCGGCCTCGGCTGGCGCGAGTCGCACGCGGACTTCTCCCGTACCATCGGCCAGTACATCGACGCGCTCGTCCTCCGCGTGTTCAAACACGACACGGTGGCCGGCGTCGCGGCGTCGTCCCGCATTCCGATCATCAATGGCCTCTCGGATTGGTCCCACCCCTGCCAGGCCCTCGCGGACCTGCTCACGATCCAGGAACTGTTCGGCTCCGTGGAGGGCCGCACCGTCGCCTTCGTCGGCGACGGCAACAACGTGGCCCGTTCCCTCGCCGTCGGTTGCGGCCGCCTCGGCGCCAAGTTCGTGCTCGCCTGCCCGAGGGGGTACGGCTTCGACGACGCTTTCAAGCTTCAGTGGAAGGACCGGATCGGCACGAGTTTCCCCGCCGAGGTCAACGACGCGGTCGACGCCGTGCGCGGCACGGACGTGATCTACACGGATGTCTGGACCAGCATGGGTCAGGAAGCCGAGCGTGAGGAGCGCCTCAAGAAGTTCGAGTCGTTCCAGGTGAACGGCACGCTTCTCGGAAAGGCCGCGACCGGGTGCAAGGTGCTGCACTGCCTCCCGGCCCACCGCGGCGAGGAGATCACGGACGAGGTGATGGAAAGCCCCGCAAGCGCCGTCTTCCAGCAAGCCGGCAACCGCCTCCACACCCAGAAGGCCGTGATGGAACTGCTGATGAAGTGAGGAGTCGGGAGAGAAGCGGACATCAGCCCGCTTTGTTTTTTGGTCGCCGGTGGAATCTCCAGCAAGGGGCCAACAGCGGCCTCATGTCCCCGCTCGCTGCGCCGACATCTCATGAGGAGTCGATGATTCCCGTGTCCCGCGGCGGATCGAGCCCCGTTTAATGGTGTGGAGGCGTCGCGAAGCCGCGGCGTCCACAGTTCACCACCTGATCGGGAGATGGCGATGCGCAAAGGTGCGATTCTCACGTTCGCGTTGTCGGCGGCGTTCTTCCTGGCGTTGTCCGCGAACGGGCAACCTCCGGGCGAGAAGGGCCAGCCGGGGCAGCCCGGCAAGGGCGGGTTCGGCCAACCGGGGCAGCCCGGCAAGGGCGGGTTCGGCTTCGGCGGCCGCGGCGCTCCCGGCCAGATTCTCCCCGTGCCGGTGATCGAGCGACTCAAGCTGACCGACGAACAGAAGAAGGCCCTCGCGGATCTGCAAAAGGACGTGGACGCCAAGCTCGAGAAACTGATGACGGACGAACAGCGGGCCGAGTTCAAGAAGATGAAAGAGGCCGGCCCCGGTGGCCCCGGCGGCGGGTTCCCCGGCGGGCCGGGCGGCCCCGGCGGAAAGGGTGGCTTCCCCGGCCGCGGCGGCGACAAGGGCGGCAACCCGCCCCCGAAGAAGGACTGACCCGCGTTCCCGACGCCGCCGGGGCCCGAGAGCGCTCCCCGGCGGCATTCCCTTTCCGCATTTCCGCCCCGGTTCGCCGTTTACCGCCTCCCATTCCTGCTCTATACTTGCATCTTGAGTCGCGGGTTCAGCCCCGGCGTGAAACCCAGTCCTTATACCGCGGATTGTCCGCGAGGCTCCCCGGCGTGAAGGCCATCATCAGCGACATTCACAGCAACCTGGAAGCGCTCCAGGCCGTGCTGGCGGACATCAAATCGCAGGGGATCAAGGAGATCTACTGCCTCGGGGACGTGGTCGGATACGGGCCGAACCCGCGCGAGTGCATCGACCTGGTGATGGACGCCAAACTCGTTCTCCTCGGCAACCACGACCAGGGAGCGATGTTCGATCCGGACGGCTTCAACCAGCCCGCCGAGCGAGCCATCTTCTGGACGCGGAACCAACTCGAATCGGGCACCGAGCCGCGGGCCCTCCGCGAGAAGCGCTGGGAGTTCCTCGCCGAACGCCCGCGCAGCCACCGCGAGAACGGCCACCTCTTTGTTCACGGTTCCGCCCGCAACCCGCTCAACGAATACGTGTTCCCCGAAGACGTGTACAACCAGCGCAAGATGGAACGCATCTTCGCCCTCGTCGAGAAGTACTGCTTCCAGGGACACACGCACGTGCCCGGCATCTTCACCGAGAGCATGCAGTTCCTCAGCCCCGAGGAAGTGGAATACTCGTACAAGCTGGACGGCCGCAAGACGCTGTGCAACGTGGGCAGCGTGGGCCAGCCGCGGGACGGGAACTCGAAGGCCTGCTACGTGGTGCTGGACAACGACACGATCAGGTTCCGCCGCGTCGAGTACGACGTGGAAACGACCGTGAAGAAGATCTACGACACGCCCGATCTGGAGAACTTCCTCGGCGATCGGCTCCGCGAGGGCCGCTGATCACTTCTTGAGGAAGATGAAAGCGGCGAGCGCGGCCGCGACGACGACAATGGCGAGGTAGCCGAACTGCGTCAGCCGCCAGGCGCGGCGATCGTCCGAGTATGCCTGCCCCGTCCATGCCACGGCCGCCTGATCGTCCACGAGACGCTGGAACACGCCGGTCACGAAGGCCTGCCGATTCGGCTTGTCCCCCGTTCCCGTGAGATAGCACCCGCCGAAGAGCGGCAACGCCTCGAGGTCTTCGGGGCTTTCGACTTGGCCTTTCCCGTTCGGCACGCGGGAGAGAACGGTGGCGAAACGCGGCACGCGGCGTTGCACCTCCCGCAGCAGCAGATACAAATCGCGATTCAGGTGCGACCCTTCCTGCTTGTTCGACTGCGGATCGAAGCGGAGAGCACCGAGCACCCACACCGGCACGATGGCGTGCGCGATCCAGTGGATGCCCCAGCGGATGAGCGTCGCCGTCTCGGGCGTGTTCTCGGAACGCACCGGAACGAGCGGGATCCGCTGGCCGATGCGTTGCTTCAACTGCTCGGGGCTGAACCCGCCGCGGAACTGGCCGAAGCCGCGAGCCCCCTCCAGATCGCAGATCGCGCCGAGAGTCGGATAGTGAAGCTGGAACGCGTTTCGTGCGACGGTCAGGTTGTTGGCCAGTTCGCGAGCCACGACCTGCGCCACGTTCTCGGACTCGCCCACGGCCCACGGCACGAGCACGAGCATGCCGTTGATCGGGCACAGCGGCCAGCGATCGCGTTTGAGCATGTTGCAGACGAACTTCAGTTCGCGTTCTCCGGTTCGGAGAATCTCGTTGCGGATGGAGAAGGCCTGAGCCTTGCTTGCTCCGCCCCGGTGAATCTTGTTCCCGAGCACCTCGAGACGGTCCTGTTGAACCTCGTTCAGCCCGCGTTGGCTTTGGACGCGTTGGAGCGTCTTGAACTCGTGCATTTCGCTGGCGTCGAGGCCGAAGCCGCCGCCGCCGTCCGTGCTCGCATCGAAGCTGAGGGTCTTGGTCGGGTCGTTGGCCTCGGCCGAATTCGCGGCGGGCGCGAACTGCGTGTCGCCGTTCACCGCGTTGCAGAGGTAGGTCCAGGCGGTCGCGTCCGGAACCGTGACGAACACGGAGTATGGCTCGTAGCAGGCGTAGACGTACAGCCGCGAGTTCTGCACGTTCGGGAAGCGATACTGGAAGTTCCAGCCCGAGGCGCGGAAGAGCGAGTCCATGCCGCCGACGGGGCGACCGAGCACGAGAAACACGGGCGGCGCGTTGTCCTTGTCGTTCAGGTTGATGCCGACGCGTTCGAGTTCGACGAGGGCCTGTTTCCAGGATCGTTCGAGGTCCGGGAATTCGGACGATTCCTCGTCCGCGGCGAAGACCTTGTAGAGACCGTACCCGACCCAGCAAAGCCCGTAAATGACGAGGAAGACGAGGCAGAGCCACGCCTTGTAGAGGAACGTTCCGTGGGCCTTGCTCGCGAGGTTGGTGCGGAGCCAGTTGCCGATCGCGGTGTCGCTCCCCTGCAGCCAGTACAGGCCGTAGAGCACGATCCCGAGGAGGAGGAGATGCAACCCCCAGCGGAGCCAGGCGGGCCAGTTCCGCGTGTCGCGCGCTTCGGAGAAGATCGGCAGGATCATCCCGAAGGCGATGCGGATCTTGTCGAAGATCGCGGTGACGAAGTAGAGTGCGCTCATGGCAACAGGTACCTCCCGAAGAGGAGCGCCGCGGCGGCGAGAACGACGACGCCGATGCGGAGCATCAGCAGCACGTTCTTGCGACCGGTGAGAATGTCGACGTTCGGCCGCGGGTTGCCGCCGGCATCGTGCGGGAACCGCTGGTTGCGGGATTGAATGAGGTGCTTGCGGGTGCTGTCCGCCCACTTGAGCGGGTCGATGCCTTCGCTCTCGGGGTCGCCGCGGAAGCCGAGCATCACGCACCAGAGGTAGACTTCGAGCGCGTCGGTGCCGGGTCGGGTGGAGGCGCGTTTGGCTTGCTGCCAGAACCGCCACGCGGCTTCACCCGAGCCCGAGCCCACCACCTCGACTTCCATCATCCGTTCTTTCCACTGATCGGACCACTCCGGCGCGTGGGGCGTGTTCAGCACGAAGAGTTCGTCCAGCCAGCAGGCGAGGGCGTAGCGGGCGCCGAGGAACGCGGAGTTGGGATCGAAGCCGGCGGCTCCGCTGGCCGAGGCTCCGATCCCGATCGCGCCGGCATACTCCGGATTGGCCGCGGCTTCGCCTTCGCCCCAAAGCAGCTTGCGAATCGCGTCGTGCTCGGTGAAAAAGTCCGGAGCGTCCCCGCGCTCGAGCCGCTCGTGCAGATCGAGACCGCGGCTGAAGATCTCGTGGACCTGCGATGCCAGCACCTGATTCTGCATGAACTCGACTCGCGGCTCGATTGGGACTATTGAACCGAACTCGGCGGCACGATGAACAGCGTGAAGTTCATCTGCACCGGCTTGCCGTCGTCGAACTTCAGCGAGAAGTTCGTCTTCCCTTCCAGCGGTTCCAGGATGAGATTCTCGTTCAACCGCACGGCGAGTTCCAACGTATTCTCGACGAACTTCCATTCGTCGGCGGAGGTGGCGCGGTTCACGCGGAAGTACGTCATCTCCGGACCGGACGGAAGCAGGGCCGGCTGGTTGTTCACGTACAGGAACTCCAACCCGCGGGACCGCCGGGCGAACACTTCTTCCACGCGGTTGTACGCCGCGATCTTCATGTTCAGTCGGCCCTGCAGATACCGGGCGCAGTCCGCGCTGGGGATGCTGGACGACACGCCGACGTACATGTCCCAGTTCGGTGCGAGCCATGTCGGTTTGAACGGCGCCTTCAGCGACTTCCCGACGCCGACGAACTCCTGCTGTTCGTACCCCTGATCGAAGTCGCGACTGAGCAGTTCGTCGATGTCCTGCTTCACGCGGGTGAAGCAGGGGCCGAGATCGTCGTGGTTGTATAGCGGCGGGTCGAAGGTCGGCAGGCCTTTGCCGAGGATGGCGAGGCGGCCGAGCAGGCGGCAGAGTTCGAAGTACATGTCGAACGGATGCACGCCGTCCGCCGCCAGGAGGATGCGGAAATACGTGCGGGCCTCGTTGATCAGCCGGAACTTTTCGAGCGTGAGGGCTTCGTCCGGGTTGTTGCTGCCGAAACGAGCCTTTCCGCGGACTCGCTTCGCGTATGTCTCCACGAGCGAGGCGATGCGGCCGTCGATCGCTTCGAGAACCTCCTGCTTCAGCGGCTCCCACGCGTCGCAGGCCAGTAGCGGCGGAATGTACGTGGGCGCGAGCCGCGGCGTGGCACCGACCAACCCCGAGCGATCGACCTGCGCCAGCGGGATGGTCTCGTATCCGGCGAGGTCCGTCTCGCCCTGCACGATCAGTTGCAGATTCAGGCGGCGGAACTGAACCGCGCCCGCGGCCGAGTTGCGCCCGTCGTTTTCGTCCGGCACGCCCTCGCGAACCTGTTCCACGTGGTAGCGGACGATGTCGTCCGCCTTCGTGCGGAGATTCGCCCAGCCCATGCGGAGGGCGGGCACGGCGAGCATGATCTCGATCGGGGCGTTCCCGGTGAGGAACGGTTTCAGGTCGCGATCGGGGAGTTGGCCGTCGTCCGGCACGCGAACGATCGTGCCGTCCCGCAGGCGGACTTCGAGCTTCTGGATTTTGAACCGGCCCGCTTTCAGCGCTTCGCCATCGACGCGGATCGAGCGGATGCCCCAGTGGTACGACTGCGTCCACCGGGTGGTCCAGCGTTGCTGATCCTGCCAGTAGCGGTCCCCGGCCTGGAAGTGCTGCGGCCGGAGCAGCATGCCTTCATGCCAGTGAACGGCGGGATCACCCATGGGGCGGCTCGATCGTGGGGCGGGGCTTCGAGTGTGATGATAGTGAATCGGGGCAAGCGGGCACGGGAGCCGTTTGCGCGGAACGTGCGGGATCGGGCGGAAGTGACGGTTTTGCCGGAAGTCCGGATGATGCGGCGGCCGATAGAGAACTCGAACGGACCCTTGCGGTCCGGGTTCGCGATCGTGCAGAGCCGTTTTGGGAGGTTGGCGATGAGCCGGAAATCCGCGCGGAAGGCTTGGTTGTCGTCGATGGGCCTCGGCGTGGGACTCTGGGGAAGCGGCGCGGCCCGCGCGGCGGACCCGCTCCCGCTTGCCCCGCAACCCCCCGCCGGCCTTCAGGTCGTTCAGAAAAAAGACGACGTGCCGAAGAAGAAGGACGAGGAGCCGAAGAAGAAGGACGATCCGCTGCTGCCGCAGTCGCCGATTCAGGCTCCTCCGCCGGATCTTCCGCCGCCGATCGAGACGCGTGGCGGTGGCACCGGGGGCGGCACGCCACAAGCCAATCTTCCCGGCACGAACGCGAGCACCCGTATCGAGGCCCCGTCGGCCGGCGGCACCGAAAGCGCCATCGCCGTCGCCGCGAACCAGGCCCCGCAGGTCTACAACGCCTCGGACTTGAGCCAGTTGCTCTTCAAGTCGTCGGCGGCCACCGGCGTGCAGTTCCAGCAGCGCAACCCGCTCGTGAACGACCCTCGCATCCGCGGCCTCCGCAACACCCAGTACCTGCTCTACGGCGACTCCGCGTTCTTCGCTCCAGTCCGCCTCGACCTCGACACGCCGGTCACGCGGTTCGATCCGGGTTCCGTCCGCGACATCATCCTGGTGAAGGGGCCGTACTCGGTTCTTTACGGCCCCGGCCATGCGGTGCTGGACGTGGCCACGCTCGATTCGCCGCGCTTCAAGGACGGCTTCGAGTTCCACGGCCGCACGGCCCTCGGCTACCAGACGAACGGCGATCGCTGGGACGGTCTGCAATCGTTCTGGGCCGGCGACAAGGATTGGGGCGCCCGCATCACCTACAACGGGCTCACCGGCTCGGACTACAAGGACGGCGCCGGGAACTCCATCCCCTCGTCCTACCTCTCGCACAACGTGAGCTACGCCCTCGGCTGGGACCTCACCGAGAAGTCCAGCATCGAGTTCAAAGGCCAACGCGTGTATCAACAGGGGCTCGAGTTCCCCGGCCTTTACTTCGACGTGCAGAACCTCAACACCGAGGCGTACACGTTGCGGTACACGTTGAAGGACCAGGGCGCCTTCGACCGCTTCACTCTCGAGACGTGGTACAACACGAGCGTGGGCGTGGGGAACACGCAGGCCGGGCCGAAGCAGAACTTCGTTCAGCAACTTCTCGCCGTCTCGTTCAATCCGAACCAGTTCAATCAGTCCGCTTACAACAACTTCGGATTCACGCCGCTGCCGTCGATCGCGACGGTGCAACAGGGCGTGCCGCCGGGCAGCCTCAATCTGTTCACCGATTCCTCCACCTCCAACTTCGCGACGTCGTCCCTCGGGTATCGCATGTTCGCGGAGTGGGGCAAGCAGGGCGACGATCACCTGATCTTCGGAACGGATCTGCGCCTGCTCGGGCAGGGCCTCCAGGAGAACATCGCGGTCACGCAGTATTCGGGCACGAACGTGAACACGAACCTGCCGATCACGCAGCCGTTCACGTACACGCAGAATCAGAGCATTCCGAACAGCAACATGGTGAACCCCGGCCTGTTCGCGCAGTTCGAACGCCCCGCGACGGATCGCCTCACCTTCCGCGGCGGCGGTCGAATGGACTGGGTGCGAACGTCCTCGAACGACCGCACGATCACCGGCAACATCGATCTCTTCGGAGCCCCCGGGCCGAAAAACCCCGGCCGCTTCGCCGTCGATCCGATCATCTACTCGGTGAACCCGAACAACGCCGAACTGGACCGCAACTTCTACTTGCTCAGCGGCTTCCTCTCGAGCCAGTACAAGCTCACGGACGAGATCTCGGCGGTGGCCGCGGTCGGCCACACGCAGCGTGCCCCGACCCTCACCGAACTGTACGCCGCCGGGCCGTTCGTCGGCGTGCTCCAGCAGGGCACCAGCCGCCTCATCGGCGATCCGAACCTGAAGTCCGAGAAGATGACGCAGTTCGATTTGGGCATCACCGCGGACTACGGCTGGTTCCAGGCCGGCGCCGGCGTCTTCTACGGATGGGTGAACGACTACATCACCTACGACCAGAATCGCGGCGGCCCCGGCCTCACGCAGGTCGTGTACACCAACACCGACCTCGCGACCCTCGCCGGCACCGAACTCTTCGGCCAGATGGACGTGACCTCGTGGCTGCAGACGTTCGGCACCCTGACCTACGTTCAGGGCATCGATCAGACGCACAACGTGAACAATCGTTCGTCGAGCTTGGCCAGCAGCCGCGGGACGAATCCGGCGAACGGGCAGTTCACGGCGGACACCGAACCGCTGCCGCAGATTCCGCCGCTCGAGTCGCGGATCGGCTTCCGCATCCACGACCCGAACCCCGCACGAAAGTGGCAGGTCGAGTTCTCGGCCCGCATGGTGGCCAGCCAGAACTCCATCGCCCGCAGCCTGGGTGAGATCGGCACTCCCGGATTCACCACCTTCAACATCCGGACCTACTGGCAGCCCACGGAACGGCTCCTGCTCACGGCCGGCGTCGAGAATCTCGGCGACCTCTACTACCGCGAGCACCTGGACCCCGTGTCCGGCACGATCCTCGGCGTGAATCCGCTGTATCGCCCCGGAGCGAACTTCTACTTCGGTTCGCAACTGAGCTACTGATCGGGCCGAAGTCAACGTTTGCGGTACTTCGCGCTGAATTGTTCGAGGAAGCGACGCTCTTCGGCGGAAAGGGAACCCATTCCGCCGGCGTTGATCTTCTCCAGCAGGGCTTCCATGCGTTCGGAGTCGCGGGCCTTCTGCTCCGCGGCCGCCTTCTCCTTGCGATCCTTGCGGGCTTGCATCCAACGGGCCAGGGCCCCGGGGCGTTTCGGCTTCGCCTCCGGTTCGTCGTCCTTTTCCAGGCTCGTGTACCCCGCCGAGAAGTCGTAACCGAACGGCCCGTCCTCGCGGTCGAGTTCCTGAAGCTTCGATCCCGCCAGGTACAGCATGAACATCGCGAGGCCGATGAGCGTCGCCTCGTTGATCCAAATCGCGGCGACGACGAAAAGCACCGCCACGATGAACCCGCTTTGGCAGGCGACCGTGGTGCCGCGGCGATAATCGGTGCGACCCCACACGATCGCCTGCAACATCTGGCCGCCGTCCAGCGGGAACGCCGGAATCAGGTTGAAGAGGAAGAGCGCCCACGAGAGCCAGAAGATTCGATTCAGCCAGACCGCCCAGCCGGGGGCCAGCGCACGTTCGACGCCCAGCGGAGCGAGAGCCTCGGCGGTCCTGGAGTTGAACTCCGGCGGGAGCGTAAACCGCACCTCGTACGAGCCCTTTTCGCGAAGCAGTTTGTCGATCTCGTCCGCGGGTCCCGAGATCTTTTCGGTCTTCTTGTACAGGCTCAGTCCGTACTCGCTGGTGTAGGTTCGGCCATCCCGGTAGTTGTGGATCGCGCTGAGGTAGGGGTCGGCGATCGGGTTGAGGTTCGGGAAGTAGCCGCCGACGGCGAGGCCGACGGCGCACAGCAGGCAGAGGACCACGTTCACGGCGGGGCCGCCGGCCGCGACGATGAAGTGCGGCTTCGGCGCGTGCGGCACCTCCACCATCGCCAGCCCGCCGAGCGGCCAAATCAGAATCTCCTTCGCCTCTCCGCCCACGAACCGCGCCGCGAAGCAGTGGCCGAACTCGTGCAGCAGGATGATGCCGAAGAGCATCACCACCGTGACGAGGAAGATGTCCAGCGTGGTGATCGGGGACGCCTTCTCCGTGGCCTGCCGCAGGAACAGCCCGAGCGTGAACAGAAAGAAGAAGAGGTGAACCTTGACGGGGATGCCGTACGCGGTGAAGACGCGGAGCGCCCAACTCATCGGATCGCGCATCGGTCGGTTCCTGCTCCGTGGCCTTCAAGCTGGTGTCATCTTAACACGGCGCGCGGGCAGATTCACCCGCGCTTCCCGCACGGATGAACGTCACTGCCCGTCGTTCGGGAGCAGTTGCCATTTCTCGCCGAAGAACCCGGCGCGGACCACCTTGCCCGGGTAACGGGCGTTCGGCGGCACGCTGGTGTCCACGATCGCGTAGTCCGGCAACTTCGGAACCTGGCGGGCGTTGTTCAGGTAGTCGTACTCGCGGAAGGTGAAGCCGCTGTTGAGCACGACGTACTTCTTCGGGTTCAGCGGGTTCGGGCAGATCAGGATCGGCTGGTGCGAGGCCGGGTACGCCTCGGTCCCCAGCGTGAAGCCCGCATCCGTCCACGTGATCGGCAACTTGTCCGCGATCTTGGCGAGCACGGCGTTGCTCTTCGGGTCGCCCCAGAGGATCAGGTTCGACTTCGCGATGTCCGCGTCCGTGATTTCGGAATCCTTCTTCATGGGGGCATCGCCGCGGAACTGGTTTCGCCAGTGTTCCACGGCGTGCTTCATCTCCTTTTCGACCCACGCGCTCGGCTTGCCGGAGGGAGCCACCATCACGAACGAGTCCATGAAGGCGTCGTCGATCGGGCCTTGAAGCCCGGGCGACTTCGCGAGCCCGGCCGGTTCCGTGCCGACGACCGCCCAGCGGCCCGCGACTTTGATCAGATCCGTGACGTGTGGCTTGCCCGCCGCGTTCCCCTTCATCTCGAGAGTCGCCTTGCCGTCGATTTTGAACGTGATGTCGCGTTCGCGCGTCGTCAGCTTCATCCGCGTGACGCCGCTCGTGGTCAGTTCGTAGTCGCCGCCGTTCTTCTTGCCGTGAACGGAAGCCTTCTCCCAGTGTTTCTCCAGGCCGGTGATCTCGACCCACGCGCAGCGGTTGTACCGCAGCGTGTATGTCGTGAACTTGAACTCCGCGGGATCGGCGGGTTTGCCCTTCGCCACGATCTCGTCGATGAGTTTGTTCACCTCGGCTTTGGCCCCCTTCTCGTAGCTGTGGCCGGTCTTCGGGCCGATGATGTGCGTCAGCTTCAGGCCTTCTTTTTCCATCGCGCGGCTCATGATGTCCGCGGCCTGCTTCTGGGAGTCGATCTCACCCGAGTACGCCACGGTGGGCAGGTTGAAAATGTTGATGGCGGAGTCCGTGCAGTCGTACATGCGCCACAGTTTCTTCTCGTACCACGGGGCGTGCGACGTGTCTTCTTTCTGGAACACCCTGAGGAACTCGGGCGTCTCGCTGAACCCGGCGCCCGGCGCGTTTGCGCACCACAGCGTGGGGTAGTGAACGGCGAATTGCCAGCAGGCCGCGCCGCCCATGCTGAACCCGCGGGCCACGAGTCGCGATTCGTCCACGCGATAGAACCGCTGCGCATGATCGAGGCACTCGAAGGTGTCCACTTCGCCCGCCAGTTTGTTCGCGCAGCAGTAACGGCCGTACGGGAAGAGAATAAACGCCCCCGGCGCCGGGATCACGCCGCTCGCGTTCTGTTGATTCGCGATGAAGTTCACTTCGCTCAACACTTCGCCCCGGCCGTGCCACCAGAAGTCCAGCCGATGCTTCGACTCGGCCTTGAACTCGTATTCCTTCGGCACGAGCAACCCGTAGGGCTGGGCGGAACCGTCGATCTTCGAGCGGTACCCTCGCACGACGTAGCCGGTCTGCGTGGTCCACGGGTGTTTGCCGGCCTTCAGGAGCTTGGCGCGGTCGAGGCCCTCCTTCAGGACTTTCTTCACGGCCGGCATGCCCTTCGCGTCGAATACCTCGCGGTAGTTGAGGGCGTAGCGCACGGCCTTCTCGTAAATCTCGACATCGGGCCGAAGCTCGTTCGCGCCGATCTCCTTCAGCAATCCCTGAAGCTCCGCGAGCCCGGATCGCACTTCGTCCGCGTCCTCTTTCTTCCACTCGATGCCGAGCGGCGGAACGGGGCGAACTTTGTCCGGGACGTTGTCTCCGGGGCCATCGGCGAAGGCGATCGCGGCGACGAAGAGGAGACAGGGAATGGTGAGGCGGCGAGCCGGCATGGGAGGGTTCCTCGGTGGGTAGCGGAATGATACTCGTTGCCGCGGGGCGGAGTATAGTTTCAGCATGAACGTGCTGATCACGGCGGGGAACACGCAGTCGCCGCTCGATCGCGTGCGGTGCATCACGAACATCTTCAGCGGGCGAACGGGAGCCGCGGTCGCGGCGTCGGCTTGGAATCGCGGTCACACGGTCACGCTCGCCACGTCGCACCCCGAGCGTCTCTTCGAGTTCGGCCTCGATCCGAACGACCCGGCCGAACGATTCACGCTGCTGACCTACCGCACGTTCGACGAACTCGCAACAATTCTTCAATCGCAACTGAAGAGCGTTCCGTTCGACGCCGTGTGCCACTCTGCCGCGGTGAGCGATTATTTGCCCGCGGGAGCGTTCACGCCGGCGGAAGGCACGTACTTCAACGCCCGCGCCGCGACTTGGGAAGGCCGCGGCCAGCCCGCCAGGCTCGTGGAGCAGAAAGCGGCCAAACTCAAAAGCACGGAGCCGGAACTGTGGGTGCGGCTTGTCCGAGCCCCGAAGCTGATCGACCGCTTCCGTTCGCCGTGGGGCTTCGAGGGGATCCTGGTGAAGTTCAAACTCGAGGTGGGAATCTCGGATACGGAACTGCTTCAGGTGGCGGAACACTCGCGGAATCACTCCGTGGCGGATCTCATGGTGGCGAACACGCTGGACGGCGCGAAGCGGTGGGCGTACCTCGGCCCGCTCGCGGGGAACTACGAACGCATCGCCCGGCCCGAACTCCCCGAACGGATCGTGGCCGCGATCGAGGAACTGCACGCGGCCCAGGTGAACAATGGCTAACGTTTTGATCGGCGCCACCGGGAGCGTCGCGGCGGTGAAGGTGCCCGCGCTGCACGAGGCGCTTCTGGCCGCGGGCCACGCCGTAAAGATCGTCGCCACCGATGCCGCCCTACACTTCTTCGACCCTGCGGGGCTCCCCGTCTCCCGCGATGCCGACGAGTGGCCCGCGGAGCGATATCGACGCGACGATCCGGTTCTCCACATCGAACTGCGAAAGTGGGCGGATCTCTTCCTCCTCGCTCCGTTGGACGCGAACACCCTCGCGAAACTGGCCGTGGGCCTCTGCGACAACTGCCTCACCTGCGTGTGGCGTGCCTGGGAGCCGGCCAAACCCGTGATCCTCGCCCCGGCCATGAACACGCTGATGTGGACGAACGCCTTCACGAAGCGCCACTTGCGGGCGATCGGGGCCGACTTCGGCGCCTCGCACGTGCCCGGCCACTTGGACGACGCCGCGCTCCTCGCTCAAATCAACGATCGCGCGAAGAACTTTCGCATCGTCTCGCCCGTGGACAAGAAGTTGGCCTGCGGCGACACCGGCATCGGGGGCCTCGCCGAGGTCGCGGATCTGGTGCAAGCCGTGGACGCGATGTGCGGGAGCGCCTGAACGGCACGTTCAAGTCGCCTCGGCGGAGTCGAGCGTGAAGGTGACGGGGCCATTGTTCGCGAGTTCGACCAGCATGTCCGCCCCGAAGCGACCGGTGGCGACCGGAATGCCGAACATTCGCAGCGCCACGATGAACGCCTCGTAAAGCGGTTCGGCGACCGCGGGCGGCGCGGCCCCCGTGAAGCTCGGCCGGCGCCCCTTCCGGCAATCGCCGTAGAGCGTGAACTGACTCACCGCGAGCACGGCCCCGTTCACGTCCAGAACCGAACGGTTCATCTTGCCCGCGTCGTCCTCGAACGCACGCAGGTTCGCGATTTTGTCCGCCAACCACTCGACCTGCTTGTGCGTGTCGCCGGGGGCGACGCCGAGCAGCACGAGCCACCCCGCGCCGATCTCGCCGACGGCCTCGCCGCCGACCGTGACCGCGGCCCGCTTCACGCGTTGAATGACGGCTCGCATGTTCGCCTCATCGGATCGCGCCAACGGCGCGCCCGACCTCCGTGAACGCCGCGATGGCGCGCTCCAGTTGTTCGTCCGTGTGGGCCGCCGAGACCTGGATGCGGATGCGGGCCTGACCCACGGGCACGACCGGGTAACTGAAACCGATCACGTAGATGCCGCGGGCGAGAAGCTCGTTCGCCATGCGGCCGGCGAGTGCGGCGTCGCCGAGCATCACGGGCAGGATCGGCGTCGGCCCCGGCTTCACGGTGAATCCCGCGCCTTCCAGTCCGGCCCGCAGCTTCTTCGTGTTCGCCTTCAATTTGTCCCGCAGGTCGGTCGCCGAGTCGACCAGTTCGAGAGCCTTCATCCCGGCGATCACGAGCGCCGGGGGAACGGAATTGGAGAAGAGGTACGGCCGGCTGCGGTTGCGAAGCCAATCGACGATCTCGGCGCCGGCGGCGGTGAAGCCGCCGCTCGTCCCGCCGAGCGTCTTCCCGAGCGTGCCCGTGACGATGTCGACGCGATCGAGCACGCCGAGTTCCTCGGCCGCCCCGCGCCCCGTTTTTCCCAGGTGGCCGGTGCCGTGGCAATCGTCGATGCCCACGGCCGCGCCGTATTCGTCCGCCAGGGTGCAGATGTCCGGCAACTTCGCGAGGTCGCCGTCCATCGAGAACACGGAGTCCGTGAAGATCAGCTTGAAGCGGCACCCTTTCGCGTCGTCCAGCTTCGACTTCAGGTCCGCCATGTCGTTGTGCTTGTAACGGAAACGCTGGGCCTTGCAGAGCCGCACGCCGTCGATGATCGAGGCGTGGTTGAGTTCGTCCGAGAGAATCGCGTCCTGCTCGCCGAGGAGCGGCTCGAAGAGGCCGCCGTTCGAGTCGAAACACGAGATGTACAGGATGCTGTCCGCCGTGCCGAAGAAGCGGGCGATCTGCGCCTCAAGTTGCTTGTGGATGCTCTGCGTGCCGCAGATGAAGCGGACGGACGAGAGCCCGTAGCCCCAGGAATCGAGGCCGGCTCGGGCCGCGGCCACGATCTCGGGATGATTCGCGAGCCCGAGGTAGTTGTTCGCGCAGAAGTTGATCGCCTCGGCGTCGTTCACGCGGATCGCGGCCCGTTGCGGCGATTCGATCCGCCGTTCGGACTTGTACAGCCCCTTGGCCTTGAGATCGTCCAGTTGCGTGCGCAGAAACGCGTTCAGATCGGTACTCGGCATGACGGCCTCGCGGTGGATACTGGCGTTGTACGCGGCGCGGTCCACAATGAGAGTGAATCGGCCGCATCGAACGCCGACGCGAACGGATCCTCTCCATGATTCTCGCCATCGATCAAGGCACGACCAGCACCCGTGCGCTGGTGTACGATCCCGAGACGTTCGCGGTCCACGGCACGGCCCAGCAGGAAATCGAACAGCATTATCCGCGGGATGGATGGGTCGAACACGAACCCGAGGATCTCTGGTACTCGACGGCGCGGACCGTGCGTGAAGCCCTTGCGGCGGCGCGTTGCGATCCGAGCCGCGTCGCGGCCGTCGGCATCACCAATCAACGCGAGACGACTCTGCTGTGGGACCGCGTTTCGGGTCGCCCCGTTCATCGCGCCATCGTGTGGCAGGATCGCCGCACCGCCGAGTTCTGCCGCGATCGCGCCGCCGAGCAGGCCTTTCTCGCGGACCGCACCGGCCTCGTGCTCGATCCGTACTTCTCCGCCACGAAGTTGCGTTGGCTCCTCGACCGCGACCCGGCGACGCGAGCGGCCGCGGACCGGGGCGAACTCGCGTTCGGCACCGTCGATTCCTTCCTCATCCATCGCCTCACCGGCGGGGCGAGCCACGTCACGGACGCGAGCAACGCCAGCCGCACCCTCCTCTTCAACATCCACACGATGAATTGGGACGACGAACTGCTGCGGTGGTTCGGTGTTTCCCGTGCCGTGCTTCCCGAGGTGAAACCGAGCGCGGCCGCGTTCGGCGTCACGAAGGGGCTCGACTTCCTGCCGGACGGCATCCCGATTCGCGGCGTCGCGGGCGATCAGCAGGCGGCGCTGTTCGGTCAGGGTTGTTTCTCTCCCGGCGAGGGCAAATGCACCTACGGGACCGGCGCGTTCTATCTCCTGAATACGGGTGAATCGCCAGTGCGCTCGAAGTTCAAACTGCTGACCACGGTTGCCGCGACGACGGACGCGAGGCCGAAGTACGCGTTGGAAGGTGCGGTGTTCGTGGCCGGGGCCGCGGTGCAGTGGCTGCGGGATGGCCTGCATCTGTTCCGCGCCGCGAGCGAAGTGGAGGAATTGGCCCGCGCCTCGAACGCCTCGGAGCCGGTGATCTTCGTGCCGGGATTCGTCGGGCTTGGGGCGCCGCATTGGGTGCCGGAGGCCCGCGGAGCGATCTTCGGCCTCACTCGCGCCACGACCGCCGCGGACCTCGCGCGGGCCGCACTGGAGGGTGTCGCGTTTCAAGTCGCGGATTTGCTGGAGGCCGCGGCGGGGGACGTTCCCGCCTCCGCCGGCAAGCCGCTTCGCACGGATGGCGGGATGTCGCGGAACGACTGGTTCCTGCAGTTTCAGTCGAACGTTCTCGGCCGCCCCGTGCTGCGGGCGAATCGGAGCGAGTCCACGGCGCTCGGCGCGGCCATGCTCGCGGCCCACTCCGCCGGCCTCGCGGACGAGGGCAAGTTGAAGTCCACCCTCGGCGCGGCCCGCGAATTCACTCCGACCATGGCGGACTCGGACCGAGCGGGCAAACTCGCGACCTGGCGCCGCGCCGTGAAGGCCACCATTGGCTATCAATCCGAGTGAGTCCGTCCTCGCGATATAACCGATGAATGTTCATCATCTGAATTGCGGCCTGCTTCACGTTCCGCCCGGCCCTCGAGCGGCCTGCCATTGCCTGCTGCTCGAGCATGATGGGCGGCTCGCGTTCTTTCGCGTTCACGAGGGGCCGGAACCGTAGATGTGCTGGATCGGGGTCTTGTGGCCCCACGCGATCTCACCGCGGGTCAGTTCGAAGGCGGCGGCGAGGCGATCGCGGTCTTCAGGGCTCGGCGTCCAGCGGCCGAGCACGATCGCGATCACGCGTTGTTCGTCCACGCCGGACGCCTCCGCGAGGCGCTTCGCGTCCCACCCGCGGTCCATGCAGAGTTGTTCGATCGTCTTCACCGCGTCTCCAGTCCGGTGAGCGTCGCGGTTCCCGAACCGAAGGCGCCCGCTTCGACGCCGAGCCGCTGCAGCATGCTCACGAAGAGGTTCCCGAGCGGCGGCCCGTTCTTCGGGTCGAAGGCGAGATGCTGCCCGTGTTTGAACCCGCCGCCGGCGAGCAGCGCCGGAAGGTTCCGGCATGAGTGGTTGCTCGCGTTGCCGAGGTTCGAACTGAAAAACACCATCGTGCGGTCGAGCAGCGTCTCGCCGTCTTCCTTCGAGCCCTTCAGCTTGGCGAGCAGAGAGCGGAGCTCCTTCAGTTTCTCGATCTCGAGGATCTTCAACTGGGCGATCTTGGTCGGGTCCTGGCCGTGGTGCGAGAGATCGTGGTGGGCCATGTTCACGCCGGGGATCGGCGGGACGGTGCTGGCGCCGCCGAGCATGATGCTCACGAGCCGGGTGGAATCGGTTTGCAGGGCGAGGTGCGTGAGGTCGAAGAGGAGCCGCGTGCGGCCGATGAGGTCGCCGGGGTTCGGGATGTCCTGGGGTTGTTTCGCGTCCACCTTCGGCTTCGGCTTCTTGGCCCACTCGGCGCTCTTCGCCAGCCGGCCTTCGAGTTCGCGAACGCTGGTGAAGTATTCGTCCAGCTTCTCGCGGTCGGCCGTGCCGAGTCGCGGCTTGAGAGACTTGGCCTGATCGCCGACCGCGTCCAGGATGCTCTGTCCGTCCGCGAGGCGACGCTGCTGCGCCGCGACTTCATCCGGGCGGCCCTCGATGAACAGGCGGGCGAACACGCGGCTTGGCGACCACTCCGAGGGAACCAAGGCCCCGCTTCGCGTCCACGAGAGGCCGAACCCTTCCCCCGAAAGCGAGAGGAACGGATGCCGCGTTTCGAGGCCGATCGTCTCGGCGGCGAACTGATCGAGCGAGATCGTGTTGCGGAAACCCGCCCGGCGCTCGGGGTGCGGAGCGGACGTGAGGAACGAATAGATCGAATCGTGGCTGTTGTCGATGTCCGGGTGAGCGAGCCCGGACGCGACGGTGAAGTCGTTCCGAAAGTCCTTCAGGACTTCGAGGTAGGGCGTGAGCGCGTAATCGCGGCCGGGCCTCTCGGGGAAGAAGGCCTGCGGATGAAGGCCGAGCGGTGTGCAGATGCAGACCATCCGGCGGGGCACGGAGGCCTTCGCCACCGCGTTCGCTTCAAGGAGCGGCAGCGCGAGCGAGACGCCAGCCGCCTTCAGGAATCGCCGTCGTTTCATGGGGTTCACCAGTCGGCGCCGAGCGGGGTGCCGTCGTTCGTGAGGATGGCGAGCTTCAGCGTCTTCTCGGAGACCTTCTTGAGGTCGATGTATCGGACGGATCCGTCGCACAGGAGCGCGAGAGGCTTTTCATCGAAGGCTTTGCCGAACTTGGGGAGCGGCTTGTCTTCGTCGAAGGGGATGTCCGCGGGTTTGGTCCACGGTACCGCGGCAGTCGCTTCCGTGCACCAGATCGTGTTCGAGGTGCCGTCCGGAATCGCGGCGATGGCCAAGCCCGAACTCAGCACGGCGCCCTTCCCGTGGAACCCCTGATAAACCGTGTACCCTTTGCGAGCCTTGGCTCGCGGCGAGTCGAACACGGCCGGCATCTTCTCGAGCAGCGTGAGGTTGTGCTCGCTGTTCCAGGGCTCGTCCAGTTTGAACTTGCGATAGAGCCCGTCCTCTTCCACGTACGCCAGAATGCGAACGCGCCACGACAGCAACGCCTTGCCGTCCTTGTCCGCGATGTCGAACGGCAGGCGGTCCTGGTTCGCGGAAGCGAAGTTGTGGACGGCGAGACCAATCTGCTTCAGGTTGTTGCTGCTGGTGGCGCGGTTCTTCTGGCGATCCGCTTCCGTGGTCGGCACGGCGTCATCGGTGTCCGGCAGTCGTTTGGTCGTGTCCTTGGGCACCGGTGCGGCGACCAGCCCCAGAGCGGGGGCGAGGAGCAAGGCGACAAGCAGAGGCGTGCGAAGCGCGACCATGATTCACTCCCGGTGGTGCGATCATACCCGCAGAACGGAACGCCCCGCAAGCAGCCTCATTTCATTCGCGTCATCGCTTCTTCCGGCGCTTCCCCGCTGCGAAAACCTCCGCGAGCGGCAGCGAGAATCCGGGGAGGGCCTTGCCTCCGGTGAGGAGGCCTTGCTCGTCGATAAATTTGAACCGCTTGGCCGAAGTGTGAATGCGAGCCGTGTGAGCCTCGACGTCGATTACCCACGCGATCTTGCATCCCGACACGAAGAGTTCTCGCAGTTTGCGGTCGATTTCCTGATCCGTGTTGGACGGGCTGAGCACCTCGACACAGAGCCCTGGCGCGGCGGTCCACCACGTCTCGTCGGCCGGCGGCTCGCCCTCGGGGAACGACGACCACGGGAAGAACGTGACGTCTGGAGCGCGAAGTTGGTCGTCGCTCACCCAGAAGTGTCCCGCTTCGCCCAAGACGACACCAAGATCATGTGACTTGACGTAATTCCAGACCAGCGAGAGAAGGCAGGCGCCGATCAGTCCCGCGCGAGCGCCCATGGCCTTCTCCACCAACGTGCCGTCGATCAGTTCGCAGAGAGCGTTTCCCGGTCTGTCCACGTCCGCGGCCGTCGCGGTTCCGGGAGCGGGAACCGCGCGGATGCGGGACAGCGGGATGTCGCCGAGGTCGCGAACGACCTCGGCGAGCGTCTTCGCCGTCGGCTTGAACGTGGCTCGGAGAATCATGGCGAACTCCTCGGCATCACGCGGCGGCGTACTTCTCGCGGAGCTTGTCCAGATACTTCTTGCTTTGCGCGGTCACGTCCCAAGCGTGGGGCCAGAAGCAGAGGTCGACCGTCCACCAGTCGTGGGGCACGCCGCACTGCTGCATCGCGGGCACGAGTTTGTCGAAGTCCAGTTTGCCGGTGCCGAACGGGTTGTGCGTACTCGTGTTGTGCTCGTTCAGGCTGCCGTCCGAGTCGATGAGGTGGATGTGCGTGACCTTCCCGTTCAGCTTCTGGAGCAGTTCGAGTTCGCCGCCGGGGAGCGTCTCCTTTTCGCCGGTCTGGTTGGCGCCGATGGTCGCCACCATGTACGCGTGGCAGGTGTCGTAGAGCACGCCGAAGTTCTTGTTCCCCAGGCCGCGCACGCCGTCCACGAGCTTCACGATCTCGGAGGGCTTGTTGAACGCGAAGCCCGGCTCGAATTCCCAGCACACGTTGAGCCCGTGATCGGCCGCGATCTTGCTCGATTTGTCCCACACGGAGATGAAGCGGTCCATCCCCTTCTCGGCGCCGATCTTCTTCCCTTCGGGGTCGGCTTCGAAGAAGTTGGGAGCCACGACCGTGTCCACGCGGATGGTCTTGGCGTCCAGTTCCGAGGCGAACTGGCACCAGCCGAGGAACGCGGTGAGGTACGCGGAGGGGATCTCGTCCACGATCGAGGTGCCCGGCGTCTTGAAGGCCCAGAGGTCCACGGCGATGCCGGAGAGCGCGAGCCCGTGGTCCGCGATTTCCTTCTTCAGCTTGGCGCGGCTGGCCTTGGTCGGGTGCGTGGCCGGGCTCGGGTGCGGGCCGAAGCTGCCGAGTTCCACGCCGTCGTACCCGAGGTCCTGCAGCTTGTGCAGGATCACGTGGAAGTCATTCGTCGGCACTTCCTGGTTGAAGATGTAGGCCCACGTTCCGATGGAAATCCGCGCCTTGGACATACCCGATCTCCGGAGAGAGAAGTTGAAGTTCGAACGAAGTTCCCGATGCGTTCAGTGTAGTTCGTCAGCCGCCGAAGCCGAGACCGACGCCGTTCAGGATGGCCGTGTTCATCGTGCCGTCCGTGATGGTGAAGACGCCGGGGAAGCGGTCGTTCCAGCCGGCGTTGGCGATCGGGCAGTATTGCCGGCCGTTGCTCTCGATGGCCGCGACCCCGGGGACGTGCGCCGCGATGCTCGCCGAGTGAATCAGCGACGGGCCCACGCAGGTGAGGTCCTGCACGCAGCGGAACAAGCCGTACTTCTGGGCCGCGGCCGCAAGGAGCAACGTCTGCGATTGGCCCTTGCACGCCTTGAACGCGACACCCGTGTACCCCATCTCGCGGGCTAGCCGCAGGCTCTCGAGGTCCACGAGCGATTCGTCGATCACGACGGGCTTCAGCTTCGCCGCCTCGTGCATGACGTTCTGCCGGTTCGCCTTCAGGTCGCGGGCCGTGGGCTGCTCGATGTACTGCACGCGGTCGAACGCGGCGGGCGCTTGGTCCCGCAGTTGCCGCAGAAATTCGAGCAGGTACTCCACGTTCTGGCAGCGTTCGTTGAAGTCCAGCGAGTACCACCACTCCCGAACTCCGCGTTGGCCTTGGGCCGCCTCCGCGATTCGGTTCACGCTCACGACGCGGTCCACGTCCCAGTTCAGATCGTCGCCGTTGAGCTTCACCTTGAGGTGTGTCAGGCCGTCTCGGAGGATCCAGTCGCCGAGGTGTTCCGGGATGCCGTCGCCGACGGGCTTGGTCACGTCGCCGGGGGCGAGCGGGTCGAGCGCTCCGACGAGGTGATAAAGCGGCATCCGCGCCTTGGGTTCCTTCAGCACGTACGGTTCGAGCGTGTCTCCGGCGAACTCCGCGCCGAGGAAGTGGCCAAGGTCCGGCTTCAGGAACTCCGGGCCGTACGTGTGGAAACAGTTGAGCCCGAGAACCTTTCCGAACGCGTCGTGGATCGCGGCGTCGAACGGACTCGCGGAGACGAGACCGGCCAGCACGGGGATCGGCTCGCCCAACTGAAGCTTTTCGCCGACCGGCTTGAGATGCGCGAGGAACTGCGGTTCGAGGATGTGGCCAAGTTCAATCGGGTGTCCGAACTCGCGACATCGGGTGACCGTTTCCCGAAACTCCGCGACGAGCGCTTTCATCGCGCCGAGGGTCTGGTCGTAGTTGAGCCCACGGGACGGGAACGACCACACGTTCGAGAGCGGCATCGAGCCGAACCCGGTCGCGGTTTTTCCGCTTCGCAGTTCCACCGTCACCTTCGCGTTCAGGACGGTGGCTTTGTCCAGGGCCACGCCGCCGAACTTGATCGGCGTGCGGTACTGGAAGTCCTCGTACTCGAAGGTCGATTCGACGATGCGGATGTCCGTGCTCATCATGACAGGATATGAACGACGACCGAATCCCCGATTGGCGGCTGCCGGCGGGCGTGGACCGCGGGTTGTGGGAGTACATGCGTTCGGCCGAGATGGTGGCCGGGTACGAGGAGCAGATGGCGGCGTCGCCGCTCGCCGCCGCGGACGTGGCCTTCTGCGAGGCGAAGTTCCCGACGCCGGGCCGCCTCCTCGACATGGGCTGCGGCACGGGCCGCCTCTGCCGGCGCTTCGCGGCGAAAGGCTACGATTGCGTCGGCGTCGATCTTTCGGACGAGATGCTGGCGACGGCTCGGGCCGCCTGCGGCTCCGCGACCTTCGTGAATTCGAACCTCGCGGAACTGAACGAGCTTGATGGCCCGTTCGACTACGCCGCGTGCCTGTTCTCCACCCTCGGCATGGTTCGCGGAGGCGACCTGCGCCGACGGGTGATCTCGAACGCGTTCCGCCTGCTGAAGCCCGGCGGGTGGTTCGTTCTGCACGTTCACAATCGGAACTTCCTCGGCCTCGGCTGGAAGAACTGGCGGAAGCGCGATCTGACGATGCCTCAGGCCTACGCCGGAGCCCCGCTCACGCTGCATCATTTCAGCCGTGGTGAAGCCACCGGCCTTATCCGGGAGGCCGGATTCGAAGCGCTGGATATCCGCGCCGTGAACGTGAACGGTGGCCCCGCGGGATGGCCAACTTCGCTCCGGGCCTACGGCTACCTGCTCGCCGCCCGCAAAGCCGGGTAGAATCCCCAGCATGCTCGATGTCGCGGATGCCTTGGCGATCGTGCTCGACCGCACGAAGGCCCTGAAACCCGAAGCCGTGCCCCTCTCGCCGGCTCTGCTCAACCGCACGCTCGCGGTGGACGCGCACGCGGACCGCGACTCGCCGCCCTTCGACAAATCGCTCCGCGACGGCTACGCTCTCCGCGCCGGAAACTACGGCTCCGAACTGATCGTGATCGAGGAGATCGCCGCGGGCCAGGTTCCGACCAAAGCCGTGGGCCGCGGGGAGTGTTCCCGCATCTTCACCGGAGCCCCGATGCCCGACGGCGCGGACGCGGTCGTGATGCTGGAGGATGTTCAACTCGAAGGCGACGTGGTCCGCATCGGCGATCAGCGGTTGAAGCCGGGCCAGTGGGTGTACCCGCGTGGCTCCGAGATGAAGGCCGGCGAGATCGTGCTGCCCGCGGGAACACGGTTGAACTCGGCCGCGATCGGCGTTCTCGCCACCATCGGCGGCGCGGACGTGCCCGTCTTTCCGTGGCCGAAGCTCTCCGTCGTCGCGACCGGGGACGAACTCGTGCCCGTGGACGCGGAGCCGGGCCCGGGTCAGATTCGCAACTCGAACGGCTCGATGCTCGCCTCGCTGGCCTGCAACGCCGGGGCCGAGGTCCAGGATTGCGGGATTGTGCCCGACCACGAACCGGCCATGATCGACGTTCTCGGCACGGTTCTGGCGCAGTCCGATGTCGTGCTCCTCGCCGGCGGCGTCTCGGCGGGCAAGTTCGACCTCGTGCCCGGCGTGCTGGAGCGGCTCGGCGTGCGGGCGCACTTCCACAAGGTGCGGATGAAGCCGGGCAAGCCGCTGCTCTTCGGCACGTTCAACGACACGCTCGTGTTCGGGCTGCCGGGCAACCCGGCGAGCGCGTTCGTCTGCTTCGAGTTGTTCGTGCGGCCGGCGTTGAGGAAGATGGCGGGCGAAGCCGAGACGGGCCCGCGACTCGTGCCGATGCCGCTGGCCGAAGCGATCGCGGAATCGAACGACCGGCCCACGTATCGCCCGGCGAAGCTGGAGGGCGGCGCGGTGCGGCCGCTGCCGTGGTCCGGAGCGCCGGACCTCCGTGCGATGGCGCTCGCGGACGCGCTGCTCGTTCTCCCCGCCGGCGAGTCGCGACTGGATCGCGGCATGAACGCGAACGTGATCGTGTTGTGATCGCGGCATCACGGGGGCTCACGTCCCCCGCTCGGGAAGGAACCCAGTGAAACCACGACTTCTGCTTCCGGCGCTGCTCACCGGGCCGCTGCTCTGGGCCGCGTTCTTCCCGCTGAACCTCGGGCCGATCGCGTTCGTCGCCCTTGTGCCGTGGCTCACGTTGGTTCGTGCTCCGATCACCGGGAAGCGCCTGTACCTCGCTGGCTACCTCGGGGGCGTCGCGTTCTTCCTCCCCGCCACGCAGTGGTTCCGCGTGGCCCACCCGATGATGTACTTCTCATGGCTCGGGCTCACGCTGGCCTGCCCGCTCTTCTGGTTGTTCGGGCTGTTCCTGCTCCGCCGCGTGGATCAACTCAAACTCGTGCCGCTCACGGTGTCGGTCCCGGTCGTGTGGGTGGCGCTGGAGTACGTCCGCGCTCACTTCCCCACGGGTTTCCCGTTCCTGCAGCACGTCGGCTTCTATCAGATGATCGGTTTCGGCTGGTACTTCCTCGGTTACACCCAACACGAGTTCACAAGCCTGACGCAAGTCGCGGACCTCGGCGGCGTCTACCTCGTGTCGTTCGTCGTGGCGATGGTGAACGGCGCGATTGCCGAACGCGTCTTGCTCTCGGAACGCGTTCGCGGCTGGCTGCGGTGGAGCGAACCGGTCCATGCCATGCGGTCGCGGTCGAATTGGGTCGGCGGGGCGACCGCGGCCGCGATCCTTTATGGAATCGTGAAACTGAATCACGAACCGTTCGAGTCGGGCCCGCGAGTCGCGGCGATTCAGGCGAGCGTCGCTCAAGACGACAAGATGGACGACGCGGGAGGACTGTTCACGCGTTACAACCGCCTCTGCGTGCAAGCCTCTCAGGATGCCGACCTCGTGGTGTGGCCCGAGACCTGCTACCCGTTCTCGTGGTTCGCGCTCGGCCGGGAGAAGATCCTTCCCCCCGCCGAGTTCCAGAAACTGATCGAGGATCGCGAACGGATCGTGCGGCGCGTCGCCGCGGGCCTCCCGATTCAGGCGGCGACGCCGGACGGCCCGTGGCGATCATCCGTGCTGCTGGGGCTGAACTCCTACGAGTTCGACACCGCCCGCGGGGAGGTTCCGGCGAACACGGCCATGCTCTTCGACTCCAAGGGTACGCCGCTGGGCCGCTACGACAAGATGCACCTCGTGCCGTTCGGCGAGTACGTGCCCTTCCGCGAGACGCTGCCCTGGATGGCGTTCTTCGCTCCGTACAAGCACGACTACAGTTGCCGGCCCGGGGAAAGCTGGACCCGATTCCCGCTCCGAACCCGCGAGGGCCGCTCGTTCACCTTCGCCTGTCTGATCTGCTACGAGGACTCGGATCCGTACCTCGCCCGCCAATATGTTCGAAGCGAGCCCGTGAACTTCCTCGTGAATATCTCGAACGACGGCTGGTTCGACGGCACCGAGGAGCACGAACAGCATCTGGCGATCTGCCGCTTCCGCGCCATCGAATCGCGTCGCAGCGTGGTTCGCGCCGTGAACATGGGGATCTCCGCGGTCATCGACTCGGATGGCCGCGTGATCGCTCTTCCCGGCGATTCCTGGAACGGGTCCGTGAAGATGGACGGGATCGCGGTCGCGGACGTCCCGCTCGACGCGAGAACTTCGATCTATGCCCGGATCGGGGATTGGCTGCCGGCGACATGCTGGCTCTTGCTCACGATCGGCCACTTCGTCTCGGTGGTCCGTCAGCGGCAGACGCGGATCCGGTGAAGAACGACTTGTTCGAGCGCGTAATCGCGGCCGATCGGATACCAGTTCAGCCCCGTGCCCGCGGGCGGAGCTTCGCGAACCACTTCCACCGCGCGATCGACCGTCGGCGCTTCCTGGAACACCGCGGCTCCCATGAACTGCCGGCTCGGTCGCGGGAGATCTTCCTGTTCCTTCTGAATCGTGACGAGGACGAAGTACCCGCCGCGTTCGCCGGTGCGGATCTCGATCACGGCCGTCTGCCGGATGGTTTGGAACGTGGCCATCAGCCGGCTGCGCACGTCCGGGTTGCCGCTCTTCCAGAATTGCTCGTAGCCCGGGGCCATCCGCGGTTTCGTGACGATCCGCCCTTCGTAGGGGTTGGCGCCGAGCACCTCGAAGTAGTCGTCGATCACGTCGATGCAGCGTTCGAAGACGTCTCGGTACGAAGCGCCGGTCGGCGTGCCGGGCGAGACGAGGATCGGGTTCTCGATGGTTTCGGCGGTCTCGCGGACGAGAACGGGGTTGTCCAGCGGCGGGGCCGTGGCGCAGCCGCCGGCGAAGGCCAGCCCGAGCATCGCCGCGATCCGCAACCGCACCCCCATCGCGCACCCCTCCCCGCGTGAGGCGGCCTATGACAACTCCCGGTACGCGTGTCAAGTCGTCCCGCGAAGCCTTCCACCCGCAGGGTGCAGGACACGGTTCACGATGCGACAAAAAAGGCCTTTGGCGAAGGATCCAGCAGCCCCCACCTCTCCCCGGTGGGGCAAAGGTATACCCACGGTTTCTGGAGGCGGATGTCTAGGCGGTGTTGAACAGGTTGGGCAAGAGTCGTCGGGCGAGGTCGAGAATCTCATTGAGGTTGTGATCCTCCAAGAGGTCCGC
>Ga0169931_10001084_pt1 | contig 44573 bp, 23 predicted proteins | sample Kivu_15m_20L_FD_129675 | JGI IMG/M metagenome (GOLD analysis project Ga0169931, IMG submission 129675) | Freshwater microbial communities from Lake Kivu, Western Province, Rwanda to study Microbial Dark Matter (Phase II) - Kivu_15m_20L... | ecosystem: Environmental > Aquatic > Freshwater > Lake... | reverse complement strand
GGAACCTGGACGGGTGGAGCTTCGTCAAACTTTCCGAGCACACCTTCGATGAACACGCCGAGCACATCCTCGCTGTCCAGCAAGTAGTACTCGGGCTTTTGTTGCCTGAGGCGAGAGACGTCAATGTTTACTTTGTCGGCTTGTGGCTCGGCGAGAAACTGCCGAGGCAAGCGTTCCGCCGGTATCGAGTCAATCGGCGAAAGGATCGCCGTGCAACCGGTCAATCCCAATGTCAGGAGCAGCGTGGCTCCACAAAACAAGCGACTGATCATGGCTGGCTTTTTTTCAATCTGGGTTTGATGATGCAACATGGCCAGGGCGACCTCCATAATTCCTGTTGTTCTCTGATTTCTCACGGGCTGGGGGGAATCGAATTAAAAGTCACCCTGCCCTACGACCATGGATGGCCCAGAGGGAGCCTTTGGCACTAGCGGGCTAAGCGCCGTTGGTTTGCCAACTTCACTTCCAGCCTCCGGCTTTCGGTCTTGCCGCGAGCTGATTGGGGCCGGCGGTGCGGCTGACTCAACCGCTTGAGGTTTTCCATTCGCGCTTTTGGTCGGCTCGCCGTTCCCGGAATTCACGATGTCGACTTGAGAAGCGAGTCGAACACCTTCTTTCTCCTGCTGGATGGCTCGTTCGGCCATGTTCGAAATATACATATCAGCGTTTTTGCCGGCGCTTAACTTACGCGCAGCTGCTACGCCTTCGGGATAACCCTCAAACCAGGCGGAGACGCATTGGGCTCCGTCCGAGGACTGATACTCGTAGCCCCAGTAGTCGCGCGGAGGCATGGCTGGAATGTAGCCATCACCCCCGTTGCAGACATTGCAGTAGCCTTCGACGAAGCCCTTGCGAAAATGCTCGCGAAACTTTCGCGGCATGTGCCGGTACTCGAGGTTGAAAGCGCGATTCGCCCAAACTCGCTCGCGGAAATTCGAGAAGGCTCCATCAACCATATTTCCGCAGGCATGCGGGCGATTCGTGCCCAAGCAACCCGTGGATTGAGTGCAAACGACTGCTGCGATTAGAAGCAGAAGCAGCGTTAACGTTCGATTTGGCTTTTCATTACGTGGCGAGTTCTGCTTGGCCGCACTTGCGAACCAACCTCGCCACCCACTCTTAGTGAGCGTCATGGAATTCCCCCGAATTGTTCCACGCATAGGCAGGATGTGGCGCGTACCACCTTCAAGGCGGGACGTTCCGTTGGTTAGTTCATCGTTTGGAAGACCTTGCCGGATTTAATGAAGATTCCCTTTTTTCGGAATTTGCCGAAAATGCCTCCTACGTTGTCATTCATGCCCCAGAGCGCCGTTGCAAAAGGGCACTTCCCCCACTCCGGCGAATTAAAATCAAACCTGTAAGAGCTGCGTGGCTCGGCAAAACTCTCTCGCATCCATAAGCCCACTCTCTTCTGCTAGCGAACAATCGTGAACTCAGTCAACATGGATGCAAAACGCTACGAACTCGTCGACCTGGCGAACAGCGTCGACCAACTCGCAATTGACTGGCGTCGACTGCAGCGAACTTCGCAAAACTGGGAAAGTCCTTATTACTGCTGGGTGTTCTTAGAAGCTGCCAGCAAGTCCAGACCGACCGAAGCAGTGGTTATGAGCCGGGCTGGCAAGGTGGTTGGCATCTGGCCTTTCCACAGAATTTCATCAGGCTTGGGATTGCCAATTGCCGGCGCACTTAACGACTACCACGGACCTCTGCTTGCCCCGAACGAGGAATTCCCGCCGTGCGACTTTCTCGCGGCAGCCCAACTTGAGCGATTCGATTTTCACTCTCACTTCCCGATCCAAAAAAGCTTCGAGTCTTTCAGCTATCACCGCAAACTGAAGCGGTCTTGGGTCAACCTTCACACCGGCTCAGTTGCTTACCTTGAGCAACTTCGCAAACGCTCCTACCGAGTTTCCAGACACCCGCAAAAGACTCGCAAGATAGAGAGGGAATTAGGCCCGATCCGGCTCGATTTCCAATCGACTAACCCCGCGGACCTCGAATGGCTACTCGCCATGAAGCGAGAGAAATACAATCGCACCGGTTGCCCCGACTATTTTGCCCCGACTTGGTCCGTGAAGCTGATTCAGGAAATCTTCCAGCAGCGGACAAGTGCATTCCGAGGAGTCTGCTCAATCCTCTGGGCCGGCAAAGATCGCATCGCTGGCCACTTCGGGATGCAAGCAAACGGTGTCCTGCATTACTGGCTGCCCGTTTTCAACTTCCCCCACGCGCGTTACTCCCCAGGCCTCGAACTCTTCCTTCGCATCATTGCCGAAAATGAAACTCAAGGCTTCCAGACCGTAGATTTCGGCTACGGCGATGAGGAGTTTAAACAGACCCTCGCAACTGACTGGGGCGACGTGCTCGTCGGATCGCTCGACCAAAACCCGGCAAGATTCCACTGGAACAGCTGGCTTGAGAATGCTCGGATCACCATAAAAAACAGCAGCTACCGGGAACTCGCCCGCGATTTGGCTAGAACCTTTCTCCCCAACCTAGGGAAACCCAAAATCAGATAAAGCCGCAGCTAGCACGCCGTTGCGAGCAGCTGAATAACACCGGGCCAGCAGACCGCCGTGCTGGCATTTGATCTTGTTACTTTCCTTCGACTTGCGTTATTGTGCGGCGAGGGAGAAGGACCGTACCGCTTGCACTGATGCGAGCCGGCCCCTTCTACTCGTTCAGTTCTGCTCTGGCCACGATGGCCGTGTAAGCTCCCAGCAACAAGGACGTTCGGATGGTATTCCGGGGAACACTTCTCGCGATCGGCCTCTTCTGTCTTTTCTGGACGACAGCCGGTTGTCAGTCGCTCTGGCAAAAAGATGGAGCTCAAACGAGCTTGCTTCCCTCGGGCAACTCGACGCCGCCGACTACCCAGTACGTCAAGGACGCCGCGGGATTCTGGGGACTCGATTTCGGGAAACTCGAAGGTGTTGGGCTGGTGACTGATTTGCGAGGGACTGGCAGCAATCCGCCTCCCTCGGGCCAGCGTGATTACCTCGTCGACGAGTTGAAAACTTATCCGGAAATCGAAAACGCGATGAATTTGCTCGCGTCAAAAGATACTTCGATGGTTCTCGTTAAAGGAATGGTGCCCCCGGGCGCGAAAAAAGGGGACCGCTACGATCTCGAACTGATCCTTCCACCCAAGCCGCGGCTTGAGACTAGCAGCCTCAAGTATGGGTTCCTATTCAAAACTCGGATGCGTCCGATGGTTCAACTTGGGAACTCGGTGAAGAAAGGCTCAATTGCCGGCCAGGGGCGAGGAAGCGTGCTCGTTGATTCGCTGTTCGAGCCCCGCAAGGATTCCGAGAACGATGTCCGCGGCGTGATCCTCGGCGGAGGCATCCTGCTCGACGACCGCAGCTTCGGACTGAGTGTTCGCAGCGAAGAAAATCCGCTTCGCCAGGCAACCAGCATTGCCCGCGCGATCAACGAGCGATTCACCACAGTAACAAGTGATGGCCGCACGGGTGTCGCCACACCTAAGACCGACAAAGTGATCGAGCTCAATATTCCAGAAAGTTATCGGCTCAATATTGGCCGCTATTCGCAAGTGATTGGCAACATTGCTTTCAACGAACAGGCTCAAGACCGAGTCAATCGGCTCGAGCAACTAGACCGCGAATTGAACGAGCCACTCACATGCCGAGAGGCAGCTTTGAGGCTGGAGGCACTCGGACCTGATGGGATTCCTGCACTTCGTCGCGGCCTGCTGAATTCCGACCAAGAAGTTCGCTTTCAATCGGCCGAAGCGCTCGCTTATCTCGGCGAACCGGATGGAATTGATATCCTCTTGGAAGCGGCAACCAATTCGCCAAATCTGCGATGGCATGCCTTGACCGCACTTTCGGCTTCGCAGTCTCCTCAAGCTGCCGAGGCTCTCTTCTCGCTGATGAATGTAGATTCGGCAGAGACCCGCTACGGTGCATTCCGAGCGTTCCAAGTCCGTACACCTAACGACCCTCTGGCTCGCGGCGAGTGGCTGGCGGACGACTTCTACTTCCACCAAATTCCTTCGAGCGGGCCGCCAATGGTCCATCTCTCGCGTTCTAAACGCCCCGAGATCACCTTGTTCGGTAAGGACCATCAGCTGACCAACGACTTCATCTTCGTCCAAAATGGATTGACAATCCGAGCAGACGGCAAGGGAAGTCTTTTGTTGATTCGCTACTTGCCTGATCAACAGGAAGACCGGCGAGTTTGCTCGACCAATTTGAGCGATGCAATCCGCCAACTTGCGGCTTTGAATTGCTCTTACACGGAAATGGTCGAGCTTTTGCAAGAGGCAAAGCGAAACAACCAGCTAACCAGTCGTCTCGCAATCAACGCTGTTCCGCGACTGAACCAAAACCGCTTCGAGCCTGACGAGTTCGAAGTCGCTGGCGACAAGGACTCGAGTGGATTCTTCCCGAGCTTGTTCGGCACGCGAAAGGAAGAGTCCCCAATGACTCCAGCTGAAAAATCCTCAACTGCGGAAGAACTGCGACTGGAACCAGCAACCAGCGGTGATGAAAACCAGAGTCCGAACTCGGAACGCCTTCCGGCACCGGTTGGTGAAAAGCAAAACCAGCCTCTTGAATAACCACCCTGAGTAAAACTCGAGTTCCAAACACAGCGGGAACGGCCCTACCCCTTCACTGAGGTTGAACCGAGCCTAGGATTAACCGATGCGGACACCGCAAATTGCCTTGGCTACTCTGGCAGTGGTATCCAAAACCAACATGACAACTTGAATTGCAACGAGATTTTTCTTAACTCCCGACCGAGTCAAACCCCTCTTCCAAAACATTGATTTTTAGTTCCCTCCCGGACATCTCGAATGCTCAAGGCGCTCGAACTCAGCGGATTCAAAAGCTTTGCGGATAAGACCCGCTTTGAATTCCCGCCGGGAATTACGGTGGTCGTCGGACCAAATGGGTCTGGCAAGTCCAACATTGTCGACGCCATCAAGTGGGTTCTAGGGGAACAGTCCGCCAAGAGCCTCCGCGGCAAGGATATGTCGGACGTCATTTTTAAGGGGTCCAGCGGCGCCAATGCCCGCAAACCGGCTGGTGCAGCCTCGGCGACCCTCATTTTGGAAAATGCCGACGGGCGGCTGATGTCTGACAGCCCCGAGGTCCATGTCACCCGCCGAGTCTATCGCTCGGGCGAAAGCGAATACCTAATCAACGGCCAGCCTTGTCGCCTGAAAGACATTCGCAATCTCTTTCGAGGCACTGGCGTTGGAACCGACGCGTACAGCTTGATCGAGCAGGGTAAAGTCGACAGGCTGCTTCAGGCCGGCGCGAAAGATCGCCGGGCGATTTTTGAAGAGGCAGCTGGAATCAGCCGTTTCAAAGCAAAGAAAATCGAAGCAGAACGGCGGCTCGAGCGAGTCGAAGCCAACCTGACACGACTTGCAGATATCGTTGAGGAAGTTGGCAACCGCTACCGCTCAATCAAATCGCAAGCAGCCAAAGCAGCTCGATACCGCGAACACACCCAGCGCCTGCAACAACTCCGAACTTACGTCGGCGTCAAAGACTACCGCAGTTTCAGCGAGAAGCTCGACGCGAACGCCAGCCAATTAGAGGAACTTCGCGAGTCGGCTGGACAACTGCAGCAAAGCATCTCCGATTTACAAACCCGATCGGGCGACTTCGAAACCCGCCTCGACGCCTCGGCCGCCGAAGTCACCCGGCTTCAGGAACTTGTCGGCAACACCCGCGAAGCCATCGCTCAGGCCGAATCGAATGCGGAATTGAACCGCCGCCGGCGCACTGACATTCAGCAGCGACAACAGCAACTCTCAGACCAGCTCACGCGATTGCTCGCCCGCCGAATCGAGTTAGAAAATACTCTTTCTGCCAGTCAGAACGAACTTAAATCGGCAACCCAAGCCACAGAGCAAGCCAATGCTCAACTGCTCGAATTGACTGGCCAATTGGAAACAATCGGAACTGAACTCCTCGATAGCCAGAAGACGGTTGAGGGCTCTAGGAAAAGACAACAAGAGGCCCAGACCAAGGCATCCGAACTCTCCTTGCAGGTAGCTAATGCAACCAAGCAACTCGAAACAAATCGGGGCATTGAGGCCAAATGGGCTAACGAAGTCGCTCGATTGACTGGAGAGATTGCTGAGCAAGCCAAACAGCTGAAAGCTCTCCAGGAACGCAAGGCAGCCGCCGAACAGCGAGCGGCGGAAAACGATACGGCGCTGAAAGCGACCAATCAGCTCGTCGAAAGCCTCGAAGGCCAGCTTGGGCAGGAACAACAAAACCTTGCCGAACTCCGGACCAAATTCGCCGGAGTCTCTCAACGCGCCAAGGTAATCGAGGAACTGGAGAAGCGATTTGAAGGCGTGCAGGCCGGCACGCGGGAACTGCTGCAGCAAGCAAAGGCCACACCGACCGGGGCGCTGCAAGAAGTGCTTGGGCTGGTCGCCGATTTCGTTCAGGTCAACGTCCAGCACGCAGCCTTGGTTGACGCCGCACTTGGCCAAATTGCCCAATTCGTAGTCGTGTCGGGAAACCATCTCCAAAACGAACTAGCTGCAGGCCGAGTCGCCGTCTCCGGACGGGTCACGCTGATTTCAACCGATCAAAAGCTGAACCTCCAAGTCGACCCGCAACTGGATCTGCGGGACCAGCCCGAGGTGATCGGTCCCGTTTTGGAGCTGGTCCAAATTCCCGAGCGACATGGCGAATTTGTGAATACGCTCCTGGAAGGAACTTGGATTGTCAGCCATCTGGCGGCTGGCTTGAACCTCAGGTCGCGCTACCCGGGCCGCGCGAGGTTCGTCACGCTCGATGGCGAAGTAATTGAATCGGATGGCACGCTCGTAGTGGGTCCAAAATCGGCTGCCGCAGGCATCGTCTCCCGCCGCAGCGAACTCCGTGCCCTCAATGCCGAGCAAGTCGAGCTAAAAAGCCAAATCAGCGATTCAGAGTCCAACGTCCAGCGACTGAAGAAGGACCTCCAACTTCGCCAAGCCGAAGCAAAGAAGCTGCTTGGACAGAACCAAGCCCTAACCTCTGAACTGAATGAAATCACGACTCAGGGCGAAACCATCGGCTTCCAAACCCGCACGCTTCAGTCTCAGCAAGCAAAAGCTGCCTCGGAACAGCAAGCGACGATCGACCTAATTGCTGAGCTAGAGTCGCAGTTAGAAGCCGATAAACGGTCGCTTGCCACACTCGAAAAGAACAGCGAGCGACTTTCCGAGGAACTCTCGGAAGTAATCAGTCGAATTAGCCAACTCGAGCAAGCTCGCCGCGAGTATGAGCAGCAGTTGACCTCAGCCAAGGTTGCCCTGGCGAAAGCCGAACAGCAACTGCTCACCTTTGAGTCGACCAATCAGACGCACCAATCGAATTTAACTGAATGCGTCACAACGCTGACCCAAATAGAGTCCCAGGCTGGGGAAGATGAATCCGCGATCAAAGAAGCGGAACGGGTCTTGGAACAATCGGGCAAACAACTCCAAGAACTCAGTCAAGAGCGCGAGAAGCTGGCGGAAGAGTTGAACCAGTTGCTGACTGAGCGTTCGGGGATCGAAGGTCAACGCAAAGAGCTGGCCGAACAGCTGCGGAAGCAGCGCGGTGAACAGCGCTCGGTCGAGGAGCGGCTGAACGACTGCACGCTCCGTGCCCGCCAGTTGACACTGGAACGAGAGCAATTGGCTCTGCGTTTAAAGGAGGACTATGGCCTGGAAGTCGAACAACTTCTGGGCGAGGAGACTCCCGAGCAGGCCGAGTCGCGTGAAGAAATCGACCGCGAAATCACCGAATTGCGTCAGAAAATCGGCGCAATCGGAGCGGTCAATATGCAAGCTTTGGCCGAACTTGAAGATTTGGAGCAGCGATATCAAACGCTGGATCAGCAATATCAAGACCTCTCCGCGGCTAAAGAATCACTGCTAAAGATCATCCATCGGATCAATAACGACAGTCGCAGGCTGTTCGTCGAGACACTGGAGGCGATTCGCGGTAATTTCCAAAAGCTATTTCGTCAAACGTTTGGCGGAGGTCAAGCAGACATCGTCCTTGAAGAGGGGGTCGATGTCCTCGAGGCGGGAGTTGAGATCATCGCGACGCCGCCGGGCAAACCCAAGTTCAGCAACTCGCTACTCTCAGGTGGCGAAAAAGCGCTCACCGCCGTTTCGCTGCTGATGGCGATTTTCCAATTCCGTCCCAGCCCCTTCTGTGTGTTGGACGAGGTGGATGCTCCCTTTGATGAAGCCAACATTGGACGGTTTATTGACGTGCTGAAAAGCTTTTTGGGCTGGACGAAATTCGTGATCGTGACCCACTCCAAAAAGACAATGACCGCTGCGACGACGCTTTATGGCATCACGATGCAAGAGTCTGGAGTTTCGAAGCGGGTCAGCGTCCGCTTCGAGGATGTCTCCGAGGACGGTCGAATTTCGGAAGATGCCGTCCGACGCTCCGAACGTGAAACTACGGAGTCTGCGAAAGGCACGGAAGGCGAAGACAAGTCTGCCGTCGCTTAAGGACTGAGTCGCTCACTCAACGCCGGCACATTCACCAAGAAAAGTGATCTCCAAGGCCGTGTGCTGGGCCGTTTTGATCGCCGAGGCGGAATTCGCTCTGTTCCCGCCCCCCTTTCCGCGGGCTGCAGAACCTCACACGGTCACCTCTTGGCCGCTTGGCAAATCATCCGCTTCCCGAAGAGCAAACGCTGCCCTCGGGTTTTTAAAAATCACCCCCGTTGCGTAGCTACTCGCTCGTTTATGGCCCGAAAACTGCAACTTTTTCCAACTTGAGGAAACCTTTTCCACTCCTCATCAAGCATTTCACTGTCACGCCACCATTTAGCGTTACGAACGTTGAAACAGCTTAAAGTATCACCATCGTTTTAACGAATTTAGTAGCAGACACTTTTCGCAATTCAATCAACCGGCTCTTGCCGCCCGGAAGTTTGAATACCGCGTGAGGTGGCTAAAGGGGGGTTTTGCTGGACCAGAGTTAACATGGCTCGGGTCCGCGTTCATGCAGTCACGGTTTGACCCAATCTACCGTCCGGCTATTTGATCCCGCATTTCTCTCCAGCACCAACCACAGTCTTCGAGTTGGCAAACCTTATCGACTGTAGCGGTTGTCCGGTCACGATTGTTCGCTTCCCAGCGATTCTTGTGATTTACGACAATAACCGCATTATGCCGCAGTCGATTGTTATGCCAGCGAAGAGAGGTTGATCTGCCTCTTTAGCCGTGTAGTAGTAGCGAATTCAGTTTGCCCGACCCAGAACGACCGTCCAGTTTCGCCGAACGCGGCTGGTCGCTTCAACAAGGCAAACGGTTACGCAACCGAACTCCCGATTGAGTTTGGACTGTGTAGCGAAAGACGAGTCAATGACAAATGGAGAGCCTGCGATGAAGGTGTTCACTACAGGACAGGTCGCAAAGATCTGTAAAGTGGCTCCGCGCACGGTCAGCAAGTGGTTCGATTCCGGTCGCCTCAAAGGCTACCGGATCCCCGGATCCCAGGACCGACGGATTCCACGCGAATACCTGATCAAGTTCCTCAAGGAGCATGGTATGCCCTTGGGAGACCTGGAAGACGAAGCGATGGCCAAAGTGCTCATCGTAGCCCAAGATCAGGTGTTGATTGAAAATTTGAAACGGGAATTGCCTCCCGAAAAGAGTTTCAAGGTGGCGGTGGCTGCAAGCGGATTCGAAGCCGGCATTCAAGCCGAAAGCTTCCACCCCGACTGCATCATCACCGACTTCTCGATTGGCAAGATCGAGGCGTTGCAAATCTGCCAGAACCTCCGGAAAAATCCGGACTTTGGTGAGACCATCTTGATTGCTCTGTTGCCAGATGACGGAAACCCGATCTCTTTTGACCGGTCCGCCATCAACGAGACATTCAAGAAGCCTTTCGACGCCAGCCTGCTGGCCGAACGACTTCGAACTTTGATCGGTTCCCGCAAGGAACTGGTCTAGGATCGCACAGACCATTCGGGGTGTTGGCCGCAACCCGAACCGGAACACGATTCTCGCCGTCTTTCGCTTACGCCGCCCTTGCTGACCACAGGGGCGGTTTTTTGTTTTTAGAGCTGAGATTTCGCGAGCGCACTCGGTGGTCGCCTTGACGAACAGCCGCCAGAATCTAAACTTAGGCGGCCATTCACATGATATGCGGTCGTGGCGGAATTGGCAGACGCGCCAGGTTGAGGGCCTGGTGCCAGCAATGGCGTGCTGGTTCAAATCCAGTCGACCGCACTCAAACCAGAAACAAGGCTCGGATCCGACCCAAGAATCGGATGCGAGCCTTTTTTTATGCGCAGGGTGTTTCTCTGGCTGAATCCCCGTTCTTCCGACGGATAACGATGAAACAACATGGCCCTCGCCAATTTGCTCACCACGGCTATTCTTCCATCCCAACGATAAGCGGAATGAGTTCAAGCCCTATGCGGACTCTGCTCAGCGACTTGGCTCACGCAGCGGCCCATAGCATTCCGGCTGCCGATCGTTGACGCGATGAACTTCGTGCTTGCCCGGGATGTTAACTAGATGCTTGCGGCGGGCCCAAGCGGGGTCGATCTCGGCGTAGAGCGTCTCTTCGTTGGCGTGGTTTGCAAAGGCGAGCGTTCCACCGCCGGGATTACAAATTTTGCTTTTGCCAATGAATGTGAATCCACGTTCCTCGCCCACGCGATTTACGGTCATCACGTACATGTTATTTTCCAACGCTCGAGCATTTGGAATGACGTCCGCTGTCAGCCCCGATGTCGGTGGCCAATTGGTAGGCAGTACCAAAAGATCAGCTCCGCGGAGCATTAACACGCGAGCCGCCTCCGGAAAGGAACAGTCGTAACAGATGTTCATTCCGATTCGCAGGTCCAGCCCCGGCAGGTGGAAAACACCCAATTCCCTCCCATGACTGGTGAAGCGATCAACGCCCAGAAACGGCAAGTGAATCTTTCGATAACGAGCCACCAGTCCAGTCGGCCCGATACAAGCCGCTGAGTTGTAGAGCAGGTCTCCCTCAGGCTCGAGAAAACCGAACACCACATGCGAATTCAATTCGCCTGCGACGCCGACCAGTCTTCGAAAGATATCCGAATCGGTGGTCACCCCAAACTGCCGCGCCTCCGCCAAAGACTCAAAGCAATAGCCGCTCAGTGCACACTCAGGAAAAACCGTCAGAACGGCTCCTTCCGCCGCGGCTTTTCGCCAGCGTCCAACCAACTGCTCGACGTTGTGCTCAATTTGTCCAAGCGAGACATCCATCTGGACTCCCGCAACCCGATACTTTTCTGTTGACATCACGTCCGCCTCGTCCGCTCTCGAATCTTTGCTGAGTTGCTATCACTTCACGCTGCCACCGCGCTCTAAGTGAACAGTGTCTGGGAAGGAACTTAATCGTCGCTATACTAACGGCATGGCTCGCAGGGAACCAGCCTTTCGGCTTCGAGGGATGGCTTGACTTTTCTTCCCGAGACGACGCACCATGGCCCCTGCACTGAATGCCCACTCAAGTCGGACTGGCCTCTCCTCTAAGCCTTCCTGCGACCCGCTCGGATACCCGCGATGGCTAACGAAAGCAGTAATTTACTCAAGCCCTGAAGAAGGCACAGCACGAAATGATGAGCGGCCTGATCCCGCAAGTTTTTGGAGATTGAGACTCGAGCCGAACAGGTCGAAATCCGCGGCAAGAGGAAACCGTTTGCCTCCGCAACCGCTTCCCGGCCGCTTTTATTTCGGGAACAGGCAACTCCCTTTCGCATTCGACTCCTCGACAATCCGAGCCTTCCTGTTTTGGCTTCCGAATGATATTGAAATCTCTGACTTACATTTACTTGCCTGTTCGCGGATGCCGCGAAGCTTGCACGACCACCCGCTATTAATCGACGCGATTCGCTCGGTCGCGACGGGCCTGAAATCTACACCAGCGACACTCCTTTACTCGCCACAGTTCACGCTCGCCTCGCATTTGAGGGCAATCAGCCAGAAACTTCGAATCCCGCTGCTGAGACTGTCGAGCATTCCAGCTCGAGCGAATGAAGCTTGGTTTCGCAAGAGGGCCAGACAATCGCGCGGGCCACTTAACCCCGAATTGTTCTTTTATTACCTATCGGGATTGAACCGCGTAGAAAACAACCTGCCCGAATTACTTGGCGACTCTCCTCTGGCGATAATCGCTGACCAGTTCACCAATGCCAGCGAGTTACCCGAATCACTAATCGATTGGCTGGCCGTCCACATTGCTCATCGAGTCAACGTCATCTCGCTTCGCCCGGGTGGAAACCTCGAAGCGGCGGTTTCCGATTCCCTTCGTACGACGAAACCAAGCCCGCTTCGCGTGCGAATCCTTAACGCCCCGCAGCTCACGCCAAGTTGGCTGGTCGACCAAATGGTTCAAGCCGGAGCCACACGCTGGACAGTCGCACCTCCTGCAGCCTCAGTTTCCCTCGGGCAATCGTTAAGAGCTGACTCACACGAGACGGAGGGCCCATCTCCTTTGATCTGCAACAGCCCCCCTCAGGGCGATTTTCTCTTTCACTGGACTCGAGCTGCTGAACTGAATCGTCAAGGCGCCGCCGACCAGTACCTGGCCAAATTGCTCGTCGTAGCCCAGCGCCCAAGACTTAGCGTTCCCGAATTCGATTATCGCGATTCGCAGCCAGACCGATCGGAGCGTTTGATGCTGACTCTACTTCAAATCCTCGCCGACCTTCGACTGCGGGCGAGTGGCCGTTGGACACGCGACCACCGACCGGTAGTCAGCCTCACGGCTCAGCCGCTTACCGTTTGGCGAGAACTCCACTCATTTCGCGCGCATCTTGGCCGGTGGGATTTTGAGCCTTGCGGGCTTGGCCTCTCGCGTGAATTGATTCTCCAACTCGGCGGACGGCCTGTCGTTTACGGCGACGAACTGGCTTACAGCGAGTTGGATCTGGGAGAGCAAACGTACTTTCAGCTGAATTGCTCACGCGGACCGAACCGGTTGATTGATTGGACCATTGAGCGCGAGTGGCGAGTCCCGGATGACATCGACTTAAGGCTGTTTGGGGTTAAAGATGCTTTTGTATTCGTGCCCACCCGCAATGCGGCTGAGGCCGCGGCAAAGCTGAGCCGCTGGCCAGTCTATTCTCTAGATGGGGAACCCCATCTCTTGTAGCCTCCCGCCCCGGTTTGCAATTCGCAATTGCAGGGGCTTACAATGCTGGAGTTGATTGATGAGTCCATAGTCTTTCCGCTATCAAGGAGAATTCCGATGGCCACTGTTACTGAAAATCCGGGCAAGACCTCCCTCCGACCTGCCCCGCGAATCGAGCACACGCAGTTGTTTATCGATGGACAGTGGCGGGACGCTCGCAGTGGCAAGACGTTTGAGACGATCAATCCCGCGACTGAAGAGAAAATCGCCGATGTCGCAGAAGGTGACGCAGCCGATGTCGATGACGCAGTGAAGGCGGCTCGGCGTGCCTTCGAAAACAAGGCGTGGAAGAAAATGGACGCCCGCGATCGCGGCCGTCTGATCTATCGACTCGCTGACTTGCTGGAAGAGAACCTTGAGGAACTCGCCGCACTTGAGTCGCTCGACAATGGCAAGCCGCTGCGGGATGCCCGAGCGGCAGACCTTCCGCTGACAATCGATTGCCTCCGCTATTACGCGGGCTACGCCGACAAGATTCACGGTTACACAGTCCCAGTCCGTGGCAACTACTTTACTTACACTCGCAAAGAGGCGGTCGGCGTCGTCGGGCAGATCATTCCTTGGAATTTCCCGATGCTGATGACCGCCTGGAAGTGGGGCCCGGCTCTGGCCGCTGGCTGCACGATCGTCATGAAACCAGCGGAGCAGACTCCGCTGACCTGTTTGAAGATGGCAGCTCTCGCTCAAGAAGCCGGAATCCCCGACGGTGTCATTAACGTCATTCCTGGCTATGGTCCCACGGCGGGTGGAGCCATCGTCGCTCACAAGGAAGTCGACAAAATCGCCTTCACTGGCGAGCACCTTACCGCCCAGATCATCATGCGAAATGCAGCGGAATCGCTCAAGCGGATGACCTTTGAACTCGGCGGCAAGAGCCCTAACATCATTTACGCCGACTGCGACCTCGATGCAGCGATCAAAGGCGCTCACTTCGGGCTCTATTTCAATCAAGGTCAGTGCTGCTGCGCCGGTAGCCGCGTGTTTGTCGAAGAGAGCATTCACGATGAGTTCGTCCATCGCGTTGCCGAACTCAATCGGCAAACGAAGCTCGGCAATCCGCTCGACCTTAACACCCAGCAGGGCCCACAAGTCGACCGCAATCAGTTCGATAAGATCATGGGCTTGATTCAAGCCGGCAAGCGTGAGGGCGCGGATTTGGTCTGCGGTGGCGAGCGTCACGGCAGCAAGGGTTACTTCATCGAGCCTGCACTCTTCACCGGCGTTCAGGACGAGATGGAAATCGCTCAACGCGAAATTTTTGGCCCAGTGATGTCGGTATTCAAATTCCGCAATGACTCCGATCTGGTCGCCAGAGCGAACAACACGATCTACGGCTTGGCTGCCGCCGTCTGGACTCGGGATATCGCCCGCGCCCACAATCTCGCCGCCGATATCAAGGCGGGAACCGTCTGGGTGAACTGCTACGATGTCTTCGATGCCGCTGCTCCTTTCGGCGGTTTCAAGATTTCCGGTCAAGGCCGGGAACTGGGCGAGGACGGACTGAAGGCTTACCTCGAGACCAAAACCGTGACCGTTGCGTTGGGCTAAGCTGCTGCAAAACGCAACTGGGCGAGCCCGCAGTGCACGTCCCCTGAATCCCCTGAGGGTTCTCGGAGTGAGATTTGGCCGAGAGACTAGTCGGTTCCAACTTTTGTTTGCGCTTTGCTGGCTTAAGTTTGCGGGCTTGAGCAACTCGGTAATGGTTCATTTTGACCAACTGGGGGCTGGAGTTTTTCCAGCCCCACTTTTTTATGGTTTGGCAAGGGGGACGTTTTCATGTCGCGAGCCTCTGAGTTTTTGCAAATGCTGTCAACACGCACTCTTTCTTGGGCCGTGAATTCCATCTGCCACTCGCTTCTCGTACCGCTTTTCCTTTGCATACCGATGGTGAACAAGACTGCTGCGCAAGACCTGTCAGGTAGTTGGTCCGCTGAACTCGAATCCAGCGGCGGTCCGGTGACTTTCGGTTTAGTGCTGGAGCAGAACGCCGATGGGCTGCAAGCCTTCGTGACCAACGGCCCCGAGACGATCAAGATTCCTCAGGTGAACTGGGACGGTACAAACCTGAGACTTGGCTTCGACTATTTTCGCTCTGAAATCGAAGCGACCATCTCCGGAGAGAGCGGTGAGCTTCAAGGGCTTTGGACTCGCAGGAAGGGAGACCGCGAAGTTGCCAAATTGAGATTTAAGGCAAAGCGAAACGATCGTAAATCGGCTTACCCGGAAGCCTGCGAACCTTGGCTGGGTAAGTACCTCGTTCATTTCTCAAATAGCAGCGACCCTGCGATTGGCGTTTTTCGTCGCGACGAAAGTTCGCCAACGGAGCCCGAGGGTGTTGTCGGGACTTTTCTGACGACGACCGGCGACATGCGTTATTTGGCTGGAGGCGTGACTGGGGATGAACTCCGGCTCGCCTGCTTTGATGGGACGCACGTCTATTTGTTTCGTTGTCGTCGCGATACCGCAGGAAAGCTAGCCGGCGATTTTTGGTCCGGTGCAAGCAGCCATCAAACGTGGACTGGCATTAGAGACGATAAGGTCGAACTACCGGATGGATTTGCGTTGACAAAAGCTCAGGGGGACGTTGATTGGGGGGCTCTTAAGTTCCCCGACTTGAACGGGCAATTGCGGAGCCTCGATGACCCTGACTTTAGAGGGCAGGCTAAGTTGGTATATCTGTTTGGGAGTTGGTGCCCCAACTGTCATGACGCGGCCAGGTTTTTTGGAGAACTGCAGCGAGAGTACGGCGAGAGGGGGCTGCAGGTTGTCGGCTTAGCCTTCGAAGCGACGGGCGACTTTGCGGTCGACTCGGAACAAGTTCAAATCTATCAAAAGCGACATCAGGCTGATTATCCATTGCTGGTCGCCGGGATTGCGGACAAGGAAATCGCCAGTCGGTCGCTGCCGTTTCTAGATCGCGTCAGGTCTTTCCCCACGGCGATCCTCGTTGACCGAAAAGGTGTGGTTCGCAACGTCTATACCGGATTCAATGGCCCCGCCACGGAAGCCGCCTATCGCGAGCAGGCCGAGCAGTTTCGCAGCCGCATCGAGCAATTGCTCAGTGAGAAGTGAGCCTGAAACCTCGAAGATTGGCGGATTCAGACATTCGAACCCTCAAAGTAAGGGGTTCCCCAGAAGCGGCATCCCTCTCAACATCGCAACTCGGTCGTCGGTCATAACCGGGGTCGTCTCGGGGACTCAAAAAGGCCGCTAACGGGTGCCAATTCGGGCCTCCGCCGCCTCGAAAAAATTTGACTTTTAGGGGCTGCTTGATTAGCTTTTTCCATTGGGGTAATTTGTATCGCCTTCGTTTATGCGCCCCGATGTGAAAGCTGTTCTGCCATTCATTCCCTACCTGCCTCATCTTCTCTTTTGTCCTGTAAAAGGCCCGGCAATCATGACACGGAAATCCCGCAAGTTTGGCTCCCTGTTTTCGTCTAAGAACAAGAAAAATCAGGTGCAGCGGTCGAGACAACAAAAACTTGATACCGGCTTGCTCTACCAACCCCTTGAACCGCGTCAAATGATGGACACGACGCTGGGGTTAAACCTCACCGGACATACGTTCCAAACCCATTCGTTCGCCAAAGACCCAAACATGGTCGGCGACATTGGCACCACCCACTACGCCGAGGCGATCGCGGACAAAATCTCTTTCTTCAACCGAGAGAACGGCACCCGGGACATCTACAAGACCCAGAAGCAATTCTGGATTGACGCTGGTGCTAACGTCTCGAGCACCTCGATCAACAACGCTCAAGTTGTTTTTGACCGCTTCGCCAATCGCTGGCTGATCCTCGGCGAAGGAAGTGAGACCCAAGGCAACTGGTTGTATCTGGCCATCTCGAAGACTGCCAATCCAAACGATGGCTTCCGTGCGACCCGATTTGTGGGTGACTCGACAGGCATTCGTCACAATGGCGAATTGTCGATTGGCGTCGATGAAGATGCACTTTTGATTTGCAGCCGCAACCTCGTCAATGTCGCGGGCTTCCCCCAGAACCAGAAAATCAGCAACTCGATTTACACGATTCCCCGAAACGACTTGTACTCAGCCTCGCCCACGCTGACCAACATGAGCCGTTTCGAAAATCTCTCGCTCACGACTCACGGCGACTACATTCGTCCGGCGAGCAGCATCGAGCAATCCGACAACAAGGCTACTTTTATCAGTAGCGGGGCCGTCGCAACCAATGGCGCCTCGACCGGCGAAAACTACATCATCAACGTCGCAAATGTGAAGCAATTCGGCGCGACGATGGCGGCTCCGATCAAGATCGATTTCGACCCGAGTGTCGATTTCACTTGGGACTTTAATTTCGGCAACGGAGCGACTGCTCCTCTCGCTCGCCAACCCCATCCGAACGACATCTTCATCAATGCCTATTCACCGCAGGTTGTGAACAATATCGTCGACATCCGAGGCAGTCTCTGGTTTGCACACACAATTCGCCTGGAATGGCTCTCCGGTGACGTATCAGTCGCCGTCGCGTGGTACGAAGTCAACAAGGACCGTAACGAGTTGATGCAAGGCGGTGTCATCACGATGCCATCAACTGTCATGTTCCCGAACGCCTTCGAATGGGATGTCTACAATCCCTCGATCGCGGTCAACAAGCATGGGATTGTGACCGTCAATTACACGGTCAGCAGTCAGGAGTATGAAGTAACGCCATCGGCTGCGACTTCCATCGGTATTACGGTCAATGGCAAAGCGATTTACGACCCGATTTTCGATGTCATTGGCTACAAGCATGATTGGCCGGATCGCCCAGGTCGCAACACTCAGTTCGAACTGGTCTACAACTTCCCCGATGACGATCGTCCAGAGCCGACTCCGGACGATGATCCCAACTTGGATCGGGATGACTTCATTCAAGAAGGATTGTCTCTGTACGTAAACAACGGCGGACAGCCATCGACTTTCAGTTCTCGGTCTGCCGGCAATTTCGACCCGCTAAACATCAACCGGTTCTGGGTATCGAGTCAGTGGGCAAACTTTGAGTCCCGCTGGAGTACGCAAATCACTGAGATCATCCCAAACAAGATGCGGCCAGTGATCACCGGCGACGAACTCGACAACGTCTTCGTTTTCCGACGCTATGCGGGTGATGTCAGCTTGCTGGAAGTCGAAATCGACGGCAAAGTCACCGACCTGCTTCCTTACGAGGTGCTCGGCAATGTCGTGATTAACGGCTTTGATGGAGCCGACCGCTTCATCCTTGATTACAGCAACGGCGATCCCGAACCGTCTGGAGGCTTCACCTTTAACGGCATGCGTGAATCCGACACGGTTGAAACCAACGACCCGGATGGGGCTCAGTTCCTCGTTGACGGACGCTGGGTCAATGCCGGTCCTGCTTGGCTCGCTTACGCTCAAGAATTGACCGGAGATGGCTCGGGCACGTACAACAACCTGACCAGCTTCATGAACATTGAAGAGCTGATCGGCGGTCCGGGAAATGACTATTTCACGGTCACCGATTACGTCGACATGCGATTCAATCCGCCGGTGCTTTACAACGGCTACCTCCCCGGGTCGATGCGTGGAAACGAAGGAGATGACACCTTTGAATTTGGCAGTGCCATCGACCTCTTCCCGACTTCGATCGGTGGCCGCATCGGCGACAGCATTTACGGTGATGACGGCTTCAACACCATGAGCTTCAAGACGCGAAGTCGTGAGACAACCGCGACCTTGCTCGGGAAGACGCCAACTGGTTACGAAGGTCGTGCCAACGACCCGGACGGCCCGATCGGCGATTCACAGGTGTTCGATCGGTTTAACGAAATCGACTACATCCGCGGTAGCGACTACGCTTTCGACCGAATTGTTGGTCTCAATCTGCAGACCTACGTCTACGTCGACGACGAAGACTCCTACTATAAGACCGGCGACACCACCCTCGGCTTCTTCCAAGTCAATGCGATTGATTGCTCCAATTTCGTCGACACTTTTGAAGGCGTCCGAAACACGGTCAATCCATTGCAACTGAACGGCCGAAATGGCAACGACGTTTACTACTTCTCGTCGGACGGCATGGGACTTAACGGCTCGACCGCCGACCTGAAGGATGTGCTCTTTGCTCAAGGCGGAGCTGGCGTTAACGAACTTTACATCAGTAACCGCGGAGGCCCAGCTGCCGGCACCGAGGCCTCACCTGCTCTGATTTTGAACAACCGCGTCGCGGGCATGGGCGAAATCGCTTACAACTCAATCGGCGGCTCGTTCAACGTCCACATTTGGGCCTCGAATTTTGCTGACCGAATTGACCTGCACTCCTTCTTGCCAGGTAACACCCTCGAGCTTTATCTGCTCGGCGGCAACGATGCGATTGACATTGAAGACTTGAGCAAGGCGTTCGTGGACGTCTACGGCGGCGATGGCGATGACCTCTACATCATCCAAAAAGTGCAAGGCGTCGACTTCCGAAACCTCGTGCTGCACGACAGCGTCGGTTCCGAACGCGACCGCGTGTCACTCCGCGGGACGGTCCTCAACGAAACCTTCCTTGTAAACAACACGACATTTGTCGACACCAACGTTGTCTACACCGGCATTGAAACCTTCGGCCTCCTTGGCGGAGGGGGTGACGACACCTTCAACATCGAGTCGTTCGATTTCGAACTGTTCATCGATGGCGAAGATGGAAACGACGTTTTCAATTACTCGTCTGACGCCCCGCTTAATTCCGGAAACCTGGACGCGATTATCGGCAAAATGACGGTTGACGGCGGATCGGGTGTCAACCAACTCCGGATTTCCAATCAAACCGGTGCCGCGAAAAACGTCACGATGACTGACTCGACGATTACCGGCTTGTTCGCTCAGCCCTTTACCTTCCTCTCCACCGGCGGAACTTTTAACGCCACGGGGAATGTGGGCGGCATCACGATCACCGGGTCGGACAGCGGCGATGACTCTTTCACAATTAACGGCCTGAATGTCGATGATACCCTTCGGATCTTCGGGCGGACCGGCAACGACTCCTTCTTTGTCGCTGCGAACGCTCGAGGCAACATCCAACTCGAAGGCGGCTCTGGAAGTGATGGCTACGGTGTCGAATTCGTCGGCAGCGGTTCCCGCGAAGTCAAGGTGATCGATTCGACAACCGCTGACACGTTGAATGTCTACGGAACCAATCTCGTAGACGTCATCATCGTCAACAGCACCGGCGCGACTCGCGGAACTGAGTCGGTCAGGGTACAAGTAAATCTGAGCCTGATGCAAGTCTTCGGACGCGACGGCAACGACAAATTGACCGTTAACGGCGGAACAGCCGCGACGATGCGAGTCGCCGGCGACAACAACGATGACGAACTGACCGTCAATGGTACGACTGGAATCGGAACCATTGAGGTTCAAGGCAATAGCGGAAACGACACGTTCTTCTTCCAAACAGTCGCTTCCAGCACGACACCGCTCGGACTGGGCGGAAATGGCAACGACATTTTCAACGTTGGCATTAGCACCGTTCCGAACATCCGAATCGACGGCCAGACCGGCGATGACCGCTACAATATCACGTTCCGTTCGACTGGCACACGCCAAGTCGACGCTCGCGATACGGGAGTCGGCGGCAACGACGTTGTCAATTCGATGGCCACTTCGGCAGCAGACACCGTGACGCTGCAAACCACGCGGGTTGAACTGGGAACCCAAACGGTTCTGTTCGATGCGGCTACCGAGCGCCTCGTAGTGAACCTTAAGGAAGGCGATGACACGCTTGACATTTATGGTTCGGTCGCTGGCTCAACTCTGACTAAGGGCGACATCGGAAACGACAAGATCGTGATCCATTCGACAACTTCCTCGCCAATCATGACGGCCGACGGCGGTGTTGGAAATGATATCCTTGTGGTTAAGAGCACCCTCGCGACCACAAGAACAACGCTCTACGGCAAAGAAGGCGACGACCGCTTCAACATCGGTTCGACGCTGGAAGAGAACGTTGGCAACCTCAACTTGATCCGCGGCCGTGTTGCAGCGATTGGTGGCGCAAATGAAGACGCTGGCCAAGACCGCCTCTACATCAACGACATCATCGGCAACGATGCCTACGCTTACAACTTGGGCCCAACCTACGTTCGGTCGCTCCCTGGCCCGAACAACATCCTGCGTCCAAACTTCGCCGGCATCACCTTTGACGCGACGATGGAACACGTGCGTTTGGATGGAACTCTGCAACCGAACTTCTTCAGCATTGAAGCAAGCCCGAACACAGAGTTCTACCTGTACGGCAACCTACCGAGCCCTGGCACTCCCAATGGAGACCAAGTTTACCTGCGTGCGAAGCCAAACGACGGACACGTGATTCGGTTTACCGATAGCGCTCGAGGTCGCGGCTACATCAGCTTCACCAATGGAGACCAGTTCATCCGCTTCGACAACATCGAGCAGACTTGGCCATTGGCTCCATCGAATATGCCTCCAGCCCCCTCGGATTACTCTTGGGGTGGGCCGTCAAAAATGCAGCCTGCAGGTGGAATGACACCGCTGAAAATGTCGGGCCGCACCTTTGACCAACTCGCTGGAAGCGTTCGACTGGGTGAGGATGACGGCATTGTCAGCTATGGCGGTTCAAGCCAAGCCAAGAGCAGCAACAGCAAGCTCGACGTCAATGCTTTGGACAACGTTTTCGCCAAGCTGTAACGTCAAGACTCTCCCTCTCTCATGCACACTGACCCGGCCTCAGATGAATCTGGACCGGGTTTTTTGTTGCGCAAAGACTATGCGCTCCAACTCGAAGTAGGATCGGTCGCGAGGTAGGCAGGCTCGAGTTTGCTCAAACCTAAGCCCGCTTTGCGCCTTGGTTGACTCTTGGAACCGTACTCACAAAAAAAACGGCCGCCGGCAATTAACTTGCCGATGGCCGTTGAGTTTCAGATTGCCACGCTATTCCAGTTTCGGATGAACCTCTGACTTTTAAGCTTCAAACTCACCAGTAATATTCAAAGCCAACATTCGCTCCGTGGAAGATCGCGTTCTCCGAGTCATTCGTGCTGGTGCCGCTTGCAGGCGTCAACGATGACGGGAAGTTACCAGTTACAGAAGCAACGTCCCACAGCCAGAGGATACCGTAGCCCCCTCGAAGCCGCAGTCGCTGAGTCAAGTGAATGTGAGCGTTAGCTCCCAAGTCAAATGAAGCGGCGAATCCTGTTCCCGAGTCAGAGTTATTGACTCGAGTGATGCCATTGTTTTGAAGGAAGGTCGACGTCCGATAGGCATTCAGATATCCGCCCAGTTTCCAGTGCGTCGAGAAAGAGATTCTTCGACCAACATCGTAAAACAGCTTAATTCCGACCTCAGGTCCGATCAGGTTGTTTCTTGCATCCAGCGAAAGCGATCCCGTGTCTCCACCAAGGTTCCGGCTTTGTAGAAGGTAGTCTTCGTCAAAACGGATGTACCGCAAGCCTAGGTGCGACTGCACCACGTCCCAACCGAGTCGGACACGGTTAACCTGAAAGCTGCTCAAACTTGAACTTGCGGTTTGAGTCGTCTCAACTGCGTCAAAAAATGCAGATGTGTTAGCGAAAGTTAGTCCACCGCCCGGTGTGAAACGGGCGTTAATATCACCGGCAGGACTCAGGTCAGTGTTCCCTGCATCGAGGTCAAACAAGCCAAAGTAAGTAAGTTCGTGTCCGTACAGTGGATCGACACGGGTCCCCATTGTGAATTGGGTGCCGAAGTTCCAGTCGTAGTCGTAGACCCCACCGAAAGTGGTTCCGAGCACATTGCCGCCGTTTCGAGTCCAGTAGAGAACATCCGCAATGAAATAATTTTGTGCACAAGGCAACAAGCCAAAACAGCCGTTATCGCAATTCCCGCTGAGATTCAGCATCGAGCGATTTCCGAGCGAGTTCCATCCGCCAAGCCCGCAGTGGCTGCAACCTGCTCCACCACAATGCTGGCAATCACCATGTGCATGCGAGTCCAAGTAGCTTTCCCCGACGATGCCCTGACCTGCCTCCTGCTCAGAGATGGTTAACTCTGACTGGCTGTGAACATGGTCTTGTGAGTGGTCGTGTTCATGGTCGTGCTGGTGAGCATGCTGATCGACTACTGGCGAGTTGGACCTCTGAGCGAAGTCTTGTTCCAACAGCGGAGCAGCTGGCTGGACCAGAGTCGGCTGAGAGCTTGGTTCTTGTGAAGAGCCGGTGCCAGTACCGACTGGAACCGATTCAAAATTCATTTCAGCCCTCGAGCCGCTAGAAGCCTGCTGCACAGAAGGGTTTCCGGAAACTCCCTTTTTCGGTGTGCGTGGAAACTCTTGGCCTGGCTTGATTGGTGGGAGCGCAATCTCTGGCCGCTCACTCCCGCGAATTGCGGGCTCCTGTGGGTTCCCCGCCGCCAGAGTCTCGTTGCTCTTCGGCTGACTGCTAGGCCTTTGCATCAAGCCTTCTGGCTTAACCACCGGTATCGAATTGGTGCCAACTCGGATAACTGGCACATCAGCTTTCGGGCCGGCAACGATGGTTTGGCTTGGACCCGCAGTAACCTTAACCGCACTTTCATCCTGTTTTTGGCCAGTCGGACTAGCTCTTCCGGGCATGGCCTGCTTTACGATAGGCACCTCAGTCGGCAAAGAAATGTCGGGATGAACTGCTTTGACCTGAGGAGAGAAATTACCTTCCACGTTGCCACTGCCGGCCTGTGGCCGAACGATTGCGGGTAGAGCCTGATTGCTCTTGGGGTTTAGCGGTTGCAACGCGGGCGTGGCAGGCCCCTGTGACCCTGGCCCAGTCAGCAAAACAGCTTTGTTACCCTGAGGTATCGATTTCGCCGGCAAGAGACTTGCTGGCGAGACAACCGGGACCTCGCCAACTGCAGGTGCTCGCAGGACGACCTCTGCTGGCGACACTACTGGCACCTGCACCACTGGTACCTGCCCCCAAAGAGAGCTGGTAGTGACAGCGAATAAAGCGGCACCAGAAAACAATACTTGGAAGCGATTCATATTTGGACGTTCCCTAAAACACCGGCCAGAAGGGCTGGACAAGTCGGCTCGTATCCCTATTCTCGGCTAACGGGTTATACAAGCTTTGACGATTTTGCCATGAATATCGCTTGTTACGTTTAAAATGGATAAAACGCCTTGTTGGGCGAATGATCTGTCAAATGAGAAGGATGGCAATGTGGGGAAAACTTCTTTGTGGAGTTAACTCGAGGAGTCGGGTAAAATTAAGGGAGTCGTCAGCAATCATGACGTTCCGCCCCCCCTGAGCGGAATTTGCCTATCCCGAGAACCCCCTCGCAACTCATTCTTAAAAATGAAACCAGGAAATCTGCTAGCGAGAGTTTTCTACGATATCTCAGAGCCAATTCTGGCTCCCTTTCGTTGGATTAACGACCAGTTTCAGGAATCGCCTCGGAAGCGGGCGTTGTTTTATGGACTACCTGCGGTCCTCGTTGGCTGCGCAGGCTTGGCCCTCATCACCGCTGCACAAATTCGGCGTGAGCGTGAGTTGCTTAATTTTTACAATCAGTCGACGAGTCGCTTGGACAGCGAAATCGCGAAGCAGGTGACGCTGCTGAACGCGTCCAAGCAATTAATCAACGACAACCCAGTCGATTCCAAAGCGAAAGACGGTGAGGAGCAATCGAAGAAAGAGGGGAACAGCGAGAAACCTGCCGCTGAAGAGGACCCAGCTTTAAAAGGTTTTAGCCCAGACCAAAAAGATATCGTCCGGAAAATTCGAACCTTGCAGACCGACTTGCAGACCATGCTGCTTAAGCTGATCTCGCTTGACCCGGTAAATCAAACCTATCGCTTCCGCTACGCGAACAGTTTTGGGTCGACCGACCCGATGAAACAATTCGAATTGATGCGGCAACTCGCTCCTGAAACCAATCCGGGGTTTTCAGACGCTCACTTTTGGCTGGCCAGCAACTTTATGATCGCGCGGGCGAACACTCCGAATGAAAGAAGGCTGTTCACTGAGAAGGCGCTATTGCACGCGAATTTTTGCCTGAACCTTGACGGTGGCAAACGCGAGGCCCGAATGATCAAGGCCAACGCCCTTTACGCTCTCGGTCGCCAACAGGAAGCCTACGCAGAGTTTGAACAACTCTTCAAGGACGAACCTGAATTCTTCGCGTCGCTGGTGCAAATTAATAAATCAATGCGTATGGAGGGACGAAACCGGGCTGTTTACGAAGATGCGGCCAGTCGCCTCGAAAACAAGCTGAGAGCGGTTCGCGACACCGATGTCGATGCGTGGAGTCGTACGCTCCGCCAGATCCAGCTTTGCTACATTGGCAGCCAGAATTTCGTCGAACTTCGGCGACTGCTGGCGAACGAACAGGTTTTGGCTCAAGACAGTCCGCTGCGAAAGAAAGCCGTAGATGAGATTCTTGGGAACAGCTTGAACGCAGAGGCTCAGGCGATTGTCCGCTCTGACACAGCCGGACAAAAAACGGCTGAGATTCTCAAATTGCTCCGCCAGGCTTATGAACTCTCGCCGAATGACGTCCAGACCAAGTACCAATTGGCTTACTTGCCCACCGCTTTTCCCGAGACTTCGGCTGAAGCAAAAGCAATTTACGACCCGGAAAAGGATATCGACATTCCAGGACAAGTCCTGCAAGTGCTGGGCAATGCAGAAATGCAGAAGCGGAATTACTCACAAGCGATTGTGCGGTACGAGCAGGCGAGAATTAAAATCCCGAAAGACAGCGACCTCCTTAATAACCTCGCTTTCGCTTATCTCGTGGCCGATGTGAAAAACGCCGAACGAGCTTTGTTTTTGGTGGACGAAGCGATTCAGCTTTTGCCGAATTCTCTGGAGACTAACGAAGCTGCATCTCATTTCCATCATACGCGAGGTAGCGCACTCTTAGCCCTCAATCGCGTCTCTGAGGCGGCCGCGAGCTTTGAAATCGCGTTGCAGTATCGCCCTAATAACCCAGGCATCCTCGAGTCGCTGGTGAAATGCTACACCGGGCGAGACGACAAGCAGGCAGCCGCATTCCAAAAACGATTGGATGCAGCTAACCAACAGAATCCACCGAAATAGCCTTTTGCTTTTGGACGAAATAGAAGCCCGATATGAGTCGCCGCAGTCGCCATCGTCGAGATGATTTCGGAGGAGGGGAAAATTGGTTTTCCTCTCTGGTGCGACCAATTCGTCGCTTATTTTCTAAACTTGGCGGACGGGATCGATCACTTGAGCGTGCCGCAAGCAGCGAGCCACTTTGGAAGTCTCTCCTGCTGCTGATCCCGCGGCTGCTTTCCGAGCTGTTTCGCTTCCTGATTTTTGACTGGAGTACCAGTCGCAAAGGAAAAGCTTTCCTGTACGCATTACCCGCTTTGGGGACCGTTGGTTTAGTGGTTGCAATCCTCTCGGTTGCAGCCTGGAAACTCGAAACCAGCCGAGAGCCTTTTTATTCCGGCCGACTTTCCTATTACCAGAAAGAAGAAGACCACGAGTTTGCCAAAAGCTGTGCCCTCAAATTAGTCGACCTGAATCCGAGCGATGTAAACAAATACAAGTTAGCCTTGGCGATTCGACAACTTGACGATTTCAACTCAGCTTTTGATTTGATGTCATCGTTGGCGCCGGAAGAAAAGGTACTCAAACAGCGCTCGACTGCCAGCAATCCGACTGCCGAGGAGACCGCGGGGACGGATGATGCTTCGAAAACATCCCCGCTCTCTGGCGAGCAAGTGGCTAAGCCCGATGCCGAACCAGCAGCCGCACTAACCGACGAAACCCCTACCGAATCCGCTACAGAAACGGACGAGCCGACCTTGGTTTACACGGGTTACGCTCCGGCTCATCTTTGGGTCGCTGACACCGCAGCATTTGCCACCGAATTGAACCTGTCCGCAGAAGAGCGAAAGAGCAAATCGCTAATCCACTACTCCGCCGCTTTTGAACTGGAAAAAAATGAAAATTCTCCGGAGTCAATTTACGCGGCGCTGCGACTCTCCGAACTGCAAGTTCAAAACAATGACTTAGCCGGAGCGGAGAAGACGCTGCGTCTTGCCGCTGGCAAACCTGTCATCACGCTTTTGCACCTGCAAGCCATCGCTCGACTGCTGGCTGTCCTGAAACAACAAGACAAGGTCGCCGAAATCAAAGCGAGTGCGGATAGTCTCGAACCGCGATTGTTCAAACTCGCCTCCAGCATGCCTGATTCAATCGAGCCCTGGCAGGCACTGGTAGATGTCTCCTCGCAGGCAGAGAACTACCGGATTGCTGACGAGTACATCCAAAGCGGGCTGGCGATGGCCAAGAATCCTGAGACTCGGAAGGGGCTTCTGCAACTCAGAGCGGCGCTGCTCATGCGTCAAGCTATGCAGATGAAGGATGTTGACCAAGAAGCTCGCTATCTCGAGAAATTCGGCTACCTCGCGACGGCCATTTCTGTTGACCCGACCAACGAGAACCTCTACTTGGCAATGTTGGAGTACGTCGACCTGAACGAGCAAAACCCCTCGGAGGACGACTTCCTCAGACTCGCTCTGGGAACCGGAAAAACCCCCGCAATTGCCCACGTCGTCTTGGGACTTCGGGATGCCCAGCGGAACCAAGGTGCCGCCGCCGTGAACCACTGGGAGATTGCGGATACCCAGACAGATCGAGCCGAGTGGCTCTGCGGTATGTTCGCTCGCCTACTGCTCAAGGCAAAGTCACTCAACACGGACGAGTACTTTCAGTTCCTGGCGATTTGCGATAAGCACTACCCAAATCAGCCAATGCTCCAACTCGCCAATGCTGAGGCGCTTTTATTGCTCAAGCAAGACAACACACAAGCACTCCCTCTGCTCGAAAAGATCCTGACCGCGAATGAGAATTTCGTTGCGGCCCGAGAGGCCTACATCACCGCTCTCAAAGCCAGCGGACGAGAGAATGAAGCGGAGCAGGAAAGCTTGAAGCTCAAACGGCAGATTGCCGATGCGCAAAAGCAAAAAGGACAAGCCAGCGTTGAAAAAGACGAAGCTGGAAAAAGCGGTCCGAAGTAAGCTGGCGACACAAACTCGTTAACCAGAATCCGCGAGCGCGCTTCGAACCCGAGCTCGCGAAATCGACCCGCTCCACAAAAAAGAAGGCGGTCGCTGAACGGTTTTTTCTAACAGGCGTTTGCCAATCACGCGCTGCCCTTACTCCTTCTGGCTGCTAAAATATTGGCAGCAGTGTGTACCGCATTCCTTTAGCGGTTTGCGGCGTTACCCCTTAGACACGCTCCCCTTGAAGCCAGAAGTAATTTGCCGATGAATCGTTTTCAGCTACTGGTCATCGCCCTTTCCCTCGCAGCCCTCCGCATCAGCATCGGCTTTCACTTCTTTTTCGAAGGGACCGACAAACTGAAAAGCGGAAACTTCCAAGCCTCCTATTTCCTCGGGGCTGCGAAGGGGCCGCTTGCTCCGCTGTTCCAGCAAATGCTTGACGACCCCTCAGGGGAAAAAAAGCTTTGCGTTGTGGAAATCCAAAAGGATGGGAAATCCGCTTTCGATGTCGACCCCACACTTACGCTCGCGATCTGGGATGACTTTGTCGACCGGGCGATTTCCCATTACGGCTTCGGTGGTGACACAGTTCGCAAACAACTTGAAGACGCCAACGAACGACTCGCTGACTCGGCTGGCGGCAACTCATCCCCAGTGGTCGCTGCCGAAATTGCTGCAAACAATGCGGCCTTGAAACAACTTGCCAAGCAAAAACAACAAGCAGTCGAAATCCTGAAAACTCACCAGCAACTGCTAAGGGATTGGCTCAGCGATAATCGCGTCGACCTGATCGCGCACTTTTCGACTGCAGGACGTCTGAATGGTTTTCAGAGAGATGGTGCCTCAGCCGGGAAGACCGCGATTGAAGTCGAGGCTCTCCGCGGTCAAGTCGACTCAATTCGCAGCGACCGAACGGGCAAATTGAATCAATGGTCAGGACAAGTTGTCGCGATTTGGGATTCTTTGGAAACCAAAATCAACAGTCTCGCGGTAGGACCACAAGTCAGCCGGGGAAAGCTGGCCATCCATAGGCCCTTTGACCAGCCCAACAGCAAGCTCAAATGGATCAATCGCATCATCCCTTGGTTTGATACTACTGTCGGCGTGTTGCTCATTCTCGGACTGTTCACCACTCCGGCAGCAATCGCTGCGGCACTCTTTCTAGCTTCGGTTGTCCTTACGCAACCGTTTTGGCTTCCCGGCACAACGCCAACTTACTACCAAATCGTTGAACTGGCGGGGCTCTTAGTCGTCGCCGCGGCTGGTTCCGCAAACACACTCGGCTTGGATTACTTCCTCGGCTGGTTCCGAAAGAAACGCCCTGCCTCATCAGGCGCAGCTTCGGCAGCAACGGAGCCCACTCCACAGTCGGCTTGAGTTATCGGGACTCCCCCGACAGTCCCCACCATTTTGTTTACTCGTTTCAGGATAGCGCAATGATCAATCTCAGCCCCGAAGAACGTGACATCGGCAAGGACAACTACTACTCCGCCGTGACAGCCTTCCATCAGATGAACCGTCGGGATTTCCTTACCCGCGCGGTCGCTGCCGGCGGTTTAACTGCGGCTGGTATCGGCGGTATGTACTTCGGCTACAACCGCCCGAGAAATCCCGTTCGCACCTGTGTAATCGGAACAGGCGATGAAGGGAACGTGCTGCTTGGATCGCTGAATCCCGACTACATCGACGTGCGGGCAATCTGCGATATCCGTCCGTCGAGCATCCATCGGGCTTTTCATGGCGACTGGGCGACTTCAAGCACCGCTTATGTTCGCCCGGGTTTGCTGAAGGTTTACGGCTATAAAGACGAATCGGAAGCCCGCAAACATATCAAGGTCTATACGGCTGGATGGCAACAAGCGATCGCTGACCCGGACATTGAGGCAATCATCATCGCGGCTCCGCTGCACCTCCACGCTCCGATTGCCGTTGCCGCGATGCAAGCCGGTAAGCATGTGCTTTGCGAGAAGCTGATGGCACACAACATCGCGCAGTGCAAGTTGATGTGCCGAACCGCCGAACAAACCAAGCGGTTTCTCTCGATTGGTCATCAGCGACACTACAGCATCCTCTACGACAATGCGGTCAACTTGATCCGCTGGGGTTTGCTTGGTGAAGTGCATCACATCCGGGCTCAATGGCACCGCAACAACAAGCCCGGTTCCGATACTTGGGCTCCACCGCTTCCCGGCGGGGAGATTCCAGTAGGTGGCGGCGGCAAGGTCGATAAGATCGCCGAACAGCTTCGTGAATTCCAAAAGCTGCTGGCTGATCCCACGACCTCTCCAGCCGACGCGAAAATTCTCGAGAAGCAGATCGCACAGTGGATCGCCTGGGACCAAGACAAACTGGTCGCAGCGGCCGAACATGGCTACCTCGATGACGCCAAGGTTTATGGATCTGGTCGCGTCCGCTCGGCTTTGGAAGAACTCGTTCGTTGGCGATTGTGGGACCGGACCGGTGGCGGTCTGATGGCCGAGCTCGGAAGTCACCAACTCGACGCGGCCAGCATTTTCGTCTCGGCCCTTAGCAAAGAGGTTGGCAAAAAAGTTCACCCGCTGACCGTGCATGCCATTGGTGGTCGTCACTTGTTCCCAGTCGACCGCGATGCCGATGACCACGTCTACTGCATGTTCGAGTTCCCCGGCCAAGGCTACGGCTATGACTTCGACGTCGGCTACAAAGACCCTGTCAATCAACTCCCCAATCCAAAGACGGGAGTCCCGAGCTATGAACAGGATTCCGACAAGAAAGTTGTCGTCACCTATTCCTCGATCAACGGAAATGGGTTCGGTGGTTACGGCGAGGTTGTGATGGGCACCAAGGGAACTTTGGTTCTCGATCGCGAACAGGAGGTCATGGTTTACCCGCTAGCAGGGACCTCCGCCAAAGCCGGTGTCACAAAGAAGGGTGGAAGCGCCGTTCTGGACACTTCGGCGAGCGGCGATTCCGCTCCAGCCAAAGCGGCTCAGGGCACCGCAACCGTCAGTCGCGGCTACAAGGAAGAAATTGAGCATTGGGCTTGGTGCATTTCCGAAGGCGATTACAGCAATCAAACCCGCTGTGATGGCCCACATGCTCTGGCTGACGCCGTTATTGCCCTGACCGCTCGCTTAGCTATCCAGAACTCTCGCCGACCGGGCGGGCATGGCTTTATTCCATTCCAGCCAAATTGGTTCGACTATCGCAGCGATGCAATTCCGGAGGCAGATTCCGAAGCGACTGCCAAAGCGATGTTCAGCGAAGAGATGAAGAATCTGAAGCTAGTCTAAGCTCGTTTCTTCACGCCCTTTTTTCGGGCTCAGATAGAACGAATCACCATGACCGGTGCTCGCGGAGTGCCGGTCATTTTTTTATATTGGGGAGCTGCGCCGGTCAGGGAATCGTCCGGATTGACTTCCATCGTTCCACCTCGACCTACTTCGCACGAGTTTCCCTTTGCACGACCTCGACCAGTGGCTCCAAGTCTTTCGCCTCTCCAGTTTCCGCCCCGGCCAGCGCGAGGTCGTGGAGGCGATCCTGTCTGGACAAGACACGTTGTGTGTCATGCCAACAGGTGGCGGCAAGAGCCTCTGTTACCAGCTGCCGGCAGTGGCGCGTGGCGGTTTGACGCTGGTCATCTCACCGCTCATCGCCCTGATGAAGGACCAAGTCGACGCGCTCAGTGCACTCGGCATTCCAGCAACCTTTATCAACAGCTCGATTTCGCTGGAGCAGCAGCGACAACGAATCGACCGAATGGTGGCCGGCGATTACCGCCTGGTATATCTTGCACCCGAGCGACTGCGCAGCGCCGGTTTCCTGCGCGCAATCGCCAATACTCCAATTAATCTTCTGGCGGTCGACGAAGCTCACTGCATCAGCCAATGGGGGCATGACTTCCGCCCTGATTACGCTCGTCTCGGTAGATTTCGGGAGCGAACCGGAAATCCGCAGACCGTCGCACTGACCGCAACAGCCACGCAGTCGGTGCGGCAAGATATCGCCGAAGTGCTGCGGCTTTCCGAACCGACGACCTTCATCTCCGGTTTCGCCCGCCACAACCTTTCGCTGCGAGTAGAGACGCCCCCGAGCAATTCGGCTCGCGACAATCGCTTAGTCGAGTTTGTGGACCAGACTCCGGGCTCTGGGATTATTTATGCTTCGACCAGAAAAAACTGCGAGCATGTCGTCGAGCTTTTAACGCCTGCGATTCGGAGGAAGCTGGAGTTCTACCACGCCGGGATGGCTCATGATGAACGCCTTCGGGTGCAAGACAATTTCATGTCGGGCAGAACACCGATCGTCGTCGCCACAAATGCGTTTGGGATGGGGATCGACAAACCCGACCTGCGCTTCGTCGTCCACTACAACATTCCCGGGAGCCTTGAAGCCTACTATCAAGAGGCCGGCCGCGCGGGCCGCGATGGCCAACCATCCACTTGTTTGCTGCTCTTTTCCTTTCAAGACCGATTCATACACGAATTTTTTATCGAGAACTCCTACCCTTCTCGAGCAATCATCAAGGATGTCTACCAATACCTCTGCTCCTACGAGCAGGACCCGATCGAACTGACATTAAATGACATCAAGGAAGACCTGAATATCTCACTCGGGACTCAAGGTATCGCGAATTGCGAGCACTTGCTGGAGAAGGCAGGAGCCATTGAGCGACTCGATGCCCAGCAAAATATGGCTGGCATCAAGATCGACTCGAATCTTCCAACGTTGGTTGACCTGCTTCCACGAGAGGCGAGGTCGCGGCGGAAGTTGCTCCGCGAACTAGAGCAAATCGTAGGTTCATTGCGGGGCGAGATGGTTTTGTTTAACCCGGTGTATCTCGCGAAGAGGCTCGACGCGAAGTGGACGAGCATTGCCAAGTCGCTTCGGCAACTGACCGAACTCAAAGAAATTGACTACGTGCCTCCGTTCCGCGGCAGGGCGATCCACGTCAAGGATCGAACGATTCCCTTTGAACGCTTGGAAATCGACTTCGCGGCGCTGGCCCGAAGGCGGGAGTTAGAATTCGAGCGATTGAATCGAATGTTCGAGTTCGCATCGACGAGGGGATGTCGCCAATTGAAAATCCTCGAATACTTTGGCGATTCACAACGAGAGGTTTGTGGAAATTGCGACCAATGCATCGCTGCTGGACTGAAACCTTCCTCTGGCCCCCATGCCTCACCAGTGCACGAAATCCCCACGGCCAAAATCGCGCCGGGAATCGAAGATGCAGTGCGTTACGCGGTACAAGTAGCACTCAGCGGCGTTGCCCGAACCAGCGGGCGAATCGGAAAAACGCTTATCGCCCAAATGCTGATTGGCTCGAGTTCGAAAAAAGTCCAATCCAAGGGCCTACAGAAGTTGTCGACTTTCGGCTTGCTCCGCACGGCTAAGCTGGATCTGGTCAATGAGCTTCTCGATTGGCTTCTGGCTGTATCCCGAATCCAGCAGACTCAAACCGCGAAGTTTCGGCCGGTGATCGACATCACCGCTGGTGGACGAGAGTGGCTACGTGGTGAATTCAGCGGGTCGATTGCAAGTCGGATGCCGTCAAACCTGGTCAGCGAGCTCGAATCGGCTTGCAAAGGCCAAACTCCCAAAGGAGTGTCCAGTACAGCAAAGGCAATTCCAACGCCACCGCAAGCAGAGGATTCGCCAACGGAAAATCTCCCGGACGGGGAACAAGCCAGAGTGGAACGCTTGCTTGATTCCGTGCCTGTCATTGCGCCAACACAAAAGTCCAAACCGCTTGCGGAGCCCTCGATTGAGCCGGCGATCATTCAGCCCCGAAGCAGTCGGCAGACGCGAATCGACCTGCCGCATCAAACGGCACGCCAGCCAGCTTGGTTTTGGACTTGGCGACTGCTGGCTGATGGATATGCTTGGAATCAAATTTGTGCCGTCCGCAATCTCGATTGCGTCACGGTGCTGGAGCACTTAACCATCGCCGCCCGTGAGAAAAAACCAGTAGACCTGACCGTTTTCTTCGGAGAACTTCGAGAAGATCAAGGAGTTCAGCGAAAAGAATTCGTCCGCCAAGCGGCTTTGGGTACTGGCGAACAACAAACACGTCTGGAAGAGCTCCTCGATCTTTTGCTACAGCTAACGAATTAGCAGGGTGGCGGCTGGATGCGCTGCTTCCCACCTCCGATTCCTTTCGCTTCGATTCCTTTGGAAAGGTATTTCCTTGGCGATTAGCGTATTTGACCTGTTTACGATCGGTATTGGCCCATCGAGTTCCCACACCGTCGGCCCGATGCGGGCTGCGCGGATGTTCGCTCAACGACTGCAGACCTATGAGGTTTTGGCGCAGACGGAGCGAGTCAAAGTTGAACTATACGGGTCCCTCGGAGCAACCGGACGCGGGCACGGGAGCGACAAGGCGATCATCGCGGGGCTAAGTGGAATCGCACCGGAAAAGGCCGACCCCGATCATCTCTTTCAATTGGTTGACGCGGCTCGAGCGTCGGGCCGCATTTTGCTGGCCGGCGAGCGGGAAGTCGCTTGGCGCGAAGCCGAAGATCTCGGCTTTCTTCGCAAGACTTTGCCATTTCACTCGAACGGAATGAAGTTTCTCGCGTTTTCGTCCAGTGGCACCGTGTTGTTGGAGCGAACTTATTATTCGATCGGTGGTGGCTTTGTCGTCAATGAGCAAGCGGCTGAAGCGAACCAGATCGTACCCGATGCGACGAAGCTCCCCTTTCCGTTTTCGACGGGAGCTGAACTTCTGAACCACTGTCGCGAACAGGGGCTTTCAATCAGCTCGATCATGCTGGCAAATGAACAGGCTTGGCGCACCAAAGCGGAAATCCAAACAGGCTTGCTCGAAATCTGGGATGTCATGCAGCGCTGTGTCGAGCGTGGCTGCCATAGCGAAGGGATCTTGCCAGGCGGCCTGAAGGTGAAACGGCGAGCCGGTTCGCTCCATCGAAAACTCCAAAGCGACCCTCAGTCCCACGCTGGGATTGGAATCATGGATTGGGTTAATTGCTGGGCGATCGCGGTCAATGAAGAAAACGCGGCTGGAGGCCAAGTCGTCACGGCTCCGACGAATGGAGCCGCCGGAATTATTCCAGCGGTGATGCATTACTACCACCGCTTTTGCCATACTCCCACCAATGATGGGATTGTTCGATTCCTCCTGACCGCCGCGGCGATTGGAATTCTGTTCAAGGAAAACGCTTCCATCTCAGGCGCGGAGGTTGGCTGCCAGGGCGAAGTTGGTTCCGCCTGCTCTATGGCGGCGGCTGGCCTAACCGAGGTGCAAGGCGGCACTCCTGAGCAGGTCGAAAACGCTGCCGAAATTGGAATGGAGCATAACTTGGGCCTGACCTGTGATCCGATTGGCGGATTGGTCCAAGTGCCCTGCATCGAGCGAAATGCAATGGCGGCAGTCAAAGCGATTAACGCTTCGAGGTTGGCCCTGAAGGGCGATGGGAAACACTTCGTTTCCCTCGATAAGGTCATTAAGACGATGCGAGAGACAGGTCGCGACATGAAATCGAAATACAAGGAAACTGCCCGTGGCGGTTTGGCAGTAAACGTCATCGAGTGTTAGCTCGGCCTATCTCGACCTTGCTGAGGCATCCGCTGTTCAATGAAACCAGCTGCTGGTAAGCCGCTTAACCTGCCTATTGAGAGACTGGCAATTCAATTTCTCTGATGTCCCTGCAGTTTTAACCACTGGAAGCCGTGGGCCGACAACCAAAGCCCAAAACGCCTCTTCTTTATTGGTTACCCTGCGAAAATTCATGCAGTTTATGCGGTCAGTTGGTTATTCAGACGCGGACGCTACAATGTAGCGTTTCGATTTCGAAAGGCCCGATTGGCCGGTTTCTCGGTTTATGTTGAAAAACTATGGATGACAAGCAACGTACCTCGCGGCCCGGGGGCTCTCCCGATGGTGGCGACGGAAATTCGGCCCGACCGATGCGTAATCCAAACCTTTGGATCGTGATTATCATCGTGGGCTTGCTGGGCATGCTCGCCTACCTCGTAATGCGGGAAGCAGAAACCGACGATATCAGCCTGGGCTACTTCAAGAATCTGATTCGCGGGCGGGACTACTACGGTAAACCGCTCGAAAAGGATGGAAAGCCGTTCAAGGGATCGGCAATTCAGCAAGTTCAGTTGACTGGCCATATTGCTGAGGGAACATTGAGGCCGGAAGTTAGTCCGATGGCCGAGCCTCGCTTTGACGGGCGAGGTCGCGAGATAGATCCGCAACCGGGGCAACTGCTGAAGCGAAAATTTCGCGTCACGTTGATGAACAATCCTGAGTCGCTGCGCGATTTGGAGAAGGAACTCAACGACGCTGGGGTTCCGGTCTCAGCCGTCGACACAACGGGCATCGCCCAGTTGATGAACTTTCTTTTGCTCGCCTTCTCAATCGGCATCCTCTTGTTCCTGTTCTACTCTTTCCGCCGATCACAAAATCAAATGCTTGGCGGAGGTGGATTCCTCAACTCTTTTTCCAGAAGCCCCGCCAAAAAATACGAGCCGACTCAGAAGCAAATCACCTTTGCGGATGTCGCCGGATTGGAAGGCGTTAAGGCTGACCTTCAGGAAATCGTCGACTTCTTGAAAGACCCGGGCAAATTCCAAAAACTCGGTGGCCGTGTGCCCAAGGGCGTGTTGTTAATGGGCCCTCCAGGAACCGGCAAAACTCTCTTGGCTCGAGCCATCGCGGGTGAAGCCAATGTTCCATTCTTCAGCGTGAATGGGTCTGAATTCATTCAGATGTTTGTCGGTGTTGGAGCAAGTCGTGTTCGCGATTTGTTCTCGACGGCAAAATCGCAAAGCCCCGCAATCATTTTCATCGACGAAATTGATGCAGTCGGTCGCCAACGCGGCGCGGGACTTGGCGGTGGACATGACGAACGCGAACAGACTCTCAACCAAATCCTGGGCGAGATGGATGGTTTCCAGAAAAACGAATCCGTAATTGTCGTGGCGGCCACGAATCGTCCGGACGTGCTCGACCCTGCCCTGCTCCGGCCGGGTCGCTTCGACCGACACATTCCTGTCTCGCGTCCGACCATGAAGGGGCGCCTTGAGATTTTCAAAGTACACGTTCGTGACGTGCCGCTCGGACCGGACGTCAATCTTGAGATTATGGCGCAGGCTACTGCCGGAATGACCGGCGCCGACATCCAAAATCTGGTAAACGAAGCCGCACTTTGGGCTGCTCGCCTAAACAAGTCCAAAGTCGAAATGAGCGACCTTTATCACGCTCACGACAAGGTACTGATGGGCGCCAAACGGGAAGAGGTGCTCAATCAGCGTGAGAAAGAGCGAACCGCATTTCACGAAGCAGGCCACACCTTGGCCGCTTGGAGCCTGAAGGGGGCAATGCCCGTCCACAAAGTGACCGTCATTCCTCGAGGCCGTGCTCTCGGCGTAACGCAAATGGTTCCTGAAGAGGACCGCATGAACCTCTCAGAGAATGAGATCCGCGATACGCTGATCGTGCTCCTCTCCGGCCGCGCTGCCGAAAAGATTGTCTACAACGAATTTACAGTCGGAGCAGAAAACGACCTCGAACGAGCCACGCAGATGGCTCGAAGAATGGTCACGCACTGGGGCATGAGCAACCGGCTCGGCCCAGTCAGCTACAAGATGACTGACGAAGACCCGTTCTTGGGTCGTGAAATCCATCAGAATCGTCAGTTCAGCGAGCACACGATGGAAGTAATCGATGAGGAGGTGACGAAAATCCTTCAGTCCGCCTCCGCTGCGGCAGTCGACCTACTCGAGCAACGCCGGGTCGACCTCGATAAGATCGCCGAGGGGCTTGTAAAGCGAGAGGAACTCGACCGCGGAGATATCGCTGAACTCATCGGCCCCTCAATTCACGACAATCAAAACAAGGGCGGCAATACTGCGAAAGCAGGAGTCGACCTCGCGCCTGAATCCGCACTGGACACGCGGGCCGACAGCTAAAAATTGCAAACCGCTGGCAGATAAGCGTGAGTTGGTGATCGCCTACTCATTCGCTGGTAATTTTTTCGGGGCTTGGAAGGCAACCAACCGAAGACCGCCGACTCCAAGTCTTGCCAACTCACTCCAGTGATCGACAGCCAAGCGGAATACGGCTGCCGAACAGGTTGGCATATGGTCGATTTCTTCGGCGACTTTGCCAACCAAGATCGAAACTCCTGGATTGTGGCCGATCAGCATGCCGCAGTGGACTGAGTCTTGGAAGCGGCTCGCCTCTGCGAGATAAGCCTCGGCGGGTGCAAGGTAAAGCCTTTGGGTAAAAGCAACTTCGATCGGCTTGCCCCAAGTGCTTAAGAGCAACTCAGCCGTCTCCATGGTCCGCTGGGCATTGGAGGAGACGATGGAGTCGGGAAGCCACCCTTGTTCGGCCAGCCACCGAGCCATCTTGGGAGCGGCCGTGCGTCCCTGCTCATTCAAGGGGCGTTGATGGTCCGTTGCATTCGCATTTTCCCAAGAACTCTTTGCGTGACGCATCACAATCAGCAACCGACCTGAACTGTTCACATTCGCCCCTTATCTCAACTATCGTTCGTCGGATTGGGTGCTTTCGCTGATTCAGGTCGATTTCGTCGCCGAATTCGTGCACACAACCAACTCCTGCCTGTCGCTCAAAATCGAACTTAATCGAAATTAGTGCTACTTCTCTTGTCAGGATCGCGCAGACTATTTCCCGCGTTTCTGGTTAATTGATAGGATAGAGCATCACTGTTTTCCCGGGCACCCCTTGGCACCAAAGAATTTCTTTGGCGTCCCCCTCCGCCCGCACTTATCCGAAGCAGTCAATGGACCAGGAACGTTCTCGAATCGCCGCTGATTTGAACGGCCTCCTCGATGGGGAGGTTCGGTGCGATAACTTGTTCCTGCAAATGTACTCGTCGGACGCGAGTATCCATGAAATCCGTCCGATGGGAGTTGTTCGCCCTCGCCACACGGCGGATGTCGCCAACACGATTAAATACGCTGTCGAAAACCGTTTGACCATTCATTGCCGCGGAAGCGGTTCGAACGTCATCGGCGGCTGCCTAGGGGCGGGGCTGATTCTGGATTTTTCCAGTGACATGCGGCAAATCACGGCAAGAGCGGATGGGACGGTCGATGTCCAACCTGGGGCGATTCTGTCCAGTGTCAACCGCGAACTTAAACGCCGCGGTTTTGTCTTCGGCCCAGACCCAGCCACTCGCAGCGTCACGACTATGGGTGGAGTGCTCTCCCTCAATCTGACAGGCAGCCACTGGGCTCGCTTCGGCTGTCCGCGAGATAAAGTCATCAGCTTGGAAGTCGTTCTGGCAAGCGGCAAAGTAGTCAACCTTTACTCAGCCTTGAGTGCAGACTTTCCAAACAATTCCTCTGACCCAGTTGTCAGTGGATTACAAAGCCGTTTGGACGGGATTCTCACGCAGTGGCAAAAGCCGCTGGATGAAGTACGCCCCAAAACACTGATTAATCAAGCTGGTTACAACCTGCACGACTTAAGGGTAAGTAATCAGGTCGACCTGACGAGACTGCTGGTCGGATCCGAGGGGACGCTGGGTGTCATCACTCGCGCGCATTTGAAGGCCGAGCCATTGCCAAAGTACCGCGGCGTTGCCCTGCTCTCCTTCGATCGCCTCGATGCAGCAGCCAGAGCGGCTGTTGAAATCAATTCGCTTGATGTAAGTGCCTGTGACCTGCTCGACCGCCGCCTGCTGGTTCTGGCTCGAGAGACGAATCCTCAGCTGGTAAGGCTGGTTCCGCCCGCGGCAGAGGCGATGCTTTTGGTCGAATATCAGACAGAGACCGATGCAGAGCTGCGGGAAAAGCTTGAAAACCTTTCGTACCGGATCGTCCGGCGAAGAAAATTGGCTTTCGATGCGCGGTTGACGACTCAAGAAGAAGAGCGAAACCTCTTCTGGCGGCTCACTCGCCGCGTCACGCCCACGCTTTACCGCCTGCGTGGCAACCGGCGAGCCTTACCTTTCGTCGAAGACATTGCGGTGACGCCGGCGAAGCTACCCGAGTTCCTTCAAGCAGCTCACCAAATCCTCAATCGCCATGAAGTCACCGCTTCAATTTTTTCACATACTCCTCAAGGCTTGATCCAGCTCCATCCGTTCTTGGATCTTTCCTCACCGGGAGATGTGGAACTGCTTGGGCGACTCTCCAAAGACTTGTTCGCAAAGGCTCTGGAGTTCGGCGGTACTGCCAGTGGTTCGTTTGGCGACGGACGCACGCGCACTTGGCACTTGAGGAAACAGTATCAAAAGGCGTACGACGCCTTGGTCGAAGTCAAACAGCTATTCGACCCCGAAGAAAAACTCAACCCCGGAATTATCGTCGGCTCGGGAGCGGAATCTTCTGCTGACAATCTGAGACGCCTTACTCCCGTACTTGTCCCGCCCGCCCAGCCACCTGAAGACGCGAAGCCAGAGACTCAGGCTAACTCGCTACCGGTCCTTCAGCCCCAACTGCCTTGGAGTATCTCCGACATCTCCAACACGACGCGCAATTGCAATGGCTGCGGTCGCTGCCGGACGGCCGCCGATGACCAGCGAATGTGCCCGATCTTTCGGCTGAGTCCCCGCGAAGAGGCCTCGCCTCGCGCTAAGGCCAATCTGATGCGAAGCATTTTGACAGGGCAGCTTCCTGTAGAGACGATGGCGACAGACGAATTCAAAGCGGTCGCCGATTTGTGCGTCAACTGCCACCAATGTCGACTGGAGTGTCCTGCAGGCGTTGACATCCCCAAGTTAATGGTCGAAGCGAAAGCTCAATATGTCACCGTCAATGGCTTGAGTATCAGCGACTGGATTTTTGCTCGGCTCGATGTGCTTTACGATCTTGCCGGACGCTTGCCTCGAGTGACGAATCAGCTAATCCGCAGCCGGCTGGCGAGAATGCTGCTCGATCGGATGCTCGGAATCGCTCAGGGCCGCAAACTGCCGCGACTTTCGCAAATGAGTTTTCTCCGCTGGGCCCAACGCAATAAACTCAGCCGCGGAAGCCGCCAACACGCGCGGAAAGTAGTGATCTTTGCCGATGCGTATGTTAACTGGAATGACCTTGAACTGGGTCAGGCACTCGTCAAAGTCTTGCAGCACAACGGGATTGATGTTGCGGTGCCTCAAGACCAACTCGTCTCGGGAATGTCATTGATTTCCGACGGAGTGCTTTCCCGAGCAAGGAAGCTGGCCGCGCGGAATGTCGAGCTATTGGCTGAGTACGTACGGCAAGGATACAAGATCGTCACGACCGAGCCCTCCGCTGCGTTGGCTCTGAAGCACGAGTACCTAAACCTTCTCGATGATGATGACGCGAGATTGGTTGCTGCCAACACTTATGAGGCAACTCATTTTCTCTGGGAGTTGCATCAAACGGGTCAACTGGAACTCGATTTCCGACCGGTAAATCAAACTGTCGGATATCATCTTCCCTGCCATCAACGGGCCTTGGAGACTGGAACTCCAGGCATCAACTTGATGCGATTGGTTCCAGGACTACAGGTTGAGCTGGTCGAGAAGGGCTGCTCGGGAATGTGCGGGACGTTTGGCCTGAAACGCCGCAATTACATCCGTTCGCTGCGTACCGGCCTGCCATTGATCAAAGCGATGCGTTCACCTGCATTTGTTGCAGGCGCAACCGAGTGCAGCACTTGCAAAATCCAAATGGAGCAAGGCACGAACAAGCCCACGATTCACCCCTTAAAGATCATTGCCCTCGCTTACGGCTTGATGCCGCAACTGGGAGATCTTTTTAATCGCCGAAATGAAGATTTGGTGGTTTCCTGAACAGGAGCGCACTTCCGCATGATGGTTAAAGTGTTATTTTTCGCAGGAGCCCGTGAAATTGCGGGGACCTCCGCCATGGAACTTTCCCTGGAAGACGATGCCACAGTCGGCCAACTCAAGCAGTCGCTGGTCGAGCAATTTCCTGGTTTAATGCACGTCCTCGGGCATTCGACGATCGCTGTCGATCGGGATTATGCCAATTCCGATCGGGCTTTGTATCATGGAGCAGAGGTGGCTGTCCTTCCTCCCAGTAGTGGAGGCTGAAAAGCAAATTCCCTTGCTCTCCGCCATTCGTATCCTCAAAGAAAATCCGTCATAACTCGCTCCAACTTTCCTGTTTCCCGTCCATGGTAGAAATTACAAGCGATCCGCTCGATATCACTCAAGCTTATGAGCGATTGCGCTCCATCGATGCCGGGGCCTGCGTCGTTTTTACCGGGACTACGCGCCGGTTGACGAATGGACAAGAGACGGTTGAGTTGACTTACGAGTGCTATCCGGAACTCGCCCAAAAGGTCCTCAAGGAGTTAGTGGAAGAGGCGATGAGACGCTGGACCTTGCTCGACTGCCTCGTTTGGCACCGCGTTGGCGTCGTCCCCCTCGGTGAAGCAAGCGTTCTGGTGGGAGCTTCGTCTGCTCATCGCGACGCTGCATTCGAGGCAGCCCGTTGGCTGATCGATACGCTCAAGGAGCGAGCTCCGATCTGGAAACAGGAGCATTGGGCCGATGGGTCCCGCGAGTGGATTCATCCCGGCATTCCGGCGAAGGCCGCACGCCCAGTCGGAGGTCACGATGTTGATTGACTCTTTCGGCAGAGTTCACGACAGCCTTCGGATTAGCGTTACCGACCGCTGCAACATTCGCTGCTTTTACTGCATGCCCTACGAAAACATCACGTTTCTACCGAAAACAGATTTGCTAACTTTTGAGGAGATCGCAAGGTTTGCCGAACTGGCGACTCAGCTTGGCATTCGAAAGTTTCGCCTCACCGGTGGAGAACCGCTCGTTCGTCGCGAACTCCACCAACTGGTTCGAATGCTGAGAAGCATCGAAGGTGTCGAGGATTTGGCTTTGACCACAAACGCCGTGCTTCTGGAGGAGCAAGCCGAAACACTCTTCGAGGCCGGGTTGATGCGACTGAACGTCAGCCTCGACAGTCTGCGGCCGGAGATTTTCGAACAGATCACTCGCCGCAATGGTTTAGAACAGGTGTTGGCGGGCTTGCGCCGCGCCGCTGAGGTTGGCTTCCGCAAGATTCGAATCAACGCGGTCTCGATCGCTGGGCTCACGGAAGCTGACGTCATCCCACTGGCTGAATTTTGCCGCGAGTCCGGGCACACGCTTCGGTTCATCGAGTACATGCCGCTGGATGCCGATCAGACTTGGTCTCAAAAGCTCGTTCTTTCGGGTGCCCGCATCAAAGAGATACTCGAGCAAACCTTTGGCCCGCTCACACCAGCAAAACGGACTGACCCCAGCCAACCGGCCGTCGACTATCTCTTTGCCGATGGCCGCGGCGAAGTTGGCTTTATCAATCCGGTCAGCGAACCGTTTTGCGGTGCATGCAATCGGCTGAGGATCACGGCGGAGGGGCAATTGCGAAACTGCTTATTTTCTACCGAGGAATTCGACGCCCGCGCGCTGTTGCGGTCGAAGGCCATTGACGAAGAGGTGCTTGAACTCATCCGCACCTGTGTGGGCGCAAAAAAAGCTGGGCACGGGATTAACGATGAGCGGTTCATTCGACCGCAGCGGGCGATGTACCAAATCGGCGGCTAGACGAGCCTAACCATGACACGCCATAGTTTTTGTGGCGTTAGTCTCAAAAAGCTTAGCGCCAAGGGAACTCGCGTCCACTCAATCGTTCGAACGCTTCGATGTACTTTTCTCGGGTTCGAACCACGATCTCTTCCGGCAATTCCGGCGGCGGGCTGTTCTTATCCCAAGTGGTAGACTCGAGAAACTCACGTACGTACTGCTTGTCAAAGGAACGCTGGTTTCGCCCCGGTTCGTACTCTTCTGCTGGCCAGAAGCGTGAGCTGTCGGGAGTCAACACCTCGTCGATCAGGATAATTCTTCCTTCATGCCAGCCGAACTCAAACTTGGTGTCAGCCAGAATAATGCCGCGACTTGCCGCATGTCCTGAAGCGAGCCGATAAATCCCGAGACTCTTGTCCCGCAGCTCCCGCGCAACATCCTCTCCAACCTTGTTACTTGCCGTTTCGAAATCGATGTTCTCATCGTGTCCCGTTTCAGCTTTCGTTGCGGGAGTGAAAATCGGCTCGGGAAATCGCTCGCAGTTTCTCAAGCCTTGTGGCAAGAGATGCCCGCAGACGGCACCGGTCCGCTGATAGTCTTTCCACCCAGAGCCGACGAGATATCCACGAACAACGCACTCGATCGGAATCACTTCGCATTTCTTGACCACCATGGTTCGGCCTTCAAGCTCTTCGCGAGAGAGCCCGACTGGCAGGTCGATTCCTTCGAGGGAAGCTGTGATTAAATGGTTCGGCATCCCGAGAAATTCGAACCAGAAGAGGCTGATTTGCGTTAACACCCGGCCTTTATCCGGAATCGTCGTCGGCAAAATCCAGTCGAAGGCGCTAATTCGATCCGAGGCGACCATCAGAAAACTGTCGCCCAAGTCGTAAATATCTCTGACCTTCCCTTGCCGAGCCAATTCAGCGGTCATGCTGCTTTCC
>Ga0169931_10001083_pt1 | contig 44600 bp, 40 predicted proteins | sample Kivu_15m_20L_FD_129675 | JGI IMG/M metagenome (GOLD analysis project Ga0169931, IMG submission 129675) | Freshwater microbial communities from Lake Kivu, Western Province, Rwanda to study Microbial Dark Matter (Phase II) - Kivu_15m_20L... | ecosystem: Environmental > Aquatic > Freshwater > Lake... | reverse complement strand
TGCGAGCCTGTTCTTCCACCTCGAGGACGCCCGGCAAAAGCTTGAAGCCTGGCGACAAGATTATAACACTCTCCGACCTCATGGCTCGCTCGGCTGGCTGCCTCCGGCAGCCTTCGCCGAGCGCGCCACGAGGTCCGCACCAAAACCTCCGCCCAACCCGGATAAACTAACACCGGCTGCTGTCCAGTAAACGGGAGCGGATCACGCAGCGCGTAGATGATCTGCTCTTCGGAACACTTTTTACGAGGCATGGAGATGGGATTTTGACGTTTACCCACCCGGAAACCCTAACTCAAGCCATGTCCAGTTTCAGGGGACAGGTAGAATTTGGTAGCCAGCATTCGACTCCTGGCTACTCACTACTCGCTACCATGACAGAAAAGCAGACCCCGATGATGCAGCAATACTTCGAGGTGAAGCGCGGGCTGCCGCGCGACACGCTGCTGCTCTTCCGGCTGGGCGATTTCTTCGAGATGTTTTTCGACGATGCCGTCACCGCCTCGCGGATCTGCGGCCTCACGTTGACCAAGCGGCAGGAGCATCCGATGGCCGGCATCCCAGCCCATGCGGTGGATGCCTACGTCAACAAGCTCCTGACGGCCGGCAAGAAGGTCGCCATCTGCGACCAGGCCGAACCTGCCAAGGCCGGAAAACTCGTGCGCCGTGCGCTCACTCGCATCCTCTCGCCCGGCACCACCCTCTCCCCCAGCCAGCTCGACGCGAACCGCAACCACTACCTCGCTGCCATCGCCCACGACAAGGCCGGCCTGCATGCCGCTTGGCTCGATCTTTCCACCGGCGAGTTCCGGCTCGCCTCGGATCCGCGCGTGGAAAACCTGCTGCCGGTCCTCACCGCGCTTGATCCGGCCGAGCTGATCCTGCCCGAAGGTGCGCTGGATGACTGGCAAGCCGCGCCGCACGATCAGACCGCGGTGCACGCCCTGCATGCGTTCTGCACCGGCCGCCTGTGCTCCGAGCTAGCGGCCTACAATTTCGAGACCGCCACCGGCGCGAAGACGGTCATGGACACGCTCGGCGTGCTCAACCTGCAGGGCTTCGGTCTCGCGCACACCCATCCGGCGCTCGGTCCCGCCGGCGCGCTGGTTTACTACGCCACGGAAAATCTCTGCGCGAAGCCCGAGAACCTCCGCACACTGCGGGAGTATCACAGCGCCGGCACGCTCCTCCTCGACCCCGCGACGCTGCGCAATCTGGAGATATTTCAATCAGCGCAGGGCGGCCGGCCCGGGTCGCTCATCCACGCCATCGCCCGCACCGTCACGGCCGCCGGGCACCGGCTGCTGGAGCGCTGGCTGACGGCGCCCACCCTCGATCTGCCCAAGATTCACCGCCGGCAGGCCCTCGTCGGCGAATGCCTCGCGCAGCCGTCCCGCCTCGCCGAATTGCGGGAGCTGCTGGCCAATGTCCGCGATATCCCGCGCATCCTCGGCCGGCTGCAAAACCGGTTGCGCAATCCCCGCGAGCTCGGCGGCGTGCGCGACACCCTCGCCCAGTTGCCCGCCCTGCGCGCGGGTCTGGCGGCGTTTGGCGGGCGCATCGCCGACGATTGTCTCCCGCGCATCGACGAACTCCCCGGTCTCGCCGGCCTGCTCGCCCGCGGGCTCGGTGACGAACTCCCCGCCGATGTCGCGGACGGCAACTATATCCGCGCCGGCTACGACGCCGAGCTCGACCGCCTGCGCTCGCTCACCACGGACAACAAGACCTGGCTTTCCGAATTGGAGCGCACCGAGCAGGAGCGCACCGGCATCCGCAGCCTGAAGGTCAGGTTCACGAATAATTTTGGCTACTACATCGAGGTCACCAAGGCCAACCTGCACCTCGTGCCTGCCGACTACATCCGCCGGCAGACGACCGTCGGCGGCGAGCGCTACGTCACCGAGGCGCTCAAGCAAAAGGAGAAGGAAATCTTTCACGCCGAGGAAAACGCCCTCACGCGCGAGCAGGAGCTGTTCAACGCGCTCGTCTCCTCCGTCATCGCCGACGCCGAGCCCTTGACGCGCACGGCCGACACCCTTGCCGAACTGGACGTCCTCGCAGGCTGGGCGGTGCTGGCGCGCGAATGGGATTACTGCCGGCCGGAAATCAGCGACGGCGACGTGCTGGAGATTGCCGAAGGCCGGCATCCCGTCGTCGAGCAGATGCTCAAATCGGCCGACGCCATCGCCCGCGGCGGCAACCAGGCCTTTGTGCCCAACGACACGCACCTCGCCAGCGACGACGCCCAGCTCGCGTTGATCACCGGCCCCAACATGGCGGGCAAGTCCACCTACATCCGCCAGGTCGCGTTGATCGTGCTGCTGGCGCAGGTCGGCTGCTGGGTCCCGGCCAAGGCCTGCCGCGTCGGCCTCGTGGACCGCATCTTCTCCCGCGTCGGCGCCAGCGACGACCTCGCGCGCGGCAACTCGACCTTCATGGTCGAGATGAACGAGACCGCCAACATCCTCAACAACGCCACGGACCGCTCGCTCATCATCCTCGACGAGATTGGCCGCGGCACCTCCACCTATGACGGCCTTAGCATCGCGTGGGCCGTCGTCGAGCACCTCCACCGCGAGGCCGAACGCGGTCCGCGCACGCTCTTTGCCACCCACTACCAGGAACTCACCCAACTGGAGAAACACCTGCCGCGCCTCCGCAATTTCTCCGTCGCCGTGAAGGAATGGAACGACGAAATCGTCTTCGTCCGTCGCGTCATTCCCGGCGCCGCCGACCGCAGCTACGGCATCCAGGTCGCCCGGCTTGCGGGTCTGCCGCCCAGCGTCATCGACCGCGCCAAGACCATCCTCGCTAAACTCGAAAGCGACGACACCAACGTGTCGCTGCCTTCACCTGCACCGGTCGCCCGGCCGAAGAAGAAAATCTCCGTCACTCCTTCCGACGACAGCCAGCTCAGCTTGTTGTAGCCTCAGCCCGCCAGCGGCAGCCCCAATTGTTTAGCCGCGTCGATCATCCGGCGGTCCCGTGTAAACAAGGGCCCGACATCCAGTCCGATGAAGCTTGCCAGATGGATGGCATCGAGCGTGCGCAACGGAACGGCGGGATGGACCCGCGCGATCACCTCCGCCGCTTCCCTCACCACCGTGCCATCGAGATCGACCAGTTCGACCACCTCGTCGAGCAGGTGCACCTCGAAAAGTTGCCATGCCCGCTGGCGATGGTCGGGCGAAAGGACGCCATGGCGCTCTTTCGCGAGCAACGCCGACCACAGCTCGGTGTAGAGGATCTCCGAGGACACGATTCTGTGGCCGGTCACGATCCGTTCGCACTCGGCCGAATCAGGCTCGCGCGTGTAGAGCTTAACCAGAACCGATGTGTCCAGATACATTTCAGGGACCGGTATCCCGCGACGCGCTGACCAGCTCGGTCGAGTCGGGAGTCATCGGCATGGTGGCGCGAAAGGCCGCCAATGATTCCCACGGCTTTCCGCCCAACGTCGGGCGGAAGCGGACGAGCATGGCCTTCGGCTCTCCGTCCGAGGTGATCACGATTTCTTCCCCGGCCTCGGCCCGTTGCAGCAGCGCCGACAACTGGTCTTTGGCCTCACGCACGGAGACCTCGGTGCGACGTCGTGTCGCCGAGGGCTCTTCCACCTTGGCTTCCCCGCGCGGCAACAGGGCGCGCAGCCCCAAAACTCGCTTGGATTTTTTCATGTGGCCACTATTGGCCACACCTTGCTGATTTGTCAAGCCATCAGGCCGCGTCACCGCGCCTGACCGACCAGAGTTGCTTCGCCTGGCGGATGGTTTTGTGCAGCACCTCGGGCGTCAGCGCCTGCTTCGGATCGTCGCCGATGCCGTGGGAGGGGTTGACGTGGCTCTCGATGCAAAGACCGTCCGCGCCGTAGGCCACGGCGGCCAGCGCGCAAGCCGGCACGTAGGAGGCTTTGCCGACGGAGTGCGAGGGATCAACGACGACGGCGGCCCAGGTCTTCTCCTTGAGCAGCGGCGTGATGCTTTCATCCGGGTGATTGCGATAGCCGTCGAGCCCGGGGCTGGTGCCCCGCGGACAAAGGATGATGTTGGGGTTGCCGAAAGCGGCGATGTATTCGGCGGCGGAGATGAACTCATTCACCGCGCCCATGTGGATGCTGCGCTTGAGCAGGACGGCGCGGTCGGTGCGGGTGCCGAGCGCACGGCCGATGGCGCGGAGGAGCGAGTAGTTCAGGGCGTTGCGTGCGCCCACCTGCAGCAGCGTCACCCCGGCGTCGAGGGCTAGCTTGATGTGCTCCTCTTCCATGACCTCCGTGTCCACCGGCAACCCCGTGCGGCGGGAGCCTTCCATGAGAATGTCGAGCGACTTGGTGTCGCCTTGGAACGTGTAGGGATTGGTGCGGGGTTTCCACACGCCGCCGCGCAACATCTGCGCGCCCGCTTCCTTCACGGCTTGGGCCGTCTCGTAGAAGAAATTCGGGTTCTTCGGATCAATCGTGCACTGGCCGGCGATGACGAACAGCTCCTTGCCGAGCGTGACGCCGCCGAGCGTCAGCCGGCCGTTCGCGAGATCGGAGCGCCGGTCCATCAGCTTGAAGGGCGACTGGATGCGGTCGATGCGGTCGATGTAGTCGAGGCCTTCCAGCCGGTTGATCATCAGCTCGTCGCGCTCGTCGCCGAGGATGGCGTAGATCGTGCGCACGGCGCCGATGATGGGTTGGATTTTGCAGCCGAACTCCGCGACGATGGCGGTGACTTCGGCTTCCTGCTCAGGGGCGAGGCGGCTGGATTTTGGGAGGATCATGGGCGGAGGGATTAAGGGCTGACAAAAAAGCCGCCCTGGTGGAGGCGGCTTTTTTGCGAATTGGTTGGGAAATCAGGTTCAGGATTCGCGGCAGCCGCCATCGGGTTTCCGGGTAAAATAGCCCCGGAAAGCAAAGGCAAAGAAATAGGCGGTCCAGCGATTCACAGGCGCAAGGGGTGTCGCTGGCTGCGCGCTTTGTCAATCCCCCGCCGTGTCAACAGGCCGCGGCGAACTCCGGCGGCAACGGGGCCTTGGCCGAGAACCGCGTGCGCCGGCCTTCGAATTCGTAGTCGAACTCCGTCAGCAGCGAATGCAGGAAAAGCCGTTTCTCCCCGGTGGCCTTGGCGAAGGCGCGGTTGCGGGCGAAATCGCCGTAGGTCTGATCCCCCACGATGGGCAGGTGTCGTTTGGCGCATTGCACGCGGAGCTGGTGGCTCCGGCCGGTCAGCGGCTCCAGTTGCAGCAGCGTGCGGGGCAAATCCCGCGCGACTCCCTGGCGCAGCACCCGCATTTGGCATTCCGCCGGGATATGGCCTGCCGCCGAGGTGCGGATCTGGCCGGCGCGCTTTTCCACCGCCAGCCGGTCGCGCCACACCTGTTGCGGCACGGACGGCCGCCCAAAGACGAGGGCGTTGTAAACCTTGTGCACGCGCTTTTGGCGGAAATGGAGGCGGATGGCCGTCGCGAGCTTTTCGCCGGCGCTGACCAAGATCACGCCCGAGGTCGCGGAATCGAGCCGGTTGAGCAGCCACAGCCGCTGGGGTTGGCCGGCGGCATCCGTCCAGTGGTAATATTCGCCCTCGGCTTGGTAAGGAGCCCGCAGCACCGAACGCGGTTCATCGGCCGCCGTGTTGGGATGGGAAAGCACGCCGGCGGGTTTGGCGAGCGCGGCGAGCCCGTTCGCATCCTGCACGAGCAGACGAACGTCCGCGCCCAAAGGGAGATGCGCCCAGAAGTCTGCCGGCGCCGGGCTCACAGGTAATAGAACGTAAACGTCAGCTCCTGCGTTTCCCCGAGCACGGCCTTCATGTCATCCGTCCACGCGCCGTAGGGCGAGCGGTCGGTGATGGCGCTGATGCAGTTGCGCTTGGCCTGTTCGTTGCCCGACTCGCTGCGCACGTCGATAATCTCGCTCACCTGCCCGAGGTTGTTCAGGCGAAACTTCACCGTCACGGTGGTGCCGCGCGACGGGTAGTTGCGGCTTTGGATCAGGATGCGGTCCCACTGGATCTGCACCGCCTCGATCAACTGCTGCAGATACTGGCCGTAGCTGCTCCACTTGGCATCGAAAGCCACGGGCCCGATGTTCGCCGTGCCGATTTTGTTCTCAGACAGAAACGCAGGACGGGCGCGGCGATCCAGACGCGGAGCCGGCCGGGGATTGCTGGGGTCGATCTGCGGTGCAAATCCCGTGGCGCCTTGGATGAGCGGGACGTCCCGCACGCCTTCGACTTTCTCCGGCACGGGCGAGGCATTTTCGGGAAACTTTGCGATATTGCTGCCAAAGCTGTCAGGGGCTTCGCCGTCGATTTTCTCAAAACCCGGCAGCGGATTCTGCTCCAACCGCGGGGCCACGGCGGGCTGCTGGGCCACGCTCGCCTCCACGGCCGGTGCCGGCGGGGAGAACACGGTCTCGTCGGTCAATTGCCCGCTCACGATTTGGTTGAATTGGATGTCGGTGCGGCCTTCCATGGCGGGACGGTCGGCGCCGGTCTCGGGGCTGGGCTTTTCCTGCGCCGCCTGTTGGTTTTGGGCGCCGAAATTGACCGTCTTGTCCGGCACGTTGTCCGGGGCATCGGGGTTGACCTCGACGAATTGCGAAGGCGGCGGCTCCTCCTCTGCGCCGGTGAATTCGTCCGGTGCCAGCTCGATGTCGAATTGGGGCGACACCGGGGCGCGGGCCATCATTTCCGCCGGCTCGATCCGCAGCAGCTTCGGCACGAGAAGAAAGAGCAACACGTGAACCAGGATGGTCCCGAGCACTCCGATCTGGATCGAGCGGGTGTCCGCATCGCTGGAAAACCGGGGCGTGGGCAGGCGGCGCGGCCGGCGGTTGGGCGGAGTTTGCAGCTCGATCATGAGGAGGAAGACGACGGGAAGTCAGCCAAGGAGACCCGCTTTGGTCAAAATTTGTTTCGTCGCATCCAGCGGCAGTCCCATGATATTTGAAAATGATCCCGTCCACCCGGCCACAATCATGTCACCGTGGTCCTGGATGCCGTAGCTCCCGGCTTTGTCCAAGGTGGGCACTTTGGCGAGGTAGGCGGCAATCAGGTCGTCCGCGAGGGCGCGAAACGTGACCGCGCTGCTTTCCCCGCCGTCGGCCCGGTATCCGCTCGCCGCCTGCCGCAGGGCTAGACCCGTATAAACGGTGTGCGTGTGCCCGGAAAGCCGTTGCAGCATGCTGCGCGCCTCCGCGAGATCGCGCGGCTTGTTGAAGACGGTGCCATCCAGAAACACGGTCGTGTCCGCGCCCAGCACCCAGGCATCGGGATGACGGGCAGCCACCCAGTCGGCTTTCAGTGCCGCATTGTGCGCGACCATGGCCTTGGGTTCTGCGGCCGGGTCCTCATGCTCGGTCACATCCGCGACGACGACCGTGAATGGCAGTCCCAACTGCGCGAGCAGCTCGCGACGCCGGGGCGAGGCCGAGGCAAGGATCAGCGGCCGTCCAGCGCTCATTCCGTCTGCTCTTCGAGGATCGCCCCAACCCGGCCGGTCGCACGCGCCAGCTCCACCCGGCTCAGGTTGTAACGGTAACCGGCCTCGATGCGGTTGTCCGCCGCGGCGGCCAGGCGGTTTTGCGCCTCAATGAGCTCGCGGTTGTCGGCCACGCCCTGCTCAAACCGGCGGCCTGCGAGCGTCAGTTCCTCCTCGGCGAGGCGGAAGCCTTTCTCGGCGACATTGATCTGCGCCAACCGCGAGGCGGCGTCCTGCCGGGCGAGTCGCAGCTCCGCGTTGATCTCTGTTTCTAGATTCTGCAGGCGCAGCTCCTGCGCCCGGCGGCGGGAAAGAGCGATGCCCGTGAGGGCCCGGCTGCGGGCGCTGTCGAACACCGGCAGGCTCATCGCGAGGCTCCCGGACCAGATCTTGGTCTCATTGTTGTCAAAGGCCTCGGCGCTGGCGTAACCGTAGCTGCCGATGAGGGCTAAAGACGGCAGCCGGCTGAAACGCGCGGCCCGCACCTCGAGTTCGTTTTGCTCCAGCAATTTCCGCGCTCCGCGCAGGTCGGCGCGCTGTTCCAGCGTCGCGCCAGCGAGGCTCGCGGTGTAGGCGGCGGGTTCGGCCCGGCGGACGTTGAATTCCTGCAGATGCAGGGGCCGCGCGAGGTCCAGCGCCAGCAGTTGTTTCAGTTGGAGATCGCTGGATTGGACGAGGGTGTCCTGCTGCAGCCGGGCCTGTTCCTCAATGGCGAGCTGCGCCTCGGCACGGGTGACGTCAATCTGCGTAGCGACGCCGGCATTGAGCTGGTTTGTGGCCAGTTGCACCAGGCTGCGGGCCCGGGCGATGTTGGCGTCGAGCACCTCGGTCCGGCGGAGATTTCGCAGGTGCGTGAAATACGTGGTGGCCACGGCCGCCTGCACGACCTCCCTCACCTCTTCCTGCCCGAGCCGGGCGACCGCCTCGGCGTAGGTGGCGGCCTTGTAGGTGGCGACACGCTGCGGATTCAGCAGGTCGAGCCGGGCGTTTAACTGCGCGTCGAAACGGTTGTTGATGCCGCTGCTGACCAAGGCCCCGCCAACTGAGGCCGTGCGGCTCCGCCGCTGGGCGGCATCGAGGGTGACTTGGGGCAGAAGATTGCTGCGCTGTTGGAGCGCGGCGGCGACCGCTTGGTTCACCGTTTCCCGGCCGATCAGGACCTGCAGGCTGGTTTGCTCGGCCGTGGCGAGGGCGTCGGCGAACGTGAGGACGATGGGAGCTTCGGCGCGTAGGCCGGCGGCTGCGCAAAGCGAGCCGAGAAAGAGGAGATGACTTAACTTTCGCATACTCAGGCTACAACCAATCCCCCGACTTGCCAGAAGTGCAAGCCTTGCGAGTTGTCAGTGGCCGGAATTCACTCCACGTTGACCATTTACATCCACATGCGCCTCGGTCTTGCCCAGCTCAACACCATCGTCGGAGACCTCTCCGGCAATCGCCGTAAAATCCTCGCCGCCTACAGCTCGCTGGTTGCCCAGGGCGCCGGGTTGGCCGTATTCCCGGAACTGGTCGTGTGCGGCTACCCGCCGCGCGACCTGCTCCTCAAGCGGCGATTCGTGCCCGACATCGGCGAGTCGCTGGCGGAAATCGCGGCTGCTATCGGCGACGTGCCCGCCCTTATCGGCACCGTCGAGCCCAACCCTTCCGGCCACGGTCGGCCGTTTTTCAACTCCGCCGCCTTTTGTCATCGCGGCCGGGTCGTCAGCTACGCCCGCAAATGCCTGCTCCCGACCTACGATGTGTTTGATGAGAACCGTTACTTCGAGCCCGCCGCCGCACCGGTTGTGATCACACACGCCGGCCTGCGAATCGGCGTGACGATCTGCGAGGATATCTGGACACATCCGATGATCAGCACCCGCCGGCTCTACAGCGGCCTCGATCCCGTCGCGCAATTGGCCGGCCAGAAATGCGACCTCATGGTCAACCTCTCCGCCAGCCCGTGGTATCAGGCCAAGGGCGCGGTTCGCCAGCAACTGGTCACCGACGCCGCCCGCAAACTCGCCTGCCCCGTCGCCTATGTGAATGCCGTCGGCGGCAACGATGAACTCGTCTTCGACGGCCGTTCCCTCGTCGCCGATGCGGAGGGCGGCATCCGCGCAGTCCTCGCCGCGTTTGCGGAGGACCTGCAGGTGGTGGATCTCACCGTGCCGGCACCGCGGCTGCACGCGGGTTTCGCCCAGCCGGAGATGAAGGACATCCACGACGCGCTCGTGCTTGGCCTGCGCGATTACGCCCACAAGAGCGGCTTTCAGCGCGCTCTCATCGCGCTTTCCGGCGGCATTGATTCCGCTCTCGTCGCCGTGCTCGCGGTCGAGGCTTTCGGTGCGGAAAACGTCATCGGGGTCTCGCTGCCCTCGGCCATTTCCTCCGACCACTCCAAGGACGATGCCCGGAAACTGGCGCAAAACCTAGGCATCCGCTTCGAGACCATCGCGATCGCCGACGCCGTCTCCGCCTGCGAGCAGGCGCTCGGGCCGGTATTTACCGGTCGCCCGCCCGATGTCACCGAGGAAAACATCCAGGCCCGCATCCGCGGTGTTCTCATGATGGCGCTCTCCAACAAGTTTGGTTCGCTCCTCCTCACCACCGGCAACAAGAGCGAAGTCGCCGTGGGTTACTGCACGCTCTACGGCGACATGGCCGGCGGCTTGGCCGTAATCTCCGATGTATTCAAGACCCAGGTCTATGCGCTCTGCCGCTGGATCAACCGCGAAGGTGAGATCATTCCGGTGAACACCATCGAGAAACCGCCGAGCGCCGAGCTGCGTCCCGGGCAGAAAGACCAGGACAGCCTGCCGCCCTACGATGTGCTCGACGCCATTCTCCGCGGTTACGTCGAGGAAGGCCTCTCCCGCGCCGACCTCGTCGCCCAAGGCTTCGCCGCCGAGGTCGTCAACGACGTCGTGCGCAAAGTCGATCTCAACGAATACAAACGCAAACAGGCCGCGCCCGGCCTGAAGATCACGTCCCTCGCCTTCGGCGTCGGCCGCCGCATCCCCATCGTGCAGAAATACGTGAGCTGAATCGGCCTCCGCCATTTACCCGTTCACAGCTTCAATCTCCTAAGCCCTATAGGCCTTCATAGGTCCTATACGTCACATGCAGTCCTCCTCCGATCAACTTTTCGCCCGCGCTCTCCAGCTCATCCCGGGCGGCGTAAATTCGCCTGTCCGGGCTTTTCGCTCGGTTGGCGGGGCGCCGTTTTTCACCAAGTCCGCGCAGGGCGCGACGCTCACCACCGCCGATGGCCGTGAGTTGATCGATTTTGTCTGCACCTGGGGGCCGGCGATCCACGGCCACAACCACCCGCGCATCAAGGCCGCCATTGCCGCCGCGCTGGAAAACGGCACGTCTTTCGGCACGCCCAATCCCTACGAGGTCGAAATGGCGGAGCTGATCGTGAGCTTTTTTCCTTCGATCCAGAAAGTCCGCATGTGCAACAGCGGCACCGAGGCCACGATGTCTGCCATCCGGCTCGCTCGCGGCTTCACGAAACGCGACAAGATCATCAAATTCGCGGGCTGCTACCACGGGCATTCCGATTCGCTGCTCATCAAGGCCGGTTCCGGCGCGCTCACCCACGGCAATCCCGACAGCGCCGGCGTGCCCGCCGCCTTTGCCCGCGAGACGATTGTGTTGCCCTTCAACGATCCCGCCGCACTGGCAGCCGCCTTCGCTGCCAATCCCGGCCAGATTGCCGCCGTCATCCTCGAGCCCTACATCGGCAACACCGGCTTCATCCCCGCCCTCCCCGGCTACCTGCCGCAGGTGCGCCAGCTCACCGCGGCACACGGCGCGGTGCTGATCTTCGACGAAGTGATGACGGGATTCCGGCTCGCCCGTGGCGGAGTGCAGGAAATTGAAAACATCACCCCCGATCTCACATGCCTCGGCAAAATTATCGGTGGCGGGCTGCCGGTCGGCGCCTTCGGCGGCCGCGCCGATATCATGGATCAACTCGCCCCGCTCGGTCCGGTTTATCAGGCCGGCACGCTCAGCGGCAATCCGCTGGCCATGGCCGCGGGCATCGCCCAACTCCGGCTCCTCGACGAGGTGAAACCCTACGCCCGGCTCGATGCGCTTGGCCGGCAAATTTGCACCGCCGCGCTGGCCGCCGCTCAAGCCAAAGGCCTTCCGCTCCAAGCCCCGCAGGCCGGCTCAATGTTCAGCCTGTTCTTCACCTCCACTTCGGTGCGCGACATGAACACGGCCCTTACTTCCGACGCCAAACTCTTCGGCCGCTTCTTCCGCGCCTGCCTCGACGGCGGGGTCTATCTGCCGCCCAGTGCCTACGAGTCCTGGTTTCTCAGCACCGCCCACGATGGCACTGCCATCGACCGCGCTTGCGAAATCATCACTCGCGCCATAAAGGAACTTTGACGAATCCAGACTGACGCATCCTGTCGTCGCATGACCTTACGCTCCGCCCACCTCCTCATTCTTCTGCTGCTCGGCGCAACCACCTTCGCACAGTCGGGCGGAGCACCGGTGATGACGCTCGACGAACTGCAGCCGGGCATGCGCGGCGAAGTCTGGACTGTCTTTCAAGGCACACAGCCCGAGCCTTTTGCCGTCGAGGTCACCGGCGTGGTACGTAACGCCCTCGGGCCCGGCAAATCACTGATTCTTTGCCAGCTCACGGATGAACGCGTGCAAAAGATGGGCGCCGTCGCCGGCATGAGCGGCAGTCCGCTCTACATCAACGGCCGGCTGGCCGGGGCGCTTTCCTACCAGGTGCAGCGTTTTGAGACGGTGCGCTACGCGGGCTTCACGCCGGTCGCCGATCTGATCGAGGTCAACCGCAAATCCGCCGACGCCATCTCCGCCCGCGCCGGCACCAATCCGGGCACACTTGCCGCCCTGGGCGCCGATCCCGCCAACGGCGAGGCGCTGCAACCGCTGACGCCGGTCTTCACTTTCGGCGGACTTGCCCCACAGGTAGTGGATTGGCTCGCGCCCCAGTTCGGTGCACTCGGGCTGCGCGTAGCCGGCCTCGGCGGACAGATGGCACCTGCGGCCGGCGCCGCGTCAACCGGTCGTCCATTGCAGCCCGGCGATGCGGTTGCCGTGGCCGTCACCACCGGCGACATCACCCTCGCTGCGACCGGCACTGTTTCCTATGTGGAGGGCGATCGCGTCGTGGCCTTCGGCCATCCCATGATGAGCCTCGGCGATGTGGCCCTGCCGATGGCCCGGGCGGAGATCGTCACCATCCTGCCCTCCAACTTGAATTCGCTCAAGGTGGCCAACACCGGGGAAATCATCGGCACCATCAATCAGGACCGTCTCTCCGCCGTGGCCGGCGAACTCGGCCCCGCGCCGGCCATGATGCCCGTGGAGATCACGATCAACCGGCCGAGCGAGGCGGCCAAGTCGCTGCAGTTTGTCGCCGCCCGTCACCCGCAACTCACCCCCGTCGTGATCGGGGCCGGCGCGGCCCAGGCCATCATGGGCTCCAACGATGCCGGACTCACCAACGGCGTCCGCATTCAGGCCGACTTTGTGTTTCCCAACGGCGACCAGGTGCCGACCGTCCGCCTGCTCAGCGGACCGCAGGGCATCACGCAGGGGCTGAATGATTTTGTGCGCGATATCTCCGCCGTGCTGCAAAACCCCTACGAACCGGTCTTCCCTTCCGGTATCCGCGTGCAGGTGACACCCTTAGCATCCAACCCGCAGGCCACGGTGGAATCCGTCCAGCTATCCCGCGGCATCATCGCCCCGGGCCAGGACTTGGCCGTGCAAATCGCCTGGCGCGATTATCAGGGCGCATCCACGCAGGAGACCGTCAGCATTCCGGTGCCACCGGAGTGGCTTGGCAAGACGTTGGAAGTCATCGTGGCCAACGGTGTCACGCTCGACCAGCTCACCGGGCGGGCCAATCCCATCACCGCGGCACAGCTGCGCAGTTTCTCCGCCCTGTTGGAACTGGTCCGCGGCTATCGCGAACCCGACGGGCTTTACATTGCCGTCGTGGAAAGCACGCGGCTGTTTGTGGACCAGGCCAGCCGCACGCAGGAACTGCCGGGCTCCATCGAGCGCATCGCCCGGCAGGCCGATGAATCGCGCTACTTCAGCCGGCCCGCCTTGGCACCGCTTTGGGAAACCCGCCGGCTCGACGGCCGGATCGTGACCACCACCGTGCGCCGGCCCTTCCGCGTCGCCGACTGATTTCTCTCATGCCCAAATCAATCCTTTTTGCGCCCGCCCTGCTCACGCTCGCGGCCACGGCCGTTTTCGCCGCCCCGCTTTCCAAAAAGCAACCAATCGATTTTTTCGCCGACGGCTCAAGCCGCAGCCTCCAGGGCGTCGCCGCGCGGTCCGATGGCCGGCTGGTTCCCGGCCCCGCGGTCGGCCCGGTCAATGTGCAGCTTGGCTCGGATCTGCTGTGGACGCTCGTGGCCGACGGCGATCAGCTCCTCATTGGCACCGGACCCGAGGGCCGCATTCTCCGGCTCAATCCCAACCAGCGCGGCGAAATCCGCCCCGATGTGCTGGCCGATTTGGAGGAAACCCACGTCTTCGCGCTGACCCGGCTCTCTGATGGCAGTGTGCTGGCCGGCACCTCGCCGCAGGGCACGCTGGTGTTGATTCGCGCCGGTGCCGTGGCAGCGCGCGTTGCATTGCCGGTTGATTCGATTTTTGACCTCACTCCGATTCCGGGCACCGACGAAGTGCTGGTCGCCACCGGCAATCCGGGCCGGATTTATCGCGTCAATCCCGCAAAGCTGGCTGTTGGCGGCGACTCGCTCGCACGTCTCACCTCCGCGGAAGACTTGGCCGCCCGGGGCATCGCCCTGTTCGGTGAAGTCCGGGATCGCAATGTTCGGCGCATCCTCGTTCAGGGCGACGGTCGCGTCATTGCCGGCTCCGCGCCCCGCGGCAATCTGTATGAGTTTCCGTCGGGCGGCGGTGCGCCACGAATTCTCGTGGAAAACCGCAACGCCGAGGTCACAGCCCTGTTGCCGTGGGCCGGCGGATTTTATGCCGCCCTCACCTTTACGAGCCAGCCGGCCGAGACCCGGGTGACCCGGCCGGCGCGTCCGGCCGCCGAGGAGCAAAGCGGGCAGACCAATTCCGCCCGTGAGGGCGAGGCCTCCCTGCCACCCCCTCCCGTGGTTGAGCCTCCGCGCGTCGAGCGTTTCGCCGGTCGCAGCCAGTTACTCTGGATCCCTGATGGCGGATTCCCCGAGGTCGTGGCGGCGCGCAACAACGTAGCCTTTTACGACCTGCGCCGGCATGACGACATTATCCTGATCGCTTCCGGCGAACAGGGCGAACTCCTCGGCTATGCACCCGCCGTGCAGCGGAGCCTGACTTTTCCCGGCGCTGCACCGGCCCAGCTCAACGGCCTCGTGCCCGCCGCGCGGATTCCCGGTGCTTACTACGCCATCGGCAACAATCCTGCCGGTCTCAGCCTGATAAATTTTCCGGGCGTCTCTGCCCGCAGCGTGGAAACCCGCCGGATTGATCTGGGTGTGCCGGCTGATATCGGCGCCCTGCGCCTCGGCGCCGGCACGCGGATTGCGCCGGAGCATCTGCGGGTCGAATTGCGCGCCAGTTTCGGCAGTGATGAATTCGAGGGCTGGACCGGGTGGTTTCGCGCCGAAAATAGCGGCGGCGGCTGGCGGGTCGCGGGATTGCGCGGCCGGCATGTGCAGCTGCGGATTGTGCCTGACACCTATAATTTCGAAATCGACCGCGCCGAGCTGCACTACCTGCCCCAAAACCGGCGCCCCGCGCTGCAGGAGTTTCGGGTGCTGCCAGCGAATTACGCTTTGATCCCCGCGCCGGAGCCGGCGCCGACAATCAGCACCTCCCTGGGTCAATTGCTCCAGAGCTCCGGGCGCGAGGAATCACCGCGCCGATCCCCTTCACCCAGCAGTCAAGTTGTCCCCCAGGCCGGCGCACAGGTCGTGCTTTGGTCGGTGAACGATTCCGACGGCGACAACCTGCTCGCCAGCTTTTCCCTGCGCCGGACCGGCGACGAGCCTTGGACCGATCTCATCGTCAACACCCGCGATAGTTTTCTTCAGTTCGACGTCTCCCACCTGCCCGAGGGAGTTTATCAAACCCGCCTGGTGGTCACCGAGACCGATCCGCGCCCGGCGGCCGACCGGCTCCGTATGACGTTTTCAACCGACGACCTGCTGATCGACCGCACCCCGCCGGTGTTGGTCACGACCGCGGTGCAGCGCACCGCGGTCGGGCTCAGCCTGACCGTGCGTGCCAAAGATGAACTCTCTCTCCTCACGGGCATGGAATACGTTTTCAACAACGGCCATCGCGGCACGGTGGAGCACCCGGCGGACGGCATCTTGGATGGACGCGAGGAAACTTTCTTCATTGAGATCGGCCCGCAGCAGGCGGTTGGCGCGACGTCGGTTGAGGTGATCGTTTACGATGCCGCCGGCAACTCCGCCGCCCGCCGGCTCGTCTTGCCCTGATTTCTGCCGCACCGGGCAGCCTTACGCCCGCGGGTGTGCCTTGGCGTAGATTTCCTGCAGGCGCGCCACGGTTACATGGGTATAGATTTGCGTGGTCGCGAGTTGCGCGTGGCCGAGCAATTCCTGCACGAGCCGCAGATCGGCGCCGGCATTGAGCAGGTGCGTCGCGTAACTGTGCCGGAGTTTGTGCGGCGTGAGATCAAGCGGCAGCCCCGCCAGCGCAAGGTAGCGCTTCAGCAGCAGTTGGACCTCGCGCGCGCTCAACCGGGTGTGCTTGGGCGTGACGAGCACCGGATCGGTCGCACCCGTGGCCCGGGCATGCTCATCGCGGAATTTTCTCAAAACCGTCATGGCCACGCCGCCCAACGGACAAAGCCGCTCCTTGCGGCCTTTGCCCAGCACCCGCGCGACGCCGTCGTCAAAATCTATTGCCCCGTAATTCAACGCCACCAGCTCGCTGACCCGCAGCCCGCCGCCGTAGAGCAGTTCCATTGCCAGCCGGTCCCGCCACGCGGTGAAGGCATCGGCTCCGCCGTTATCCAACAGTTGCTGCGGGCCATGGAGCAAGCGCCGCATCTGCTCCTCGGTCAGGAACTGCGGCAGGCGCTTTTCCAGCTTGGGCAGCGGCACACCGATGAAGGGATTTCGTTTCAGCCGGCCCTGCCGGACCCAATATTTGGCCAACGCGCGCAGCCCGGAGACATGGTTGTGCAGCGTGCGGCGACCGTAACGTCGTTGCGCCTCGATCACGAAGTCCCGGACTTCCCGGACGGAAATCTCGTCCAACTTTTTATCCGCCAGCCCGGTCATTTGCCTCCAGCGGTGAAAATCCTCAAAGGCCTGCCGGTAATTGCGCACGGTGTAGGCCGAGCAGCGGCGCTCGCCCGCGAGGTGCGCTGCGAATGGCGCCCACCATTCGGCCAGCAAGGCTTCAGGCAGTGGCTGCGGCTTGGTGCTTGGCTTCGACATCTCGCATCACCTTCAACGTGTGCAGGCGCAGCGCAGCCTCCGGGTCGAGCCCTTTCGCCCGGCACGCCGCCGCGATCTCAAACAGCATCTTACCCAGCGTCGCGTCGTCCAGTTTCCGTCCCAGCACCTCCACTTGCGCCCGGTCCACGCTCTCCGGCACCGGCAGTTGCCGTTTTTCGATCTGCTTCCAGATAGCCTCGGCAAACATCAGTGCGGGCAGGCGCGGGGGTTGCTCTTTGAACAGCGAGGCCGATTTGTCCGGCCCGGCCTTTTTCTCCTGCGCTTTGATCTGTTCCCACTGCACGAGGACGTCGTCGGAGGTGCCGAGCTTGTTCTCGCCGAAAACATGCGGATGCCGCCGGATGAGCTTCTCGTTCACCTCCCTCGCCACGTCTTCCAAATCAAAATGCCCCGCCTCTTCCGCCAGTTGGGCGTGAAACACGACCTGGATCAGCACGTCCCCCAGCTCCTCCCGCATGTGCGGTAGGTCGAGCCGGTCAATGGTGTCGATGAGTTCGCTCACTTCATCGATCAGGCAGCGCACCAGCGAGGCGTGGGTCTGCTCCTGGTCCCACGGACAGCCCCCGGGGCCGCGCAAGCGGGCGATGGTTTGGCGAAGGTCATCCATGGCGCTCATTCCGTGAGAAAAGGGCACGATGCGGGCGAAGACACGAAAATTCCGGAAAACTCTAGTCTGGTTTTCGTGGGTTACGTGTGTTTCGTGGAAAAAATGTCCGACAAGCTGACCGAAATCATGGCCTGGAAGCGGCGCGAGATCGCCGTGCTCATCCGTCCCGTCGCCCCGGCGGAATTGGCCGAGTTGGCCGCCCGCCTTCCGCGGCCGCCGTCTTTTGCCGCGGCGTTGCGCCGATCCGACGGCCGGTTGGCGGTGATCGCCGAAATCAAACGCCGTTCACCGTCTGCCGGCACTATCGCCACCGGCATCGCCGCGCCCGACCAAGCGGTCAAATACCGTGCGGCCGGTGCGAGCGCGCTCTCCGTGTTGACGGATGAAAAATACTTCGGTGGCACCCTGGATGACCTCGTTGCTGTCACTGATCGTTTCCGTCAGGCCGGTCCCGCGCTGCCCTGTCTCCGCAAAGATTTCATGGTGCATCCCGTGCAGGTGCGCCAAGCGCTTGAGGCCGGCGCCAGCGCCATCCTGATCATCGTGCGTGCACTCACCGACGATGAAATCAAGGCCCTGCACGAGGCCGCCGCCGCCGCCGGGCTCGCAGCGTTGTTTGAAATTCACAACGAAGACGAACTTCAGCGGGCGGTTGCCCATGGCGCAAAAATCATCGGCGTAAACAACCGGGACCTCGCCATCTTCAAGACCGACCTCGCGCTCTCCGAGCGGCTCATCCCGCTTTTCCCCAAAGACGTGATCGCGGTAAGTGAGAGCGGCATTGTGACCGCGGCGGATTCGGCCCGCGCCAAAGCCGCGGGGGCCCACGCCATTTTGGTGGGTGAGACGCTGATGCGCGCGGCCGACACCGGCGCAGTGCTCGACGACCTCGCCCGGGCCGCACCCTGACCATGCCGCTTTCCCCCACCGCCACCCGCGAACTGCTCGGGCGCCTCGGCCACACGCCGAAGCATTTTCTCGGGCAGAACTTTCTGGTGGATGGCAATATCGTGCGGAAGTCGCTCGAGCTCGCGCAAGTGCGGCCGGGTGACACCGTGGTCGAGATCGGCCCGGGGCTAGGCACGCTGACCACTGCTCTGCTTGAGGCGGGTGCCACGGTGTGGGCCGTAGAAAAGGACCCGGTCCTCGCCACTCATCTGCGTGCCACCCTCGTGCCGGCTTTTCCGGCCCACTTTCATTTGCTGGAGGGCGATGCCGTCAAGCATCCGCTAGCTGAGCTGCCTGCGGCGATCGCAGCTGCTGGTTTCAAGATCGTTGCCAACCTGCCCTACGCCATCTCCTCGCCGTGGATGGAAGCCGTGCTCGGCGGTCCGCTGCCTGAGCGCATGGTGCTCATGCTGCAGTTGGAGGCTGCGGAACGCTATGCCGCCAGCCCGGGCACCAAGTCGATCGGCGCGATCTCCATTTTCCTGCAATCGGCCTACGAGTTGGCCCCGGGACATCGGGTAGCCGGTGCCTGCTTCCACCCGCGCCCCGATGTGGACTCCTGCCTCCTTCACCTTGTGCGCAAGTCCCGGCCCTTTGTGTTTACCCCGGAAGCCCGCACACTCATCCGCGCCTGTTTCCAACAACGGCGCAAACAGATCGGGGCCCTCGTGCGCAACCGGCTGCCCGACCAAGGGCGAGGTTGGCTCGCGGAACTGGCCGCAGCCGGCGGTTCCGTGCAAACCCGACCCGAGGCTGTTCCCTTTGCCGTCTGGCAACGGCTGCAGGCTTCGCAATCGCCTGCTTGAAAGGCACCGCATATCCCCTAGCTTCCCCATCATGATACGTCGCGTTCTCCCTGGTCTGGTTTTCCTCGTCTGCGCCTCGTGGCTGGCGGCGCAGGATTTTTCCGCGCTGCACGGCCGCGTCGAGAGCAATACCTATCACGGAGCCAACGGCACCTACGCCATCACCATGCCCGTGCTTCCTGAGCTCGGCGGCATCATCTCCGACACCCCGAGTGTCGTCGTCTTCCGCGACCAGTTCAACGTGCACATCAGCATCGGCTCCTTCCCGCAGGACGCCTCCCAACGCTGGGAACTTTCCACCCGCGGGCTGCGCGACTACCTACAGTATTATTTTGTCAATTTCGTCTTCCCGGACTTCCAGCAGCTCTTTGCCGGCTCCCGCATCGAAAGCTCAAACTTCGAGCCCGATACGATGGGCGGCGCCCTGGTCATTTATACGCTGCTGCCCGGTGGCACCATGTTCTTTCATCGCCGGGTCAACATCGGGCCCGAGAATCCCGAGCGTGACGCAAAACGGGGCAACCTGCTCTTCATCCGCCACAATCACATTTTTGTAATCAGCATCGAATTGGCGGAGCGCGTCGTCGAGGGCTCAGCTTACAAGCTTACGCCTGAGCAGGAAAACACCATCCTGCGCCAGCGGCTGGAGCACACCTTGGAAAATCTGTTCATCAAGCGGCCGCCGGTCGCTGCGCGCTGATTTTATGTTATGCGCCTTTTGTGTCTTTCCCGCTTCGGCCTGTTGAGCAGTCTCGTCGCCAGTCTTGCCATGGCCACCGCTCCCGCCCCGATCCATGCCATCGCCCTCCACGGCGGCGCAGGGGTGATTCTGCGGGCGGATATGTCGGTTGATTTGGAGGCTGAGTATCGCACCACCCTCGCGGCGGCGCTCGACGCTGGCCATGAAGTGCTTGCGGCCGGGGGTTCCGCCCTGGATGCCGTGACGGCCGCGGTCGTCCTGCTGGAGGACTCACCACTCTTCAACGCCGGCCACGGGGCCGTGCTCAATGCCGAGGGTGAGTGTGAACTTGATGCCGCGATCATGGACGGACGCACCCGCGCCGCCGGTGCCGTGGCCGGCGTCCGGCACATCCGTAATCCCATCAAGCTCGCGCGCGACGTGATGGAGCGGTCCCCGCATGTCATGCTCATCGGCGCGGGAGCCGAGCGTTTCGCGAACACGCTCGGCCATGCCACCGTCCCGAACGACTATTTCATCACCGCGCGCCGCCGCGCCCAGTGGCAGCGGGCCCGCGAACTCGAATCCCGCCGACAGGACACCACGTTTTGGGAGGAAAAGGTCCGCCTCGAAGCACCGGATGATCGCAAGTTTGGCACCGTCGGTGCCGTCGCTCTGGACCGCCATGGCAACATCGCCGCCGCCACTTCCACAGGCGGCATGACGAACAAGAAATTTGGCCGCGTGGGCGACTCGCCGATCATCGGCGCGGGCACCTACGCCGACAACCGCACCTGCGCGGTCAGCGCCACGGGCCATGGCGAGTATTTTATCCGCGCCGTCGTCGCCCACGATATCGCCGCGCGCATGGCCCACAGGGGCGAATCGCTCGCCGAAGCCGCGAACGCGGCTATCGCCGGAGTGGGCGAACTCGGCGGCACCGGCGGGGTGATTGCCGTGGACACCCATGGCAACGTCGCCTTGCCCTTCAACACGCCGGGCATGTATCGCGCGTGGCGCAAATCCAGCGGCGAATCCGCGGTGGAAATTTTCGGCGCCGGCGACCGCTGAGCGCCGCCGGCCGCGGGCCTTACTTGTAGCCGGGCAGGAATTTCTTCTCCGCCTTGAACATCTCGAGCGTGATTTGCTTGATCTCGGCCGGGCTGCACACCGCTGACGTCAACGGATCCAGCATCAACGCGTAGATCGCTTTCTCGACGGATTTCTCGATGCAGGCCTGGGCGCCGAGGTCGAACATCCGCATGTTCGAGTCGCACAGCGCCGCCATCTGCGCGGGCAGCGTGCCGTAGCGCGTGGGGTTGATGCCGTTACGGTCCACCATACAGGCAACTTCCACGCAACCATCGGCCGGGAGGTTGCTGATGAGCTGACCGGCGCCCTTTACGTTGTTCATGACGTTGCCGTGAATGCGGAAAGGCGAGTCCTTCTCGCGGGCCTCAATGATCCAACTGGCGTATTCCCAGCTGCGCTCCCAGTTCATCGGTTCTTTGCCGGCGAGCATCAGGCCGCGTTGCTTGTCGGCCAGTTTGCGCCAAGTCGGCCAGTTGTCGGCGTAGAAGCTCGTGCCGCCGTCATAGCCTTCGCGGCTGTAACGCTGGATGAGATCCTTCCGTTTGCGGTAGTAAGGCAGGTATTCGGACAGATGGCCGCTCGACTCCGTGATGAACGCGCCGAAGTGCAGCATCATGTCTTTGCGGACGATGTCCTTGTGCCACTCCTCCGCCTCCCATTGGTGGCGGTTGAGCCGCTTCGGGTTCTTTGGCCGGCCTTCCTTGAAGGCGCGCGCCAGATCCGCCGACGCCTTGCGTTTGAGCAGCGGATAAAGATCACGGCCCTGGTGTTCGAGTTTGGTAAACCAAGCGAGGTGGTTGATGCCCGCGCACTCCCACTCCATCTCGCCAATCGGCACGCCAGCCCGGTCGGCCAGCAACTGGCTGGTGCCCTGCACGGAATGGCAAAGGCCGACGATCTGCATCGAGGAGGTGCGGCCCGCCGCGAGGCACATCATCGCCATCGGGTTGGTGTAGTTGAGCACGATGGCGTCGGGGCACAGCTCCTCGGCATCCTTCAGGACCTGGAGAAAAACCGGGATGGTGCGCATTGACTTGAAGAGGCCGCCCGGCCCGATCGTGTCGCCGATGCACTGGTCGATGCCGTATTTTGCGGGGATGTCGTTGTCGAAGCGCACGCAGGCCGTGCCGCTCACCTCGATGCAGTTCACGATGTAGTGCGAACCGGGCAGCACGCTGCGGCGGTCGGCCGAGCCGATCACCTTCCAGTTGGTTTTGCCGAGCTGCTGCGTGAGACGGGTGACGAGCTTGGTCATGGTCGCAAGCCGCTCGCGGTCGATGTCCACCAGCGCAATCGTGCCGCCCTGATCGCCCGGGATCCGGAGCACATCGTTCATCAAGCGCGGCGTAAAAGCGCTGCCGGCGCCCAGCATCGTGATCTTGATCGGGCGCAGTAGCTTGCCGGGCAGACCCGCCGCGGCGGAATCATGCGTGTGGGCGGTGTGGCCGATGGCCTTGGGTTTCTTCGGATCGCTCATGGGAAGATTGTGATTGGATCGGGGTTGGGAGGATAAGTGCGCCACCGAGCTTCATGGTGACAGCGGGCAATGCGATAGCAAAAGATTGATTCAATATGTGCAGAATGTGATTCATCGGCCATGCCTGCCTCCGATCCGTTTCCCGTGGTCAACGTCGCCGCCGAGGAGATCCAGCTCTCGGCTGCCTACCAGTTTGAGAATGCCAGCCGCGAGGGCCGCACCGCGCTTGTCATCCAACGCACGCAGTCCGGGGCGGCGTGGTTTCGGGATCCCGCTGGCCGCCGGCTCGTGGCGCCGGGCCACGCCATGCTCTTCACCCATGACGAACCGACGGCCTACGGCTATCCGCCGGAGTCCGCCGAACCCTACCGGCTGCGCTTCGCCTCTTTTTCACCCACGGGCACGCGGGCGCTTTTCGACCGCATCCGCACGGACTTCGGCCCGATTGTGCGCATGCCCGATGCGGCCGAGGCCACTGCGTTATTGGATGAAATCATCCAACGCTACCGCCAGCGTCAGTTTCGCGACCGGTTGCACGAGTCCGAGCTCCTCTACCGCCTGCTCATCACGCTTTATCGCGAGCAGGTGCAGGGCACGCGCACGAGCGACCCGATTGAGTTCGGCCATCACTACGTGCGAAACCACTTCCGCTCCCCCGTCAACCTGAAGGGCATCGCGCAGAAATGTGGCATCAGCCGCGAACACTTCATCCGCGAATTCAGCGTCCGCTACGCCGAGCCCCCCGGCGCCATGCTGCGCCGCCTCCGGTTGGAGCACGCCCGCGCCATGCTTGCCGGCACGAGCCTCAGCATTGAGGACGTTGCGCTCGCCAGCGGTTTCACCAGCAGCAACACCTTCTGCCGCGCCTACCGCGGCAAGTTCGGCCACAGCCCGGGTGCAGCGCGGTGAGCATGCCGGTTACCCCGCCAACTTGCGCTGCAGCGGAAATACCTCGCGCAGATTGAGGCTGAGCTTGTCCTGCAGGGCCTGAAGCTCGCGATAGCGGGCGACATTGGCTTTTTGCGGCTCACAGCGGGTGGACTCGTTCAAGGCCACCGTGCCGGCGGTGAATTCCGTAATCGGTGCCTTCGACCGCGTCTGCCGCGCCAGCGCCCAAGCCGCCTGGATCGCCCCGCCCAAGGCGGCACCTTCATCCTCGACCATCGCGACGACCGGCACGCCGAAAATATCCGCCATGATCTGCCGCCAGACGGCGGAATTCGCGCCGCCACCGGTCACGCGGATTTCCTTTGCCTTGACGCCAAGCGTGGCGAGCCGGCGCAGACCATAGTTCATGCCGAGGGTCACGCCTTCCATCGCGGCGCGGGCGATGTGCCCGGCGCTGAAGGTGGGCGACGTGAGTCCCAGCATGGCGCCGGACCCGGCCGGCACGTTCGGCGTGCGCTCGCCGGCCAGATACGGCAACAATACCAGACCGCCGGCACCCGCCGGCACCGCGGCGACGGCCGCATTGAGGGCAGCGTGGTCTAGCCCGAAGAGCGTCCGCACCTGTTCCGTGACGGTGGTCACGTTCATCGTGCAAAGCAGCGGCAACCAGCCGCCGGTCGAGGAACAAAAAGCCGCGATCTCGCCGGTCGGATCCACGACCGGCTTCTTGGCGAAGGCGTAGATCGTTCCGCTCGTGCCAAAACTGGCCGTCACCACACCGGGACTCACGTTGCCGGTGCCGATCGCGCCCATCATGTTATCGCCGCCGCCGGCGCTTACAATCACATCGGCGGACAGGCCGTAATCCTTGGCCCGTGCCGCGCTCAGCGTGCCGGCAATCCCGCCCGAATGGGCCAGCGGCGGCAGCCAGTCGGCAAGATTTTTGTCCACGGCAGCGACCGCCACCTTTGACCAGGTGCGCTTGCGCACATCCAGCAGCGCCGTGCCGGAGGCATCGCCGGGCTCCATGAAATAATTACCCGTCAGGTGATAGTTCAGATAATCATGCGGCAGCAGCACCTGGCGGAGTTTTTTGTAATTCGCGGGCTCGTGCCGCTTCAGCCAGAGGATTTTTGGCGCGGTGAATCCCGGCAGGAAGGCCAGCCCGACCCGGCGGATAGCCGCTTTTTCGCCGCCGATCTTTTTCGTGAGCAACGCGCACTCGGTGATAGTGGAAGTGTCGCACCACAGTTTGGCGGCGCGGATCACCTGTCCTTTGGCATCGAGCGGCACAAACCCGTGTTGCTGGCCGCTCACGCCGATGCCGCGCACGCGCTTGGCGTCCACTTTGGCCACCACGGCCTTGATCACCGTGTCCATCGCCGCAGTCCACTCCTGCGGGTGCTGCTCCATGTGGCCGACCGGCAGGCCGGCGATCAGCGTGTGCGGGGCGCGCGCTTCCGCGACGACCTGACGGGATTCGAGGTCGAGGACGACCGCCTTGACGCTTTGGGTGCCGGAATCAATGCCGATGAAAAGACTCATGTCGGATAAATTGGGGTTCGCATTCACTGCCGCAAGAATCCGCCCGCGGCGCAAGCCGGACTTGCCGCGACAGCATTGTCCCCCCGTCAACTGAACTTCCACCCGGTGAGCAGGCGGTCCGCGGGCTGGTTGAGCCGCAATGCGAACACCGCATAGACCGCGCCCATCGCGAGGAGGCAGCCGTTGCCCAGCGCGTAAAACGTCCGGCGGATTTGGCTCTGCGTCCAGCCTTGGGCGTGCCGGAGTTTGTCGAGATCACCGTTGGGATCGTCCTCACCGTGGATCATCGAGCCGTAGGGAATGTCCTCGAGTCCGCGATAGACGTCGCCCCAGAACCGGTAGGCTTGGATGAAGCAGGCCGCGCAGAGAAAAAACACGAGATAACGACAGGCGCCCCAGCGGAATTTTTCCGGGAGCTGCACAAAAAACAGCGCCATGCCGAGCGCGCTCAGGGCGAATTCGCCGCCCGCGCCGCCGAAAGCGCTCCACCAAAACTGCTGCGACTCCTCGCTCGTGAGCCAGGTCATGTGATTTTGCAGCAGGAGCAGACCGGCGCCAGCACCATGGCCCACACGCGGCGTTCCCGCCAGCCGGCCACTCCCAGCGCCACAAGCAGCGCGGTCAGCACGCCATAGACCAAAAACGAAAACTCCGGCCGCACGGAGGTCCAGCCGATCGGCAGCGGCACCGCCATGCGCGCCGAGGGCCAGGCCGGCAGCGCGTGACCGAGCTCATGCATCCAGACATGGAAGCCTTTGAGAAAGCCGCCGAAGGGCGAGACGACGGCCAGCCACGCCAGCGCGAACAGCAGCGGGGGCGCAAGGACGGTGGTCGTTGCGCTTTCGAAATCGGTGAGCGGATTGCGCCGCTCCTTGCCGAGCAGCACCGACAAATCCGGTTCCGCGGGCATGGCTGCCTCGGCCGGCGGCACGCCGGCCGGCGAAGCTGCCGCCCCCGCCGCCAGCGCGGCCTGCAACGCTTCGTGCGCCGTGCGCAGCTCGATTCGCTGCGCCTCGGTGCCTTCACGGATAAGGGCAAAATTGCGGTTCACATAGGCGCGACGCAGTTGCTCCGCCGTCACCCCGGGTTCCACCTCGAGCAGGGTGCGGTATCGGGCCAGTTCCGCCTCGTCCATGCGCTCCAGCCAAGCCGCGGGACCTCAGCCGGGCAAGCGGGGATTGCGTCACGTCTCGGCCGTGGGGTGGAACGGTGCCTGCGACTCGCTGCACAGCTTCGCGCCACGGCCAAGCGCGTCGTAGGTCGCGTATTTGTAGAGTTCGCCGAGCGTCCGGTAGTTGAAACAGGTCTCGATGAACAGGTCGGCCGTCGCCCCGGCGTGCAGGGCCACGAGACCCGTGTGAACCAGCTCGGTGGCCTGTTCGCCGATGGCATGCACGCCGAGGAGTTTCATTGTGTCGGGCGCAAAAAGCAGTTTCAGGAAGCCATGGCGTGTGCCGATGATCTGCCCGCGGGCATTGGTGTCGTAGTGCGCGACACCGGCGATGCAGGGCACGCCTTTTTTGCCTGAGTCCGTCTTGGGTCTCGCCGGCCATCGAGCATTCCGGGATCGTGTAGATGCCGTAGGGCAGGATCGGTGCGACCTTGGTTTTGTATTTCAGGTCAAAGGCATGGACCATCTCCACGCGCGCCTGCTTCATCGACGTCGTGGCCAAGGCCGGAAAACCCACCACGTCCCCCTCCGCGTAGATGTGCGGCACCGCCCCGATGAACCAGATCACCTTCCCCGGCTTCGACGGCAGCGACACCCAGTGACAGGAGTATGACCTCCAGATCACGCGGTGCCGGAGCCGTCCACTTACGGCGCGCTCATGCTCGGCTTCTGCGCCACGCTATATCTTTGGCGGCAGCGTCAGACCAAAAACCAAGCAACTCCCACCAAGCCTGTTCCGGCCGGTGGAAACGACCCAGACCAGGCTGGGGAATGAACCTCAGACTGGTTGCCTTGCACCCGCGCCGCCGCGCTTAAGCTTGGTCGCGTGACCAACACGGCTCGAATTCGCCTCGGAATGGGAATTTTACTCTGGGGTTTGCTGACTTTGATCGCCGCCGCGCAGCCCGCGCCTTCCGACTACATCGGCGGCCACTACGTCGCCAAATCCCCCGCCGCGGAATTCAAGCCGGGCGGTGAAGCCCGCCGGTTGGCCGCCAAGCTCGCCACGCATCTGCCCGGCGCCTTTGTGGTGCAAGGCAAAGGCCGCTCGATGCAACCGCTCTACCCGCACGGCACACTGCTGGTCGTGCAGCCCGTGCCGTATGAAAAACTGGCCCGCGGCATGACGGTGGTTTTCCGAACTCCGGACAACCAGTCGCTCGCCCACGTGCTGGTCGCCCGCACCGCCGATGGCTGGCGCACCAGCGGGCTCAACAATCGTCGCGCGGACTTTATTCCGGTGCAAGCCGATGACATCCGCGGCGTCGTGGTCGCGGCTTTCGCCGTGGTGGACGGCGCTGCGGTTGCCTTGCGGTAAACCTCGGCGCGCCGCCGCGCTCAGTGCAGCCGCCCACCCGCGGTCTTGATATCCTGCTTGGTGCGCACAGCCACCTCGGCCGCCAGCACAATCGCCTTCGTAAGCGTGGCGAGCGACATCGCCGGCTTTCCCTGCTTCGGCAACCAAGGCACATGGATAAAACCCGCCCGCACGGCCCGCCGCCGGCGCAACGCGTGCATCAAGGCATAAAAGACATGGTTGCACACAAAAGTCCCGGCCGTCTGCGAAACCGCGGCAGGGATAGCTTGTTTGCGCAGCGCCGTCACGATCGCCTTGACCGGCAACGTGGACCAATACGCCGTCGGCCCGCCGCGCACGACGGGGACGTCCACCGGCTGGCGGTCCGCATTGTCGGGAATCCGCGCATCGTCCACGTTGATGGCCACCCGCTCCGGCGTGATCTCCGCCCGGCCGCCGGCCTGGCCCAGGCAGATGACGAACTGCGGCGCGCTGTGGCGCAAGGCCGTCTTCAACCGCACCACAGCGTCGCCAAAAACGCACGGCAGCACCACGCCGACCACCTCGTGGCCGCCGATGGGCGTGCCATGAAGCCGGCCGACGATTTCCGCGGTCGGGTTGACCGAGTCCCCACCGAAGGGCTCAAATCCGGTGAGCAAAATTTTTCCGGCCGCTGTTTTCATGATGCACCCCGGTTGTGTCCGGCGACCCACGGTGCGGCAAGTTCGATGCCATCCGCCGCGAGCGCTTCCCTCAGCGCGCGCAGCATCGCTGCCGCCCCGGGCGCGTCGCCATGCACGCAAATCGTGCCGGCCCGCAAACGCACATCCGTGCCATCGGTCGCCCGCACGAGGCCTTCCCGCACAATGCCGCGCACCTGACCGGCAGCGGCTTCCGGCGAATGGATCAGCGCATCGGGCCGCTGCCGCGGGGTCAGCGTGCCATCGCACTGGTAAGTGCGGTCGGCGAAAGCCTCCGGCACGACGGTGAAATCCGGCGATTGCCGCGCTACCCGCTCCAGCTCGCTGCCGGCCAGCACATAAAGCACGGGATTTCTTTCCGTCGCCCGCACCGCACGAACCACCGCATCGCTGAGCACCTGGTCGCGCGACACCCGGTTGTAGAGCGCACCGTGCAGTTTCACATGGCGCACCGCGGTGCCGGCAGCTTGGGCGATCTCCTGCAGGCGCGTCACCTGCTCCACCACCAGCGCTGTGATCGCCTCCGCGTCCAGCGGCAGTTCCACCCGGCCGAAATTCGCCCGGTCCGCAAAGCCGGGATGCGCGCCGATCGCCACGCCGTGTCGCATTGCCAGCGCGACCGTCGCCCGCATAGTCGCCGCATCTCCGGCATGCGCGCCACAGGCGATGTTGGCCGAGGTGATCAGGGGCATCAGCTCCGCATCCTGTCCGCCACCCTCCCCGAGATCGCAGTTGAGATCAATCGTCTTCATCGAAATTTCTCCGCCAAACCTTGGCGCAAAACCCCCAGCCAATGTTGCCGCTCGTGTCGCCGGCGTTGCGCCTCGGCCAGTGTGACCGGGGCAAAGCGCACCCGGTCGCCGGGCGCCAATTGCGGCAGCTTGGGCAGATCCACGGTGATCACGTGCGCCAGTTGGGGATAACCGCCGATGGTTTGGGCGTCGGCTCCGAGGAGGATAGGCAGTCCGGCCGGCGGCACTTGCACCGTGCCCGGCGCCACGGCACTCGAAGGCAGATCATCCGGCACGTGCCGTCGCAGCGGCTGGCCCTGCAGGCAGATGCCCATGCGGTCGGATTGCGGGCTCACGCCGAATTCCGCCTCGTGCCAGTCTGGGGCAAACTCATCCGCCTGCGCTCCGGGCACAACCCGCAGCACGGCCGGTTTCTCCATTTCCGGCAACCAGCGCGCATCCAGCCACCAATGTTCGCTGTCCGGGCAATGGCGGGATTGCCCCACCGGCACCACATCGCCCGCGGCCAAGGCCCGGCCCTGCCAGCCGCCCCAGCCCGCCCGCAAATCCGTGCCCCTTCCACCCAAGACCACTGGCACCTCCAAACCACCGGCAATCGCTAGCCACGCCCGACAACCGCCGAGCACGCGGCCGGGCGACCACCGCTCACCGCGCTGCACCCGGATGGGTTTCCCCACTTCGGCCGACTCCATGCGAGGGGCGATGACGGCCACCAGCGCATCCGCGGAAAACTCCAGCACCGGCCCGGTCTGCGTGATTTCAAGCCCCGCCGCAGTTTCAGGATTGCCGACCAGCAGGTTTGCCAACCGCAGCGCCAACGCATCCATCGCGCCGCCCGCCGACACCCCGATGGCGCGCAAGCCCGGCCGGCCCAGATCTTGCACGGTCGTCAGGAGTCCGCCGCGCAGCACTTTCATTTCCATGCCGCAAACTCCTCCCTGGTGATGGCCTTGAACCGCACCCGATTCCCCACGCGCAGCCGCGCCGGCGGATTTGCCGCGAGGTCAAACAACTGCAGCGGCGTGCGACCGATGAGATTCCACCCGCCGGGCGTCGCCAGCGGATAGATGCCCGTTTGCGCCCCGCCGATGCCCACACTGCCGGCGGGCACCGCCATGCGTGGCGTGGCCAGCCGGGGGGTATGCATCCGCTCCGACAATCCAACCAGATAAGGAAAGCCCGGCGAGAAACCGACCGCCTGCACCCGGTATTCGCCTGCGGCATGCAGCGCGGCCACCTCCGCCTCTGCGCACTGCGCCTGCGCCGCCACCCGCGCAAGATCCGGCGCCAGTTCCGCGTCGTAGCAGACGGGTATCTCCACCCACACCTCGGCGTCATCGCTCGCGCCGACCACCAATACGCCGCGGCTCTCAATCGCCGCGCAACGGGTGGTAAAATCCGAGCCTTCGCCGTCGTCATAAAACACCGTCACCGTCCCGTAGGCCGGCACCACATCCACCGCACCGGGCGGCGGATCCTGTTGCAGCGCCCGGGTCAGAGCCTGCAACCGGCCCGGCGCCACCCCGGCCTGCGACAGGCCGAAATCGACCGCGATGGCCGTATCACCCAAGGGCGCAAATCTCATGGGCGCATTTTTCCCCGCCACCCGGGTTTGGCAAGGTCCGAGCCCCGGCTTATTCCGGTCAGGCCGCCGGCTGATAACTTCCGGGATAGGGTTGATGTTTCCCGCCAAGCTGATGTCTTTTGCCCCTTCCATGTCGTCCCGCCACGTCCTCATCCTCATGCTTGCGCTGCTCCCGGGCCTGTCCGGCTGCAGTGAAGGCAAGGTCGCCAGCTACCGTGTGCCCAAGGAAGCGCTCCCGCCCGCGCCTGAGGCGCCCGCGGCTCAACCCGCAGCCAACCAGGATATGGCCTCGATTCCCGTGCCCACCGGCAGCGATCAACTTGGCTGGACCGCCCCCGCCCACTGGACGCCGGGCGTGGCCGGCGCCATGCGCAAGGGCAGCTACGCGATCCGCGGAGCCGAAGGCGAGGCCGACCTCTCCATTACCTCTTTCCCGGGCGACACCGGCGGCCTCCTCGCCAACATGAACCGCTGGCGCGGCCAGATCGGGCTCGCCCCGCAGAGCATGGCCCAGCTTGAGGCCGAGCTGCAGCATGTGGATGTAGGCCCGCTGCACTTCGACGTCGTGGACTACAGCGGCACGGCCAACGGCGCGCCCACCCGCATCATCGGCGCCGTGCTGGCCCGGCCGGGCGAGACTTGGTTCTTCAAGCTCATGGGGCCCGATGCCCTCGTGGGCCGCGAAAAGTCCGCCTTCCTCGCCTTCATCGAAACCGTCCGGATCCCCTGAGCCATGCGCGAACCCTGGAAGTCCTTTCACGATTTCTTTGTCTCGCTGAAGCTGACGGTGGTGCTGATGGCGTTGTCCATCGTGCTCGTCTTCTGGGCGACGCTGGCGCAGGTGCAGCTCGGCATCTGGGGCGTGCAGGAGAAATTTTTCCGCACCTTCTTTGTGTTGGAACACATTCCCAACACCGACATCCCCGTGCCCGTCTTCCCGGGCGGCTACTTCATCGGCGGCCTGTTGCTGATCAATCTCGTCGTCGCCCATATCTCCCGCTTCAAGCTCACTTGGCGCAAATCCGGCATCTTCCTCACCCATCTCGGCCTCATCGTCCTGCTCCTCGGCGAACTGTTCACCGGCCTCTGGCAGGAGGAATACCAGATGCGCCTCGATGAAGGCGAAACCAAGAATTACTCGGAAAGCTACCGGTTCAACGAGCTCGCCATCATCGAGACCACCGACCCGGAGTTCGACGATGTCGTCGTGATCCCCGAGAAGCTCCTCGCCCGCGGCGCGGAGGTCCAGCACCCGCGGCTCCCGTTCCGAGTCGTCCCGCGCCTTTACTACCCGAACGCCGCCCTGCAACTCCGCGAGGACGGCCAGCCGGGCAACCCGCCCGTGCCCGTCAACCGCGACATCGGCAGCCGCTTGCAGACCATTCCCCTGCCGCTCACCTACAAGCCCAACGAGCGCAACCTCCCCACCGCCTTCATCGAGCTCATCGGCCCCGAGGGCAGCCTCGGCACCTGGCAGGTCTCGCCCCAGTTGCTCCAGCCGCAGGCCTTCACCTACGCCGGCCGGCAGTGGCGCATCGCCCTGCGCTTCGAGCGCCACTACAAACCCTACGCGCTCACCTTGCTGAAATTCAGCCACGACCGCTACGCCGGCACCGACATCCCGAAGAATTTTTCCAGCCGCGTCCGCCTGACCACGCCCGACGGCGCCGACGACCGCGAAATCCTCATCTTCATGAACAACCCGCTACGCTACGGCGGACTCACATTCTATCAGGCCGGCTTCGACAACAACGACCGCACCACCATCCTGCAAATCGTCCGCAACCCCAGTTGGACCCTGCCCTACATCGCCTGCGCCCTCATGAGCGTCGGCCTGCTGGCCCAGTTCTGCATCTCCCTGGCCGGATTCATTGACAAACGTGTGATCAAGACCGCCGCGAAATCATGAAGCGCCATCTTCCTCTCATCATTCTCGCCCTCGGCGCCGTCTGGCTGCTCTCCTCGCTGCGCGAACGCACGCCCGCGACCGAATTTGACGTCAACGGCTTCGGCCGGCTGCCCGTGCTCGTCAACGGCCGCATCAAGCCGATGGATACCGTCGCGCGCAGCTCCCTCCTCCAGTTGCAGGGCCGCCAGCGTGTCGCCACGCCTGCGGGTGAAACCTTAACCCCGATCGAGTGGCTGCTGGAGGTGCAATTCCGGCCGGAAAAGGCCGACGCCCTGCGCAGCTTCGAGATCGTGCACCCGGATCTGCTCACGCTGTTCAACCTCACCATGGCCGATGGTGACGGCAAAAAGCGTTTTTCCTACCTGCAGCTCGAGAAGCAAATCCCGGAGCTGGAGCGCCAGTCACGGCTCGCCCAGCCGCTGGACCCGCAGGCCCGCTCCCCCTTCCAGCGCGCGGTGGTGCAGCTGCACGCCAACCTCGTGCTGTATCACCAGCTCAAGCATTCGTTGATGATGCCCGGCGCTCCCGATTTCCTCGGCGAGCTGATGCGTTTCCAAGCCATGTTGCCCGCCGGCATCGAGGCCGTACGCGCCCGGCAGGCCGGCGAACCCTTTGACGAGCGAGCCTTCAACGCCCTCATCGAACTCGGCCAGCGCTACGATTTTCTCTCGGCCTCCAGCCACCTGCTGCCCGTGCCCCCCGCCGCCGGCGCCGATCCCACCGACTGGAAGAATACCGGTCGCGCCCTGCTCGATACCCTTGAGACCGGCGCCATCGACACCCACGTGCTGGCCTACGCCGGCCTCGGTCATGCCTGGCAGCGCAACCAGCCGGAGCAGTTCAACACCATCGTCGGCCTCTACCGCACCGAGCTCGCCAAGACCCTCGCACCGCGCCTGCAGAAGACCGACGTCGAGGCCCGCTTCAATTCCGCCCAGCCGTTTTATACCAGCACCATCCTCTATGTGCTGGCCCTGCTGTTCGCTCTCGGCTCCTGGCTGAAATGGCCCGACACCCTCGGCCGATCCGCGTTTTGGATCACCGCCCTTGCCTTCATCGCGACCACCGCCGGCATCGCCACCCGCATGTGGCTCGAAGGCCGCCCGCCCGTCACCAATCTCTACTCCTCCGCGCTCTTTGTCGGCTGGGGTGCGGTGGGGCTCTGCCTGATCCTTGAGGCCATCTATAAAAATGCCGTGGGCAGCGTGGCCGGCGGCTTGGTTGGCTTCGGCACCCTGCTTATTGCCCATCATCTTTCACTCAGCGGGGACACCTTGGAAATGATGCGTGCAGTTCTCGACTCCAACTTCTGGTTGGCGACCCACGTCATCATTATCACAATCGGCTATTCGGCCGTTTTCCTCGCCGGTTTTCTTGCCGCGATCTACATCATGCGCGGCCTCTTCACCAAGACTCTCGACAAGGCGACCGCCGACGCCCTCACCCGCATGGTTTACGGCATCATCTGTTTCGCCACGCTGTTCAGCCTCGTGGGCACCGTGCTCGGCGGCATCTGGGCCGACCAATCCTGGGGCCGGTTCTGGGGCTGGGACCCCAAGGAAAACGGCGCCCTCATCATCGTGCTCTGGTGCGCCATCATTCTACACGCTCGCTGGGGCGGTCTAGTGAAGCAACGAGGCCTCATGGGCTTGGCCGTCTTTGGCAGCATCGTCACCGCTTGGAGTTGGTTCGGCACCAACATGCTCGGTGTCGGCCTGCACAGCTACGGCTTCATGGACGAGGCGTTCAAGATCCTCATCTTCTTCGTCCTGTCCCAGTGCTTGATCATTGGTCTCGGCCAACTGCCGCAACACCTGTGGACTAGTCTGTCCCCGGAAACGGCCGCCAGAGGCAAGTCGACCCGATGGACCGCCATCGCTCTCTGCCTAGCCTGTCTCGGGATTTTCTGGCTGGCTCATTCCCATCTCATCGTCTGGTGCTTGGCACTGCTCTTAGCCTTCGCTTTTTTCGTAGGTCTGACCTACGCGATTTCCCCAAAGTCCACATCTACACCCAACGAGGAAGCCTCCTGATCTGCCGTCCTCGCCACTTATGCCGGGCCTCCGCTCAACGGCCCTTGCCCAGCAGTTCCTCGGCATGCGCCAGCGCACTCTTGGCCGTGCGGTCTCCCAGCATCCGCGCCAGCTCGCTGACGCGCGCCTTGCGGCTGGCCTGGATCGGCTCGATCGTCACCGCCGCGCGCGCGCCTTCCTGATCTTTGCTGACGACGAGATGACACGTCGCCCGCGCCGCGACCTGCGGCAAATGGGTCACGCACAACACCTGGTGACTCTGCGCAATGCCGGCCATCTTTTCACCGACGACCCGGCCGATCTCGCCGCCCACATTGGCGTCCACCTCGTCGAACACCAGCAGCGGCACCCCGTCGAGGTCGGCCAGCACGGTTTTCAACGCAAGCATCACCCGCGCCAGCTCGCCGCTGGAAGCAATCCGACCCAGCGGCAACGGCGGTTCGCCCACATTCGGCGAGAACAGAAACTCGCAGCCGCAGTCGCCCGTCGGGGAAAGTTCGGTGAGCGGCACCACCCGGATCTGAAACTCCGCCTTCTTGAAGCCCAACTGCGCGATGCTGGCCGCGGCGACGCGCGCCAGTTGCTTCGCCGCTTTTTCCCGCAGGCCGCGCAGCGACGCGGCTTCCTTCCGCGAGGCGCGTTCGGCCTCGGCGATCTGCCGGTCCAACCGGAGCAGCGCACCTTCGACATCGCCCTGGGTTTCCAGCCGGCGCCTGAGTTCTTCCCGCGCCGTCAGCACGGCGGCGAGGTCGCCCCCGTGCCGGCGTTTCAGCTCCAGCCAGGTGTTCATGCGCGCGGTCAGGCTCTCCGCCTGCTCCGGATCAAACTGCAATTCCTCGCCCAGCGCCGCGAATTCCGCCGCGAGATCGTTGAGCTCGATCGCCGCGGCCTCCAGCCGCGCCGCCAACGGCCGGCTCGCCGCGTCGATGTTTTCCAGCGCCCGCGCGTCGCGCAGCAATTGCGCCACGCGGCTCTGCACGCCGTCCTCCCCGGTGAGCCCGCCTGCGAGGGTTTGCGTCAGGCCGATCAGCTCCTGCGCGCGGTTCATCCGGGAAAAGTCCCGCTCCAGCGCACCCACCGCCTCCTCGGTCAGCTCCAGCGAATCCATCCGGGCGAGCTGGTGGCGGAGAAACTCGATCTGGTCCGGGGTCAGCCGCGCCTCGCCGCTCAGGCGTTCGCGTTCGGCCTGCAACTCCCGCCACGCGGTGTATTTTTCCCGATAACCTTCCAGCGCCCCGCCGGCCCGGCCGTAGAGATCGAGCAGCTCCAACTGGCAGCTCTCCTTGAGCAGCCGCCGCGGCTCGCTCGGGCCGTGAAAATCAATCCAGTGCTCGCCGAGCCGTTGCAGCGCGGCCAGCGTGGCGAGCCCGCCGTTGACGGTGATCTTCGGCGCCTTGTCGCGCGGCACGCTGCGCTTGAGGATGAGCACACCTTCCTCGCAGGCCGGCAGGTCCAGCTCGCCGAGCAGGGCATCCATCGTCTTGGGCTCGGCAAAATACAGGCTCGCCTCGACCTCGCAGGCCGCCGCGCCCTGCCGGATGATCGTCTTGTCCGCCCGCTCGCCCGCGAGCAGGCTCAGCGCGCCCAGCAGGATACTCTTGCCCGCCCCGGTTTCGCCAGTGACCGCCGTAAAACCGGCCTCAAAATCGAGCGCGACTTCTTCGAGCAGGGCCAGATTGCGGATGCGGAGGGATTGCAGCATGGAAGAGCGGCGCAAGTGAGCCGCGCCGGCTGCGGTGATTCAAGACCTTTGCCGCCGGTTGCGATTGCTTCGGAAATTTACTTGCCGAACCGCGGCCCGGTCGTGCTTACTCTCCGGCCCGGTAAAACGGACCTTTAGCTCAGTTGGTTAGAGCGTTTCCTTGACATGGAAAAGGTCACTGGTTCGAGTCCAGTAAGGTCCACCATCCAAAGCCGCCAAGTCATTGGCGGCCTTTTTGTTAGCCAACACCAAGCGAATAAGCCGCGGCCGCCGCCCGGTCTTTTTCGATCTGGGCGCGCAGGGCGGCGAGATCGGCAAATTTTTGCTCGGGGCGCACAAAGGCCAGCCAGTCCACCCGCAGGCTGTCACCCGGACCATAGGGACAGTCGCCCAGCACATGGACTTCCAGCCGTGGTTCGCTCGCCTGCTCCACCGTCGGGCGCAGACCGTAGTTGGCCACACCGCGCAAAGCGCCCGCGGTCTTTGCGCCCCAAACCTGCACCACATAGACGCCGTGGCGTGGCTGCAGGTCGGGCGTCCACGCAAGGTTGAGGGTCGGAAAATCCAACGTCCGTCCGAGCTGCCGGCCCGGTGTCACGATCCCTTCCGCCGCATACGGCCGGCCCAGCAAGGCGTTTGCGGGCGCGATGTCGCCCGCGGCGACGAGCGCCCGAATCCGCGTGCTGCTGATCGGTCCGCCGTCCCCGGCCAACCGGGACAGCGCAACGACGCCGAGCCCCATCGCTGCACCTTGGCTTCGGAGCAGCGCGGCATCGCCTGCCCGGCCGCGACCGAAACGCCAGTTGTCACCCACGTGGATGCCCGCCAGTTGCGGCAGATGGCGCCGGAGATGCGGTAAAAAATCCTCCGCAGCCATGCCGGCAAACTCTGGCGTGAAGGTCTGCGTGATGATGGCCGCGATGCCCAGCTCCGCCAGCGCGCGGGTCTTCGCCCCGGGCGTCATCAGGAGCCTCACCGGCTCCCCGGTGCGAAAAAAAACACTGGGATGCGGATCAAAGGTCAGCACAGCGGCCAGGCCGCCGTCGCGTCGCGCCGCGGCCACCGCGGACGCAATCACGGCCTGATGGCCGCGGTGCACGCCGTCGAACATGCCGATGGCCAGATGCAGCGGACGCGCCGGCAGGCCGGTGTGCTCCAAGCCGGCGCACTGGATCACCGGGTTCACAGTGCGACACTCGGCGCCGCCTCGCGCACCGGGATCAGGCGCCGGTCGATCTCGGGCAACGACAGTTTCTCGATCTCATCCAGTGTCAGCGCCTGGGCGATGTTGAACCGGTCGGTGGCCGTGCGGCGCAGCGCGGCGAGATGCGCGCCACAGCCGAGCCGCTGGCCGAGATCGTGGGCGATGGTCCGCACATAGGTGCCCTTGCTGCACCGCAGGCGGAAATCGAAGGCCGGCAGCCCGAAGCGGGTGAGCTCGAATTCCGACACGCGGATAAACCGCGGCTCCCGCTCGATCTCCTCGCCCTTGCGCGCCGATTTGTAGAGCGGCACGCCGTCAATCTTGATCGCGGAATACATCGGCGGCGTCTGGTATTGGTCGCCGAGAAAACCCTGCATGGCGGTGCGCAGCTCCGGTTCGGTGAGCGCGGGCACGGGCTTGGTTTCCATCACCTGCCCTTGGGCGTCCTGCGAGTCGGTAACTTTGCCTAGTTCGATCGTGCCCTCGTATTCTTTGTCGAGGCTGATGAGGTATTGGGAAATCTTGGTCGCCTTGCCGATCAGCATGATCAGCAGGCCGGTGGCCATGGGGTCGAGCGTGCCGGCGTGGCCGATGCGCTTCATTTGCAGCTTGCGCCGGAGACGGGCCACCACGTCGTGGGACGTGTGGTCGGTTGGCTTGTCCACGAGGAGCACGCCCTCAAGTTCTTTCATCCGGCCGATCATGCGCCGGTCTTCCTCGCCGCGTCCACCGCCGCCACCTGGCGCGTGATCGCCGCCACGAGCCGCGCGTAGAAATCCGCGGCGTCGGTCTTGAGATTGAGCCCCGCGGCGCAGGCATGCCCGCCGCCGCCGAACTGCCCGGCAATCAGGTCCACCCGGTAGGCGGCTTCCTTGGCGCGCAGGCTGGCTTTCCGGCCGCCGTCGGCCCGCTCCTCGATAAGCACGCCGACATCCACGCCGTCGATGGAGCGCGCGTAGTCCACAAGCCCCTCGGTATCCTCGGCGGTGGTGCCCGTCTCCTCAAAGACGCCCACCGCGAGAGTGCCGAGGCACACGCGGCCGCCGCACTCCAGCCGCAACGAAGCGAGGTAATGCTGCAGCAGCCGCATTTTGCCGAGACTCTCGCGCTCGTAGAGATGGTAGCCCACTTCGTTGGGCCGGGCGCCGCAGGCGAGGAGTTCCGCCGCCAGTTGCATGGTGCGCCGGGAGGTCGCGGCGAAGCGGAATTGGCCGGTGTCCGTCAACATGCCGGCGTAGAGCGCCTGCGCCGAATCGGCGTCGATCGTCATGCCCTGGTCGAGCAGCAGGCCGGTCAGGATTTCGCAGGTCGCGGACGAGCCCGTGTCCAACAGGTTGTAGCGGGCGAAGCCGGCATTCGAAAGGTGGTGGTCCACCATCGCGAGGGGCGCGGGAAAAGCCGTCCGGATGCGCTCCCCGGCCCGGGCGCCGTCGGCGCAATCCACAAAGACGGTCGCAAGCTCGCCCGCCTGCGGCAGGATGGACTCAACGCTGGCAAAAGGCGTGTCGGTAACGAGGAACTGCAGGCGGCGCGGCACGGCATCCGCGTTGACGCACACGGCATCGATGCCCTTGGTCCGCAGCGCCCGGCAGAGGGCGACCTGCGAGCCGATGCAATCGCCGTCGGGCCGGGCATGGCCGATCACGGCCACGCGGCGGCCGGCGAGTTCCGCGAGCAGGCGGCCAAATTGGGGCGTGAGCCTGGGATAGTGCGGCGCCGGGCTCATGCCTGCGGCTCCTCCGGTTCGGCCGGGGCGACTTCATCCAGCAACTGCATCAGCCGTGTGCCGCGCGCGGCCGAGCGGTCGATCACATACTCAAATTTCGGCAGGTATTTCAACGTGATGCGCCGGGCGACCTCCTCGCGGATGGCCGGGGCCACGCGACGGAGCCAGCGCAGCTTTTCCTGCGCAAGTTCATCGCTGCCGACCACGGCCACGAAAACGCGTCCGTCCCGCAGGTCGGGCGCGACGCGCACCTCCGTGATGGTGACGGGCATCGCCTCGGCCTGGTAATGCTGGCGCAGGATTGCGCTGATTTCGCGCTGGATCAGCTCATTGACCCTGAGGGTGCGGTTGCTCATCGGATTTTCGATTTTGGATTCCCGATTTTCGATTTCTTAATCGCCGACTGAACCAATCGAAAATCAAGAATCGAAAATCAAAAATTAGAGCGAAGCTCGCACCTTCTGCACCTCGTAAACCTCGATCACATCGCCCACTTCGTAGCCATTGAAGTCGTCGAGCTTCACGCCGCACTCGAGGCCGGCGCGGACCTCGTTGGCATCGTCCTTGAAGCGTTTGAGCGTCTGGATCTTGCCCTCGTGCACGATCTCCTTCTTGCGGCGCAGCCGGGCGGCCGCGTTGCGGGTGATCTTGCCCTCGGTGACAAGGCAGCCGGCGACCGCGCCCTTGCCCTGCGGGAACACCGCGCGGACTTCCGCGCCACCGAGCTTGATCTCCTTGAGGTCGGGCTCGAGCAGGTCGGCCATCATCTCGCGCACCTTGTCGGCGAGTTCATAGATGATGTCGAAGGTCTCGATGCGCACGTTGTGGTGCTTGGCCAGCGGGGTGACGCCGTTTTCCAGCTTGGTGTGGAAACCGAGGATCACGGAGCCGGCGGCCCCGGCCATGAGCACGTCGTTTTTGGTGACCAGACCCACCTCGGTGGAAACGATCTCCAGCGTGACCTTAGTGCTCTTGATGCCGTCCAGCAGGTTACGCAGGGCCTCGGCCGAGCCGAAGACATCGGTTTTGACGATGACCTTGAGGACTTTGGACTGCGTGGCGGCGATATTGGCGAACAACTGCTCGACCGATACTTCCTTCGGCGCGGCGGCGGCGGTGCTCACGGCCTTCTTGAGGCGCAGGCCCTCTTCCTCCGCCAAGCCCTCGGCCTCGCGGATATTCTTGACCGCCTTGAAGGACGCACCGCTGTCGGGCGTATCGGACCAGCCGATCACGCGCACCGGCATGGCCGGCGGCGCCTCTTTGATATTGCGGCCCAGGTCGTCGAACATCGCGCGCACCTTGGCAAACTGGGCGCCGCTCACGATGGCGTCTCCCACCTTCAGCGTGCCGCGCTGCACGATCACGGTGGCCAGCGGGCCGCGGCCGAAATCGATCTCGGACTCGATGATGATGCCCTCGGCCGCCGCCTTCGGGTTGGCCTTGAGCTCCATCACATCGGCCTGGAGGAGGATCATCTCCAACAACTCGGTGATACCCTGGTTTTTGATGGCCGCAACCGGCACCACTATGGTGTCGCCGCCCCAGTCTTCCGGGGCGATGTTGCGCTGCTGCATCTGCGTCTTGACCTGGTCGAGAATGGCACCCTTCACGTCCATCTTGTTGACGGCCACGATCAGCGCCACGTTGGCGTTCTGGGCGTGCTTGAGGGCCTCGTCCGTCTGCGGCATGAAGCCGTCGTCCGCCGCCACGACGAGCACCGCGATGTCGGTGACATCGGCGCCGCGGGCGCGCATCTTCGTGAACGCCGCGTGACCGGGCGTGTCGAGAAAAGTGATTTTGCGGCCGTTGTGCTCGATCTGGTAGGCGCCGATGTGCTGCGTGATGCCGCCGGCCTCGCCCGCGGCAACATCGGCCTTGCGGATGGCGTCGAGCAGAGAGGTCTTGCCGTGGTCCACGTGACCCAGAATGCAGACGACAGGCGGACGCGGCGCGAGGTTGCGCGCTTCCTCTTCCTCGGCCTGCTTGCGCTGCTTGTCCTTGTCGTCGGCCGCCGGGGCCTTCGGCGTCTCGCCGCGATGCTTGATCTCAAGCATGAAGCCGTGCTTCTCGGCTACCTTGATGGCCATGGGCTCATCGATCGCGGAATTCATCGAGGCGAAACCGCCCGCCTGATTGAGCTCCGAGATGAGCTTGAAAGGCTTCATCCCCAGCGCCGTGGCGAAATCGCGGACAATGATCGGGGGCTTGATCTGGATGATTTTGACGTCACCGGTCGCCACAGGCTCCGCCGCGGGCGACACCGGCATTGAGACCGGGGCCGGCGCGCCGGCCGTCGGCAGCGGCTTGGGCGCGTTCAGGGGTGCTGCGGCCGGCCGCACAATTGGCGGCGCGGAAACGAGCGCGGGCGCTTTGGCCACGGGCGGCGGCACCGGCGCTGAAGCCGGGCGGCTGACCACCGGAGCAGGCGCGACGGGACGCGGCAAAGGCGGCGGCATGGCCGGCGTTTTCACTGGCGCAGGAGCCGGCGCAACCGGGCGCGGCGGCAATGCGGGCGCGGGCGCCGGAGCGGTGGCCTTCACTGCGGCAGCCGCGGCTTCCTTTTCACGCACGACATCTTCCTTGGATTTGACGAAGACACCGGGCGGCAGGCTCACCTTCGGGGCGGCACTGGGCTCGGGCGTTGCGACCGGCTCGGATGCAGCCGCGGGCTCGCTCGGCGCGGCGACGGATTTTTTGGCAGCAAACTCCTCGCGCAGCGCATCGGCGCTGATGTTGTCCACCGTGCTCGACACCGACTTCACATCCGGGCGGATGATATTGCGCTCCTTGAGCAGCGCCAACATATCCTTGTTATCAAGGCCGAGCTCCTCGGCCAGCTTGTGGATGCGAATACTCATGCGTGATTGGGTCTGGGCGCGGATTAGGCTTGGGGCGGTGGCGAGACGCGGGTGATGATGTCTTGGGCTTCTTCCGAGGTGAAGCCGGCGTCCACGAGATCGTCCGCCTCGACGTCCTGGAAGGCCGCCGGCGAATTGATGCCCATGTCCACGAGCCGGCCGGCAATAACCGCATCAAGCGCGAAGGTCTTCACGAGCGAGTCGATGGCCGTCTGGCGCGGATCATCGCCCATGGCCTTGAACTCCTCGATATCGAGCCGCCAGCCGATGAGCCGGGAGGTGAGCCGGGCGTTCTGCCCTTTGCGGCCGATGGCCACGGCGAGGTCGTCGGTCGCCACCTTGAGGAGAATGCGGTGATCCTTCTCGTTGATGATGATCTCGCGCGGCACGGCGGGCTTGAGGGCCTCCATGATCATGGCCTTCGGCTCGGCAAAGTAATTGATGATGTCGATCTTCTCGCCGCCGAGTTCGCGCACGATGGTCTTCACGCGCGCGCCGCGGGCGCCCACGCAGGCGCCGACCGGATCCACCTTCGGATCCGTGCTGGTGACGGCGATCTTGGTGCGGTAGCCGGGCTCGCGGGCGAAGGCCTCGATCTTGACGGTGCCGTCGGCGATTTCGGTGACCTCGAGTTCAAAGAGGCGGCGGACAAATTTCGGGCTGGCGCGGCTCAGGATGATCTCGGGACCGCGTGGCGTGGAGTCGATGGACATCAGCAGGCAGCGGATGCGCTCGCCGGGCTGGTATTCCTCGGCGGGCACCTGCTCCTTGCCGGGCATGATCGCCTCGGCCTTGCCCAGATCGACGTAGAGGTCGTTGCGTTCGCGGCGGCGAACCGTGCCGGTCACGATGTTGCCGACCTGGTCCTTGAAATCGTCGTAGATGCGGTCCTTCTCGAACTGCCGCAGCCGCTGCATCACGGCCTGCCGCGCAGTCTGCGCCGCGATACGGCCGAGCGTGGAGGGATCGATCTCCTTTTCGATAAACTCGCCGAGGAGCACGCCGGGCTTCAGAGCCTGGGCTTTTTCGATGTGGATCTCGGTCTTCGGGTTGCTGACGGAGTCCACCACCTTGAGCATAGCCCAAGCATGCATCTGCCCGTTCTTCGGGTTGATCTCGATCTTGAGTTCCTGGCCGGAGTTAACCCCCTTCTGCGCAGCAGTTTTCAGCGCATTGGTGATCGTCGAGATCATGTCGGCACGACCGATCCCCTTCTCCTTCTCCATGTATTCCAGAACGGATAAGATTTCGCTGCTCATAGGGTTAAGGCTTGATAAATAAGGAAAAAAAAAGCGGGCCGCAGGGCCCACTTATTGAAAAGTGAGTTTGATTGAGTCGGTGAACGTATCGGTTGGCCGCAAAACTTGTCAAGCCCTCGACCCGCCGCCGGCCGGGCGAGCTACGCGCGGGTGTCTTCGAGCGCCAAAAGCCGCCCCAACAAACCCTGCGCGGGACCATGGCTGGCGGGATGTTTCCGGCCGGCGAAGACGCCCACATCCCGCAAGGCGCGGACCAACACCGGCGGCAGATCGCCCGGAAACCAGTGCTGCCAGAGCCCGTGGACATCCGCCCCCGTATGCGCTGCCAAGAGCGGCAGCCAGCCGTCGCACACGAGGTTGTCCAGCCGCGTGCCGCCGATCACCCCGCCGCAAATCAATCCGGCCATGTCCTCCCGCCACTTGGTCAGCCGGTGTTCCCGGCGCGCCGCGGCCGTATCCATGGTGTCGGCGATCACCGGCAACTGCCGGGCCACTCGCTCCAACCGGGCCGGCCAGTCCGGCGCTTGGCCAACCCAAGCCGCATATTGCCGGAGCCGCGTCCGCGGATGATTCGCCGGCCGCACGCCCTGCAGGCTCCAGTTCTCCCCGGCAAAAATCCGCGCTGTATCCAAACGCCCGCCGGCCCACTCCGCCAACGGATGCTTCGCCGCCAACCGCAGCATCGGCGCCCGGTTAAACCGGTAGCCCAAGATTTCCAGCGCCGCATGCTGGCAGGCCGCGGTCCAACCGAGCCGCGCCACCCGCAGCCGGGCAAAGTGCACTTTCTGCCGCCAACGCCGCTCGCTGTGCGTCCGCAGTTCGGCCCTGAGTTCCGGCTCGGTCAGCTCCCGCAGCGCGGTGATGATCCGGTCGCTGGGCCGGCCCGCCAGATGCTCCACCGCCGCCTCGGCCGCATACTCCTCAAGATCACAATGCAGCAGCGGCAACAATGCCGCCACCGGGATCAACCGACCGTCGCCCGCCGTGGTGCGGTGGACCGCGGCCGGCGGAAACAACACCACATGCAGGCACACCCGGTCATAAGCCGGATCCGCGGCATGCCGGTGCGCCGCCCAATCATCCGCATGCAAATGCAGCTCGACGTCGCCCTGCACCACCTCCCCGTCCTCGAAGCGCAACCTCGCTTCCTTGAAGTCCGGTCCGCCCAGCGCATTCCAGCGCCCCGGATACAGCACGCCGATCCGCCGCCCGTCGGTCGTCGTCAGCCGGCTGCGGTCAAAATCGCCGCGCGCCCAAATCTGCTGGAGCAGTTTTTCGGAAAACGTGAAGGGGCCGTAGAGGCCTTGGATCTCTGCCACCGCGGGCCCGGGGTTGGCACTGCGCGTCATGCCCGCAGCCTGCCCGCCGCGAGAAAGCTCGACAAGCCCGGTGTTTCGCGGAGTTTTTCCGGCATTCGGGTGGGGTGGCAGAGTGGTCTATCGCGGCGGTCTTGAAAACCG
>Ga0169931_10001082_pt1 | contig 44659 bp, 39 predicted proteins | sample Kivu_15m_20L_FD_129675 | JGI IMG/M metagenome (GOLD analysis project Ga0169931, IMG submission 129675) | Freshwater microbial communities from Lake Kivu, Western Province, Rwanda to study Microbial Dark Matter (Phase II) - Kivu_15m_20L... | ecosystem: Environmental > Aquatic > Freshwater > Lake... | reverse complement strand
TCCCAATTGGGACTAAGGCTAAATTGCAGAAGTATTTCTAGTAAAATACAACGGCTAACTCCATGAAAAGATAAAGTGCCATACCATCCCTGTTTTTTGGCATCGGTTTGGAATTGCTCCAGATACTTCAAAAGCAATTGCGCCCGATCCAATCCTTCTTTAGTAAGGTGGACGGCATCTATTCTATTGTCCCAGTAACCAGCGATAGAGTAGCCACTGGTCCATTCTTCCATTTCTGGATTGTCATCCAGCAATTGAAAGTAGGTTAGTTTGGCTTTTTCAAACTCGCCCTCTTCCAATAGGAAAAGAGCGTCTTCTGGTTTCAGTGCTGGCTTATCTTGTCGTGGTGTTTTTTGACTTGTGCCACGATCTTGTCTTCCAACCCATCTATGCAAGCATAGATGTCTTTGGAATGGTGAACTGCATGAAAGTGATGTCCATCGGCATGTAACTTTACATTTGTATGAATTTCTCCATGAATGGACTCAAAAGTTACATCACAAGAAATAATAGAATGCAGGTGCTTTGCTGCGCGATCTAGTTTTTCTGTGGCGTAGCTCTCAGCGGATTCTGAACGATCCAAGTGTTTCCAAGTGTAGTGGGTATTCATTGCGAATTAGTCTATAGCAAAAAAAGCGACAAATCTACTAAAAAAGTCTTGCTCCGAGCCCATTTTGGACCTCTTCTAGGAAGTGGAAGATGGAGACGCACCAAAAACCCCCAAACGATCGTGCATTTCTTGTTTACAATGCCCCTGGCATGCAGTCCCATCCCGACCGGGAGCCCCGAGACCTCCTTAAAGTATTGGTTCGCAACCCCAAAGAAGTCCTGGTATTTTGGGAGATCAGCCAGCAATCCTTCCAAAGGGTTTTGCAGGGCTTAGGGGGGTCACAACCCCAGGAAATCGGACTCAAACTCCTCCTCAAATACAAGCATTCCCAAGGGGAAGGCCAGGACTGGTATGACTTGCATCCGCTTTCCAATGCCTACTATGCCAAATTTTTGGAACCCGTTTCTGCTGTCCGGGCTGAGGTCTTTGTTACCCACAAGGGTAAGATTTCCCTATTCATGGAAACCCAAGGGGGAGATCTCCCGCCCAGGGGTCCTGCCAAACTCCTTGACCCCCAGTGGATCCACCCCATCTGGCGAAAGGAAGGGCAGATCCAAGTCCTAGCAGATGGCAGTGCCGTGTTAGAAAAGACCCCAGAGGCTTGGAAAGAATACTTTGATGCTTTTGAAGGAAGCTTTGAGGGTAGCTCACCTTCTTCTTCTTGGGGGCAACGCTAGATTGTATCACGCCAAGGGATACCTCCTCCTCATGCTGCACGCACACTTACCTTTTGTTAGACATGAAGGGTATGAAAGATCTTTCATTGAAGAGAATTGGTTAAACGAAGCCATTCTTGAGACCTACATTCCCATGCTTCGAGTATTTCGGAACTTGAAAAGTGAGAATGTGCCATTCAAAATTACCATGTCTTTCACTCCTACTCTTTCACTTATGCTTGTGGATCCTTACCTGCAGGATCGATTTCGGCAATACCTCGATAACTTGATCCTTTTGGCTCAGAAAGAAACCAAAAGAACGGTTAGTGATTCTCACTTGAACCATCTCTCCAAAAAATACTTAGATCACTTCGAAGACACCAAACAGGTATTTGAAGATTTGAAAGGAAATTTGATAAATGGATTCTTGCCATTCGTGGAATCAGGCAATTTGGAAGTGATTACTAGCCCCGCAACTCATGCCTTTTTGCCTTTTTATGATTCTGAGCCTAGTATTCTTCGTTCCCAACTACGCAATGGCCGGAGGACTTTCAAACGCATTTGGGGAAGAGAACCCAAGGGGATTTGGCTTTCTGAATGCGGGTATTTCCCAAAGCTGGAAGATTACCTGGATAAGGAAGGATTTCGTTTTTTTTTCGTGGATTCGCATGGAATCACTCATGCAACACCGAGACCAATGTTCGGAGTGTACGCGCCTGTTGAAGTAGGCAATGGAATATTTGCTTTTGGAAGAGACCAAGAAAGTTCTAAGCAAGTCTGGAGTGCGATTGATGGGTATCCAGGAGATTTGAGATACCGAGAATACTACCGAGACATTGGTCATGATCTGGACTTTGAGTATTTAAAAGACCATCTACCTTCCTCAGGGATCAGGGTAAATACCGGTATCAAGTACCATCGTATAACTGGTAAAACTGCATTTAAAGAATGGTATCAGCCTGATTGGGCTATGGAAGCTTGCGGCAATCATGCGAGTGATTTTTTATACAACCGAGCCCGACAAGCGGAATGGCTATTTAAAGAAAACAAGCAACCAGCCATCATTGTAAGTCCTTACGATGCAGAGCTTTTTGGACATTGGTGGTATGAGGGACCTCAATTCTTGGAATTTTTGTTCAAAAAAATGCATTTTGATCAATCGGTCGTGAAACCAATTCTTCCTTTGGAGGCAACAAGGGTTTTGCCCCGAGTTCAATCCGTTAAAATGCAGATGTCCTCCTGGGGAGAAAATGGCTATGCAGATGTCTGGTTGAATGGATCGAACGATTGGATTTACCCTCACATCCATGCCCTCTCCATTGAAATGCAAGCTTACGCCCATCGTTACCAAGGTGCTAAGGGATGGCAACGAAGAGTGCTTCTCCAAATGGGAAGAGAGCTCCTGCTTTTGCAAAGCTCGGATTGGGCGTTTATCATGAAAACTGGTACAATGGTCGATTACGCAGTTAGGAGAACGAACTTACACATCAATCTATTCTTACGATTGAAAAATATGCTAGATACTGGAACTTGCGAAGAAGAAGTTCTGGATGGTACGGAAGCAGAACACAATGCATTTCCTGATATCCAAGTTGAGGACTTCTGTTGATTAGAATCTACTTGTAAGTGTACTACTTTTCCAAAGTATCGCGGAATGGGATTAAATTGTGGAATCGTGGGACTGCCGAATGTCGGGAAGTCTACTATTTTTAATGCACTCACAAAAGCTGGTGCCGAGATGGCGAATTATCCGTTCTGCACTATAGAGCCGAACAAAGGAATTGTTGAAGTTCCAGATCATCGTTTAAGTTGTTTGGCGGGAATTTACAAACCCAAAAAAATTATTCCAACAATCATGGAATTTGTTGATATCGCAGGACTTGTAAGGGGAGCAAGCCAAGGGGAAGGATTAGGCAATCAATTTCTTTCCCATATCAGAGAAGTTGATGCTATTTGCCATGTCGTAAGAGCTTTCGAAGATGAAAATATAACTCATGTCAACGGAAAGCTAGATCCTGTAGAAGATATCACCATAATCAACTACGAATTGATATTATCTGATTTAGATTCATTGGACAAACAGTACGCCAAATTAGCTAAAGGAGCCAAATCAGGTAATAAGGAAGCACAAGAAATTGTAAATGTGATGGAAAAAATTATGGAGACATTGAAAAAAGGAGAACGAGCTAGCTCGGTAAAATTATCAGAAGAAGAAAAGAAAATTGCTCAAAAATTCAACCTGATTACCATCAAACCAGTGCTTTATGTAGCCAATGTATCAGAAACAGACAAGACAAGATCTAATCCTTTGGTTTCAAAGATCAGATCTTTCTCAGAAAAAGAAGGATCTGAAGTGGTGGTTTTGTGCGGAAAGATTGAAGAAGAAATCTCCTCTTTGCCAGAAGAAGACCAAATCGAATTCTTAAAAGAGTTGGGTGAAACGGAGTCTGGTCTAGATCGATTGATCAGAGCCTCCTATAAGTTGTTAGGATTGGTTACCTTCTTAACAGGTGGTCCAGAAGAAGTAAGAGCTTGGACAACGAAAGCTGGGAGTAACGGACCCAAAGCTGCCTCAGTCATCCACTCCGACTTCGAAAAGGGATTCATCAGAGCAGAGGTAATGAAATTCGAAGACTTAGAAAGAACCAAAGACCCTGCCAAGGTAAAGGAAGAAGGTAAGCTCAGAGTGGAAGGTAAGGAATACATCATCCAAGACGGGGACGTTATTTTTTTTAGAATTGGAAGTTAGGAAATTCCACACCCAATTAGACCTGGGTGTGTTCGGGAAAGAACCCCGCAATTTGTTTGGGAAAAGAAAACGGACAGAACCGAGTGGTTCTCCATCCGCTCTCTTTCTAAATGCACAGGGTCTTCGTTTTACTGCGTAAGGTGGAAAAAAAAGTTCAAAATACAAAAAAAATCACAGAAATCGGAATTGTACCCTTCCGATTTCTTCATTTTCTTGGAAAAGTATGATTTCAGAAGACTTTCCAAGAGGAAGGGGTTCTTCGAACCATTGGCTTGCCTCAAAGCCCTCGACCCCTTCCTTCGTAATTCCCTCTACCTGAAGCTTCGCTCGGAGGGGAACGGCAGGACTCACCCTCATCGCTAAAAAAACAGAAGATTGGTCCGAGTTGGGAAGCAAAGAAAAATGCAAGGTCTTGCCAGATGGCAAGGTCTGTTCGAAAACATACCGATTCCCTTGGATCCCGCGGAAGTCTAAGGTAGCCTCGACGGACAAGGCTAGCTCTTTTCCTACTGAGTCGAGAAGGGACACTTTCCCATCCAGAAAAGCCACATGAAATAACAGAGGGGTAGGAAATTTGGTTTTGAGATAACTATCCAGCCAAGAAGGATCCACATCCTTGCCTAATGCTTCGTAGCGATCCAACTCCTCTCGTTCCAAGTCTCGGGGCATCTTAATTCTCCATGATAAATGCAGGAGAGGATCAATTTATTGCAAAGTTATAAAAAAAAATTATTTTTCAGAGATTTTTTTGCAATCGCGTAAGATCTGAGCTAGGCGAAGCCCAAAAAAGGGGCTACGGTAGTAAAAACCTACGAATTCTAATTCCTTTTCCTGAAGGGGGTGAGGGTCATAGTCCACAAAAAATCCGTTCCACAACCGAAACCTGAAATTCATTTCGGGACGGAGTTGGCTTAGGCAAACTATTGTCATTTTGATGGAATCTCTGTCTTCGCTAAGGAGGACTTGGCTACCCAGCAATGCCTTTAGAATGGATTGGGAATTGGCTAAAAAAGATGAATTTTCTTCAAATAGGTTTTTGGTATTTTCTTCCGTTCTTCCTGAAAATTGCGCTTGGAAAAACCGGTGTTTGGCTTCTTCTTCCCACTCCCGCAAGTCTGAAGGTTCTCTGCCTTCCAAATCAGTCAAAATAATCTGAAATCGTTGCAGTGCTCCTTCCTCTTCCCTTTTTGGAAGGTTTTCGACTTTCGTTAGCCAAAAATTCAAAAAATCACGAACATTTGGTTTTAGATTATCCCACATTAGTTGAGGGTATTGAAGCTCTCTAACTAACTCCCTAAAGGGATAGCACTTCTCACCTGCTACCCAAGCCAACCCAGGTCTTTTCTTTTGAAGCCATAGATAAAAGTGGTCGTCTTTGTCACAGGCAAAAGATCGAGATTCGGATGGTTCGGTGGGAAAGAAATTTAACCTTGTATAGGCATTTGGCAAACCTTCTTGTTGAAAGGTGCGGTAAGACTCTTCAATTTCTTCTTTCGTTAGATCAGTGTTTTTGGATAATGTGAAATAAAGGAGAAGGAGTGCAATGGCAGCTCCTAATCCAACTTGTAAAAATCTAACAAAAGACGATTTACCATCCAGCTTTTGGAAGCACAAAAACTCACTCCCAACCAAGGGACCAAATATTTCCGTTGCCTCGATTTTAGTAAGGTGATAGGCATTTTCTACAGGTTGTCCTGACCAAACTTTTTCCCAAAAAAGAATTCCAATTTTTTTCGCTACATTTGTGGGAATCGGACCCAAAAATCCTATTACACAATTTGCTCCTATTTGTAAAAATTTACGAGCAAGACCGAGAGACTCAGAGGTATCTAAAACAGAATGGCAACTATTTAAAAAAACTATTCCTAGACCTTGAGATTGCTTCGATTCTATATACAATTCTCCATCAGAAAGATTTATCTTTCCCGATTCTGAATGTCCAGCATAATGCAAATTAGATGTTTTGAGCGTTTCCTCCCAAAATTTAGCAACAGTGGGAGAGTTTAGGATTCGAAATCCCTTTTTTTTATTTTTGTAAAATAAGGCTTCCAGTTCATTTAACTCTTGTTCCATACTTTGACTAAGATACGGCAATACGGGATTTTGGATCGCTAGGAATTCATTACTATTGCTACCTATCTGTTTTACGCTTCCATCTGTTCTGTATAGGTGGGGTCTTTCAAAAAGGAACTTGTCTCTCCATGGCAATAGCTCCCAAGGACAATTGCTAAGCGACTCATCGATCCAAAGAAAAATGGGCTCTGCATCGTCTATCGAATTCCAGGGAATTGAACCATTCCCAAATACAAACTGTTGCAATACCTTTTGCTTGGATCTGAGAGAATCCCAAATTTTCTGATAATCCTCTACATGAAACAGCTGGCTTTCTTGGGACTTCCAAACTTTTAAAAAGCTATCGAGTTCTTCTAGTCTGAATGAGAATGCAAAATTTGAACCGGCACTCAATTCACCTTTCTCTTGGTTTGATTTTTGGATGCGAATTAGAATTGGTTCCAAAGCGAAGTAAAAGTCCCTTCTGGATCATATGCCTTGGATTGGCTCTCCATGTTCATCACTCTCATTCTCGGATCATTACCAACTCCAGAAAAATATGCCCAATTGCCATAGTTGGATGCAACATCATAATCAATTAGCAAAGACTCAAACCAAGATGCCCCTATCCTCCAATCTTGTTTCAATTGGTGGACAAAAAAAGAAGCCACATTCTGCCTCCCTCTATTGGACATGTAACCAGTTAATGCGAGTTCTTTCATATGTGCATCTATCCATAATACACCTGTTTGTCCCTTCCTCCATTTTTCAATCACATCCCATGATAAATGAGTCTCTTGTTTCTTTCCAAGAATCCCTGTTTTACGAAATAGTTTGTACTTGTGTTTGGCTAAAATCCATTTGAAGTAATCTCTCCAAAGCAATTCAAAAAAAAACCAGTAAGTGGATTCGTTTGCGATTTCTTTTGATTCAAAAGTTTTTAATTCGGAATAAATATATCTAGGTCCTAGTGACCCTTGAGCGAGAAAGGGGCTTAGCTTGGAACTGTAAGACACACCTAACAATCCATTTCTGGTTTCCTTGTAATTGATAACTTCCTTTTTGATCCATAAAAATTCTTGGAGCCGCAGTTTTGCCTTTGACTCTCCTCCTCTAAAAGGAAAAGCCGTATGAGTGTGCTTAGGTTGTGAAGGAACTGCTGGGATATCTCCCTCTTTTATGTCTTCTGGGAGAGGTAACACCCCCAGTGGCTCAGCAAAAGGATCTCGAATGGGTGTGATTCCTTCTACCTTTTTCCTATAATTGGTAAACATTTCTGGGGTACTTGATATATCGAAAGGCAGATCATCTGGATGGTGTAGTGTCTCACTGTAGTATCCGAAAGACTCAATTCCATTCTTTTTTAAAAAAGCAATTGCCTCTAATTCTTCTGCTTCTTCTTCTGTTCCCTGTTCGATGGAATAAAACACGCAATCAATTCCAAATTGAAGGCAAATTTCTGTTAAAATGGAAGTTGGATTGCCTGTCCGAAACAAAAGATTTGCACCTAATTTTTTCCAAGATTCTCTCAAATCGATCAGAGCTTCTATGGTAAATTCTCTTCGGAATATGCCAACTTTAGGGTCGCCCCATTCCGTTTTTTGATCCCAGCTCGCTCGCCAAATAAAAAGAGGAAAAATGGATTCCGTTACCTGTCTAGCATAATAGGTAGGAGGATGATCATGGATTCTAAGGTCATTACGATACCAAACTAGAGCTCTTTTCATGCTTTGTTAGACTAAGGAGCCAACCAGCGTCTTTGTCACATCGAGAAAGGATAAAATTTCAGACTCACTAGTAAAGTAACCAGTAGATATTCGAATTGCTCGAAGTGCTTCTTCTTCATTGTAACCCATTCTGAGTAGTGTTAGTGAAGCTTCTCTAGATCTGGATTTGCAAGAGGCTCCAGTTGCTACACAAAATCCTTTTTCTTCCCATCCCATTAACAAGAAGTCGATATCTTCGAGAGGAAAAATTACATAGCTTGTGTTCGGCAATCGGAGAGAATTTTTTGCAACAATCTCTACTTCCATTTTTTCTAAGTTTGTCTCGAGTAAATCTCTAAATGTTCTCAGTTTTTCAGATACTTCCCTCCTTTTCCCATCTCTAAATTCTGATACATTTCTAAACGCCAATATAGCAGGTAAGTTTTCTGTACCAGATCTATGTCCATTTTCTTGGTTACCTCCTCCAAAGATATGAATGGATTTTGGTAAATTTCGGTACCCGACAAGACCAGATCCCATGCCAGCACCGATTTTGTGACCTGAACAAGTAAATCCAGCTAATAGATCGTAATTGATCTCCAATTTTCCATAAGCCTGCATTAGATCAGAGTATATCCCCACTCCAAACCTTTTTGCAATTTCACCCAATTTTTCTAATGGTTGAATAACGCCAGTTTCGTTACTTGCGTAGAGAATCACAATTGGTCTCGGATCTTCCTTCAGAATTTCCTCTACTTCCTCTAATTCAATCAGCCCCGATTGGGTCGTACGTAAAATCTGATAATCAAAACCTAAGTCTTCAAGTGCTTGCCAAACACAGGCATGTTCAAAGGGACTCACAAGAACTCTGGAAAATTCCTGTCTCAGAGATTGGAGGAGAAAGTAATTGCTTTCGGTTCCTGTTGAGGTAAAGACCAATGAATCCAAAGGAAAACCTGTTTTTTGAGAAAAATACTTTCTCGCACTTTCAATTTTTCCTTGGTTTAGATTGCTAAACCTAGAAATTCCACTTGGATTAAAAAATTCATTTTGATATTCTTCGTATGCCTTATTCACCAAATCTACAAAAGGCGGATGGGTAGCATTGTAATCCAAATAGATCGGTTTAGGGAGGGATTTCATCAGCTTCTTCGTATCTGCCAAGTTTTCGCAAGGTCATTCGCTTGGTGTCTTTAAAATCTTTAACGATGTCTTTTTTTTCTCCACCCACACTTCTCTCATCCACATTACGGAGTTTCGGCATAAGAGCATCCAATTCTCTCAGGGAGGTCTTGTATTCCCCCATTGTATAAAATGCTTGAGCTATCCTAAGTTGGCATTGGAATTGATGTACAAGTAGTAAAGGAAAATTGGCATCCTCATTTTCGGATGCTCTATCAATGTTCATTGCCTCGCGAAACTGCTCAATCGAAAGTTTCAAGAATTTATTGTCTCGCTTGCCTACTTGAAGAAATAGTTCCCCTCTACGGAATCTATACTTTAAAACTTCAGTTTCACTACCAGAAACGATAAACAAAATCCTTTCATAAACTTTATCTACTTCCAATGGAGAAAAAGATTTCATTCCACTTAGAAGTATTTGGCGAAGTAAAGATTCCAAATAATCGTTAGGAGATACTTCAGGATATGTAGATTTTTTGATTTGACTCAGAGCGATGGAAAGAACTTGAACTTCTGTGAGTCCAGAGGGAATAATCTTTCCTTCTTTTTTCATTTTTTTCAGAACATATTCCTCTGTTTGAGACATATGGGTTCTATAAGCTAACAAAATTTCGCTGGGTCTGCAAGCGGCCCAAGCCACAGATTCAATTTTCTTGGGTACTTGGAAATCTGGACCAGAAAATTGAAGGGCCCTCTTGTAAAGATCCAGAATTTCCAGAAGAGGGCTAATGTGGGAATTCCAGTAGTCCCTAGGATGTGGCCCAAGTTTGAGTTCCCGCGGATCTGGGTTTTTTGGGAATAGGGGGGACCCCCAATCGGTGGCCTTTTCCCTCCAACGCGGCTCGAGAAATTCTTCAGAAATGTGGTTTTGGGTCTGGTAGTAGAGGCAGGACTTTTCCATCAGAGCTAGGTCAAGAGGGAGGACTACATTTTTTGGATTTTCTTCCGTTTGGAAAAAAGCAACTATCTTAGCGACAAAAGAAGTTCCAGATTGCTTCCTTCCTTCTAGGATGGAGTCTCCACGCTCCAATAGGCTTCGAACTATTCTGGGATTCGGGTTTTCAAAAAGACCATTGAATCGAGAATTTGCCCAGGCTAGGACCCTGTCTCTGTTTTCATAGACGAGTGGGAAAGTGATTGCCCAGCACAGGAAAACGAGCAGGATGTATTTTAGATTTTCGCGGAAGATTTGGTACAAGGCTTTTCCTACACTGAAATCTCCCTAGAACACAAACGATGTGGCAAGCACTTATTCTGATTCTCTTTTTCGCTTTCCGTGATGTGATGGCGGACTGCGCTCCGGGATTGTTGTCCGAGGCATACCATTCTCTTGCCCAAGGAAATATCTCCAATCTCCAAAGGAAGAGGGAAGAATCTCAATCGGCTTATAAAAAAGCAATCGATTCTTTCCTAGAATATCGCAAATGCGGAAGCAATTCTTCTTACCTTTCTACTTATGGTCTGGCATTCGCCTATAGCGAAATAGGTGATCTAAGAGCTTCAAACCAGTGGAATCAGGTTGCTCTGCAAGAGGCTCCGCACCCCGAGGTGAGAGATGTCATTTTATTGCAGTCCCGAATTTTTTTAAGACAAGGCAAAGGCTATGAAGCCATAGAGTTTTTGGAAGACAAGTTATCTGAATTTCCCTATGACAGTGACTTTCTTTTTCTTTTGGGGACTATTTCTCAGGAGTTACGACAAACGAATAAGGCTGTTCTTTATTACACCTCCTTGCATGACGCAATTCTAAAAAGAGAAGGAAACCCTAGATATAGAAACCCAACATTGCGAGCCTTAGGTGAATTGTATTTTTCACTCAACCAGCCCAAAAAGTCTCTACACTACTATCTAATGTATTTAGGTTTGCAACCAAGTGATTGGGAAGCTCACTTTCGAGTTAGCCAGCTTTACTATTTTTTGGGTGATTTTTCTTCATCTAAGCGTTATCTCCAAAAAATATTACAAGAAAATCCAAGAGACCTAGAATCCTCTCATCTTCTGGCTGAAATGTATTTTGTGGATGCCCCATGGTTTGCACCTGCCTATTTTGCTGAACTTGAGAAAGAAAAAAAGATTCCACAAACGGGACTTATTCGAAATCTCCATAGGGTTCTACTCGGTGAAAAAGAAAAAGTGTCTCGGGACTTGGCTATTATTGTATCAAAAAATCCAGGTAGACTTTCGGCTCGAGTAGCTTACCAGGTTTCACTTTCAGAAAAAACTGACCCTGTTATAAAATTCCAAGCATTTCTCGCTACCTCTGAACTAGCTTTTACTTATAGACAGTTTTGGGTCGCCAAAAGTAGTTTGGAAGAAGCTTTAAAACTTGCAGAAACTAACGATCAGTTGCGAGTGGATTCTCCTGCTTTGCTAGAGAGAATTTCTCGTTGCGAAGAGGAATTAGGTCAGCCTAACAAAGCTCTACTCACTACCAAAAGAGCATTGTCGCTGGTCTCTTCAGGAGAAAGTAAAACTGCATTGGAAATCAGGATGGCAACACTTCTTTCTCATGAGAGTCTCAGGCGATATGAAGAGGGAATGAGAATAGCTGAAAGGCTATTGAAGTCCAATCCCGAGAGCTCTAGCCTCCATTACTTAGCTGGATTGATTGAATTCCAGAAAAAAGATTATTCCAAAAGCCAAGGACACTTCACTCAGGCAATTGAACGTGATCCGAACAATGCTAGCCTTTACTTTTACCGAGCCTTGGTATTGGAAAAGATGGGACTTTTTGAATCTATGGAAAGGGACTTAGAAGATGCCATTCGTTTGAATCCCGAATCTCCTAACCAATACAACTTTCTTGGATATGTTTATGCGGAGAAAGGTATCCAACTGGAAAAAGCCAAAGAGCTCATAGCCAAAGCTGTTAGCTTAGAGCCGGATAATGGAGCTTACCAAGATAGTCTTGGTTGGGTTTATTTCAAACTTGGAGAGTTGGATGAAGCAAGTCTCCATCTAAAATTAGCTGAGATTATCACAGAAAGCAGAAATCAAGAAGACCCAGTTATCTACGATCACTTGGGCGATGTCTATAGAAAGAAGCAAGATCCTATCAATGCCATTGTCTACTGGGAAAAATCAAAAAAATGGACCAAATCTACCGAAGATTTGGAAAGACTTCAAAAAAAGATCGATAGTGCCAGAACAGAAATCCAATGAATTTCCAACTGCTGCTTTTATATTTTTTAAAATGGTTTATAATTTTCATATTATCCTTGAACTGTAAGTCTTCTCAAGACATAGCCGAAGAAGACTTTTTAGGAAAGTCTAATTTTCGTTATTCTAAACCTCAGGATCCTAATTCCAAGATCTTTTTGCAATCAATCAATCCGTTATGGGACAAGGTGAGGCCATACAAAGGTGATTTTCGACTCACCATCCAAACAACAATACCGAAGAAGCAGATCATTTATTTAGATGGTAAAGTCTTTTGTGATACTAATATTGGTTATCTAAAAATCCAACTCATGGATCAATTCATGGGTCTTGTTTTTAGTGAAATTTGGGCAAATAGCTCTAAGCTCAAAATTATGACCAGCGGAAATCCCTCTTTGGAACAAGGTATGGGTGACATTCAACTAATTGCTCCAGATTCTGGAAAATCTATTTCTCTTCCTTTTCCTGTCATCTATCAATTATTAACTGGGGAGTTTCGGAAAGAATTAGAGTCCAAGGAGGCTCGTTTTTTGGTGACGGAACGTCGGATATTGATAGAAAAACCAGATGGAATCTATGAGTATTTTTTTACAGAAAAGGGGCTTACCAAGGTAGAACTCAAATCAGAGAAAAGAGGTTATCTGGCTCTCTCATCTATCAAGGAACCAAGCCAAGATTGGCCTCCCAAAGTTGTACTTACTCAAGTAAAGACTTTAGAAAAAGATAAGGAAGTTTCTTCAGTATTGTTAGAAATGCGATCCAAAGTTCAGGGGAATGTTGTCATAGAAAAGTTTTGATGGTTCTACCTTTTTTATTTTCTATAGTCATGAATTTTATATTCTTCGTATCTCCACTTATCGCGAAAGAGGTGGAGCCGAAGCCCGAATTACCAACACGAGAGTTTTACCGTTATAAAATGACATCGGGCGAACCATTGCATATCAAAGGTACCACGCGATTTTGGATTGGGGGAGATGTTATGTTCAATTGGGGTGTAAGAGAGAGCATGTTGGAAGAGGACAAAATGACTCCTTTTCGCTCCCTTTCACCCATTCTCCAAGATATGGATCTCGTAATGCTTAATTTAGAAACCCCAATTCTAGAAAAAAAGCCCGCGGTCGACAAGATCAAGCCATATGTTTTCTTTGCAGAACCCAAAAATCTGTCCATATTGAAAGAGTTAGGTGTACAATTGGTTTTTCTTGGGAACAATCATACCATGGATTTTGGTCCTCAAGGCCTCGAAGAAACACTGGAACATACGAAAGTGAACAAAATAGCCAGTGTAGGTGCCGGTAAAAATCTGCGTGAAGCATTTAAGCCATTTGTTTGGAAAAAAAATAAATCCGAATTTGCCATATATTCAGTATCAGGCGTGGGAGAATCACGCTTGTTTGCTGGCCAAAATCGACCTGGAGTAGCTCCGCTTAACTCGGAATTTCTTAAAGAAGAAGTGGCAGGAAAAAATCGTATCTCGATTTTGTCATTTCATTGGGGTGTGGAATACAGTCCCATGCCGACTCCGGAACAAAGACAATTGGCAAAAGAGCTCTTCCAGTCAGGGGCAAAAGTAATCGTAGGCCACCACCCTCACGTTCCCCAAGGCATCGAGGTTTTCCCTGGAGGTGGAGTTTGTATCTATTCCTTGGGCAATCTTTTCTTTGGATCGAAGAACCAATACTTGAAACACAATATTTCGGTGGTCTTGCATTTCCAAGAAAAAAAGCTAATCGCTGTGGAAGTCATTCCTCTGTACGGCAAACAGCAGTCTCACAATGGTCCTCCCTATTTTGAGCCGTTAGACGGAAACGAAGCTGAAGAATTTCTCAAAGAGTACGCATTACTTTGCGAAAGATTGGGTACGCAATTGCATGTCCAGGGAGGAAGGGGTTACGTATTTCTAAAATAGGTATAGCTTCATCAAAGTAAGTATTGTACAAGTTCTCTATTAGTTGATAATCTCAGTTCTCTTTTTCAAGAAATTGATATGATCCAATTTTAATTTTTCCGCGTCTTGTTTTGCTTTCGGATCTCCTTCTTGAGCCTTGACCAAGATTTTGGTGATGGGTACCAAATGAGAAGCGGCAAGAAGCCTAGGTATAACCACGTAATCCGCACCTTCTTCATACATCTTGAGTGCTGTGGGCACGTTTTCCGCAGTGGCGATGATTTTCGAATGGTGACAAATTGCCTGAATCTGCTGAGTGATTTTGGTGTTATCCGTTCCTACTAATACGTTGTCCGGAATTGTAGAAATTGCCAGCTTCACGTCATGAATTCCCGCGTGGTGCAGGGTATCCATATTGGCTATGTCTCCATAGATGGCATGTACGCCGAATGCCTTGAGTTTGTCGTGACTAGATTGATTGAAATCCACTACCACTGTTTTGTCATTCAAACTCTTTTCGCCAGGAAGTGGCTTATCATCATGAAAATCCATCACGAGAGAGCTCCCAACTCGAAAAAACCCTAAGAGAGCTATGTCTTTGTCTAAGTGCGCCGCTTCTGGTTCTTTGTGTTCCTTTTTGTCTCTAAGTCCAATAGGTTTTAGAATGTATTTAGTAATGATGGACTGCAAACTCTGGTTAGAGCCAATGATAAAAGAGGCTCCTATTGCATTGAAAACAAATACAAAGATCACAGTAGACAAAATGTCTGTTCCTATATGTCCCTCTCGAATTCCAATCGCGGCGATAACTAAGGAAAATTCACTGATATTTGCCAAATTGAGAGAAGTAAGAGTAGAAACTCGATTCCCATTGTCCAAAACTTTGAGAAAAGGGTATACTGACAAAAATCTTGCAAAGATAACAAAAGCCGCCGATCCAATGGCTACATAAATTATACTTGGATTTTGAACGGGGTTAGGGATTTGCATTCCTAAACTAACAAAAAAAAGTAGTATGAAAAAATCCCTTAAATTTGTAACCTTAGCTTCCACATCTAGAGTGTAGGGAAATGTAGAAATACCTACTCCTGCTATAAGGGCTCCCATTTCAAGCGATAGTCCAAAAAAAGAAGCTATAGCACAAACAAACAAACACCAGCCGAGGGAGGTGAGGGTCATAAGCTCTGGGAGCTTTGCCACTTTCTTAAAAATAGGTGGCAATAGATATTTTGCAATCATAAGAGCCATTGTTATCATGACACCCATTAGTCCAAAAGATTTTAGTATCTCTAAAATCTTCGGATCAGCTAAGTTAGGTTGAACACCCAAGATTACAATAGCCCAAATATCTTGGAAGACCAAGACTCCAAGTGTGAGTCTCCCTGCCAATGTATCCAGTTCCGATTTGCCATAGAGGAGTTTGACTACAACTGCCGTGGAACTAATAGCAGTACACACTGCCAGATAAAAGAGATCAAATTTGCCCCCACCCATAGTAAATCCTAGAAGTAGGAAAAAACCAAATCCCAAAGCCGCGCTAACCACAAATTGAAATACACCTGTAACAATTAGAGAGGACCCAGCTGCCTTGAGCTTATTCAGATCGATTTCCATTCCAATCATGAAGAGGAGGAGTATCAGACCGATTTCGGAGATGGAAGACAGTCCTTCGGAACCACCGACCCATCCAAATCCGATGTTCCCTGCGATGACAACGCCTGTAGTGAGGTAGGCAAGAATGAGTGGGAGTTTGAACAGCATAAAGAGGTAGGAAACAACGCTTCCCACGAGGACCGTAATTCCAATATCAATGACCATTTGGTGGAAGGCGCCATGGATAGCTTCTGCGACTTCGGGGGAGTGGTCACCGTGACCGCCGCCACCAGCCCATAAAGAGAGTGTAATTCCAAAAAAACCTAATAGAAATAGACTGATCCGATTGTTTGTGGCAAATGATTTGGGATGTATTCTCATAGTGGTTCCTATTCTCGAAACTTAGCGGTTTGGGAATACTTTTGGTATGTGAATTCCTTTGGCAAGCAAAGAGCCTAAATTTTAGGAAACGGTTCTCAAAAAATCAGTCTTTGCAGTTAAATCTTTTCTTCCTTACAAGAATGAATCCATTTTTCTAACAAGCAATTGGTTCAGTGGCAAGCGGAAAAAGCGGTCCTCTAGAAGGCTTTACTTATCAATGATTCATCCATATAGACTTTAAGCAAGCAAACTCACAAACGAATCTAAGAGAAGATTCTACCCATGAGAAATACAATCTCGTTCCTTTGCGTTAGAGGCTTTGAAAAATCGAATTTTGTTGCTATAGTCAAGAATCAATTCTGGTTTTTCATACCCAAGTTCTCCTGCGGTGTTCAAGAGAAAGTTACCTTTCTCGGGATGAGTTTCTATCAAAAGGAGTCCTCCAGGATTCAATTTGTCTTTGGCTTCCGAGAGAAATCGCCAATGAAACTTTTCAAAATCTTCCACAAACAAAGCAAGATGGGGCTCAAAGTTACTTACATCGGGCATGAGAGTCTCCTTTTCTTCTATAGGTATGTAAGGTGGATTGGAAACTATAAGATCAAATCTTCCAGAAACTTCTGCAAACAAATCACTTTGTACAAATTCCATAGAACTCAAAGGAAAGTTATTTTTCTTCGCATTACTTCGTGCTACTTCTATGGCTTCCAAAGAGATATCAGATAACAAATAATGATGATTGGGATTTTCAAGAGCCAAGGAAAGCCCGATGCATCCTGATCCGGTTCCCAGGTCTAGGACACGCAAATTGGATTTGGTATTTAGAAAACCTTTGGATGCCAACTCAACAAGCTCCTCAGTTTCTGGTCTAGGAATGAGCACATGTTCGTTTACAAAGAATTCCGAATGGTAAAATCCCTTTTTTCCAATGATATAGGCAACTGGCCGAAATTTACCCCTCTGCACGATTCTTTCTCTGTATTCACTTTCTTCTTTAGGATTGAGAGGCATATCAAACTTCGAATAAAGTTCAATCCTCTTGATTGCCAAAAGGTCAGCTAACAAAATTTCAGCATCCAACCGAGGATTCGGAACAGACTTCTTTTCTAAAAATTCTGTGGATCTCTTAAGGTAGTAAAGTATGGTTCCTGGACTTTCCATGAGATTTGCCCCCGACAGGATTCGAACCTGTGTCCCCAGTTTAGGAAACTAGTGCTCTATCCACCTGAGCTACGGGAGCTTTATTGTGGTTTTCTTTTCTGGTTAACGAGTCTTTGAAAATCTCCGATATTGTGAATCACAATTTTTTCGGGGTAAAGATCGATTTTGCTGCCTTTCACAAATCCCATGATGGTTTTTTGAACTTCGCCTAGAGGCTGAGCACACCAGTTGGCAACATCTTCTACAGTTAGGTTAAGAACAATAGAATTGTAAACATCACTTGCATATTGTTTTTCGTAAAGCATGATGAATACATCTGCCACTTTAGCTTGCATGTCGTCCAAGAGAAGCATCATGAGCCTTCTCTTTTGATCGTATATTCGCGAACTGAAGATATGTAGGAGTTTAAAAGCAAGAGCAGGGTTTTTACTCATAAGAATTTCAAAATTGGCTCGATTGAATTGCAAAGCCTTCACAAGTCCCACTGCAATGGCTGTAGCTGATCTAGGTTGTTCCTCAAGGATTGCCATTTCTCCCAAGATATCCCCTGATTCTAGAATATCCAAGGTCTTTACTGTGTTACCAATGGTCTTGGTAACTTTGACTTTTCCATCTTTGATGAGATAGAAATCATTGCCCTGTTCATACTCGCAAAACAAAACTTCGTCGTTTTGAAATTCTTTTCCAAACCGACCATACATGGATTCCATTAAAGCATCATGCATACACTATCCTTCATACTCAAGTCTGGATTTGGAGTCTTCACTAAGACTGTCATCAAATGGCGGAAGCTTAATTACTCTTTGAAAAAATTGTTTTGCCTTATCTTTTTCCCCTAATTCTTCATGGACAATGGCTAAATGATAGAGATTTTCTTTTGTGAGATGTCCAGTTGGGAATTTTTTTAAATATGTGCTGAATGTTTGAACGGCACCTCCGAAATCTGAACCCTTAAATTGCGCCTTCCCTAGATAAAAGAGTGAATTTTCTTTGATCTGCTCTTCATCTTGGGATTTTACTTCAGGTACAGAACTTACTTCTTGAAAAATTTGAATCGCCTCTTTGATTTTACCTGCATTCAAGAAAATTGTTCCTTTGTCATACCTCGCCTGCAATGAGTTTGGATCAACTGCTGATTCGGATTTTGTATGTGCCATGGTATGTAGCATTTCATTCATTTCAGATTGGTTTTTGGCAGGGGATTCATTCCTGTAAAGCAATTCTGGAATACTAATTGGATAAGCTTCCCCTTGTTTGGTTAACTCTAGGAGATTTTTCGCTCGTTCTTCATAAAAACCAGATGGATAGGTCTCTAAATACTTGCGGTAAGCATAACCAGCATGATCCAATTGGCTGTTTCTGTGGAAAACCTCAGCGACATTCATCAGTTCGAAGGCTGGACTTTTTGACTCTCCCTGTCCCAACACTTCTCTTGTTTGTTTGTGGACTGATCTAAGTTGACTACTAAAAACTTTGAGCATCTTGATGATCAAATGGGGCTTGTCGCTCACAAATTTTTCAAATTCTTGCGACTTGAAAACCAAGATTGTGGCATTGCCAATGACTTGCGCTGTTTCCTCTCTAGGATACTTTCCAATGGAACTTTTTACACCGAAAAATTCACCAATCTTAACATCCTCCTTGATCTCGGTGCCATGGATGCTCGTGTAAGTAAGGACGACTCTACCCTTCTGGAGTACATAGATATCCTCTGTTTTGTCTTTTTCAAAATAAACTATAGAGCCATTTTTGTAATCACGAACAATGGGGCCTGGCAATATAAGACTCCTTAGAGAAAATTCCGATCTTTCTAAAAATTGCCAAACCCTTTTTCCAGAAAAACTAAGGGGGATGTCGACTTTTTGCCATGGTTTACTTGAAAGTAGAGGCCCTTGCCCAATGGAACAGCCCCCAAACGATCCCCTTTTTGGACCATTTGACCCTCCACAACCAGGATTTTGTCCAAATTGCCATAAACTGTGAAATAGTCCTCTCCGTGATCTAACACCAGATAATTAGCATAACCATCCATATAATCGATGCTAATCACCTTTCCTGAAAGACTCGCCTTTACTGAGTAAGGTCCCGATTTTTCAAAAAGAATACCTTTGTGGGGATTGTGGGTCTCTTGTGAAAAATTTTTGTGCCATTTTTTTGTAGAGATGGGGTAGATGGGATTTTCTTTAACTTTTGTAATACCAAGATCCTGCAATTTTCTGGGTGCGGTTTGTGGCTTCTCTTCGGAGTCTGGAACAACAAGGGTTTGTCCTACATGAAGAGGATCTGACACAGCCTTTCCATTGTTTTTTGCCAGGGACTCAGGGTCAGACTGGAATTTTTTAGAGATTCCATACCAAGTATCACCAGGTTGCACCTTGTAGCCTAATCCCCATAAAGGTAGAGCAAACCAAAGAATTAAAACAAATCCGCGCATCTAGTTTTCCTTATCGGAAAAGAGCGGTTTCTCAATCCTCTTCTTTGCCGGAAACCTTGTATTTTTTCATCAGCTCATCCGCAACATTCTTGGGCACAGGGGAGTATTTTGCGAATTCCATGGAGAACTCTGCCTTACCTTGGGTACTAGATCGAAGAACAGTAGAATAACCAAACATATCAGCTAGTGGAACTTCTGCTTCTACTTTGCAATAGCCGCCTTCTTCTGTTGTATTGAGGATCATCCCTCTTCTTTGGTTGATGGAGGCAAGAATTGCTCCTTGGAACTCGGCGGGTCCTTCCACATCTACTTTCATTATTGGTTCCAGAATGATGGGAGCTGCCTTAGAAAAGCCTTGGCGGAAGGCATAACGGGCTCCGATTTGGAATGCCATGTCTGAGGAGTCAACGTCATGGTAGGCACCATCGTTGATAGTGGCTCGAACTCCAATGATAGGAAAACCTATCAAAGATCCTCTTTCGAGGCAGGATTTGAAACCTTTGTCGCAAGACCCAATGTACTCCCGAGGAATGGAGCCCCCAACTATTTTGTCCACGAACTCATAGTTCTTTCCTTCCTCAAGAGGGATCGGGTCCAAAAATCCAGCCACTCGGGCAAATTGTCCTTGTCCACCAGTTTGCTTTTTGTGGGTATAATCAAATTCGCTCGATTTGGTTATGGTCTCTCTGTAGGCGACTTGCGGAGCTCCAGTTACGAGATCTACTCCGTATTCCCGTTTCATTCTTTCGATATAAACTTCTAAGTGGAGTTCGCCCATTCCTTTGATTATGGTCTGTCCGGATTCTTTGTCGATTTCCGTTTGGAAAGTAGGGTCTTCTTTTGTGAATCGATTGAGAGCTTTGGCGAGATTCGCTAACTGTTTGCTCTCCTTGCACTCGATCGTCAGGGAAATCACGGGAGAAGGAACAAACATGGATTCCATTGTGAGCTTGGACTTACCATCGGTAAATGTATCTCCGGAGGCACAATCAATCCCAAAAAGAGCAACAATATCACCTGCTTCTGCTTTGGTGATGTCTTCCATTTCATTGGAATGCATCCTTACCAATCTGCCCACATTGTGTCTTTTATTGTTGGAGGAATTGTAGATTGTCATACCCTTTTCCAAGCGACCTTGGTATACTCTAACATAAGTCAACTGTCCGTATCTCCCGTCTTCCAGCTTGAACGCCAAGCAAACCAATGATTTGTCAGGATCGCTTTCGAGGATGACTTGGTTTTCCTCATTGTCAATCTCCATTGCTTTGTTTTCGACATCGTAAGGAGAGGCTAAATAGTCTGCCACTCCATCTAGAAGTTTCTGTACTCCTTTGTTTTTGTAAGCAGAGCCCATAAAAACAGGAACAAACTTAAGAGCGATAACCCCTCTTCGAATGGCTTCTTTGATTTGACCTTCTGTTGGGGTACCTTCTAACAAAGCTTCTGTGAGCTCATCGCTAAAAAGAGAAACCGCATCGAGAAGGGCTTCTCTTTTTTCATTGCATTGTTCCTTCAAAGAATCAGGAATTTCTTGGATTTTGATGTCTTGTCCATTGGGTCCTTCGAAATAGTAAGCCTTCATCTCAACCAAATCTATGATTCCTTCGAGATCGTTTTCCAAGCCAATGGGAACTTGTATGGCATGTGCGTTCAAATGCAACTTCTCTCTGAGTTGCTCAATCACCCTCCAGGGGTTGGCTCCCGTTCTGTCTAGCTTGTTGATAAAGGCAACTCTGGGAACCGAATAGCGTTTCATTTGGCGGTCCACAGTGATCGATTGAGACTGCACTCCAGCTACACCGCAGAGTACCATGATGGCGGAGTCGAGAACCCTTAAGGATCTTTCGACTTCGATGGTGAAGTCCACATGACCAGGAGTGTCTATGATATTGATCTGGATGTCTTTCCAACTGCAGTAGGTCGCAGCTGATTGGATGGTGATCCCTCGCTCTCTTTCCAATTCCATGCTGTCCATCTTGGCTCCAACTCCGTCCTTGCCGCGAACTTCATGGATGGCATGGATTCGATTGGTATAGAATAGAATACGTTCCGTCAGGGTAGTCTTGCCTGAGTCAATGTGAGCTGAAATTCCTATGTTACGGATAGATTCTAGCTTGGGATTGCGCTTGGTCGCAGTAGCAGTTGTCATAGACATTCCTGTTCAAAAGGGGGTTTTATGTCAAATTCGGAGAAAAGATGAATTTGTAAAGTACTTGGGATTTTTTGCATGGCACAAAGATTGGAAGAATCTCATGACTCAGAGCTTTCTGGGATTTTTAGGTAAGATTTCTTTCGCAAGGATTGTGGTCCTTGGCTTTGCTGTCGCCATTGGGATTGGTTCGCTAATTCTTTTTCTGACTGAGGGTGGTTCTCTCCGTTATGTGGATGCCCTATTTCTCTCCGCCAGTGCTCTTTGCGTGACGGGGCTGAGTCCTGTCCCTGTCTCCGACTTGTCCCATGGAACACATTGGGTACTTTTGGTTCTGATCCAACTTGGAGGATTGGGTATAATTAGTGTGACTGTTGTTATAGGTTTCTTAGTAAAGCAAGGACTTTCGCGCAATACAAAATTCCACAAGTTCGTGACCACTGTGATTGACCAAGAAGACTCTGGCAAAAATGACCTGGATGGTTCTCACATTTTGAGAATTCTTCGTGCGGTCGTGAGTATCTCATTCTTTTTAGAAGCACTTGGTGCTTTAGTTTTTTATTTTAAATTTCCAATTGGAGTAGAGGGCTTTGGAAGTAGAGTTTTCCTTTGTGTTTTTACGAGCATTAGTGCTTTTAACAATGCGGGCTTTTCCCTTTTAAGCGATGCTTCTTTCTTGAAAGAGAGTCCCGCTTCGTTGTACTTGGTTTCCATCTTAGTGATACTCGGTGGAATTGGATTCCCTGTGATCATTCTTATGGAAAAATGGCTTCTGACCTTGTTGTATCAGTTCACCAACAAAGTGGAAGTTGCCGCAGAAACCGTTCTTTTGCACCTCATAGTCAAAGGGAAGTTAGGGAAATTGGCTGAGAAATGGCTCGAAAAGCCTGCGGAACTTTCTTATCGACTTCTAAACCGAATTGAGGATTACAATGTGCATCTCTATGGGGAATCCAATCTCGTCCAAACCAAAATCATCTTAAGTGGTACAGCTTTTTTACTTACATTCGGTACTCTTGGAATTTTTTTTTATGAATACAATAACTTTGGGACCTTGCAAACCATGGATTTTTGGGACAAAGTTGCAAATTCCTTTTTCCTTTCTGTGTGCTCTAGAACCGCAGGATTTTCCACCATTGATTTGGGTCAAATGATGGATCCTAGTATAGTGCTTATTACTATGCTTATGTTTATTGGAGGAGGACCGCAAGGAACGGCTGGAGGAATTAAATTAACGACCTTTGCTTTGTTATTTGCCTATATTAGAAATGTCATTAAGCCAGCCAATAATGTAACAGTTTTTGGAGGAACCATTTCCAAAAATTCATTGGCTATCGCCATACGGGTTTATTTTTTAGGAACGATAATGCTCGCAGGACTTTTCCTTATTTTGGTATCAATTGACCCAGAGAAACACGGTCTTCAGAGAAGTTTTTTTGAACTCATTTCTGCTTTTTCCACAGTGGGTTACAGCCTTGGATTGACCTCGGAACTTCATGATATCGAAAAATTAGGTTACACTTGTATAATGCTAGGTGGAAGAGTCGGAATCTTTACTATGTTAATTGCCTTTACAGGACATTCGGGAGTTCCCAAAATCGGAGAAGAAGACAATGACATCAAGATACAATTGGGGTAAAATTTCAGTTTGCCAAAAAAAGGTAGAGAAAGGATTTTAAACGAATTATGTTGAGTATCAAAGACTATTTCAAAATCCAGCTCCGCAGACCAACTTTGGAGGGACCTGAGCTAGCCAAGGAAGAAAAGAGAGTGGCTCTTTTGGCAAAAATGGATGCGTTAGATTCGAGACTCGAATCCCTCGAAATCCTCAATTCCAATGGGAAGATTGAGGATTTTCGTGTTTTGGCGGAAGCCTTTTTGTTTGATGCACTCAATTTGGGCCACCACTTGGAAAAATCTTCAGATCTCCCCAAGAGGGACAAATGGTGGGAAGACTTTTCCTGGGCAAGCCCTGAGTTGCAGGAAATTTTCAAGAAGAACACCAAGGCTTTTGAATACTTGAATTCGAAGAAACTTGAAGAAGAAGAGTATGATTCCTGGGAGACTGCGATCTCCGATTTGGGAACTGATCTCAGAAACCAAATCCAAACGATTTCTAGAAAAGAATTGAACACAGCCATAAGCGAATACCAACGCCGATGGAAGGTGCAAGGAACTGCCTTCTTTTCCTTTGTCTTAATTTTTTTTCTGGGCGTTTTCATTTATTATACCAAGTATCCAAGTTTTCGAGATACGAATTTGCAAGTTTTCTTCCTTTCCCAAAAAGGTGGATCTCCGACCGAAGAGCTTTCCACCAAAGAAATCATAAAATCCCAAAACAAGGGTGAGTGGATAGAGTACACTTTGTCCGTACCTCAGGGGATCAAAGAGCTCAGCGGGGCGAGGATCGATTTCGGAGACTTCATTAAGAGCAAATACCAAATTAAGTCTCTGCAAGTTCTGGACAAAGATGGAAAAGTTCTTGGAGGAAAGGAATTCGTCATCCCAGAAGGAGGATTTCTTCCAGAAAGGGAAGATTATGGTGCTTTGAATGACATTAAATTGGTTGGAAAGTTGGAGCCTGGCAAGTTCATTCAGATCGAAACAATTGGGATGGACCCATACCTAACAGCTTTTTTCCCGACAGTTAAAAACCCAAGTTCTGTGAAGGTGATTCTTAGGTTTATAGAGTCCCACAAAAAGTTCAAAGACTAGGCCTTGTTCTTACTTTACTTCAAGCTTTTGCGGGTTCCCCAGTGGACCAAGAACGTAATTCTTTTCGCTGGGCTCATATTCTCCAAAAAGATTTTTGAAGGAGAAGCTTTTCTCACTGTTTGTGGGAGTTTTTTGGCCTTCTCCCTCGTGGCGAGCTCCCAGTATGTAATCAACGATTTTTTGGATCGCGAAGAAGACGCCCTGCACCCCGAAAAAAAATCTAGACCCCTAGCCAGTGGCGAGCTCGATCCTGGATTGGCTTTAGTTATAACTGGAATTATATTGCCAATCTCTCTTGTTTTTAGTTATGTGCTTTCGCCTGCATTCTTTGGTTTGGTTTTCTTTTACCTTCTCTTCAATCTATTGTATAGCAAATATCTAAAACATGTAGTCATCTTAGATGTGATGAGTATTTCTATGGGGTTTGTTATCCGAGCGATTGCAGGAGCAGTTGTCATCCATGTTCGATTTTCGCACTGGCTTTTGCTTTGTACTTTCATGCTCAGTTTGTTTTGGGGTTTTTCCAAGAGGAGAGGGGAGATCCTAATTCTCAAAGAAAAGGCAAAAGGTCATCGAAAGATTTTGGAAGAATACTCGCCAGAGTTTTTGAACTTGATGATGGGAGTATCTGCTACTATGACACTGTTAAGTTATGTTATGTATACAGTAAGTCCCTCTACCACCCAAGCTTTGGGAACCGAAAATATGGTCTATACAGTCCCTATCGTGGTCTATGCAGTGTTTCGTAGTCTCTACATCATTTACATCAAGAACATGGGTCACGATCCCACCAAGGCGATCTTGACTGACAAAGCTGTACTTTTTAGTGGAATTCTTTGGCTTTTATCGGTGCTTCTGTTGGTATTTGGCAACTTATCACTGTCTCTTCCTGTCTTAAATTAGGAAGTGAGCAAATGAAAACTTGGTCCAGAATCCTTTTGGGCTTTCTTGTACTTTTTGGTGTGACTCTAGTATTCGCTCACCTCAAAGCTAGAGGATTGCCTCAAGTCCCTAAAATTGATGGGATTTCCTTGGACCAAGAAATTAGAGCTTCCTGGAAAAATCGCCCACTCGTGGTTTACTTTTGGGCTTCTTGGTGCGGGATTTGCAAAACCTATGCCCCGATCCTAGAGTGGAACATCTCCCACATATTGCCCCAGGGAGTGGTGTTTTTGAGCATAGAAGAAGGGCAGGCTACTGACGAAGAAAGAAAAGAGTTCATGCCTACGGGTTCTCCCTCTTTTTTAGGAAATTACCATCTCTTGCATGACTTTGGGGTAAATGCCTTCCCTACAACGGTTTTTGTGACCCGCGATCGAGAGATTCTCTTCTCCGATACAGGAATCATCACGCCTTTAGGATTTTGGGTGCGTTCCCTTCTTTTGGAAGTTTTGTGATCTTCCGATCCTAAGAATATGGACGGATTCAAGCCCAAGCCACTCCTCAACAAATCCGAACTTCGCCAAATCAAACAGACCCGAACCAAGATACAGGGCAAAAAGGTCCTGACGGATGACGTAAAAAAACTCAAATCTCTCAGAGTACGACCCGTACTTTCCTTCGAAGAAGCAATACATTACTACAAAGAGCCCATTTGGATTGAATACTACATTCCCAAGGAATCGCGATTCGCCTATGAAACAAAATTTCTATACGTAAAACTTTCAGATCTCTCACCTTTGGAAGAGGATAAGGCAAGCGAAAGGATCATAGAAAATATTAAATCTAACTCTTTGATAGATCCTATAGAATGGTTCGAGAATGATAAGGAATTGAAAAAAAGTTTTGAAAATTCATACCACAATGTAATGGGATTTCTCCAATCAATCCATATTATAGCTTCAAACTACCAATTAACAAATAATCCCAAAGACATCAAAACTGCCTGTTATCTGACAGAAACATTGTTAAAATATGAACCGACATTAGCGAGCCTTTCTTATTGCAAGGATTTTATGATTCACAACTTAAACTATTGGATCCGTACCTTAAACCGTGAAAAAATTGAGTTCTCGCTAGAAGATGTTACAGTTTCATTGCTCATCAAGAGAAGGAATGAACTTTGGGATAAAGAAAATTTGCCAGAGGATTCTGATTTTGACTTGATGAGTGCTTTGTTTTACGAACAGGCTTTTCCTCATAGAGGAGCCGATGAGCTCAGTCCTGAAGATCTCGGCATAGATTGATCAAAAATATGGCAAATGCCAACGAAATAGCTCCCTATAAGCCTCGCTCCTGTTGATCTCCCAGGGCTCAACAAGTTCATTAGTATGGATCTCCCTCAAGCGAATTGGTTTTCTGTGCTCTTGAAGTTCAAACTCAAATTTGGTGGTTCGTCGGTATTTCAAAGGAATCTTTGGATATTCAGCTAACGGAAATGATTCTATAATTCGAGAAAAAACTTCTCTCTTTCCCAAGAGAACATGAGATAAAGAGGAAATTCCATGCGAAAGGTCCCGGTAAAGGTTCAATCGATCGAAATCTTTGATTCCAATGACCAAGATTTCCTTTTCTCTGAGGAGATTAGGAAAGAGAGACATTGCCTCCTGGATCGGAATTTGATCCCAGTCCAAAACCAACAGGTCAACTCTTTCTTGCGCGATTGCTTTTGGCAGTACTTTCCAATGTGGCTCGCAAATCACTCGGTGACCGCAGCACTCCAAAAGAGCATTCATGTTCCTGTCAAAGATAGGATCTAAAGAAGAAATCACCCATGACCAATCTTGTGACTTGAAAGGAAAAAGAGGAAGAAGAAAGAGACTATCTCCACCCCACCCCCAATGGAATACCACTCCCGCTTCGTGATACTCTTTCATTTCTTCTTCTTTCCAATTGCCGAATAACAGTACCTCTTTTCCGAATTCCTTCAGAGCCCTTGCGAGCTCTGGACTCCCATCTGAGAATATAGGGAAGTTAGTAAGCTCTTCTCTCCAGTTTTTTCTTTTGGCTATTTGAACCGGAATACCTTTGTACTGCAAAAATTCCCTACAAAGGGAAAGCTCATTTTGGTCTGCAACAAACAGAGCACCATAGAGGGGAGTCATCTTTTGTATTTTAGTTGACCAAGGCATTCGAAAAGAATTTTTACAAGGAAGAATGAAACTTCTGAAGCGGTACGCAAACCGCCGACTCTATGACCCTGAGACCAGCTCTACCATAACCCTAGAGGATGTGGCACAGATCATCATCGGAGGGGAAGAAATCAAGGTAGTCGACAACCTTTCGGGAGAAGACATCACTCCGAAGATTCTGGGACAAACCCTTCTGAAAGTCAGTTTGGGACAAAGGAATGAGGATTTTTCTAATTTTATGCTGACTTCACTCATTCGGGAGACGGGCAGGGACATATCTGGTTTGTTCGAACGACTGGTTCTAGGCGGGATCGGTGCCCACTACCTGACCCCCGAGCGCTTGGAAAAGATCATCAATTCCATGGTGACTCTCGGAGAATTGAAACAGGATGATTTTGGCCACTACAAGGACGACCTCCTCAAAAAAATGGCCCTTCGAGCCAGCGAAAAGAAAGAACAAATCCAAAAAGAATTGGAAAAAGTCTCCCAGTTCATCCAAGAATCAGAGAGCTCTGCCCTGACCGATCTGTCGGAAAGATTGAAAGAGGTTGCGGAAAAACTCAAAGAAAGCTAGGCTTCCCCCATGAAGTTTTTTACCCCTTACTGGATAGGAGTCCTTCTCCTCCCCATAGCCCTTCTTCCCGAGGAAGGTGCCTACACCCCCAAAGAACCCATCGCTTATCTCGAAGCCGCTCGTGAAAAAATCCATTCGGGAGAAGTTCCTGATATTCTCAAAGGAATCGAGCTCTTGAGCCACCAAAGAAGCAAGATGGCGATACGGGATTTGACAGAGGTTCTAGCAGGGGATGAGAACTTCCCGGGCTCGCCTGTAAACGACCCTAGCGTCAAATTTTTTTCTGCCCAAGCTCTTGCCAAAATGGAGGACCCTACTCCCATTCCAGACCTAATTGCCCAATACAAGAAAAACCAAGAGAGCATCCTAGAAGATCCTAAATCAAAACGAAAAGCCAAAGATGGAGTAAGCACTGCTTCGAGCAAAACCTCGCCTTATTTGTATGCTACGGATGACATTTCCATAGTACTCGCTGTTGGTGAAATCTTAAGGACTTTAGGGATATTAAAACATACGGCGGAATCGGAAGAAGTGATAAAAAGTGCCCTAAGTCATAAAAATTCTTACATAAGGGCATCAAGTGCGGACGCTATGTACTATTCCCAAAGAAAAGAGTACCTTCCATTGTTAAGAGATGCTTTAGCAAATGAAAAAGATGAATTGACTAAGGTATCCTTGCATGCTTCTATAGGAGGAATCGAGCGGCTCCCTAATTCGACCTTTTACGCTTTAGGCGAAGCCCTCCAAAAATCAAACCCAGAAATCCGAAAGAAAGCTTCTGAGGGATTGATTCGCATGGATCTAACTTTGGCTGGACCTTTTTACGAGAAGGCGATGGCTACCGAAAACAAGGTCTGGCTCTACGAAAGCCTAAAATCAGATTACAAGAGGCTAATGTCTTTTAGACATCCACAGTAGCGCATCTATCTCTTCTTAAATACATGACTTTTTTTTGAATAGCCTCGCACATTAGTTTTACTTGGTGAAACTTTCCCTCTAACAGGGGGGAAGACACTTCTTTGCCGGAGCCCCAACCACATTCTGTAAGGAAGCGATCGATTCGCATTTGGGAGATACTGGGATCGAACCAGTGACCTCTACCATGTCAAGGTAGCGCTCTAACCAGCTGAGCTAATCCCCCCTGTTGTCAGTTCACCACAAAATCGCTCTAGGACAAGAACGATTTAATTCTCGAAAAAAGACGGATTCTAGGCCCTCTTCTCCTCCTCCCAAAACGTAGAGTTCTGTCTTGGCTCGAGAAAGAGCTACGTATAGAATTCGTCTCTCTTCCCTGTCATCGCCCTCGGGATTGGTTCGCCAGGGAGAAAGTAGATCCACAATGACCTTGTCCCATTCCAGTCCCTTTGCGGAATGTATGGTTTGGATTTTAGGAAAACCCATTTTTTGCCAAACCTTGGCGTGGTAGTGGGATCGAACCAAAACCACAGAATCCATCCTAAGGCTCGATATGAGAGGACTTTCTTGGGAAAAAAAAGAGAAGAAATTGGGATAAGAAAGTATCCTGCATATACCTTTTTCTTTTCTGTGCGGGATCAGTTCTTTCTCCGTTTTGTCCTTATTTTTGCAAAGTGGAGTAACACTCCACCTAACAATTTTTTCTACGGATCTATAATTTGTTCTTAAAAAAAGGACTTCAGTTCCAGGAAAAGCTAACGGAAAATTAAGAAAAGGTTCTGGAGTAGCTCCTAAAAAAGAATAGATAGCTTGCCAGTCATCTCCGACCACAGTCAATTCTTCTAATTGAAGTTTTGCAAGTATAGAATTCATTTTTGGATTGGTATCTTGGTACTCATCCACTATCATCTGTCTTGTTTCATGTTTTAAGCTAACACTCCAAGTTTCTGAGAGTCCACTTTCTAATAGATCCAACATATCTTCAAATTCGCAGAGATTCTCTTTTCTTTTTATATCTCTCCAAAGAATTGACCATTCAACCCAAAGTTCGGAGAATTCTTCTTGAAACCACTTCCCCGATTCATATGTAAAAAAATCAAAAGGGTAACCACCTACCCTCCATTTGTTTTTGATCAAAAATTCCTTTAGATAATTGGTTTTGATCTCTGGAGTTGCGACTCGCGGTGTTCTATTTTTCCAAGGGGGGTAATGACCAAGAAGCATTTGGTAGGCAAAAGAATGAAAAGTTTGAACTCGGGGAAGGTTTGGTCCAGGCAACAATCGATCTAAGAATTCTTGGGTCGCCTTTTTAGTGAAAGTAACGACTTGGAATTGTTGGAGATTGTATTTCTCTCTCTTTTTTTCGACAAGGCCAACCATGGTTCTAGTTTTGCCTGAACCAGCACCTGCGATCACCTGTTTGAAGGGAGAAGAGGATTCTAAGACACTCAGTTGTTCGGGGTTCCACATACATTGGTATGGGACCCGAATCAAAAAAAATGGCGCTAAATGGTTTCGTTTTCTTCTTCAGGCTTCAAGTCGTAGTAGCCAAAAACAAATTCTTTGGATGCGACAACTTCCATGGCATAAAAGAACTCATTCAACTTGTCCGCTTTAACGACTCTAAGTTTGAATTCTTCAGCCAAAAACTTCATTTTATCTATGGAAATTTTGTCGTTGATGCTGGGTCCAAAGGAGGTATCGAGCTTGGAATATTCCTCCAGAAAGAGCCTCCCGTCAGGCATCATAGATCGAATGAGCCCGTCCATGGCAAGACCGGGGTTCGGGAAGGTGGCTAGGGAAAGAGAGGCGAAGGTGATGTTGGCATTGGGAATCCAGTCTGGGAGGAGAGGATGGTCCGACCTTTCCACAAAAAATGTAGTTACCTTTTCCAATTCTTCCATCCATTTTCTTCTCAGAATTTGGTCGAGAAGGTCTTGTTGGCAATCTCCAGCCCAAATCCAAGTGTTGGGGAGGTGTTTTGCGAATTCAGTCAGGTAAAATCCCAACCCACAACCAAAATCGACCAAATTTTCAGGATTTTTCCAGTCAAAGTAAGAAAAGACCAAGTCCGGGGCTAGAAGGTTCTTTCTCGCGCTAGAAAGGAGAAACTCCTGGTAAGACTGGTTTCGGAAGTATTCAAGTTCCGCCATGAGTATAGCCTCTTCCCAGGCACTACAGTTCCAAGAGAAAAATTCAATCTGGCCTAAGCTAGCGCCGAAAATCATTCTATGAGGTTTCTCATCTACCTATTCTGTCTCTTGTGGCCGGTATTTGCTGATATCGGTTTCGACGAGGGAAGAAACCCGACTGTTGCTAAGGTAATTCGAGCCAACCTTTTGAGTGACAGAAGATCAGTTTTTTTGTCTTGGGAGCCTCCGAAAGAAAAAGGTGAACTAATCATTGCTCGCTCCAATTCTATCATCGACTCACCTGACAAACTGTATGTGGCAGACAGCTTGGGAAAATTTCCCTCTGGGGGACCCGACGGAGTTAAAACTTACTACGATTACAATCTTAGACCTGGAACTTATTTTTTTGCTATCGTATTAGCTACTGATATTCGCAAAAGAGAAGTCAAACTCATTGCGAGTCAAAACTACACGACTGTTCCAGTGATTATTGAAGATAGCGAAGGATCTTTATTTAATTTAGGCTCTCCCCAAAACGCTGAACTACCAAAAGAGGAAAATACCGACAAATTCCATGTAGCCGATCTGACTGCAAAATTAGAAAAAAAAGCTGTTCGTTTGGAATGGACTCCACCAAAGGGGGCACAACCGAAGAGAACTATGTATACCGTCTACCGGTCCACTCAACCACTTACAAGTTTACCTCTAATTCAAAAAGCAGTGAAATTAGCAGAGGTAAGTCATCCGACCTTAACCTTTTTGGATCAAGGTCTGGAAAAATCTCAAACCCTATATTACGGTGTGAGTGTAAAAGAAGTGAATGGGGAAGAGCATCTTCCTTTAATTGATAAAGAATCGACTTTGAGAGTTTTTTATGTCAAAGACGATAGGACTCAGTCGGCTGAATTGATCCAAGATCAAGAACCAGGTGAAAAGCGCCCTAAAAAAAGCCCTCCGAAGACAGATATGCAAGATGCCCCAGGAACACTGCACACCAAAGGCATAGGCTACGAAAGAGTTGGCAAAGGAGTTCTGATCGCTTGGAAATCACCACCTAATGCGGATGCTACTACGGTTTATACAATTTATGCTTCCCTTCAACCTATGGATAAGGGAATTGTTTCTTTCAACTCTGAAAGCACCGTAAAAGTAGCTACGGTAATTCATCCTAAAACTAATTTTTATCTCAAAGAACTAAAGAAAATGGACAATTTGTACTTTGGGGTTACGGTCAAATCCGATGGTATTCCAGAGGACTATAATCTGATCGAGAGATTATCTTTTTTCCGTTTTTCTTTTGATCAAGATAATCCGCTACCAGAAGCGACGGAAGTTGTAAAAGAAAATTCCAAAGATATACCAAAAGAAGAAAAAGTTTCAGCAAATTTGGAACCCAAAACGAACTCTTTGATTTTTTTGCCAGAAATAGAAAATTCTTTCGATGACAGTGATACTCAATTTCAGATTACCAGAACGGAAAAAGAAAAAGAAAAAGAAGAGATAGAGCCCAAAGAAACCAAAGATAATTTGGATGCAATTTTAAGAGAGACTTATTTCTCCAAAAAGTGGGAACTGACGATTGATAGACTAGGAAATTACACAAAACAAACAACAGATCCCCAACAATTGGGCAAAGCATTCTTTTATATGGGCCTTGCTCACAATAAAAAAAGAGAATTTAAGGAAGCTCTCCGATACTTTCTCCGAAAGGAAACCAAGGACTTTGAACCAGAGAGAACCAAATTTTGGACGAACCAAACGCTAGAGGCCATGGGGAAAAAACGTATATGAATCGTGTCGTTGTGGCTTTGTCTGGATTCCTTTTGATCGCAGCAGGTGTTTTTTTGGTAGTTTTGGAGACTTGGAAGAATAACAAAAATCCAGGAATTGAAATACCCATCATAACTGAAATAGAAAAGACTCCGAACAAAGGTTTGATCGAAGAGATTCAAAAAGGGGAAGAGTACTTAAGGCAGAATAGTGCTTCCAGTAGGGAAAAAGCGGTTTCTATTTTTTCAGATTTAGCTGGAAAAGATCTACCAAAAGATTTGGTTTTTCGAGTGAGATGGAATCAGGCAAGGGCTCTTGAAAAAAACAATGAAAGGCATTTAGCGCTTGAAATACTGAGAGACTTATCGCGAAGGGAGGGATTGGATTCCTCTGAAAGTGACAAATTGTCTGCTTCAACGGGAATTCTATTGCTTAAGCTCGACCAAGAAACCGAAGGAAAAGCCCATCTACAAGATGCACTCCAAAGAAGTAGGGATACAAAACTTAGATCAAAATCATTACAGGCATTAGGTGAGTATGCTTATAGACAGGGCCAGTATGAACAAGCTAGGAAACATTTTATATTAGCTTTGAGAGAGGATGGCTCGAATACTCAAGCCAGGATTGGTTGGGGTAGATCACTAAGAAAGTTGGGAAGAGATTGGGCAAGTTTTGAAGTGTTTGATGAATACATCGCTACAGAAAGAGAGATGGATGGGGTAGACACAAAGATTCAATCAGAATACAAAAATTCGGTTTTTGGGGAAGGACATAGAGCTTATGCTAATAAGCAGTATTGGAAAGCCATTGAATTCTTCCAAAAGTCCCTCAATATTGGAATTAGCGCTGATCTGGAAGAAAAAGCTCTATTTCAAATCGCTAGATCCTATGAGGCGCTAGGAAGAACTAAGGAGAGCATAGAAGCATTTAATAAGGTTTTGGCGAATCAAAACCATAATTTGGATCAATTGGCTTTGTATAGAAAAGGAACGATATACTTTAGAGAAGGAAAGTTTGAAGATTCCGCTAATGTATTTCAAAATATCCAGGACAACTATTCTACCAACCATATAACAGAAAAAGCGATTGCTTGGAAAAATGAAGCTCTTCGTCAATACCAAGAAGAGTCTGTTGGCCCCAGTGGCTTTAGTGAATCAAATTCTCTAAAGGACGAATCGTCCACTTCCTATTCCAATACGGAAAAGCCTAAAGACAAAAACCAAATTGAATGGGGAAGTGACTTAGACTTTTAACCAATCGTTACGAAATCTATCGAGTCTAGATAGAGAATTATTGCAATCCAATTCAGAATAGATTTGAGGCACTATATCTGGTAGAGAATGAATATGGGAGAGGACTCGTTCTGCGTTTTTACCATAGGCAAGAGTGGCAACTGGATTGCTAGTATGCACCTTGGTGCTTAGATCTTCCAAGTTCCCATGGTCGCTTGTAACAAGGAGCAAATCCTGAGCTGGATTCAAAGCATCTAACAAACCTCGGAAAAATTCCTCCAAGTCGGCAATACATTTTTTTGCGAAGTCCCAATCCATGGCATGACCTGCCTTATCTGTCAAAAAATACTCAAAAAGCAGAAGATCTGCGTTAGGGGCAGTACTTTTCCAAGATTTACCTTGCTCATAGGGATTTTTCCTTTCAAAAAGAGGATCATCTGGACTAAGTTTGGCTACTTCTCTGAGGATTTCATGGGTCAAATCCATGTACAGACCTTTCCCGTTCCTCAAATCTTCCATGGACTTAAGTGGTTTCCCGGTTGCAATTTGTACTAAAGTAGAAGCACTGACCAATTTTGGTTTGTTCTGTGAGTGTTCCAAATATCCATCTGTATAGCAATTGCTAAAGTGGACTTCTTTGCCTTCTTCGCTTAGGAGTTTCAAAACAGAAGCTTCAAAAATCATTTTCCGTAGAGTTATGGTTGGGAATCCGCTAACATGTCTCTCGAGTCTCGGTAGGGGATTGATTCCTGTCCAAATGGCAGTTTGACCAGTGGCCGACTGAGGGAGCCCAGGCATGCCCATGTTGGCATCGGTAACTGCCATGGGCACACTTGACGGATATCCCCCCAAGGCTTTTAGAAACCCCTCCGAAAATCGCGAAAATGGGTTTTTGTCTGGGTCTTTTTTCCCTAAACCTACTCCATCTAAAAAAACATAGAAAATCAAAGAATCCTCCTGGAAATTATCAGTATCCCGATTCCGATGATAGTAGTGATGAGGGGAATTGTCATTATCTGTTTGGCCTTGGGTTTTTTATTTTCTTGGATACCCTTGCCTAGAGAGCCCGAGAAGGAATTGACTTCCAGGTTGGAGATTTGGCTAGAGAGGGAAAAACATGATTTTGTTCCCTCCTTGGAATTCTACTTATCTTCATCTGTTGTTCCCTATGCTTCAGACTCTTTTGTCAAACTACTCAAGAAGGATTTCCAGTTTTCCTTTGTGCGACTCTACGATGAGGAATTCCGCCTATTGTCTTCTTTTCCGGATTCCAAAGAGTATTACCTGAAAGAGCTGCGTCATTCCGGAATCATCTTAAAGCCCGGGGAGACCAAAGAAGTAAGCGATTCCGAGATTTGTTACCGATTTAGGGATGGGAAGTTCTATCTTGTCTTCGGATTCGGAGTCCAAAGGCAAAAAGCTCTAAAATCCCCCTTTCATTCTTTCCCTTTCCTTTACTGGGTTTTTCAATCCAATTCGGGTTTTTTGAGATATACGAATGACCCACTGGTGTTGTCAGGAGAGGTAGAGCCAAATGACTTAGTAACCAAATTAGACACTACTGTAAAAAAGTTCACTCATGGAGCTTTTACAGTGTATCTTTTACAAGAGCCTTGGGGCTTCAATTGGAATCCTACCCCTTTGTTCGTTGCTTTTGGAATTTCATTGCTTTTGTTAGGATTTGGTTATAGAGATTCAAATGTTAAGCATAGATATTTTTTGATATTAACATTGGTTTGTCTTTTCTTTACGACTTTTATTCAAAATTTTTTTCCAGATGCAAGGTATTCGGAAAACTGGAGTTCTCTTCGAAAAAAACAAATTGAAAGTATTTTTGAAAGTCTCTTCCTCGAACTCGCTCAAGGTGATACCAGGAATCCAATTTGGAAACACACCCAGCGGATGTCCGAAAAAGATCTTCCCTACTACCTCTTGCAGGCGTCTCAAGAGAGAATACCTCGAATCCTTCCCTGGAAAGGGGATTTGCTTTTTTTTGTTCCCATCGATGGGTCTAGAGATTACCAAATGGGATTTGTTGGTTCGGAGAGCCTAGTTGCTAAAAAAGAACAGACAGAAATTTACAATCCGATCCTTTCTGAAGCCTTGGATTGGGATTGGCAAAAATCCAGCTTACCAGGTTACACTCAACTTGGTCCGAAAATGGAAATGGAAGAAAATGGCTTTCTTTTGGATAGAGAGAACTGGACAATCAGAGGGACTTCTCCTATCAAAGACTTATTGGGACTAAAAATCCAAAGGGCTAGGTCGAACGATCCACTTTACGTTGGTTTTTTTCTGTTCCCTGTATTGGTATGGATGGGCATTTTAGATTGGATGCGGAAAAAATCAAAGGAAGAATTCTTAGAGGTTTATAGACCTCCCCACCAAACCGAAATTTTGGCTGAGGCAGTGGTGGAAGAAGCTCCGATTCTCTTGCGGGAAGAGCCCCAATTCCCAACCAGCAAAATGCCTTCCCAAAGGAAATTCTTTCCCCCTAGTTCTTGGAGAGAGCCCCGTATTCCCAAACGAGAAGCCATTTTTACTTCAGAACTGAGAACACTTGTTGAAGAAGTCAGTGGTTTTACCCCGCAACCGCTGCCTAGCTATCCCGCACTTTCTAAATCTCCAGAAGCTCCAACGTCTAAGGATGTGTTACACCGCGCTTTGAAGGTCCGAGAAGACTCGCCAGAGGTTCGCCAATTCTTTTCCAGTTTAGGAACTAGGTGGGCTTTGCTCCAGTTACAACCTGAACTAGGTATTTACAACCATGTTCTTTCGAATGGTCTGGATGCACAGGGACGAGCTCAGCTCTTGTTTGTTTACAATGATCCTTTTCTGGATTTTAAAGAAGAACAAACATTTTTTAAAATTCTAACAGAGGATATGCGAAAAAATGTTTTTCTGTCCAAAAAACTCAGTTGGGAATTGATGTACGGAACAAGGTCCATATGGGGAATCAGTATACACGAGTATGGTTATGATGGCATTTTACTTTACTTTCTCGACCATCAGTCCAGCCCCGAATTTAGCGAAGAAATTCAATTTCAAATTCGTACATTGATTCCTTCTCTCCATCTGCTCACCAATTCAGATGAATCTGAATCCAAGATGAGCTCTGACGGATTGACTTGGATCAAACGTGCTTTTGCATATTCTACTTTGGGCGGGGAAAGATCAGTCCATGTTTACAAAGTTCACTTCGAAAATTACAAACCGAGCCCTACAGTCACAGCGAAAAAGCTCGAGATCAAAAACAAAATCAAAGAGCATTTTGAGTCTTTCGATTTATTTCTTGAAACTTCCGCCAATAGTATCCTAATTCTGTGCAAAAAGGACCTCAAAAAAGAAGTATATACTTTTTTTAAGGAAATTCCCTTCCCCTCTGAAATCAAAGTGCTTTTCTTTCCAGAAGATGGCGAAAATCCTTTTCTTTATCTTTGATTTTTTTATTTTTTCAATTTTTGGAGTGCTTACTTCTGCTCCAAATAGAGATTCTATTGCTCTCAAACAAAAAATTGTCGAGCTGCATTTAGAAAATAAAGAAACAGAATCTATTCCCTACCTTGAGAGGTATTTAGAGCTTCATCCGACAGAACTGTACTATCGATTGATCTATGCCAAGGCACTTTTGTATAGAAAAGACTTATCTACTCCACGATTAGAAGAGGACGTTGAAGTTCGCAGTAACAAATCTCGAAATATTTTGGCAAACTATAGCAAAGCGAACCAAATTTTTGAAGAGAGTATACTCCATTTGCAAAAAGTAAGACCCAGAGATCCCAATCTGGGTAAGTGGTATTATTTATGGGCATTTAGTGCATGGTTTAGTGATAACAAAGAACGAGCCATTCTCTTATTTCGAAAATCAGTCAGATTGGATTATCGTCTAACTGAATCCTATTACAATATCGCGAGTCTCTACGAGTCTTTGGGTCAGTTCAAAGATGCAGATATATTTTGGAAAAAATATGAAAGAGCGGAAAAAGAATTAGAAGAGGAAGATTGATGCCCAAAAAAGAAAAGCGATTTCCTATCTTACTTACCGAAGAGGAGCAAATTTTACTAAATAAAGAGGCAAATATTAGAGGAATCTCTCAGGCAGAACTCCTAAGACTTGCATTTGCAAAAGAAATTCGAGCTGATAAGGAGAAGGAAAAAATCAAAGCCCTCCAGCAATTGATTGGGCTATTCCAATGAAGAAAGCATACCTCTCTAGTTCCGTATGGAAAGAGCTTCTCTTCGGCAAAACTAGAGCGGTTCTTCTAGGTAAGCTAGAAAACGAAGCGTATCTAGGTACCAAATTTGGATCTTCCCATATAACTTTTGAGAGACTTTATTTGGAATTTGATTTCGAAGACCAGTGGGAGATTTTCCTTTCTATTACTAAAAGAGCTCTAGATGAATGGCATCCTACGATTCTCCCAACTTCACAACTAAGTCCAGCAATTGATTTGGACAAATGGACTCTATTGGAATGTTACCAAGCCCAAAACTATGGGTTCGATTATTTCTGGACTGCAAATAATCCATTTCAATTCACTGGAAATAGCATTTTGAAATCTGAAGACCTTATCCTTCCCAAGGGAAAGAAAAAGAAATAGCCTCAGAGGGTGGGCTGATCTGATCGCTATATGTTTTGGCATCATAGTATTTGTTATATGCGGAAATTTTGAAATAATAGGTGATCCCTGGTTTTAAAAAATGTCCTGTCTTTTCTCTCTGAGACCTATGCAATTCTTTCTCCAAATTTTTTGGTAAGTCTCGAACCTTTGGAAAGTAGAAATTGTTGTATAGCAATTCTTCTGTGAGACAAATAGAAAGGTTCATATAATCTTGGTTTTCCGATTTCCCCGAAATTGGAAGAAAATTTTCATCAACACTCAATGTTCCGATCATTTTATCAGCTGCAAAACCGTATTGAATCAAATATCCACCCCCCGCTTGTACTTCTCTTTCATGATTTGAATTCCAAGCCAGGCAGATGTTCGTCTTATCAACTTTTTGAACTCGCAAACCAATAGGAATTCTCGGAGGTCTTTCCTCTTTTAATAAATAATGAAATCCTTGGAGCCCAGGAACTTGCTTACCATTTGGGTCTGGTCTCATAGCGACTTTCCACTGATAGAATTTGAATCTTCTCTTAAAATCTTCCGGTCTTTCCCAAAGCAAATTCGATTCCTCATTAAATGGAGAATCACTTCCTCTAAAAAAAATTTGAACTAAAGTATCTTTGGGAGTTTCAAGAACTGGTGTTATATTCTGTATTTGAGAACCTGAATGGATTGTCATTAAAATTGGAGAATACATATAACCTGACTCTTGGTTTGCTTGGTGAGTCGTTGAATCGTAAGATACACTAGAGTATTTTGAATAGAATTCTTCAACCAAGGGCTTGCCTTTGTGAAAGTGAATTCCATCCATATGACCAAAATAATTCTTTCCTAAGACCAATGGAAGAGAATCCTCTTCTGGGAATGCAATTTCCTTGAAATCCATATTTCTTTCGTAATAATCTGCTCGTAATTTTCCATTTTGATAAAGAGCCACATAGCCTCTCATACAATCCATATAGATTGTTATGGCATGCCATTCCTTACGAGGAACTGCCTCACTGGATTTAAGAATGACAGACTTTGTTTCGCCATTGTGAAATTGTATGATATTATGAATCTTAAGAACGGGATAATTTTCGCTAAGTTCCAAGACAAATCCAAACATTTTGCCAGCAATCAATAGCTTTTTCTCAAGAATTACAGAAGAAGATCCTTGTTCGTTTAAAAGAATTGGGATTCGAATCGAAAAATCTGTATTAGGTCTCGGAAATAGAGATTGAGTAGAAATCAATATTTGATTCTCTTTACCTGAAAAAAAAGCAGATTTTTTTCCTCGGAGGGCTACTTTCGTATCAGTTAAGTAAGACGATGAAATTACTCTGAGTCCTTGCCTTTTGATCTCTTCCTCTTCGAAGTCGAGATAAAACAAGCTATCCTCGGGTCTTTTTTCACTGGGTTGTAAGTAACCAACCTTACCTGGAATAGATTCCAATTGGATTCCTTGCTTTTTCCAATGGGAAAGTGGAATTTCGTAGGGAACCAGCACTTCTTTAGAGAAGATGGGTTGGGTTAGCAATACGAATAACGACTGTAGTACTAAGACCAGTTTTCTATTTTTTGAATTCTGGTAAGATGTCTTCCTTTTTCGAAATCGGTTTCTATCCATTTTTTAGCAACACGTAGAGCCAAATCCGTTCCTAGAATTCTTCCGCCAAGAACCAAGACATTGGCATCATTGTGCCTTCTTGACATCTCAGCAGTAAATTCATCGTGACAGAGAGCAGCCCGAATTCCTTTGATTCGATTGGCAACTATGCTTGCCCCAATTCCTGTTCCACAAAGAGCGATAAGCCTTGGCACTTCTAGAGAAACTACTTTCTGGCAGGCCTTTCCGATCACATCTGGGTAGTCTACGGAACTTTCCGAATCAGTACCTAAATCGACAATTTCGTAAGTTTCCCCAAGGGATTTCTTCAAGTATTCTTTGAGGGCGAAGCCCCCATGGTCTGAGGCGATGGCTATGGATTCTTTCATGGATTCCTTTGTTTTTCAGACAATTGCTGGTAAAACAAATCTTTGGATTCTGGGGAGAGGGAGGAAAGAAATCTTTCTCTTTCCCTGAGGAGACTCGCATACCGAGTTTTGAAAAAAAGAAGGGTGTCTTTTTCGGGGCAAGGCTCTCCCAGGCAACGGATGGTCTTGTCGAGGATTTCGCGGCTCACTGCCAGGTTGTGTTCCCAATACTCTTTGGCTTTGGTTCTTTCGGAGAGAAGGAGCCCCGAAGAAGGTTTTGTCCAAAGCTGTGCCTCGATCTTTTTTAAGATGGAATTTCTTTCCTCCGAAATTCGAATATCGGACTTCAATTCCCAAATATCCTGGGTCCTGGACTTCAAGCACTCAATGGAGGATAGCCTTCTTTTGGCGCTTTCCAAAGCCAGGCGTTCCTGACTTTCAAAACTCATGCTCTCCGTCTGGGGAATGGGTCTAAGGTCTGTTTCTCTGTCACAGACCAAACCGCCATTCGAAAGTTCTGGAGAAATCCAAACGGGACTTGCGATCTTAGGCACGGGTCCGAGTAAAATCCCGAAGAAAATCCACAAGAGCTTGAACTCCTTCGAACGGCATGGCATTGTAAATTGAAGCACGAAATCCTCCGATAGTCCGGTATCCCTTTAGACCAGAAAATCCATTTTTCTCTAGTTCACTTAAAAGCTTTGCTTCGTCTAATCCATTTTTGGTGGTAAAGACTACGTTCATGATCGATCGATGTTCTTTAGGAACTGGTAGATCAAAAAAAGGACACTCTTGCAAAAAATCGTAGAGAAGAGCCGCCTTCCTTTCGTTCTCTTTTTCTATCCAAGGTATACCGCCCTTCCTCTCCAACCAACGAAACACCAAAAGAGCAATGTAGATGGAAAAAGTTGGGGGAGTGTTATAGAGGGAGCCATTTTCCTCCATCAGTCGGTAGTCCATTAACTTAGGGATTTTTCGAGATTTTTTGGGAAGTAAGTCTTTGTTGTATATAACAACTGTTAAACCAGATGGTCCAATGTTTTTTTGAGCACCAGCAAAAACAACTTGGAATTTATTCCAGGGAACAGGTCGACTTAACAATTCACTCGTCATATCTGCTACAAGGGGAACGGAAACATCGGGAAATTTTGAGTATCTAGTCCCGTAAATAGTATTGTTTGAAGTTATGTGGAGATACTTGGCTTTTGGATGTAAGTCATTGTCTGTGAGACTAGGAATCTCTGTGAATTTGGAATTTTTTCCCAGAAAGACCGATTGGCATAGGGGATTGAATTCCAAAGCTTCTTCCAATGCCTTCGTAGCCCAAACGCCAGTTAGGGAAAAATCTGCAAATTCTTCCTCCCCGAGCCAATTTAGGGGAACGCAAGAAAACTGAAGGCTTGCTCCGCCTGGGAAAAAAACAACCCCATAATTTTCGGGAATTTCGAGGAGCCGACGCAAATGCAGGCTTGCCTCGTCCAGAATCCCCTGGAAAGTCTTATCCCTGTGGCTCATTTCCATGAGAGACATGCCTGCCCCTTTGTAATCGCAGAAATCCTTTGCCGCTTCCTCCATAACTTCGGTGGGTAGCATGGCTGGCCCCGCTTGGAAATTCCAGATCCTATGGGTCATTGCTGGGAACGTTTATTCAGGATTCTGTTTGGTAAATCCTTTTCTAGAATAAATCTTGCTTTTCAGATTCCAAACACTGTTTAGATTTTGTGAGAACATTATGAAACACAGCTTAGCCCTATCCCTCTACCTGGTCCTGTCCTTTAGCCTTTTTGCCCAAAATAAGGCACCTCTTGGAGAAAAAGAAATACAAGGAGTCAAGAGAATTGAATTCATCAACAAAAGCACCGCTCGGGCTTCTCTTGATATCCGAGAAGAGAACCAGGAGTTGGGACGCAAGCTTGCCCAAGGGGTTTCTAAGGGTTCCGCCTCGAGCGGAGGGGTTTCCGTTACCCGAATATCCCCTTCCGAAGATGGCAAATTGGGAGCGGACATCATCTCCATCGAACCCTCTCAAGGCTTCGATCATATCAATTCGATCCAGCGTATCATCTCTGCCTATGTGGAAGGGTCCTTCCAATACAAGTCAGGCGGTGCAGACACTATTTCGCAGTACATTCTGTACTACAATGCAGCTCACCGCAAAGATATGAAATTTTTTTCATCCAAATACTCTGATTCGGTCAACAAAGCTCTGAGTGCAGACAAAGCTGGGATTGATACCAACTACAGCAATTGGCCAGGCAGGACCCAGATCGTTGTTCCTATAGAAAAAAACATTCTTAAAGATGGCGGCAAAGATGTAACCACCGACGAATTGGAAAAAGAAGTCAATAAAATTGTTCAGGACAAAGAGAAAGATCCAGCCACCAAACAGAAAATGACTGAAGAAGCCAAGAAAATGGACACTCTTCAAACCAAAAAGATCGTAGAAGAAAAAAAGATCGTTCAAGAAAAGAAGCAAGAAGTTGCCAAAGAAGAGAAGAAAATAGAGCAGAAAAAAGAAGAACTTAAGAAAAAGGAATCAGAGACACTCGGGGCCCTAGCGGAACTCAAAAAAGATCCAGCAAAGAACAAGGATGACATAGCCAAGAAAGAAGCGGAATTGAATGCCCTCAAAGGAGAAAAAGCCAAAGTCGAAGAGAAGGCCCAGGCATTAGAAGCCAAAAAAGAAGAACTAGACAAGAAGGAGGAAGAACTAGTTCAAAAGGGAGAAGAAAGAAAGGAAGGCGCTCCTGAAGCAAAAGCAGAGGCGAAAGCGGAAACCAAGGAAGAACCTAAGGTAGCGGCCCAAGTAGCACAAGAACAAGCCAAACAAGCGGAAGAAAAAGCACAGGTAGCCGAGGCAAAAGCAGAAAAATTAGAAAAAGAACTCACCGAAGTCAAAGAGGAGCTCAAAAAGAAAGAAGAGCAAAGCGACAATGTGGTCAATGACAAGGTTCTCTTTTTGAAATTCATTAAGTATGATTCAGACGGACACTACTCAAATGAACTTTGGGCAATTGACACCACGAAGGACGATGCCATGTTTCGAAGTCCTTACAACAATATCTGCTCTAAAGAATTCAAAGAGATTCCAAACCAAGGAGTTTTGGTATTGGGTTATGACGGGGATAAGGTGGAAACTCGCAAACACAAATTGGTTATCCTAGATCCCGAAAAATTAGCAGTTAAAAAGACTTCGGAAGCTGCGGATATTTTTTGGAGAACTCCTATGGTTTATAGAGAGGACAAGATTTACGTCATAGAAAAGTACCAAGACAAGCATGTAGTTTCACGTTTCAAACCAGATTTGACAGTAGAGGTAAGGTCTCAGGAGGGCATTGAAGAAAACTCCGAAATCACCTTTTACAAAGACAAAATCTATGTAACTGGAAAGCCCAAGGAAGGAGAGAAGGCTTTGGAAAAAACTACCATAAAGATTTTCAATAAGGACGACCTAAGTCTCATCAAAACGATCGCTCCCTAAACTTCTTTCGTACCCAAAATCTCGGCAATGGTTTCGTTGCCGGGATACTTGCGTTGCAATTTCTCCAGTTTTTCCATTGCGCCAGCTGTATCACCCTTGGCTTTTTGTAGCAGGACCATTTCAATTTGCGGTCTAGGGTCTAGGGGTGACTTCTGGATTAGGTTTTGGTAAATTTCTTCTGCTTCATTGAATTTGGATTGGAGCTGCAAAGTAGATGCCTTTCCCAGTGAAGCAAAGTAGTCCTCGCCAAGATTGAGAATTTTGTCGAAGCATTGCAATGCTTCTTCTAATTTTCCTAGTCCTCTGAGGCTGTCACCATACCTGTTTAAGATCAATTTGTTATCGGGATCCGTTGCCAAAATCTTTTCCCAATATAGGATTGCTTGCGCAAAATTCTTTTTCCCTCTAAATGATTCAGCTAACCCATACATGGCGAAAAAATTTTTCCCATCGAGTTCTTTCGCCTTTTCATAATAAAGAATT
>Ga0169931_10001081_pt1 | contig 44674 bp, 47 predicted proteins | sample Kivu_15m_20L_FD_129675 | JGI IMG/M metagenome (GOLD analysis project Ga0169931, IMG submission 129675) | Freshwater microbial communities from Lake Kivu, Western Province, Rwanda to study Microbial Dark Matter (Phase II) - Kivu_15m_20L... | ecosystem: Environmental > Aquatic > Freshwater > Lake... | reverse complement strand
CGCCTGCTTCCTGATGTGGAGCCATGCGCTCTACGAACTTGCGAGCGACCTGTTCCGCCTGCTCGCCAAACTTCTTGCCTACCATCACTACAACACCTTCTGGACCTTTGGGGAATGTGCCTGAATCACGATCGTAGAATGACTGTATGAATTCTGCCAGTTCTCGGACATTCAATCTGCGGCCTTCGCCTCTAGTCTCGTTGTCGTCACTCTGCGTGACTACCTGCTCACCACCACCTGTGGCCGCTGCTACTGCGGCATCGCCTGCTGCGGCTGCATCGTCTGTGGCAGGTTCTTCTTTGCCTGTGGCAGCCGGCTCTTCTGCTGCAGGTTCATCTACAGCTTGTTCCATGTCTCCAAAGTCTAATTCTGTTGCGATTTCTTTGGCATTTTCATCTACCCATGCTTTTATCATAGGTCTTACGTCTTCTTGGGGATTAGATTTCGCAGCATCTTTGATTTCTTTAAACAGCAGGGGATCTTCGATAATTCCTTTGAGACTTTCGATGGCGTTGTTGCCATCTACTCCTGCAGGAAATGTGTTTGCTATAAGTTTATTCAATGAATCTATCGCCACTAATTGATCTTCATCGCTCTGTATCGGGCTGTTCTCACCTAAATTTTGTATCCAATTTTCAAATTTTTCAAGCTCGCTGACCTTTTTGATTTCATCTTGATCTTCATTTTCGTCGAAATTTTCTGTGGTTAGGCCGACTATGTCATCATAATCCACTATGTTGTTTTCTTGCATAAGTTTGTACAATACAGGAAATACTGATTTGATGTCTTCTTTGAAATTTCTTACTGTAAATTTTTCTTTATAATCTTCAATTACACTATTAGGAACATCGACAGGTTGTTGTTCTTGGAAAGATTCTTTATAACTTTCATAATAACCTTGTTTGGCTAGCCTAAAAATAGTTTCTCTTAATCTTTGTAATGCTTGCTGTGACGTTTCTATAATTTGATTAGTGTCAGAATTCATTAAATCGTTGCGTACAACATAATTACTGAAACTTTTAAGTTGAGCTATTTGTTCGCTCATTTCTATGATGCTTTTTCCTATGGAATCATAAGGTAGACCGCCATTAGCCACATGTCGTTGCATAGCTCTAGCGCCGGCTAGATGTATGAACGGATATTTAAATCTTTCCCCGTCCTGGTTCTCTACGAATAACGCAGAAATATTACGACTTCTTGCGCCTGGCTGGGAATCGTCCATGACCGCTTGATTATGTTTAATAATTAATTTTGTATCCATTAAGTTTTGATAACTTACGGTTTTGGTTCCGTATAGTTGACTTTCGTTCATGACTGATTCTCCGACTGGTTTTAATATTGTATCTGTTGCCGCTGTTGGTTGATTACTGACAGTGAGATATGTAAAATCTCGTTTGTCTAGGTTGTCTTTAGAAATATCCCTGGTGTCAAAAGCCATTAATCTACGTTTGGCAAAATTGCGAAGCTCTCTTAGAAAACCGTACCATTTATCTTTTTGCTTTCCATCCATAGATTCTGTTATACCAGTGCTGAAATAAACTTTCATGGAATTAGGCTCTGCGAGACTAATAGTAACATGACCTATAGAACTTCCTCGATCTTGATAATCAAAATCGAAAAACCTAGCTGCTTCAGGGTTGATTGTAACAGCTCCTGTTTCTTCACCGAGTTTCAACCCTGAAAATCTACTTCTTATTTTAAAGAATAGATCGTTAGCGATATTATTTCTTCCGTCCATGATAGTATTTATCAAAAACTCGTGCTAATAAAAATTGGCATGGGCATCTGCTCTTCTGAGATTTTTTCGGTAATTGTATCATAAATTTTAGGATCCCAATCAGCTAATAAATTTGCCATGCGTATTATTAGCAGAGTTGCACTGATCAGATCGTCGTTTTCTCCTGATTTAGCACCAAAACCAACACCGTGAGCTACGTAGGTTTTAAGCTCTGATAATAGAGGTTTAGATCTAATCTGCATTTTTTTATTTTCTATAAGATTTTTTAATTGGCTACAAGCTGCGATTTTACTCCGATGAGTAGTATTAAATCCTTTTCGAAATTTTCGCACATGCCCTTTACGTATAGGCTCACTTAAAAATAAACCTGGAAAATTTTCTTCTCCGATATCACGAATTACTATCAGCGCAGCTTCTCCTAGTGTGTTATTTTCCACCGAGTAATATATTTGAGGATTCCCACCTTTCTCGGCTGCAGTCTGTTGTATATATTTTAATATTTCTCTCATGTGTTTTACTTGGGATTGTATAGGTGTTAAATTATGATGCCATTCCGCTACTTGGATCATCCTGGGCATTTCAAAAACCTGTATCGCCCCATAATCTCCGCCTGTACCTAAACTAGGATCAAGAGCTACTAGATAGGTAGCATGTGGATTAATGTCGTTATACCATCGTGTTTGTCCCATAGACATTACGGGGTCAACACCTTGCATTTCTGACAATTTAACCGCATTTATGAGAGTTTCATCAAAGATCAAGAACTCGCAGTCAAATTCTCTTCTAAATCTTTCTTCGCCGATTTTAGCACGTTCTATCTGTGCCCATTTCTCATCTCTATCAGGGTGCTCTGACCAGTGTGCAAAATATGGAAAAAATCCATTGATTCCTAAATTTTGTTCGTTGCCGTACTCATCGAATTTTTGATTAGCTTCGGTCCATATCACCGCGAACTGATCTTCGTCTGAGTTAGGAGTAGAAGTGATGATACATTTACCACCAGTTGACAGTGTGGGCGATAATGCAGTCCAAAACTCTTTGGCTTTTTCAGGCGGCTGCACGAACGCGAACTCATCGCAGTAAATTAATGACAACGATTTGCCGCGGCCGGTATTTTCTGTGGTTGTTGTGGCTTGTATACGAGCACCGTTGTCGTATTCTATAGTATTACGATTATAACTGTGTACACCCGCACGGATGAAATCGGGCAGATTCTCATAACCGTAGCGATATCGGTTCATTATGTCTTGCGCACCCTCATATTTGTGCGCAGCAATCAGGATCTGCGCCTCGGGTATGAACATGGTATACCATAATAGATAACCAGTGGCACAGGTAGTTTTTCCCATTTGCCTTGGCAACATAGCGATACACTGCTTGTTTCCATGATAAGCACCGATCAACCTTTCTTGATAATCATAGGGGGCAAAGGCAATAGCACCTCGAACAGGGTGCTGTATTTTTAAAAAATTTTTCATAAAATATAAAGGCCCGTTTATCGGATCCATGCAGGCCTCTATATGTTTAACTTCTTCTAGTGTATATTTCTGCGGAGCGAAGGCTTTTTTAACCAGTACTCCATCTAATGATTTTCCCATATAGTTATTTACAGAAAAAAATAGGCTCCGAAGAGCCTATTTGGTATTTGAAATATTAATTAAATGATAGACCGGTCAGTGTGCTGTCAGTAATAGTTACCGAGCCGCTGCCACCTAACTCTGCTAGTACATCTGCTTCGACCGCATCATACGAACTATTAGCACTGGCTTCTGTGGTCCCCGAGCCCTGGCTAGCACCATTATATGTGTTATTGCGATTTATCAGTGCAATAAATTGATTAGCACCGGATGCTGTAGGAACGCCTACATAATAGATCTCACCTAGCTGTTGCAGACCTCTTACAGCCTTGGAAAGGTTGCTGTTTGCTGCTGCAGGTGTGGTAGTAAAATTATAGGCAGACGATATAACTTTGATAGCCTGTAATTGTGGTGTACCGAATCTCGTATAAGGGCCTATACCGCTGACCCCATCACCTAATAGTTTTCTAGCATTATCATCAATATTGCCTGTTAGACCGCCGCCGATCGCTAAACCGTATAAATCTGCCATTATTTCGCTCCTTTTGTTTCTGCTAGCCTTTTCTGTAGTTCGGCACGGATTTGACTACGAAGATCGTTCTCTCCCATGCGGGTAATTTTTTGCATAGGGTTATCACCCACAGAGACTTTAGGATAGGTTCCATGACTCTTGTTCATACCGCCAGCTAGCTTATTAACCATGTAATCGATGTCTTTTTCTTCCTCTTCGGGTTCATTAACCCAGGCTTCTTTTTTATCTTCGTCGTCGTCAGGTTCTAGGTCATGATCGTCCATGTCATGATCTCCGTCCCCATCTCGATCCAGGCTAGCACCTAAACCTCCGGGCTGAGATCCTTCATCGTCTTCTTCTTTATCCTCACCACCCATTTTAATCATAACGTCTTTGGGTTCGTCCATATCCTTTTCGCCACCGATTTTATCGTCGTTATCTGCGTCTAAATCAGGCAGCATCTTTAAGGGAGGTAAGCTGGGCTTAATACTCATGATGCTAGGAGGAGGTGCCATAGAAGGCATAGGATCTATCTTAGGCATCATGTCCGGATTGACTTTCTGGAACAATTTCATCATCTGTTCGATGTTGTCCATGCCCTGCGCATTGAGATTGACGCTCATCGAAGGGGGAGGCGTTTCAGGTTTAGGTGGCATCCCCGGTGGCATCCCCATCGGTGATGCAGGAGGCATCATTCCACATTCCTCTGCTGTTGGTTGATTCGCAGGACGGTCTAGTTCCTGCATTTTGGCTAATAATTGATGAAAATCCATCGTGTTAACTCCCTATCGCGCTTTTTACGCCTGCTTTATCTACGGTGATTTTAGGAGCGGATCCAAGCACATCGGGATTTCCTTTATCGTGTCCTAATTCTTTTTTTCTTTCTTTGAGTGTTTTTTCTAAATCTTTGAGAAATCCTTTATTAAATTCATCTCCAAAGTACTCTTTATGCTTTATCTTGGTAGATTCTTTGTAATAAGGATCTGTCAGAATAGATTTTCCTTTGATATCATCATCTAAAGAAAGCTGGTCTATTTCAGAAGGTTCACCGCTGCCTCTTACTCTGAAACATTCTTCGTCTAATCCGATGCTCTTAACAAAATTAGAAATTTCCGGAGCGGTTATTGGATATTCAACCACCATATCGAATATGGTTATTTCTTTATTGTGTAATTCAGGAAAGTCTAATGGACTTTCTTGGACTGGGGTCTGAATTTTTTCAAAAGTCACTACGCTGTATTTTTCAAGGCTCTTTTTGAGATTTTCTTGAAAATTTTCAGGCAAATCGCCAGCCACTTTAACTTTAAAGCTGTAGACTTTTTTGTTTTCGATTAGATAATCTTTTAAAGTTTTCATAGTAATATTTAGCTCTTTTGACTTAGTTTTTTCATTAATTCATTTCTATCTGCAATTATATAACCCTGGCCGTTGATGATATCATTGGGGTCATCGTTGCTGTCTTTGTCTATTTTTAATTTTTTCAACTGTAATTCTACAGCTTTTAGCTTCTTGTCGATTTTTTGAGATTTAGCATCTATAGCATTTTTGAGCATAGTACCTGCCACTTCAAAAATACGTCCGCTGTACCTCACTTCTACGTTCATTCCTAGATCCATTAAATCATCATAGGCCTGTTCTGCCTTGGATGCTAGTGCATCTAACTCTTTCTCATCTAAGGTGTCTAGTTCTTTTATAACTGGTAAGGATTTGGTGATTTCTTCGACAGCTCTATAACTGGCTTCTGCAGAATCTACTTCTTCATGATTTTTTTTCTCGGCGATAGTTGATTCACCGGAATCTTTTTTTTCAAGGTTGAAAAGGTCTTCTAATTTTTTAGTCATAATTTTACTTATCGGCGTTTTTTTCCCTGATGAAAAATATCATCTTCGTTGATCACCCTGAATTTTACATTTTTCTGTTTGCACCAGGCACCGGCTGCTTCCCATTTGGCCTGATTTTTTACATATTGTTCTTGATTATAAAGACTTTTACCTACCCGTTCTCTTAGAGTTTGACCAGCAGGTTTCACTTCTACTACCTCGGCGTGTTTTTTTCCGTTTTTGTCGTTATAGACGATGAAAAAATCCGGAACATAGATAGTCTGTCTGCCCGTTAATGGATCTCTATAAGGGATCTGTATGCTTTCGCTGGCCCAATTTTGCACTCCTGGATGCTCATCTAACATACGCATGAACACGAATTCCCAGCTGCTTCTAGCCAACGGTGTTTTGTTCCCGATGTACTTTCCGGGATTTTTCATTTCAAAACGTCCCTGAGCGAATTTCATGCTAAAACGTTTCTCGAAACACTGTCGCTTCTTGTGGGCTGCGATTTATATCCTAACGTAGAAGTCGATAAACGATTATTGTTCATAATTTCTCCTACGAGAGAAGAAATTTGTAGTTCATCAAATCCTCCGAGAGTCTCTAACAGACTATTGATGTTCATTTGATCCAATTTTGCTTGTTTTAACAAAACCGCCGAAGTAGCTAACGCGGCATCATCATTGAAGCCTCGACTTTTAAAAAAAGTCAATGTTGCGTCCACATCGACTGATCTAAATTCTAGAGGGGCGATACCATAACTATCAAAAAAAAGTTTGGTCGCTTCGGCGTTGTCGGCTATCTCCGGAGAGGGCAAATTCGTGTTTGACATTATTCTCCTTCCTGGCTAACTATTACTCGCTGGTTAGCTTTAGTCTGTTCGTTAGCAGAATCTCTTTTAGGAAAAACAGCATTCGCTACTCCGCCAATGATTCCGGCTGCAGCATTTAGTCCTGCAGGACTCCTTAGGATATTGACAGCTTCGGCTTTTAATTGGTCTTTGCCTAATCCTTTGGCATTTTTATATGTATTAGCTATTTTGATCGCAGTTGACAGAAATCCGCCAGGACTGTCAAACGCGGTTCCGCTAGCGATATCTCCAAAGATACTTTCGAGACCATCGAGAACTCCTCCTTCACCTAGCAGTGTTCTGGTTCCGCCTCCAGCCACCGAAAGAGGAGAAGGTGTTGTGTCGTAGTGCAGAGTCGCGAAACCTTTAGGATTTCCTATACTGACAGTACCTCCGGAATATATCACTGCTTCGTATTCTAGAGTCATGGTATTTTCTACACCTTCACTGGAAGCATAATCTCCGCTTCCATGCGCCCAAGTTTTAATTCTAGGATTAACCAAAGTATAGCCCAAAAATCTTCTACGACTCATAGTATAAAGATTTACGGTCTTTAAAAATGGAACGGTTATTTGATTATCCATTCCGTATCTAAAATTATCTTGCGGAGTCTGGGTCTGCCTGTAATGATTGCTGTTGTATGCGGCTAAAGGATTGTGTCGATCTTTGATATAATAGCCATAATACAACGCCCACATAGCATTCACGATTCCAGCACTATCGTCATGAAAAGAAAGATTTATAGGATCATAATTGATCTGCTTGTAAATTATTTTCTTTCTGTTGTATTGATTTTTTAACACAGAATCGAATGTATATTTCGGCATATCAGCAGTTTTTACTAGATAGCCTATTTCGTTGGCATGTTTGTCGACAAATTTCGTAGACCTAACGGCGGTTTTATCTAATTCGAAATTAACATAGAACAAGAATTTTTGTCTTGGTGATAATCTAAATGTATCATCGATGAACAATCTTCGACCATGTCGCCAATCAGAAACTACACCTTTGGGATTAGTCAAACCTTGTCCTACACCACTAAGAAATCTCGTGAATTTATTTGCCATATGATTATTTATATAAACAAAAAACCCGGTAAAAACCGGGCTTTTTTGATCAGCGCAGTTAGCGTTAAGCTGCGCCGCCGCCTGTAGTTAGGCTTCCTAAGGTTCTCTCTCCGATGTCTCTTCCAACCCCCTCGAGAACAGAAGTAGTTCCTCCCTTGAGTTGTGTCATATTATCGAATCGTATGCTTAGAGCGACGGTTGCAGGCTCGTTGGTAGCATAATTCAAATCACCGTAATTGACGTTAGTCAAGAAACACCCCCATAAATTTACTGATTCTAGTGTGTTTACTTCTTTGGCTCCGTTGCCGCCGTCTAACACATCGATTCTCGTGGTAAATTTGTAATCGATACCTGAACGAGCTGATGCCTGTTCTAAGAAATCGAATTGTTTCTGTAGCTGCTCGCCGACAACTCGTTGAACCAGTCCAGTAGCGTCATCTCTTAGGTTCACTGAAATAGCTTCGAAACTATGCTTACCTGCCAAAAAGACCTTTGAATTGTAAACATCTAAGGTCATTTCTTCAAAAGTTACGCTGGGTCTAGTAACATCTACTACTTGTTTGGTTAATTCAACAACGTCCCCTGCTGTCACGCCAAAACCTGTAAATACCACCCTAAAGCGATATTTTAGTTTAGGCATCAGAAGACTCTGGTTAGTCACTGATCCATCGGTAGGTACGCTGAATCTATTTAAAGATGTAATTGGCATTAGATTTCTCCTGTGTTCTTGACACGTAGAGGAATGTAAATGAACTCAACGGCTTTGACTGGCTCAATGGCTATGTCTACCCAAAGTTCGTTTCTATCAATCCTGCTCGGTGTATTGTTTGACTCGTCGCAGACCACTGCAAAGTCAAAGATAGCTCGTAGACCTACTAGTTCTAATAACAGACTCTCTACAGCCTGTTTAACTTCGTCTCTGGTTAATTTATCGTTAGGTTCGAAAATATAAGGACGAGCTAATTTTTGTAATTGACTACGTAGGTAGACTACTAGACGTGCTACATTTATGCGATCTAAAGCACTGGCATTCCTTGCGCGAGTTTTCTGACCATAAGCCACTAATCCAACTCCAACAAAGAACGGAATCGGATTAACTTTTAGATCATAGAGCACATCACGCTGGCCTTCGTTGAGAGCCACTGTTTCGAATTCTCCGGTTAAGCTATCGATATAACCAACTGCTGTGGCATTGGTGATTCCACCACGACGTGTTCCAGCCGGAGCGAACCATGGAAAACTAGCCTGATCACTGAGTGTGATTGTTCTTAACATCATATGGCTGGCCGGAACAACAGCATTGCTACCACCTAGATCTGTGGTAAATCCGTTTGGATAATAGACCGCACAATATTCATCGTAGCTGACGATACCGTCATCACCGTTGTCCAATACCAGGTTAGCATTAGTACCCCAATTAATCAGAGAAGTAGCATCACTAGGTAATCTCAAAGGTGTATCACCTATTACAAATGCTAACAAACCTCTATCTAGATTTAGATTTATCAGATTGCTGAGCAATTCTGGATATCCTGGAGCAGCTATGATATTGAAATTACGTCTTTCTGTATCGCGTATCTCCTGGCTGGTATCGATCACGCTCTTCATAGCACGAACCACAACACCTCGCTGTGCTTTACGACCGAATGATCCGGAACCGTCTTCGTTATTAGGTGAAGCTGTTACCCAACGATCTGTTGCATAAGCCATCATACTCTCGCCACCAGAGTTTAGTGGATCAAATCGTAGATTGTCCGATGTCGTATCGATGTAATTGTTGGCATATCTTTTTACATTTCCGCCGCTTCTTCGAGTGTTCCACAGCAGCATACCTTTAGGATATAGTGCTGGATCAGGAGTATCTGGATCTACAAAATCTTCTGTTAGTAGATCTACGATAGAGGCTGCGGTATTACCATTAGCACCGCTCGAACCGTATCTCGCATCGGCAAATAAAACACCTTCTTCTGTGGTTTGATCTGTCTTATCAACTAGATTCCACTGTAGGCTTGTTGCGTCCCAACGATAGATAGTTGGGAAGTTTTCTAGATCAGCGGTACTGATCCACAAATCGCCTTCTGCTAGATCTGTTCCGTCGCTTTGTGTTGTAGGAGCTGTAGCTGCTACTTGTGGACCTGCTGGATCTGAAGTAGGATAAGCATTTTTATAACCTACCCATGTGTCGCCGTCGTGTACTAAAATATCAATTTGGCTAAATTCTGGATTGTACCAGAGTTGACCATCGATTGGCTCATTAGTCGGCGATGTTCTGCTTGCATCGAATCCCACTACAGTTAAAGGTTCCCAGTTCGAGACGATAAAGTCAAAATCACTGCTTGAACCTTGAGGAACACCATATAAATTAGCGATAGACATCGGGAACAACAGTGCGAACGGAGTACCTACTCCGTCTTTCACCCTGATCTCTCCGCCCGTTTTGTGAGAAATTATCACTCGGTTGTCATCGCTAACAGAAGCTTCGATATGTGTGAATCCGGCAGCATTTATGGCTGATGCCATCCTAACCGAATCTGCGGCATTTCCTTGAGCTTTAAATGTTACTTCTATCCCTGCGCTGAGTGCTTCTTGACCTTTGATGCTTTCGAACAGTGTAAACTTGTTATCGATTCCGGGAGCAGCACCGGCCAATGTCAATGATCCGGTCGTTATTATCACAGATGTAGCAGTAGTAGGTCCAGTGTTAGCTCTTCTCCAGATCTTAAATTCGGCCGTAGTCTGTTTATTATTTTCTTTACCAGTATATTCTATAGCATTAGTTTGGGTGAATAATAGGTTCGAAGCCAAGTTTAGTCCACCGCCTGCTCTGTCTAGAAAGTACAAAGCTGAAGCTGCGCTGGAATACATAGGAGACTCTACTGGTTCAAAGGCTGCTAACGCGGTACTGTATTTTTTAACTCTTAATCTAGCACCACTGTTAGGCTCTGTGGTGTTGATCCAAACCGATCCTGTCGGTCTCGGAGCTCCATCTGTTAATTTCCAATTAGGCACTTGAGTATGAGGAGTCTGTTGAAGTGCGGGACCGTGATAAGTTGCTGTATCTATCCCAACATCATCTAAAATATCTCCGGTGCCTGCACCTATAATTATGGCGTCGCTGGCTGTCGAATCTTCTGATGAAATATCACCAGTGGTATATAGATATAATTTGCCGCTTACTGCTCTAGCAAACACTCCTTGGTTAGTGTCTCCTACCAACTGGTTGATTCGAATAACTAAAGAATCTAAAGTGGTACCTAAATTATTAATAGTCGTACCGTTAATTGTAAAGGTGTCGGAGTTGTTGATCACTGTCACGGTTTCTGTTCCGATGATCGTAGGCCAACTCAAAGACCATTCTTCGCTGCCAACCGGGACCCAATCTCCTGCACTTACCCCTGAACCTACAGGGCCACCTGGGGACTTGTAAAACATTCTGGCTATGCCGTCTACATCTGCACGATATACCACAGCGTAATCGCCTATGCTGCCTACGGATCCTTGTGGATATCCGGTACCGCTGACGATTTTCGCGCTGTCGTCGTCATTTAATACTATCGGAGTTTTATTGGCGAATTTCTGACCGCCTGTGGTATCTTTGCCGGCACCGTTCCATTGTTTGATACCCCAACTAGATGTTGCTGTATCTACCCACCATTGACCATCGTCTGGCTCGGAGCCAGGAGCTCTTGATTCCGGTTCTAGCTGATCCAGATCAACATTGGCTCTGACAATAAATGCAGAATTTGTGACTCCTAACAGACTATAGGCCGCTAACAGTCCATATTCGTTTCTCTCGCCACCGTGTATGGGGCTTGCTGTAGCAGTTTTTTCAAAGAATGGCACACCAAAGAAATCTATAAGATCTCTTTGGCTAGTCATTCTAAATGCTTTGCCTGCATTTTCTTGCAAGGTACCTACTGCTGGACCTGTTCCAGCAGCATTGATTTTATTCTGAGCGGTAGCTACTACGATAAGAGGAGTAGTACCAGGTTCGGCTGGTGTATAAAAACTCTCGTCAATTACCGTAACTTGTACGCCTGGGGATACTAGTGTGCCCATTACTTTTTCTCCTGGTAATAGTTGCTTGTATTATTTAGCGGCAGATCTAAATTTTGGGTAGTTATACAAGCACTTAAAGGGGTAGAAAAGGTTTAAAATCATTAAATACTGCTATGAGACCACTATGTAAATGCGGCCAACGCCCAAGAGCGATCAATTACAGAAAGAATGGAAAATTGTATTATCGGAGCCTGTGTGAAATCTGTTTGGCAAACGGTCTTTATCACGGTATTCCTCGTTGGGCTAGATCCGGTTATAAAAAGAAAGATCGATGCGAAAAATGCGGGCATCGAAGCCCTCATCCTGAAGTATTTCGAGTGTTTCATTTAGACGGAAATCTAGATAACTGCAGGCCTGGCAATCTAAAAACTATCTGCTGTAATTGCTCTCAAATATTAGGCAAAGAGGGAATTACATGGAGACAAGGTGATCTTGTTGCTGACTACTAAAATTTTTAACTAACTCTTCCATATTCATATATAACTGGCTGATCAGACAGTTATTGTCAACGACAGCATCGAAATTCGTACCTACCCAAGCAGTTTCGGAAGCATGTATTTTGCGCATCTTTAACTCGTTAAACGCCATGTTGCTGCCTAGCTGGTTAGCGGCTAGAGCATATTGATACCAATCGGGTAATTCACCGCGCTGTACCCAAATAATCTTTCCGCCGGCATTGCGTATGCTCTGTATTTCATTAGGAAAACGGCAGTCAGAAATCACAACGTGATCTCGAGAGTTACGAAGTTTATTTTCTAGGCTAGCGATCCAGATATCATCATGGAAGGCTTTGCGGCAGACTTCAGTACCCCAATATTGCAGAACCCATCGTGGTGTGAGAGTAGGCATGGACAATCTCTCCGCCCACCATGGATCTACCTGCTCTCGCCATTCTCGGGCTTCCTTGGTACGCCCTTCCAGCATGGTCCTATCCCATCCGAACACCGAGGATACTGCGTCTTTTAGTGTGGATGCGAAACTTTCTCTACGAAACTCATGAAAGTTAACCAAATAATCGGCGATAGTGTCTTTGCCTGAACCTATAAATCCACAAATACCTATGATCATAATTATCTCCTCTTAGAGAAATTATATTATAGTTTTAATGCAATGTCAAATCAATAGTAGGGCTTTGGAGTTTTTGGTTTGCCCGTGTTTAGTCGATTGGCTAATACACTGGCGGTGTTGATAGTTTTGGTTCTTTGTGTTCTGCGAGCTGCTTGTACTTTGGTCCTGGCTCTGGTAGTTTTCATTCGCTGAGCCTGTGCTATATCTATAGGTGTATGGCATTTCGATGGATGGCTAACTTGTCTACCCGACCTAGGACCTGTGGTGCAACGGAATTTTAATTTAGTGGCCCCACCTTTGGTATCGTGTTTACCGACGCCCCAGACCATTTTCGCGGTCTCGTAAAACTCTTCGTCCTCTTCGAAAATAAATTCTGAAGCTTTCATCCTTTGATCCAGGTGTATCCCGAACCACCTGGTACCTGTGTTACTAGTTCTTGCGTTAATCTTTCTATATCGGCCTGCCCTTCTGCTTTCATAGCAGCTCCGTTAAGCGCTGTGCCGCCCGTCGGTCCGGCGATACTGGCGAATTTTTCGCGAGCCTGGCCCAGCATGATTTTGCAGTTGGCCAAAGAATAATCTTTGATCCATTGTCCTGCATATGTGTCTGTGATTATAGCGAAATCGGGTTTCACATTGTATACCTGTAGCATCACCTGCTCGTCGCCTCTTGGGCGCTGATGAATAGTTAATTTATGAGCCTGAGGATGCCAAGTAAAGTTTATAAACGATCCAAACATCTTACCTACTAGTTCTTGATAGCCTGCAAAAAGTTCGTAAGTCAAAAGTCCGCCCATATTCGTAGAGCTAAGGAGATAGGTATTAGTATAGGCTAGATTAAAAGGCTCGAAAACCGTACCTCCTGTGCCATTGCCTGTACGGCTACCCACGCTCCTTCGGAAAATCTGTCTTACCTGTTGTATTTCTGAAGGAAGTATATAATCATTTTCACTTTCTGTAAGTGTTAAAAATGCATAACTTTCTTCTACAGAATTGTCAGATCGTTGTCTAAAAACCGCAAGAGATCGTTCTAGTGCTATCGAATAATGTTCTGGATCTAGCTCTACATCTATCATTCCAGAGCCCAACATTAATCTGCAATAATTAAAAACTTCTTGTTTATCTTGATCGTTTGAGTTCATAGCAGTATTTATCGTAGCGGGTAAATATATAACTATGCCAAGATTAAGTCTCTATAGACCAGAAAAAACCAGCGATTACAGATTCGTAGATAAAACTATTTGGGAAATGTTCCAAGTAGGGGGCACAGATGTGCTGATCCACAAATATCTAGGTACTCTTACCCCCGAAAAGGGTTCTCCGAGCCAGCCTAAATATCCTACCACCGATCCTTTTCAGATACAAGATCTTCTTTTTTTAGAAAATAGAGACAGGAAATATGATCCTGATGTTTATATTTTAAGGGGAGTATATAATGTTCAAGATGCTGATTTCAATCTGAGTCAGTTCGGTTTATTTTTACAAAATGATACGGTTTTTGTCACGTTCCATATAAACGACACAGTAGAAAAATTAGGAAGAAAACTAATCAGCGGTGATGTTATAGAACTTCCTCATCTCAAAGATGAACATGCTCTCAACGATCTACAATTCGCCCTTAAAAGATTTTATGTCATAGAAGATGTGAATAGGGCCGCCGAAGGATTCAGCAATCTCTGGTATCCGCATTTATACAGAGCTAAATGCAAACCATTAGTAGATAGCCAAGAATTTAAACAGATTTTAGACAGGGTCGCCGACGAAGATAACTTTAAAGGAGTCTGGGAAGAAAATCTAACCTACTATAAAAATGATGTGGTAGTAGGCAGTGACGGAAAAAACTACACTGTGATCGTAGATGAAGTATCTGGAATATCTCCTCCCGACTCTGATTATTTTGAATTAGCTGACAGCCTTAGAGATATCATTTCTACTTACAATAGAGAAATGCAGATCACCAAAGCAGTATTGGACCAAGCCGAGGCAGACGTTCCAAAAAGCGGTTATGACACTACTAAATTTTATACTATACAAAAAGACGAAAGTGGAAATATCGAACTATCTTTGGCCAGTGCCGCAGATACTATTATTCCCAGCACTGATGCGAATGGAAATCCTCTTCTCGACGACCAAGGAAACGAAATATACATGTCGGTTTCGGCCAGCAGCCAATTTCAGTCGGCCGAAAAAAACGGGTATGAAGGTTATCTAGTAGGAGACGGTATTCCACCAAATGGTGCAGCATTCAGCAGCGGTATCGCGTTCCCGATCAATCCCATCAAGGGACAATATGCTCTTCGGACAGATTATCATCCCAATCGTCTTTTTCGATATAACGGAAATAGATGGGTAAAATTAGAAGACAATTTAAGAATGACTATGAGCAATCTCGGTTCTAGTGATGTTGGAGCGGTAGCACCGTTTGAGGGCAAAGACGTCAGACAGAACCAAAAATCTACGTTTATCAACAATAATAACACAGGTATAATTAACGGAAAGGTCATCAAAGAAAGACAGAGTCTAAGCAAGGCTCTTAGACCAGAGGCAGACGAATAATGGAACATTTTTACGACGGTCAAATACGAAGATATGTAACTCAATTTATGCGTATTTTCATAGGATTCAAATATCAGGCCGGCGACGGAGAATTAAAAACCGCACCAGTAACTTATGGGGATATGAGCAGACAAGTAGCTACTCTCATAAGAGAAAACTCAGAAAACAAATTGCCATCGGTGCCTCGTATCGCCTGCTATATTACAGGATTAGAATTAGATACGAGTCGAATATCTGATCCGAGCTTCGTTAGCAAAGTGAATGTAAGACAACGAGCTTACACTCAAGACGAAGAAACCGGCGAAGTTGAATATCAAAACTATCAGGGAGGCAGCTATACTGTAGAAAGATTGTTACCTACTCCATATAAAATGACCATGAAAGCTGATATATGGACTTCGAATGTAGATCAGAAATTGCAATTTTTTGAACAGATAGCAGTGTTGTTCCATCCTAGCCTAGAAATACAGACCACAGATAATTACCTAGATTGGACTAGTTTAACCGTAGTAGATCTAAAACAAATAGGTTTTACAAATAGATCTATTCCCGTGGGGACCGAATCAGAGATTGACATCCTTAGCATGGATTTTGAAATCCCCATATACATCAGTCCTCCTGCTAAAGTTAAAAAATTAGGAATCGTAAAATCCATAGTAGCTAACATTTTTTCTGAAGAAGGAAATATAGTAGATCTCGATAGTTTGATTTTTAATCAGCAGGTCGGTACAGCAGTATGGGGTTCTGAAAAATTTAGAGTGCTGCTATTTAAAAGTCAAAACGGCCAGTCTAATGACTACGATGTGTCTATAATCGATCCACCGGCCACTATAAAGGCGATGAAGATTCCAGAAAAAGATATCAAAGTGGGCGGAAAATTAAATTGGTATCAGATATTAGAACTGTTGGGAGGTTATACTGCAACTAGTAGAATTATCTTTACACAATCATCCGGAAATGAAATGTCAGGTACGTTTGCAGTTAACCCAGTTGATCCTACAATAATAGTAGCAAGTTTCGATCAAGACACTATACCACAAAATACACTGATAGCCAGTTCGATTACTGGGATGCCTAGCAAAGGTACCGTTGATGCTATCGTAGATCCTTATAAGTTCAACCCGTTATCTAGACCCGATGGAAGAACGCTAGGAGTTAGATATCTAATGTTAGATGACGTTAATCCTAGTATTAATCGTGGCGGTTTAATAAAATATGGGCAAGATCCTGCGGACGGTAGCAGCCGGGATCCGTATGATGGTCCAGACGCCTGGAAGAATCTAAACGGTACAGATCCATTTATACCTGCTAATAGTATTATAGAGTGGGATGGGGCATCGTGGAAAGTGATATTTAATCCGTCTGCCGCATCAGGGAATACTATTATACAGAATCTTCGAACCTTGATAAAGTACAGATGGACAGACGGACAGTGGCTCAAGGCATTCGAAGGCGAATATGCACCAGGATACTGGAGATTTGATCTCGAAGCATGATAATTAAAGGTATGCAACAGCGTGCCGGTTTACTATTTCTTTCTAAAAAATCAGGAAGAATCTTTTTGATTTTAGAAAATCAATATTGGACGGTTCCTACCTTTCCAAGAAAGACTGTTATCTTAGATGATGCAGAAGATCTTCTTAAAAATTACGGGAGAGGAAAAATTGTTCCTATTGAGCTTTATCTATCAAAAGACAACGGTTTTGAATACGGGACTTATGTTTGCTTGGTAGAACAGGAATTTTTAACCGAGGTAGCATCAACCTACTCATGGAGTTCTTTAGATCACTTACCGAAAAATCTTCATGGCGGACTAAAGAATACATTGAATGATCAAACTATTAAGATTAAAATAGAAACTATATTGGAGTTAGAAAATGCTTTTATCGCAAAATGAAAAATTTCTGAACGAGTATTCGAATTTTAAAACTAGAATCGAAAAAATTCAAAACGAGCAACAAAAATCAGACCTTATGGGATTACTTAACGAGATGGTATCAACAGTTAAAGATATCGATAAGAAACACGAATTATTGGCTATGCGATCAAAAATGCCGACCCCTGGAGATGATCCTAGAACCAAATTATTCGATTTAAGAAAAAAGATAGATCTTAGACTGAGGGAATACGAGAATCTTAGACGATATTAGATCGAAGCAAAATTCTTTATACTAATACTACCTACCATACCAACATGAGCACTACACTGATAACGATATCCACCGGAAATACTGTCAGGGATCTTCCAGTACAATGTACCAGAAGTCTGGCCTTGGGCCGACGAACCTGTAGAAACCACGCCAGTGGTAGAGACATGAATCAGCCCGGTACTGTAGTTCGCGCCCGCTCCAGTCTGTATCAAGAAAGGATGTCCGGACACTGACAGTTTGAATGCTATGGTTGCTCCGTTTAGGGCATAGACGGTAGGATTGTCTGTGGTTCCGTATTGATCGAATCTGTAGGCACTGGCACCTTGATTGGTCACTGATAGCATGGTTATGGCAGGCATGTAGATCGTATCTACCGTAGTTCCTGCAGAATCGCTCAGGCCAGTAAATGCTGTAACTCCTGCGCTGACGGTGCTGGTGATAGTCACAGTGTCTGTGCTGTCGTTTGTGGTTATAGAGATGCCCGTACCTGCTGCCAGTGTCAGGGTGTCCGTAGCGGAATCTGCCACGACATTGCTCTGACCGGCGACGGCTATGGTAGTAAAACTATCAGACGCATTACCACTGTTGGTGATGGTTATCGTATCTGTGCCCGCATTGGTGGTGATGGTAATACCTGTGCCTGCTACCAAGGTCAATGTATCTGTGCTGGAATCTGCTACCACGCTTGATTGGCCAGCTACAGCAATGGTGCTAAAACTATCAGAGGCTCCACCGCCTCCTGCGACCACCGCCCAGGTATTGTCGCCTCTTAAGAATGTTGTAGCGTCTCTGGTTCCTGCTGTACCTAATCTTAAGACTGGAACCGTACCTGATCCGAGATTCGTGGCATTGAGAGAAGTAAGATTCGCACCACTTAATGCAGGCAATGTGGCTGGGAAACGAGCATTTGGTAGGGTTCCTGAACTTAGATTGTCAGCATCTAGATTAGTTAATGTTGTTCCAGAGCCAGAAAATCCAGAAGCAGTGATAACTCCGGCATCATTGATTGACGCGGTGCTGTTTTTGATATTGTTGCCGCTGGTTCCGCTGTATCTCACTATGGCATTATTGACATAACCGCCTAGCACCGAACTAACATCCCCGGTTCCTGCACCTCCGGCACCGGGAGGCCCTTCTGGTCCTTCTGGTCCTTGCAGGGTCGCTGTGATCTGTCGGCTGCCATCCGGAAATACCAATTCATTACCGATAACGACATCTGATTCAAAATTCACAGCAGGTATAAAAGTAATAGCACTGCTATCAGAGGATGTTATAGTGTTTCCAGAAAACTCTAAATCTCCTGCCGATGCTGTGGAATTTATAGTGTAAACTCCTTGGTTTACAACCAACGAAATCCCCGACCCTGCTTCGATATCTATCACCCCCGAATTCGATATAGTAGCAGTACCATCGCTGATAGCGATCGAAATACCCGTGCCGGCTTGTAAGTCTCCGATGCCACTAGATCCTGTTCCAGGATTTGAAATAGAAATCGAAGACCCCATATTGACATGATAATAACAGTGGTAATATAAAGTCGAAGGAGTGTCGTTGGTCACAGTTATCCATACTTGCCTAGATGTAGAAGTATTAAATTCCACGCCATTATACCTAGATCTGCTAACCGATTTTCCGTTTAACCGGTACACAACATTATCGACGTATGCAGTACCTCCGCCTAATGCTCCATTAGCGTTATCAGCAGAAAAGTTTACGGGATGAGGATTAACTGTGCTATTGTTAGGATTAGGAAAAAAAACGTTAGTTAAATCTGACTGGTCGAATACATAGGTATATCCAACGACCATCGTCAATTCCGGCCAATATTCTCCGTCTACCTGATACTTGTTTCCAGAGTTGCCAATCTGCGGGGCAACTACGGTAAAGTCAAAGATTACCTTAGCTATGTCAGCTACAACTAGTTCTTGTCTTATATTGTTTTCAGTTATAAAGGAAAATCCGCCTTGCCGAGTTCCGTCAAAGATACGTAAAGTTTGATTATCGAAATCGTAAAAAATTTCACCTTTGTTGCCGGATCTCCTATCTAGATAGGCGGCATCCCTAGGCAAAACCCGATAAAAATTAAATGTAGGTGTTGTCGACATAGTTTCTTCGCAGTTATATGATATATTTATCGTTCATTATTTTGAATCACGAATAAGAAAAGTGATAAATTAAACATGAAGAGGAGTTTTTATGGGAAGATATAAAGCGTATTTTGACGAAATTTGGAAAATCCGTGCAAAGAAAAAACCTATAGGTATCAGTTTATTTGGTGTTATTTTCGATAATAGCACACCTTTTACTCCTGGAAACATGCTTAAGATCGCCGAAGGCGCAGAACTAGGACTACAGATGCTGGCTCAGAAAGGTTATGATTTCTTAATAATATCAGGTCAGCCTCCTTTGAGAACCAAAAATCTCGAAATCCAGGACTTTGACAATATATTAGGATCTGCCAGAGATCTCATACAGAAGCTAGGAGGCCAGATCAAAAATGCCTACTACGCACCTTCTACCGATAAAAATGATCCTTATGTAAAACCCAACACCGGAATGTTCGAAAGAGCACAAAATGAATCGCAGATTGTCTGGGAAGGATCTTATTTTATCGGTGTTGAAACCGCAGATATCAAATGCGCTGCAAAAATGAAGGCCATTCCGGTCATAATTCGAAGCGAAACAAATAAAGATCTAAAATTTAAAAGTTTTGAATTAACTAATAACGTTAAAGTCCAAGAATATAATAATCTAGTCGATTTCGCATCTTCTGTATCTTCGACATATTCGTAATCATCGAAAATTATAATTTATTATTAACCTCCTAGTACTAGTCGACGGCGGTCTTCCGGCATGTAAGGTTTGACCATCAAAGAGGACTGCTCTACCTTTTCTAGGAGTGATGCGTTCGACGATTGTCAAATGTCCGTCTATGCGATCAAATAACGCAGTGTCCCCATCAGAATCGATGGCATAATATAACATCACATTGTGAGGAAAATTCCAGTCTACATGCGGAGTATTGAACATATCGTCTGTGAATGATAGATCTAATTCTTGATTATTCACCTTGATTCTGTGTATAAATTCTGCTCGAAAATTATTTTTAACTAGAAAAGTTTTTAGTACATTGGTAAAATCTTGATGAAATACACAGCTAGGATTATTGTCAGTCATAACTAAAGAAACCAGCTGAGGAGTTTCTTTGAATCTCGTGTCATTTTCGAATTCTTTTGATAAGTCATACCCCACAGTGTGGTCGCAGGCAACTGTCCATATAAAATTAGGATTATCTATTCTAGATATTATAAGATTCTGCTGTTCTTCATCAAGAAAGTCATCGCAGATCATGCAATAATTTGTTGTCGTTGTTTTCATGTTATCAATCTTGACATCAAAAAATAAGAATCGAATCGATCTTTGAGATCATATGTCCAAGTATTTAATACGAATTCTGTTATGTCGAATTTTAGAGATAACTCTTTTAATCTAAATTCGATCTGATCTACGGTTCCGATAATCGCATTAGAATTCCATTCATCGATTTTTTCTTTTTCTTCGTCGCTATAATTGTAATTTATTAGCTCATCGGGGTGCTTCAGTGCTGTACGCATGCCGTTTTCGAACTGTGTTCTCCAATGATTTCTCGTAGAATTCAACCATAGAGCTTTTTCATAGCTGTCAGCTGCTATGCAGGAAATACAGACGTTCAATTTCGGAGTAGGAAATCTTTTGCTAGAGATATATTCATTTCTATATATGTCTAATGCTTCCGGCATTCCTGCGCCGTCATTGAAAAAATGAGCGAATGAATAAGGTAATCCTAGCTCTGCGGCGATGGTCGCACTTTCTACGCTGCTGCCTAACAACCATAGTTCTGGGCTCGAATATCCTAAAGGATTCGCAGTGATCATTCCGTGGCCGTGTATATGGTCTTCTGGCAGCGGTATTCCATCTAACCAATGCAGTAGTTCTCTAATTTTCATTTTATAATCGCTAGACGGATCGAAATTTTCGTTGATAGCTCTTGCTGATAATCCGTCTGCACCGGGAGCTCGGCCTACCCCCAGATCTATCCTATCTGGAGCGAAGGATTCTATCACCGAAAATTGCTCTGCTACTTTATAAGGGCTATAAAAATGCAGCAATACTCCTGCGCTACCTACTCTTATTTTTTTTGTAGACGCTGCAATAGCCGAAACTAGGATTTCCGGAGCAGTTCCGGCGACTGTAGGACTATTGTGATGTTCAGATACCCAGTATCTATAATAGCCTAATCTTTCGCAATTCTTAGCCATTTCGATCGATTCGATAATAGCTTGACTTTGGGGGATCGAATCATTGACGATAGACTGATCTAATATAGATAATTTCATGGCTGGTTCAAAGTAAAATTTAACCCAGTGCAGCTATAACCTATGGGATCCGAACTGATAGGTTTATTATAAAAACTATTAAAGGCTAGACTTTTCCTATTTTTTTCTCCCAGGTTAGGAGTAACCCAATGATACATATATGAAGGAAAAATTAAAAGATCAAATTTTTTAGGAGAAACAAAAATTTCTGTAACGTTATGATAATTTGGAATTCCTCGGTGATGAATCGTTCCCTTGGACCTGTTATCTACGATAACAACTTCTCCACCGCGCTCTTCTTCTATGTCTAAATAAAATGTTCCGCTTAACACAGAATTAAAATGATTATGCATATGATGTCCGGCGCCCGGTTGACAAAAATTTACCCAGCTTTCGGTTATTTCAAGATCATTATCTTCGACGCCCAGTATATCATATCTGTATTGGTTTAGATATTTCGTTATGATTTTTGTTAGTTGACTGTTTTTATATCTGTCGGTCAACAACAGCTTATCAAAAGTCATTTTGTTTCCAGCTTTATTTTCAATTAATCTTGGATCTTTGTAATCTTTTTCTAAATCTTTTAATATGTTTTCAATTTCAGCCATATCTAATTCTAAAGATATGTTGGCCTGGATATATGTGATAGGAAATATATGATTGTACATTTTTTAATCCGTAAAAATATTTTTAATTCCGTGCCATTCGGCTGCCCCCGATGGCCATGTCCAGCCAGTGACTGAATATTTTGTTCCCTGCTCTATAGGGGGTACCTGATGATAATGCGTGATAGTCGACGGCCACATGAGCAGATGCCCTACGGGAGTTTCTTTATTGTTGAATTCTTGCCTAGGGAATTCTAAACAAGCTCCCTGATACCCATCGTTTAATTTGATATTCCAGCTAATCGCACTTAAATCATGATGTGGATTTAGATGCCGCTTTCCGTTCTTATGGTACTTTAATATAAACGGACTTTGCCATCCCGGAATTCTCGCGTAGGGCCAAACTTCTTTGATTACGGGAATTAGATCTCGAACGTAGTGCTGGACATAATCTTCGAATAGATATTGGCTAATGTGAGAGAAATACAGAGCGTTATAGCCTAAATCCTCATCTTTTTGTTCATGAGAGTGGAATCTATGATCGTGAAATTCTGCTAAATCGATCAGACCGCGGCAAAATTCTTCCGTCCAAAAAGGTACAGTGATGAGATCTTTATGGACTGTGTAAGTTTTGCCGCTATCTGGGTGTATTCCTTTGTTATAATCGATGATCATGCATATACTTATTTGCGATCGATTACTTGATTATCAACTCCGGCTTGTATACGCTGGGGAATTTATAGGCGTTTTCGTGCCACCAAACCATGTCTTTAAGTTTTTGTTCGGTTATATTACGGCGTATACGATCAACTACTTGGTTTCCAGCATCGCCTATAATCCATTCATATTTGCCGGTGTCTTTTTCCAGTGCAGCGGCTGCTTCGGGATCCGTGATCATTTTAGTTAGAGCGGCTCGAAGTCTTTCTGTGTTAGGATTGCCTTTGTTAACCCATAGTGCCTTTTGTAGAACATCTCTGAAATTCCTACTTAATGTATAGGCATCGTATAGGGGACCTTTTGGATCTACTCCATGCACGTTTTTAAACTGTGTTTCAAATCGGTATCCTCGAGGAAAATTAGGATCTTCATTTTGCCGCCTGGTATTAAGATCATAGACGCCGTGATGGAACCAAATTTCTGCATTGCTTTCTGGGCTTGTGTAGTGTTTAAACCATGCTACGACCGATTCGCGAGCAACGTTAAATTCGCCTCTCATAAACCCCAGTCTTCGTTCGCTGCCTTTAACTCCGTTCACCCAAATAGCATTTTGATTCCAACAATCTAAATAGGTCTGCATAGTCGGTAAATTGCCGCAGAGTAATAGCGCAATAGCCATTCCGTCTGTTTCTTGTCCGCTGCTACCTGCTATCCTGGCTTTCTGTCCTTGCATTTCTGCGCCTTTCTTTTTGCCGACCACGATATTGAGATTCATCATTCCGATGGAATCATAGTGTTTATAATCATAATCAACGCGATCCACCAGATAGCCTATCCCGTTGCCGCCATGACTGACCATGATTGTCTTTTCATCAAATCTTAATTTGTTATGAAATTCATTGAAACCGGAGATATCTTTGGCTCCCGGAATATGTTGTATAACTATTTTTTCGCCTAACTGTTTTTCTAAATGTCTGGCTATGATATCTGCCCAAACAGCAGTTCCGTTGCCCGCTGCTTGTGGTACTATCATTCTAAATTCAGCAAGTGCTGGTAAATTTAAAGATAGCAAAAATGCTATTAATATTTTTTTCATGACATCTCCTAATTAAAGTTTATACCATTAAATTTTCTTACGCTGTTGATCACTATTAATATAGAAACAATCAACAAGGCCAGTGTCAGCGGCCTCGATAAGATTTCACTCCAGGTATATAGAGTAAAACTTTGTTGTGTATAGTTTTCAAATTTTTCTGCAACCACATAAGCTAATAAAATCGCCGGTCTGCTTAATCCGATTTGTTTGGCAAAAAAACCAATAATTCCACAAACAACCAAAATATATAAATCATTGATAGTTCCGGAATATTGAAAACTGCTCCAAACGACCACAGTTGAAATTACAGCCGCATAGATCCATGTGGGAATTTCTAAAATCTTTACTATCCATCGGGCAATGAATATACAAATTATAAAACTTATTACAGTACTGATTAAAAAACCACCAGCAATAGCCCACATAAATTTTTGATCTTCTAGCAGAGACGGAGTTCCTAATTCAAGCCCTAACATTATACATACCGCCATCATTATCGCAGCGAATGGTGCTCCAGGAATTCCAAACAATATTGTCGGAATTAAACTTGCAGGCTTTTGTGCATTGTTGGCCCCTTCGCAGCCAATAAGGCCTTTTACATTTCCGTTACCAAACTGTTCTTTTGGGTGCTTTGCCACAGTGGCACCGTAGGCCATCATATCCCCTGCACTACCGCCTATACCGGGAAGTATCCCTGTAAAAAATCCTATCACACCGCCTCTCATCATATCACGTCGATGTTGCCAGCAATCGCTAAAGCCTTGTTTTAACTGTGACCAATAGTCGACCATAGGGGGTGGTTTTTTCATTTTTCCCCGTAGGCAGTCTATGATCTCTGGAACAGCAAACAGGCCTGCAATGATCGGAACGATTTGTATACCGGCAGCGAGATAATCCCAACCAAAAGTAAATCTATATGCGCCGGTTCCGGGATCCTGACCTATCATTCCGAGAAATAAACCCAAAGCTACACTTGCGATGCTCAACATGGGATTTTTAACAGTGATAAATCCTACACATGCAAGACTTAATAACATTAAAGCTGCAAATTCTGGTATACCAAAAAATAGAATTAATTTGCTGTAAAATGGCATGAGGCCAAATGCTAACAACCCCCAAAACAAACCATTAACAGTAGAATCCATCAATGCGATACCTACGGCCCTGGCACCCTGACCGTTCCTTGCCATTGGGTATCCGTCAATAATCGATGCCGCGGTGCTTCCTGAACCCGGTATTCCAGTTAGTATGCTGGTGAAGCTATCGCTGCTGCTAACCGCTCCAAGAAAAGCAGTCATGAAAACAACACCCAGATAGGGATTTCCTAGAAAGCTATCGATCATTCCAAAAACAGCCAATAGGCCGATCGTGGCTCCTGCGACAGGAATGACTCCCACTATAGTACCATATACAGTTCCTAACATTAACCAGATTATATATTCCATTATTTCAACAGAGTAACTAACGTGTCTGGGAGTTTCACGGATGGCTCTATGCGTTTACCGAAATTCTCTTCGATCCAATCAGCGGATATGTGTTGCCACACGAGATTATGTTTTTGTGAGAATTTAAATATTGATTGATTCATCCTCATAATTTCGTTAAGCATCTTTACGCTGTCTTGATAATAGGGACGATAATCTGGATACTTGATAGTAAATCCGCCAGCTTCGTGCCACCAACTATAACAACTCATTTCCGGTCTATAAACCAGCATGATCCAATCATCGGGGTAGCGTTGTTTGATTTCGTCTAATTGATAGGCCCACTCATGGCTTTTCAATATCCTAGTTCCGTTGACATTCTCAAATCCGAGATCGAGATTTTCTTGATCTAGGCTAGTGTCATTTTCCCATCCTGTTCCGAAGTAAATTCCTAGATGTCCAGAAAATGCGTGATGTGAATATTGACGTTGTTGAGTTCTATCGCTGACGTTAAAACCAGGTATATTGTCCTCGATATTTTGCGCGATTCCGCTCCACCTACTGCCCGGAGCTCCTATCATGAATATTTTATTTGGTAGCATAAGTGATTAAATACAGTTGAAAAATTTGTAAGAACTAATTTTTTTTACGTTTTTACAAATTTATTTAGCAAAAGTAAAAAAAATCTTATGAATACGAAAATTTTTCAACTAATTACAAAAAATTTAAAGTCCGCCTTTAATTTACCTAAATATTCCGCAGTTCTTGAAACATTAAGTCCGGATACCAGGATCGATTTCCTCCCGTGGACGCCGGCGAGATACGAAAAATTCAAAGCTGCTGTTGAACAACCGTTAGATTTACATATAGAATTTACGGGGTCGGTGAAAGAAATCACTGATAGATTGGATAATCTTTATATGGCTAGATTTTTTTCCGAAATCTGGCGCCCTAACACTGACGTATACATGTATTCGGGATGGAGTCTAGTCGACGAAATCAATAAACAGAATCCCCGAGCAGTGCTAGATGTAGGCTGCGGTTATAATCAGTTTAAAAATAGGATCGAAAATCTAGTAGGGATCGATCCGTTTAATAACTGCGCAGATTACATGGTCAGTATAGCAGATTATGTTGTAGAAGAAAAGTACGATCATATACTGGCTTTAGGATCTATAAATTTCAATGAGATACTCGATATTCAAAATAATCTTAAAAAGTGTACAGACCTGTTAACCGACGGCGGCAAAATTTATCTTCGAGCCAATCCGGGAATACAATGGAAAACTGGACCGTGGATAGATATATTTCCGTGGAATTTCGAACATGCTAACAACATCGCTAAACGATTAGGGTTGAAATTGCTGACATTTAAAAAAGACAACAACGATCGTTTATTTTTCGTTTATGAAAAATAAATACAGATTGATTTTTTTACCATAATTTAAGGAGCTAACAAAAATGAATCAAGATTTTCTTAATGATTATTTTAAAAATCATTGGAACCCCGCTGGAGTTTATGCATTCAGTTCTCCAAAAACTATAGCATCTAAAATCAAAGATGACGAATGGTTATTGGACGTTGGGTGCGGAAAGAATCCTTTCAAGGGCTTGGTAAAGAATGTCATAGGAATAGATCCTGCGTTTGACGAGGCTGATATTAAAACTACCATCGAAGATTATGTCGCAGATCGTAGATTTGATGTCGCTGCCTGTCTCGGTAGTATCAATTTCGGCACAGAACTGGATATCCATAAACAGATCACTTCGGTGTGCGATTGGCTGAAACCTAAATCCAGAATTTACTGGAGGGTCAATCCCGGAAGACAAGATCACGGAAACGACATCTGTAAGCAGATCGACTTCTATCCTTGGTCCGAAGCAGAATTAAAACGGTTCGCTGATCTGTATCTTTTCCGTATGGAGAATTTCCAAATAGAATCTGATGGTAAAGTAGTAAGGCTCTACTGCGAGTGGTATAGAGGTTAATCCTCTTTCTTAATCAGTAATTTACCTACTTCAGGCAACCAAAGATACTTGAGATCTGATTTCTTGAGTGTATTGGTTGCCTCACTGATTTTTTCTACCAAAGGATCACCTGCTAGATTAAAACTGGTGTTAAACAGGATAGGGATTCCTTTGATCTTATCAAATTCATCGATGAGATCGTAATAATGAGGGTTTTGATCTCTTGCAACTGTTTGCACTCTGCAGGTTCCATCTACATGAGTGATCGCCGGAATGATATCTCTTTTTTCTGGCAGCACATCGACAGCATACATCATAAATGGAGTTTCTTTTTTAGTTCGTAGGTCGAACCATTCGTTGGCTTTTTCTGCTAAACAGGATCCGGCAAACGGCCTGAACCATTCTCTTTTCTTGACTATATTAACGATGTCTTTGCCATTGATTACCGACGGATCGTACAAAATGCTTCTATTGCCCAATGCTCGAGGTCCTGCTTCAGACCTACCTTGGAACAAGCATACGATATTACCGTCTGCAATCAGCCTTGCTACTTCTGCCGCATTTGATTCTTTTATCTCAAATCCCTCTGTATCCATAGAATCATAATCTTTGCTTCTATCAGGACCTAGATACAACGAGGTCAGCGGTCTGATATTAGATGTTTCTGAAACTAATCTATAGATATAAAGGCATGCTCCAATAACGTTTCCTCCGTCGTGAGCGATCGGTTCGTTATAAAAATCTACATCTGGAAATTCTTTAAGATATTCATAATTGGCCACACAGTTCAGTCCGTAGCCTCCGGCCATGACTATTTTTTTCATTCCTGTTATTTCGATCGTTTTACTAATTAGATCAAAAACTCGCTTTTCAGATGATTTTTGAACTGCATATGCGATGTCTTTTCTGAAGTCTCCTACTAGATCAGGATCGTCGTGCCAAGAAATATCCCCATTAAGTTTAGAAAGTTCCGGATCGAGATCGCATCTTATATAACTTCCGGCAGGATAGTTTGGTTTGATAAAAGATCTGTTGCTGAATCTACCATCGTTTATTTTGATATTCGGATTAGGTTTACCGTACGGTGCTAACCCCATAGTCTTACCTGCTTCGATAGCATGGAAACCTAGAAACTGCGTAACTGCTTCATAACTTTTGGTTATGCCGTGCATGTCGGAAATTTCTATAGGAAACTCCTCTTCTTGTATAGAAAAACTATCTACTAGATTAGTACCATAGTTTTTGTACATACACTGATGTGCAGCAGGGTATGCCATCTTCCAAATAGATTCTACTTCCCAAGTCTGATGCATAAGTTCTTGACTCACTCTACAGCCGCTTCCTGCGCCGTCGATAATCAATGCGGCCGCTTCTTTAAATCCACTGTTATAAAAAGCAGTATAAGCATGAGTTAAATGATGGTCATCGCCTAGTTTAACCGTTTCTACATTATGGCCGGGCTGCATTTTTCTAATGAAACAAGTATAAGCATCCTCACCGGTCCATGGTACCATGCCAAAGGCATTTCTGGTAGCACATAAAATTAGATAGTCTATTTTGTCTGTATAATCGTAGGCGAGTAGCATGCCAGCAAAGGGATTTCCATCGTATTTCAATCTCGATAATCTATCTTCCTCGATATAAAAAATCAATTCGTCATTATGAAACAGAGCTGTAGCCCCATTGTGTCCTACATTAATACCTAAAAGCCACATGCGATTTCCTTATTTTGTTGTTTTCTTGATATGATCTTTGATGCTCTGGATGATGATTTTGAGTTCATCTTTATCAAAAGTCATTAGCATATCATTCAGCCGATCAGCTTCCTCGCAACCGAAACCTGCTATTCTGATAGGACTATAAGCTCGTTGAGAATCTTTCTTTTCGATGATGTTGAAATGTTCTGGATAAGTTGTGTTTATAGGGAAAGTTGATCCGCAGATAACTGTTCCTGGCTTATCAAACGCATAAGCGATGTGTTGACCTACGCTGTCGCAGCCAATGAAATAGTCTGAGGCCTCGATGATCGCTGCCCAATTTCTCAACGGCATAATATCGTTAGGTTGGAAAATAGGAAGATTTACCACTTCTAACTTATGTTCACCCATATAAATGATGTTATATTCTTTGGAAAGTTCGCCGACTAGATCAATAAAGGTAGATTGTTCGAGGCTTCTAGTGCTGCCATCGTATACGATACCTGCTCCCATTTGGCTGCTTCTTCCAAATGGCTGTATAACTATGGTTTTTTCTTTTTGATGCTGAGATCTTACCTGCCCTAATATATCTATAGCAGTCATTTCTTCTTGTTTATTCAAAAAGATATTAGGTTTATGATTTTTATTATTTCTTTCACCTACGATCTCAAACCAAAAACTGTGTTGTAGGCTCGATCGCTGATTATAGTATTCAATATCCCTGTAAGGTTCAGGACTAACACAAATATTATTTTTTATGATGAGGTCGAACAGTCCTTTATGATTTACGTCAAACGCTTTATCTTGTAGAGTAGGATGGCCTAGATAAAATTCCATACCTCCCTCACAGACTATTCCCGCTAATTCTCCTCGTTTTTCCGATTCTTCTAGAGAAGGTATGCTGGCTATAACTCTACCTGCACCTCCATTAATAAAAAACACTTTTTTCATATTATTCCTTTGCCCTTCAGGTAGATATTTATATGCTGTTTTAATGATTATAAGCTGTTCTTGGTTATGTAGTCAAGCAAAAGGTCTGCATAATCCTTGTGCGGGATTTCGTCAAAATGATTTTTTAATCTTATATTTTTTGGATATTTTTCTTTACCCCATTCGAAGAAACTGTGTGCAAAAGAAAAAATTCTAGGATTCGTATGATCTATTAACTTAAATTCTTTGTATGTGCCACAGGTATTAACGAAAAGATATCTGAATCCTTTGTGTTCTAAATAGTTCTGCAGAGCTAAAATTTTTGATTCTGCTTTTTCTTGCTGGAAATCATCTTCCCAAAAAAACATAGAACAAAATTCTGCGGCATCTTTGACTATATCGATGGTTTGTACAGTGCCATTGGCCACGATTCTCATTTTTTGGCTGTGGCTCGGGCTAATAAAAAAAGTTCCAAAATCAGTATGTTCTTGGCTGTCCGATTTAAACTTATAGGCCTTGCCTGCATGATAATAATCCAGTACATGCCTAGCTACGATTTCTTCTCTATGTAATGCTGTCCAACCTATTACTACAAAAATATCATCCGGTTTCGTTCCCTCTTTGATAAAATTTTCTAGATCTATTATGGTTTTTCTAAAAATAAAATCATTAGTGCAAGAATTATAAGAATTATTAATCAACGTTCTGCCCAATGAATTGGCAAGATGGGCTGCGAAAGATTTATTTTTGTTTTCGAAATTTCGATCGTCGTTGCCGAGTATCTCCATTCCAAATACGAAAGAATCACCATTAGCATAGAGAATTTTATTTGAACTGCTTAGAGATATGTTCATATAGTTTTTTAGCATATTCATTATGCGCTGTATGGCCAAAATGATTCCAGCGTCGATGGTGTTTTGAAAAATTTTTTATCGACCATTGGAAAAAAGAATCTCTATCTAAATCATAAAAATTTTTGCAGTTTATATCTATATGTTTTGTAAATGGTAGATTTGACACGGTATTAACAAATAGATGATCGTATCCTAGGTATTCCAGCATATAATGAAGGCTGATCATTTTAGATTCTATAAGAGGAACCTGCAACTGATCTGTCCATAGATATTTCGTACACCAATCTACGATTTCCTTGCCTGGATTGATTGTTATGTCATCTTTTTTAAACGATAGATCCCAACCCGGATTTACAAACATGATACCGTAATCCTTGTGTTCTTTTGGCGCTGATTGGCCTAAAGGACCGTCTTTAGATATTAAAAATTCAGGAAGCTGATCGAGATATCCTTGGCTGCCTACATCTATCCTATTTAAACTGGTCCACCCTATTATCACGAAAGTTTCGCTGGGAACAAAATTTTCATTTACGACATCAAATACAGTTTGCCTAAAAATAAAATCGTTAGATGCACCGCAATAAGAGTTATTGATATATGAATCGCAATCTAGCAAATTAGATAGATACTTGGGAAAAGAATAATTTTTATTTTCTTCTACGGTCGAGCAATCCTCTATGCTTTCCATTCCAAACACAAAAGAATCGCCGTTAGCATAGAGATTTTTATATTTTTTTTGCATATTCATCTTCGCCGTAGATATTATCCAGCAAAAATTGATAGTGGGTCGGTAATGTTTTAATATATGTTTCTACATTATTTCTGTATTCGTAGTATTTTTGTTTTTCTTCTTCTAAGAGATTTATATCCATCTTGTACAATTTAAAAATAGTTTCAGTTATTTCTTTTGTAGATACCGATTTAATTCCTAGACCGGCTGTAATAAACGTAGCTCCAGGCATATTATCTGGATACGTATTTGTTAAAGTTAAATTACTTAAAATAGTAACCCATCCTCCCTCTTTTAAAACATGCCTGTCAAAGATTTCTGGTCGATAATCATTTTCCTGTGTACACCATCTCCAATAGGGAGTATCTGTTCTCGTAGAAAACGCATAATGCATGGATACAAAATCTCTAAACCCTAACAAGATGTTTTCTACCGTAAAATTAAATCCTTGTTTTTCAGAATATGATACATATCCGTTTCGACGATTTAATATATCTGACAATCTAATCAAATTTTCATGAGTGGTCAGCAATCCGGTGGATTCTAATGGTTCTATAAAGCCGTAAGACAGACCGATTCCTACAACGTTCTTTACCCAACATTTTTCTCGATATCCGTGTTTAATATCTATGTGTCGAAAATCAGTATTTTCAACTCGTTCTTCTCCGTATTTTGTTTTTAGATGCGTTTTAAATTCTTTTAGAGCAGAATCTTTATCAGTAAACTTGCTAGAAAAAACATAACCGGTCCCGATCCTAGACCATAAAGGAGTATTCCATACCCATCCATTTCCTAGTGCCGTGCAATTCGTGGTATTTTGTATTTCGTTGATTCGATCTTCTATCTGTATAGGACCGGCCCAGGCGCTGTCATTGGCTAATTGATTTTTGAAATCTATAAATTTCTGTCCCATCCACTGTTCTAATAACAAAGATTTAAATCCAGTGCAATCTATCCAAAGGTCGGATTCTAGTACCAGGCCATCTTCGCAGATTATTTTAACGATATTGCCGTCGTCATCTTTTTCGCATGATACGATATCGTTTTGTATAAGATTAACTCCTCGAGGCAATGCATACTTGTGTTTTAACCATTGTCCGAATGCTGTAGCATCCATGTGATATGCTGTGTCAAACTGGAAATTAAAATGTCTTAATATACCATCTTCGTTTTTGGTCTGTCTATTGTGCTTGGCTAAGAAAGTATTACTGGTATTCATAAATTCAGCAAACGTTTGAGGAGGAAATTCTTCCGGAAAAGCCGCAGCGATCTCAGACCAACTGTTTATGCCATTGTGTTTGTATGCCGGATCCCAATCGCCAAAGGGATATTCAAAATATGAGCCGTCATTTTGTCTAAAATTCGTAAATCTAATAGTATTTTTATATGTGGCTTTACAATCCTTCATCCACATGTCGTCGGTGATATCGAGCATAGATAACCATCTGTTTATATGTCCTAGTGTTGATTCTCCCACTCCTATAGTTGGATAATTTTTAGATTCCACGATATGTACATCAATATGCGGACATAATTTTACGATAGTAGAAGCTGCCATCCACCCAGACGATCCCCCGCCTATGATAGTTAATTTTTTTATATTCATTGATAATCCTAGATGTTAAAAGAAAAGACTTTACGTGATTCGTCGTTGGTCTTTTGAAAAACTTCGTGCTCGACATAAAAATCCCACATAATAAAAAGTCCGTTTTGCGGATTTACGATAACTTGACTCTGCAACTGATTGAAATCAAATTTCGAATGGGGTCTAGGATCATGTATTACTAATGCAGGTACATTTTTTCCTATATCTAGATAATAAGTTCCACTGAAGGTGCAATATTGATGAGCATGCTTGCTCAAATATGCATGACGTTTCATTGAACTGAAAAACCCGTAAGGCTTATACACCGATCTATCAAATTCAACTCCTTTGGCTTCTATTAACGGTCGAGCATAGCTTTCTATCATGTACTCGAAAAATTCTTTTACTGCTGGTTCGTCGTTGACAAGTTGATTAAGATCTCCGTTGGCTAATGTCGATGGATAATTTCCTACACCTAACAAGTCGGTTTCGGTCATTGCTGTATATTTGTCGCAGAGGGGCAAGAGTTTAGGAATGAATTCATGATTAAAATCAGTTAGAATTCTCGTCGGAAAAAAATTTGTAATTTTCATTATATAAGTACCGGTAAACAACCGAGATTAATACCGGGCGCTATGTTTGTTTCTAGATCCATGCCTATCGTAATTCTTTTTTCTTCATATTCTTTGATATTTTTCACGTAATGATTTCTTCTTCCGGGTCCTAAATAAATTTGCCCGACCCGGTTAACAATTTTATATCTTTCTTGATTTAAATCATCGACAAAAATCGTTTCAGTATATTGCGGGTTTATCGATATATATCCGTGAAAAGTAACATCATGGCCGTGGAGTTTTAAAACCTCATCGTACTCGTGAAAATTCAACCAATTTCTCATCCATAGATTAAATGTAGGAGCCGAATATTCTGTACAATATTGTTTGATACAGTTTACAGCATCTTTAAAAATTTGATAATATGCTGGGCTACCCGAGGCATAATTAAAAATGTTATATTTTTTATACAGCCAAGTAACGTCAGAGCTTTCGGAATTTAATCTTTCTTTCAATACATCTGCAATTACATTAGTTTGATATTTGATATCAGATAAATTATCTTCTATAAATTTAGATTTAAAAATCATATATCTAAATTCTCTATTGTTTTCTATGATCTCACAATCCATAATTTTTTAATCTTCGTTTGTACTCATTTGCACACTGCTGTGAAGTTTCTTTTCCGTAATGATGACCGTCTCTAGCTAAATCAGTTGGGATAATTTCCGGAAAAAAATCAGCATTTTCTTCGTTTAAAAAATTATATATTGAAATATCTTGATCGTTATCGGATTCTAGGCTGTGAAATTTAGGAATAAAAGATTCTATGATAGGAACTACTCCGAAATATTTTTTTATACTACGAAAATTCTTTTTAAAATTTTCGATATCATCGGGATCATTTTCGTCATAATGCATCATTCTCATGATGTCATCTTTAGATTCGTCTTTGCTTTCTCTCCGATGAAGATAACTCCATTGTATCAGTACAGCTCTAGGTTTTAATTCTTCTAAAATATACACAGCTTGCTTGGCAATCCAATCATTGCTAGCCCCGTTCAAGCTGATATTGATAGAATTCGGAATTAATTTAGGCCATATATGTTCAAACTGAAGCCCCAACCCCACTGTGAAACTATCACCTATGCACCATATCTTGTCAGTCAAATCCTCAGACCACTCGTCGTCTCTGAAACCTCGCTTATTAAAAAAGTAAAAAACAGGATAAGGATAGTTTTTAAACAATTCTTTATCGAGGCATTGCTCATAACTATCTATGCCCAGTTCAATAAAAAATTTTTCAGAGTACGATTCGAGAAAAAGTCTAGATCTTTCCATACCAAAATTTCAGTTCGTTGAGCGCGTCTTGCAAAATTCCTTCTTTGTCTAATCTTCCTTCCTTTTGATTTTTGTCGCACCAACTGTTATATGCATCTAAGCATTCTGGAAAATTTTTGATTAGCATGGCCTTTTCTGCGAATGTCTGCAATTTAATTGGCATGGCAGATGTTAAAACTTTTGCGCTTTCTAGATCAGTAATTTGATAATAAATATCAGAATATTTTTTAATATTTTCTTGCAAAAATTTTTGATTATCAACGCTTAAACTATTTCTTTTTAACAAAGCGGGCAACGGAGTCTGGTTATTTAATATAGCTGACTCATCTATTTCGGTAAAATTTTCTAAAAGAGGGCTATTCGGTTCGTTAGTGATCATTTCGACTTTTTTAGAAAATCCGCTCATGTCGCTGATCAAATAATGGCATCGATTCCAATCGTTCCATGAAACGCCGAACATCCTTTCCCATCCCCCAGGAGCTTGATCAGGCGGGAATATATTGAGTCGTTGAACGAAATTCTCAATATCATTCATGTCTTTTTCATAATGAAAATAGGTGCTGACATTGAAATGATTCCTAACCCAATCAAGATATTCCAGATATCTGTCAAGATAATTGATCATTACCTCTGTGTCTACATATATTCCTCTTTTGTAAATGTCTTGAAATATTTTAATTTTTTCTTCGTGGCTAAAAATATTTAGATTTTTCGATTCGTTGACTATGCACCAACTTAACCCATGTTCGAAAAGATTTTTCCTTTTAGCCGAAATAATGTAAAAATTATCATTGAGATACTTGTAAAAACTCAACTGATCTTCTAGCGAATCTTTACGATTATTAAGATGGTATAGAGCCAATCTGCTGGTTTTAAAATGATCTGCAGATTTCAATAGATCTACTATTTCATCTAATTTCTGATGGTAGCCCCATTCATCTTTAGGAGGTTTACCTAACATCTCGATTTTAAAATGATCGCTGTAATTTTTTTGAATTCCGTTAGTGAGCTCATGTAGATTGATTACAGGTTTTCCGTAATCATATTGCTGCATGATTATGGTGATAAATCTCTGTAAGAAAGTTGATCCTACGCGATCAGGAGTTAAAATTAGTACGTTCATTCTGGAAATATTGGTTGGGTCATCCTATACGATAGAATGTGGCCGCATGCTGTTTCGAATAAATCTCGATCATATTCGCATTGAACAAAATCTAAAACTTCTTTCATCATGATTCCTGGATCTATCGTCATATAATCTTCATACATCATTGAATATATCCTAGAAACGAATTTTGCATCATTAGGAATCGTTTGATTGGTTTCTTGGATAAAAGGAATTACCCAACGAAAGTATTCTATGTTTTCTTTGTTGAGGTTTTGTATTTTTTGTCGAGCGATTTCTAGTTCACTGCCAGTTATTCCACGTTCTTCACAAAACGTATGAAAGTTTAGCGGAGTCTGAGATAAAACTTTATACAAATAATTATATGTGCATCTTAGAAGATCGCCGTCTGTTATATTGATCTGGACGACTTTCAGCAAAGGTAGTGCTTCTAAAAAAACGTTAATATTCTTGCAATGTATTGAAATCACATGTGTGCTGATATCGGCATCGGGAGCCACTAACAGTTTATTTCTTATATAATCTACTCTCTGTGATTTGGTAAAATTTTCATAATTTCTGTCATAGATTATATCAAGTCCTCGATCTTCTTGGAGGAAATCTTTATAAAAATTAGTGGTATAAGATATGGACCTATTGGCATGTCCAGACCCCACTTGATCGAATAGCAGAGGATCTGAGGTATCAAAACAATTGTATAATAAGCTGGAAAAAAACCATCCGCCTGCTCCGGTTGGATAATGTACAAAAATTACAGGAAAGTCAGCAAGTAAAGGCATGCCTTTATTTAACCTAGGCCGCAAGGCCAACAAATAAATATCAACATGCTAGATCATATAGAAATTTACGACGATGTTATTCCTTTGGAATTTTGTAATAAATTGATTGATCTGTTTGATAAACATCACACTCAAATACAGCATGCTCCAGGATGGATGGATCAAATCGGTATGTGCGATAAAAATCCTAAATTTCCAGGAATGCCTAAACCATACAATTGGGCTAGTGAATCAAAGCAATTAAATGAATTAATCGAGCCGTATATCGAAAAATATAAAATTAAATACGACTTACTTGCAATGTTGCCTAAAAAACTAGATCAAGAAGCGTACAGAATTAAAAGATACAAAAAAAACGAACAGGAGTTCAGGCTACATGCTGACTGTTCAACATTGGTGAACAGCAGCAGATTCTTAGCTGTGTTGATTTATCTCAACGATTCTGATGCCGGTACAGAATTTCCGATGCAAGAAAAAATGGTAGATGCCATTGGAGGAAGAATAGTTGTATTTCCTCCCATGTGGCTATGGCCTCACAGAGGTCTTCGTCCGACAATCGGAGACAAATACATTATTAGTGCCTATCACTGTTACGCTGCCTAAATTATGAAAAAAATATTAAACCTATTTTCTGTTCCTGTTTTAGAAATGGTCATTGACAATGCAGAGCACATTAATTCCAGATTAGTACCTGAAATAAAAAGTCTGTTTAACCGATTGGATCATAAACGTGTTTTAAGTTATAGATGGAAAAACAATATTCAATCAGCTATACAAACCGATTTAGGCTGGAGTTCATTTAACGAACATGATATATCTAAAGATTTAAATTTTAATTTTTTCTTTGAAATTATTAATCCCGTAATTATTGATTTTTTTAAACAACTTCATTATAATGAAAACTGGTATTACACAAATGCTTGGTGTAATGTATATCCTAAGAATTCTTATGTTCCTTGCCACGATCATAGAGGCGTGCATTGGAGTGGAGTTTATTATGCACAAGCAGATACTAACTGTGGAGAACTAATGTTATTGGATCCTAAAGAATATGCACTGGCTTTCGAACCTGAAAATACCATGTTTAGAGGTAATAGAATATCTTCGTTTGAACCTATACCAGGAAAAATTATTATCTTTCCTGGATATCTTAAACATGAAACTGATCCTAATTTATCAGATCGAAATAGAAAAATTGTTAGTTTCAATATAAACTGTCATGAATAAAGTTTATTACCATATAGATAATCCCAATTTATTATACACCAAAATTAAGTTTGACAGTATAGTGCGTCAGCGAATGATAGAATGTGTGCTGTCACAGCGAGACATAGCCGAATATCATGGCGGATATACTTTTGAGATATTAGATCCTTATCATGATTTCGCTGATCTATATAATAGATTTTTAAAAATCGCTGAACATGTCTTTGGGCCGTTTCGATTCAGTGTAAAACACAAACATTGGTGTTGGGCCAATGTCTACAACAGAGAAAAAAATCAGACAAACATGCACGATCATCAAACTACTTCTACGATCAATAGTGTGTATTATCTCAATATACCTAGTGATATGAAAGATCAGGGAAGATTAGAAATTTACAATCGAGGTAAGATTGATTCGTTCTATCCAGAAACAGGAGATCTAGTAATAATGCCTTCTTGGATGCCACACAAACCATGTGATCACGATTCCGACGAATTTCGTATTGCCGTCAACATGGAAATTTCTACAGTAGAAACCGTAGATCAACTATATACTCTTGATAAAATAATGATGAGGTGCATTGATGGCAGATCCTTATAGTTTGATAAGCCGACCATTCCTAGACGAACAGCAGTGTCGAACAATCATCGACCGATACGATCATGATCTCGAACACGTAGAACAATCAGTGTATAGAAAAGTCAATATCAAATTGATCGATGTAGATGAAATAAGAGGCCTCGAAGATATATTATTCCAAGCAAACGAGAAGATCTTTAATTTTGATCTCAATGGCGATTCTGAAATTTATTTCGCTAGATACGAAACTGGTAATCACTATGACAAAATACACATAGATAGCTTGCCAAATATCATAACAAGAAAAGTTTCTTTTACCTTGTTTCTAAACGACGACTATCAAGGAGGAGATTTTGAAATCATCGGAGAAACTCTAAGCTATGATAAAATGAATACCACAAGGAAGGGAAAACTTTTCGTTTTCCCTTCCTTTTTACCTCATAAAGTTACACCTATATTATCGGGTACTAGGTACGTTGTATTTGGATTTTTATTAGGACCTAGATTGAAATAATGGCACGAATACCGGAGCTATGATCACTGCTTGATCACCTTCGAGTTTTTTGGTATCCGAACCTCCTGGACCTTTTACTGTTAATTCTACCTGGAGAGTGTGTAATGTTTCGCCTTTGGCAAATTCTAGTTCGACGACTTCTGTCGTATAGACTTTTCCGTCAATGGTCCATTTGTCAATTTCTCCTACACCGCCGACCGCTCCGGTGAATACGAACTGATCGTGGGTTCTAGTCTCTTTATGATCGACCATAATTTGCGCTGTTGGCGGCCCGGCAGGTGGAAGAGGATGTTCTTGATAGTGCTCTTCCCACCATTGTCCTCCGCTGATCCATCTTCCGTTTTTAAATTTCCAGCCGATATGAACACCTTCGTTGGGGATATCTACCCATTCGTGTAATACATCTGGATGAAAATATTTGGCGGGATCTTCTTCAAATATTTCTATAATTTCGTTATCTACTACTCTAGCCCATGTCATAATTTTCTTCCTTTGTTAATTAAGTAGGATCTCTCCAATAGATCAAAGCCATACCAGTTCCTGCAGGGCTGGCCATCCAGTCAAGTATGCAAGGCGGAAATGCTAGTAATGGAGCTGATCCGCTGTTGTTGCATCTGTCAAAGTTTCCGCCGTAGCAGATGCACATGATATAGCTTCTAAATATGCCAGAGCCTCCCCCTTTCCCTGCTCGGCCACCTAGATGGCAGTTTCCAATTCCGCCACCACCACCCAGCGTTCCGGCGCAATTGATAATAAACGGAAATAACGAATCGTACATTCTACATGCGCAGTCGAACCTGCCCGATGTTCCTAGGCAACAGACCAACAACCAATTTACTGTGCCGCAGGCATTACCACCTTGGGTGTTGCTGACACAGCATTGCATTCCATAGCTACAGAGATCGCAGCATTGAAAAACCACACCTCCTGTACCGGCTCCTTCGCCTGCGATCCTAGCAGGTCTAATACCATATGGGTTAGCTGTGGCCCAACCACAGTATCCCCAGGTATTGTTTGTCACGTTTATATTTCTACCAGCTGATCCACTTCCTTGCATGTCATGGATATCATGCCACGGGTAATACTTTGGATCTGGACCGGGCAACTTATAGCAACTATTTGGTCGTATGGTTGATCCCCATGGAGATCCGTGTTGGAATCCCCAGGTCCACCAATCTTCACGACCTTCGTTGTTGTTTTTGCCGCCCCAACCTCCTGGGCCTGAACGATATCTACCAGACTGGCAGCAACCTTCGTAGTTCTGGCACACGCACCACTGAGCGCATTGCCATTTTGTTCCGCCACCACCTCCGGCAAACGCCGGATAGCTGGTTCTTGGCTGGGTCGGACCACCGTGATTACACGCTGGTCCTACGCAGATACATGCACATATTGGATTTCTCAGCGGGCAGACATCGATATATCCGATGCCGCCACCTCCACCTGCGACAGCACCATATCCTTGACCATAGTTGTCTTGATTATTCCAAGCTGGCGTTCCTGCTCCACCTCTAGAAAAAATCCATGATCCTGCAGAGCCTCCACCGGAGTACATGCCTTGACAGCAGACAGCATTGTCATGAGGTGGATCTAACTGTCTCGAGCTTATTCCGGACCATACCACGCAATAACCGCAGCATATCTGTCCGTAGGTATAGACGCAGGCACCACAGTAGTGGCTAGCACCACCGCCGCACCATAGCCTATTAAATCCAGCACAACCCCCTGTGCTGTTCCAGTCTCCGCCTGATGCTGTACCGCCCGTACAACCGTTGGCACCGCCTCCTGTTAAAGTTATTCCTGTCGGAGCGTATGCAATGCTAGTATTAGCTTCTTGTCGTCCGACGACTATGCTTACTGTACATCCTTCAGTAACTGTGAACGCTCTTTCAGAATATCCTCCACCTGCCCCAGCCATACCGCAACAGTTGGGATTCTGTCCTCTAGATTTACCACCACCGCCGATCGCGATAGCTCTCATGCAGGTCACACCTGCCGGAACTGTGAACGTATAGTTTCCAGGAGCGTCGATCATTATTCGATTTTGCCAACATTCGTTCGGTGCGTAGCTAAATTTGTGTCCGGCGACCTGATAACAGGTTGTTGTTGCATTGTTTGTACAAGAATTTACCTGCGCGGACCCAGTACTTACATAACGTCCCATATTACGCTTCCCTATAGTAGATAATCGCTAGGCCCCAACCTGCGTTGCTGACAAATTGATCTAACAGACAGGGCGGAAATGCCAGCAAAGGATTGCTAGGTCCGCCGTTGCATCTGTCAAAGTTTCCTCCAAAACAAACGCAGAGGAATTGGCATTTCGCTTCTCCGCCGCCGCCGCCGTGGCCCGCTTTAGAAGTGTAAGCACAACGTCCGACACCTCCTGATCCACCTAGCGTCCCAGCACAGGTTATAAAGAATGGAAACAGGGCATCTACCATCTTATATGCGGCATCGCACTGTCCGGTAACTCCGAGATTGCAGATTTTCTCCCAATTCAGCTGTGGGCCACCGTTGTTATTAACCATTCCCACATTGTCTCCGTACATCATAGCGTTGCAGCAATAGAGCATGTACCCACCTGTGCCGGCACCTTCTCCTGAATTGTTAGGTCTCTGACCACATGCCACACCCATACAACTGAATCTCTGATGGAATTCTGCCACATTGCCGGGAGAACCTGATCCCTTGATATCTTGTATGTCCCACCATTCATGTCTTACTGGTGATTTATTATTGTTTAGACATCTTTCTCTAAAACAGGCAGAACATCTAACTCCGAACGGCCAATAGCAATAACCATGCCATCCCCATTCAAATACCCATCCTCCCGATTCTTGTATATCGTCTCCGCCTGGGCCGCCGTCGCCGCCTCTCCATATGCCCTGGATACATTCTCCTTGCCAATTCCTGCAGCAGGAATGCGCATGGGCCATCGTTCCGCCGCCACCTTGGGCAGCTCCCGGATGCGGTAGCCTTGGCCAATCATGATCAGCGTGGCCGTTGTTGTTGAAAATACAGATACAGTTGCAGCAGTTATAGTGCCAAGCAGAATGGGTGCTTCCCCCGATTCCAGCTCCGCCTGCAGCGACTCCGTTGTGCAGATATCCGCAGACACAGGTGGCATCACCGCCACATAATCTCACAGGAGACCCTGCTGATCCGCCTCCGTTGACGATGAGATTACAGCAGGTAGTCCCTCCATTCTGTGCATTTACGCAGGTGTAAACTATGCAATATCCGCAACAGGTAGCGAAACAGAGATATTTACAACTACCGCACCAATGGCTTACTGATCCTGCACAGTGATTGCAGCCCCAGCCGCCGCATCCGCCGAGACTGTTCCAAGTCCCCCCAACTCCGTTGCCAGGAGCACACCCGCTTGCGCCCGTGGCAGAATGTACTGCCACGCTATTACATGATATAGAACTCGTAGATTCTTGTCTTCCTACGGTGATTCCTATGACTGCTCCAGGACTCACTGTCATGCATGTATCGCTGTATCCTCCGCCTCCACCTGCTGCTGAGCAACAGGACCCTATGGTGATACATCTTGGTTTACCGCCGCCTCCTACGACCACAGTTCTCATGCAGGTAACACCTTCTGGAACTGTGAACGTATAGTTTCCTGGTCGATCATAAACTACTTTATATTGCCAGCATTGGGTACCGTCGTAATAACCCTTTCCACCAGATACTTTAAATTCTCTGACTTTTTCTCTGCTAGCTACTGTAGTAACGTCTATTGGTACAAAACGACCCATTCCTAGCTCCTATTTTTAAACTGTTGATGTCTCTATGCCCCAGCATACTGCTGAAACAGATGCAGAACTAGATCTTACTACGATATTTTTTCCTGCATCTATTACGATACCGGTTCTTTCCAAAACAGCATTCGCTGGAATCGTAGATTCAAATTCTATATATTCGCCAGCCGCCGGAGTTCCTGAAGCTGTTACTGCTATCCTTATAGTGATCGACGAAGCAGTTCGATTTGCGACGCTCACAGTTACTACCGCAAAAGTATCGGTGGGGACTGTGTATACGATGGTATCTGTACCGCTTACTAAATCTGCTATTCCTAATCTACCTGTTGCCATATGTTATCTCCATGATATTATTTAGCTTGTTAAGAAGTAATTGAAAGCTAAAGGTGTTCCAGTAATTCCGCCGCGGAATTCGAATGTAGCCAGCATGTTAATAGCACTTGGTGTTGTTGTGGTTATGGTATTAGAACTTATAAAAATAGAACCTGCTGTTACAGAGTTAACATTTAAGCTAGCACCACCACCACCAATCTGTGCCGCGATATAGGCCTTTATCGCACGTTGAGTAGGAACTATATTGTCTGAATCAGCGGTAAAGAATGGATCAGTGCTGAATTCTGTGACTGTAGCAGATCCACCTCCTAGAGTAACATTACCTAGATTGAGTTCTTGCAGACCAGATATGTTAAACGCATCGGCATTTAATGTCGCAACACCCGTGCTCTGTTCGATAGCAAACAAGTCTCCTACTCGGAAATTACCATCTTGGTCTGTGGATGTGAAGAATACCCTTCCTCCGTTGTTTCCTACAGTTTCGTTGTCGGGTATCGGATCATCGAGAGGCGCTCCTGGATAATTGGTTTCCTCAAAATTACCAGTACCTATGTCTAGGAAATCATGCCCGGTCAAGCGAACCTGGCTGTATCTGATCCTGGTTTCGAGCCCATCATAGTGACCCGGCGCTTCTGATATACCTAATATCGGACTAACCTGGAAGAAAGCAGTATAAGCGCCGTCATTTAGTCCAAGGAATGTTATGACATTGACTAATTTAAAAGTTCTATCTGGTAAATTAGAAAATACTATGTTAGAACCAGGAGCAGGACGCTGAGTAATTCTTCTAACTGCTACGAATCCTCCAGGTTGGAAGTTATCTGCATAACCATCGCCGGTATCGATAGAAGCTGAACCTGTAACAAACTGACTACCTCTGTTCAAGAATGTTGGAGTAGCTAGAACTCCTTTTCCTGTTCTTACAGTAAACGGTGCTTCATAGATATTGTTAGGATCGGTGATTGTCATAGTTGGTGCTGTGTCATATCCTGAACCAGGTTCTGATATCCTTACTAGGAATATCTTGTTCTGTGCAACCGCAGCTCTGCCTTTGGCTCTAGCGCCAGTCCGTATCTTGGAAACGTTATCGCTGTTATCACCTGTTAGAGCTACCCATGTTCCTGATCTCTGAGGATTTCCAAATGCCAAAGCGTTCCAGCCGCCGATCTGATTAT